>Ga0209488_10001170_pt1 | contig 22419 bp, 26 predicted proteins | sample Rivendell_Oct201_8_FD_188349 | JGI IMG/M metagenome (GOLD analysis project Ga0209488, IMG submission 188349) | Vadose zone soil microbial communities from the Eel River Critical Zone Observatory, Northern California, USA -... | ecosystem: Environmental > Terrestrial > Soil > Vadose zone >...
CAATGGTGCCCTTCATCTCCAGCAAGAAAACTTCTTTGTTCTTTAGTTCACGAACGAAGCATGATCAAATAAAAAATAAACTGATCATTAATCGGCTATGATAGAATAATATTCTTAGTCTACGGCCAGAGCACTACATTGCGAGTTCCAGCGGATGGCTCTTTGGCGCCGGCAGATGTGGGTGGCGGGACGGCTCTTGCGCCTATAGGCTCGCGGGCGAGTAGCCTCGCGGCGAGAAACCTCGCGGGCGAGAAAACTCGCGGGCGAGCCACACAGTTTCACGAAGCTCTACCTAAACGATCGATCAACTTATGCTGACACCAGCCAAGCATGCCCCAGAAGTCCCGGTCCCGCTCTTCGATTCGGTGACGGCCGCAGCCGAGCTTGCGGAACTTGCAAACATCCATTCCGGGCGTGAACGGGAAATGCGTACGGCAGTCGCCCAGCGCCTGAAAACCGCTCTCGCACAGGGGCGCGATGTTGCCGAACGCCTTCTCCTGAAGGACCGCCGTGGCCGGCTCTGCGCCGAGCGGCTTTGCTTCATGCAGGACGAGATCATCCGCCTGCTGTTCGAATTCGCGCAGACTTTTCTCTACCCCGCGCAAAACCCTTCCGAAGCCGAGCACATGGCGGTCGTGGCGACCGGCGGCTATGGGCGCGGCATCCTGGCACCGGGCTCCGATATCGATCTTTTGTTCCTCTTGCCGTACAAACAGACCGCGTGGAGCGAATCGATTGCCGAAGCGATCCTCTATGCGCTGTGGGACATGGGCCTCAAAGTAGGCCATGCCACGCGAACGGTGGCGGATTGTATCCGTCAGTCCAAGGCGGACATGACCATCCGCACCGCAATCCTGGAAGCACGCTTCCTGCTCGGCGAGCGCAAACTCTTCGACGAATTGATGACCCGCTTCGACAAGGAAGTCGTGCAGGACACAGCCGCCGAATTCGTCGCCGCCAAGCTTGCCGAACGCGAGGAGCGCCATCGCCGCTCCGGCCAATCGCGCTACCTGGTCGAGCCAAATGTCAAAGACGGCAAAGGCGGCTTGCGCGATCTGCACACGCTCTATTGGATCGCGAAATATGTCTACCGGGTCCAGGAACGCGAAGAGCTGATCGCGCATGGCGTTTATGACCAGCGCGAATATACCCGCTTTCGCCGCTGCGGCGATTTCCTATGGGCGGTGCGCTGCCACGTTCATTTCGTAACACAGCGTTCCGAGGACCGGCTGTCGTTCGACATCCAGCGCGAGATCGCGGTGCGGCTCGGCTACACCCAGCATCCCGGCATGCGCGACGTCGAACGCTTCATGAAACACTACTTCCTGGTCGCCAAGGACGTCGGCGACCTCACCGCCATCCTGTGCGCGGAGCTGGAGGACAAGCAGACCAAGGCCATGCCGGTGCTCAGTCGCATGATGGCGAAGTTCCGGCCGCGCGCGCAACAGGCTTTGAGCGAAACCGACGATTTCATCGTCGATTATAATCGTATCACGGTCGCAAGCCCGCAGTCCGATGCCTTCAGGCGCGATCCGGTCAATCTGATCCGCATCTTCTGGCTGGCGCAGAAGTACAATCTCGCCTTTCATCCCGACGCGTTACGCGCGATCACGCGTTCGCTCAATCTGATCGACCACAATCTGCGCCACAACGCGGAGGCCAACAGGCTCTTCCTCGAAATCCTGACATCGAACAACGACGCCGAAACCGTGTTGCGGCGGATGAACGAGGCTGGCGTGCTCGGCCGCTTCGTCCGATCATTCGGCCGGATTGTCGCAATGATGCAATTTAATATGTATCACCACTATACTGTGGACGAGCATCTCTTGCGCTGCATCGGCATCCTCCACGACATCGACGCAGGCCGCAGCGAAGACACCAAGTTCGCGACCGAACTCATGCGCACCATGCAGCCGCAGAGCCGGCTACTGCTCTACGTTGCTCTCTTCCTGCACGACATCGCCAAGGGGCGCCAGGAAGACCATTCGATCGCCGGCGCGCGCGTCGCGCGTCGGCTCTGTCCGCGGCTCGGCTTCTCAGCCGCTGAGACAGATACGATCGCCTGGGTGGTAGAACAGCATCTGGTCATGTCGACGGTCGCGCAATCGCGCGATCTTTCCGATCGCGTCACGATCAAAAATTTCTCCGATGTGGCGCAATCGGTGGAGCGGTTGAAACTGCTCACCATCCTCACGACCGCCGACATCAAAGGCGTCGGTCCCGGCGTCTGGAACGGCTGGAAAGCGCAGCTCATGCGGACCCTTTATTACGAGACCGAACCGGTGCTCACCGGTGGCTTTTCGGAAGTCAACCGCGCCCAGCGCGTTGCCATGGCGCAGGCCGAACTCAAGGCGGAACTCAAGGATTGGCCGCCGGAACGGGTCGAGAACTATTTGGCACGACACTATCCGGCCTACTGGCTCAAGGCCGATCTGGTCCAGAAGGTCGCACAGGCGCGATTTGTGCGAGACGTCGAGGACAAGAACCTTTCGCTCGCAACCCAGATCGACATGGATGCGACACATGGCGTGACCAATTTGACGGTGACGGCACCCGACCACCCCTGGCTCTTGTCGATCATCGCGGGCGCCTGCGCCATGGCGGGCGCCAATATCGTGGACGCGCAGATATTCACCACGACCGACGGACGCGCACTCGACACCATCGCGATCTCGCGCGAGTTCGATCGCGACGAAGACGAAGAACGGCGTGCCGCGCGTGTCACCGACCTGATCGAAAAGGCGCTGCGCGGCACGCTCGGGCTGCCCGTGATGGCCGCCAAACAACTGCCGCCAAAAGGCCGGCTGAAAGCCTTCGCGATCGAACCCGATGTGACGATCAGCAACCAATGGTCAAATCGTTACACGATGGTCGAAGTGATGGGGCTCGATCGGCCAGGACTCTTGTTCGAACTCACCGCAACAATATCCAAGCTCAATCTCAACATTGCGTCTGCGCATGTCGCCACATTCGGCGAACGCGTGGTGGACGTTTTCTATGTCACCGATTTGTTGGGGGCGAAAATTACATCTGAGACGCGCCAGGTTGCGATCAAGCGCGCGTTGCTGGGAATCTTTGCTGCAGCAGATCAATTGGAATCAAAGCGTGCCGCCGCTGCAGTCTGAATTGCATAAAAGCGGTTTCACGGGATTTCTGAAATCCATGTTCTGAAATCCATGTGAAACCGCCGTCAATCAAAGCAAGAACACCGCTTGCGAACGTCCCCTGGACATCCGCCCAGCGCGCCTATTGGTAATCGGCCGGAGCACCGCCCCGGCTCGGTGCAGAGCCTTTGGGAGCTGATTTGCCGGCCTCTTTTTTGCCAGCCTCTTTTTTGCCGGCCTCTTTCTTACCGGCCTCTTTCTTACCAGCCTCTATTTTCCCACCGGGCTGGTCGCTCTGGGTCCAGCGGAATGGATCCTTGCTGGGATCGTAATCCGAACCCGGACCTCCGGGGGTGGCGGTTTCCTTCCCCTGAGCCGCCTTCGTGTCTTTGGCAGCTTTCTTTTGTTTGGCGGCAGCAAAAGTGTCGTTCGAAACCGTTATGACGACCGGTACCGAAACTATCAAAGCTGCAGCTAGCAGGAGTGCAAACTTTCGCATGTTCTTTGTCCTCCAGGTTCGTTCCCTCACCGGTCCCGCCGGTGGTGGTAGCCTAAGAAGGAATCCAAACGATGAAAAGAGGTAAAAAGCAATTTCCCGACCGTTGGTCCCGCGTTTTCGAAGTTCGCAATAGGATGCGCCGCGATATGATGCGAATGTCGGAATCGGTGCACTCGTGCGGCCTGCAATCAGTGCGCAGCGGGTCGCAACAAAGCATCGCACACCACCGTCTTCCAGCACCAATTTCGCCAACTAATACCGGTAGTCGGGGGTTCGGTTCGGTAACCGCTCTTTAAACCCCGCTATCTACGGTGCAGGTGGGAGATTGGGGACGCATGGTGGCGAAGCGGCGAAACGGCAAATCACGCCAGGATTCTACGGCACCCAGCGACGGCCCCTCTTCGTCGCCGGAGGCAAACGCGCCTGCGCGTTCCAAATCAGCTGCGCCGCGCCGGAGGTCCGTCACACGACGGATCGCCTATTGGAGCCTCGTGCTCGGGATTTGGGCCGTGATTGGGATTGTGGGTGTCCTCGGCCTTGCCACGCTCAACCTGCCGCCGATCGACACCCTGAAAATTCCCAAGCGCCCGCCTTCGATCGAAATCGTGGGGCTCGATGGGCGCGCGCTCGCGACCCGCGGCGAAATGCACGGCGCCAATGTGACCATCAGGGAATTGCCGTCCTATCTGCCGCGCGCATTCGTCGCCATTGAGGATCGCCGCTTCTACAGCCACTTCGGCATCGATCCGATCGGGCTCGTTCGGGCGCTCACGGCCAATGTGATGCGCCGTGGCGTCACCCAGGGCGGCTCGACCATCACGCAGCAGCTCGCCAAGAACCTGTTCCTCACCCAGGACCGCACGCTGTGGCGCAAGCTGCAAGAAGTGGTGCTCGCGCTCTGGCTCGAGCGAAAATTCTCCAAGGATGAGATTCTCGCACTCTACCTCAACCGCGTCTATTTCGGCGCCGGCGCCTATGGGGTCGATGCCGCCGCGCAGCGTTATTTCGGCAGGCCCGCCAAGCTGGTGACCCTCGCCCAGGCCGCGATGCTCGCAGGCCTCGTGCGGTCACCGTCGCGCCTTGCACCCAGCCGCAATCCGAACGGCGCCGAGATGCGCGGGCAGACCGTGCTGATGGCCATGGTCGACGTCGGTGCGATCACGGAAGCCATGGCCAAGGGAGCGCTCGCCCAACCCGCGCGCGCCATCAAGGCCTCGGGCACCGGCACGGTGAACTATGTGGCCGACTGGATCATGGACGTGCTCAACGATCTCGTCGGCCTCGTCGAGCAGGACATCGTGGTCGAGACCTCGATCGACCCCGCGCTGCAGACCGCGGCCGAAACCGTGCTGGTCGACGAGCTCAACCAGAAGGGAGCGAAGTTCGATGTCGAACAGGGCGCGATCGTCGCCATGACGCCGCAGGGCGCCGTGCGGGCGCTGGTCGGCGGCAAGAATTACGCCGCGAGCCAATATAACCGCGCGGTTGCCGCCAAGCGCCAACCGGGCTCGGCCTTCAAGCCGTTCGTCTATCTGACGGCCATCGAGCGCGGGCTTAACCCCGACACGGTGCGCGAAGACAGACCGATCGTGATCAAGGGCTGGAAGCCGGAAAACTACAGCCGCGAATATTTCGGACCTGTGACGCTCACGCAGGCGCTTGCCATGTCGCTCAACACGGTGTCGGTGCGGTTGACGCAGGAGTTCGGACCGGCCGCCGTCGCCCGGACCGCCCACCGGCTCGGCATCGCCTCCAAACTTGAAGCCAATGCGTCGCTCGGGCTCGGGACATCGGAAGTCTCGGTGATGGAACTCGTGTCAGCCTATGCGCCCTTCGCCAACGGAGGCGACGCCATCGCGCCGCACGTGATCGAACGCGTTCGCACGCTTACGGGCAAGCCGCTCTATGTGCATGTTCCGCAGCACTTCGGCCGCATCGTTGAACCGCAGCACATCGCCGCCATGAATTACATGATGCGCGAGACGCTGCGTATAGGCACGGCGCAGAAGGCGCAGCTTCCCGGTTGGCAGGCCGCCGGCAAAACCGGCACCAGCCAGGATTTCCGCGACGCCTGGTTTGTCGGCTACACGTCGCAACTCGTCACCGGGGTCTGGCTCGGCAACGACGATTCTTCGCCGACCAGGAAGGCAACGGGCGGCGGCCTCCCGGTCGACATCTGGAGCCGCTTCATGCGCGTTGCCCATCAGGGCGTTCCGGTTGCCAACCTGCCCGGCCAATCCAGCCCGACATTTGCGTTGTTCGGCCCAAGTGCTACGGGGGCTGCCGCGACGGGGGCGACCGGAGCCCCAAGGCCGCCGGCGTCGATCGGGGACATGCGTTCGCAAGACCTGCCGCCACCGCAGCGGCCGAACAACAGTCTCGATGGCTGGCTGCTTGATCTGTTCGGCGGGCGGCGGTGACGGGGGCCGGATTTCGTTATCGCGTTGGAATCACACGGGAACTCCCCGTTGGCTTCATTCCCTAAAAAATCGAGCTTATTTTTTGAGGCGTCGTTGAAATTGACGGCACGGATCGATGGCGATTGGCGACCTTCCTCATCATATTGAAATCGCACAAGAACTCGCCGTTGGTTTTGAACTTGAAAAATGACGCCTATTTACATGCTCGTATAAGATGTTTATTTTGTAAATTATTTTAATAATTGTATTCCGCCCCCTAATCTCCCGCCCTATGTCGCCTGCGAGGAACATGCTAATTTCCACGCCTCCAATTGGCTCTTGGTGGGCGTTAAATGAGCAATCCCTCATTTGATATCAGGCGACGCCAGTTCATCACCCTGCTGGGAGGCGCGGCAGTCGCAGCGTCTCCGGTGGCGAGGGCACAGCGGGGCGACCGCGCACGGCGCATGGGCGCTGACGGGGTGATCGAATGAGACGGCGCCATTTCATCAACCTTGTCGGCGGTGCAGCAGCATGGCCCCTCGCGGCCAGCGCGCAGCAGAGCACGATGCCTGTGATTGGTTTGCTGGGCGGTGACCTCAACAGCTCGCGGCATCTGGTGGCAGCCTTCCGCAGTGGACTGGCGGAAACTGGCTATGTGGAGGGTCGCAATGTCGCGATCGAGTATCGCTGGGTAGGTCAAAATGATCAGCTACCCGCTCTGTTGCGCGACCTGATCAACCGCCGCGTCGCGGTCATCGCGGCTGTGACCAGCACGGCAGCAGCGCTTGCCGCGAAGGCAGCGACCCAAACCATTCCCATTGTTTTCCGGATTGGGGGCGACCCGATCGCCGCGGGCCTGGTCACTTCGCTTAACCGGCCGGGCGGCAACATCACGGGCACGACCACAATTGGCACGCTGCTGGGACCGAAGCGGCTTGAGATTCTGCGCGAGCTGTTGCCGGCAGGTGCAACCGTCGCTCTGCTGTCCAATCGGACCAATGCAAACGCCGCGGCTGAAACACGGGAAATCCAAGCTGCGGCGCAGCTCCTTGGGTTACGCCTTCTGGTCCTGAATGCGACCAGAGCAAGCGCTCTGGATGTTGCCCTTGAGCACATAACGAAGGCAGATGTCGGCGGACTTTTGACAGCGGCCGACCCCTTCGTCATCGCGCAACGAAACCAAATCATAGGATGGGTGGCGCGCCGGGCAATACCGGCCGTCTACTCGTCTCGTCAAGAATACGACGATGGCGGCCTGATGTCCTATGGAGCCGACGGCGCCGATGGGCATCGTGTGGCCGGCACCTACGTGGGCCGGATTCTCAAAGGAGAGAACCCGGCGGACTTGCCCGTGCAGCAGTCCGCCAAGATCGAACTGGCCATAAACCTCAGGGTCGCGAAGACCCTGGGAATCACCATTCCGCAGGCGCTGCAGGTGCGCGCCGACGAGGTGATCGAGTGAGAAGACACGACTTAGCCCTTTGTTAGCTCATGTCCCTGATAACGGCGGCAAGTCCAATTTCAATGCACTGACTGTGACAACGATTTCGACGCGGCTGTTGACTTTGAGCGCGCGGAGGATGGCGCTGACGTGGGTTTTCACGGTCGGCTCGGAGAGGTCGAGCACGCGGCAGATCGCCTTATTGCTCTTGCCCTGCATGATCAAGGTGAGCACGTCGACCTGGCGTCCGGTCAATCCGAGATCGGACGGCGCAGCTGCGCCGCCCTGCGGCGGCAACACAGCGGGCGCGGCGGGCGCCGGCGCTGTCGTGGGCTGCGCCGAAGGCGCCTGGGGTTGCGCGGGCGACAGCGCCTGGGTCGGAATATAGACACCGCCCGACATCACCAATTGCAGCGCACTCAAAAGCACTTTGCGCTGGGCCGATTTCGGGATGAAGCCGAGCGCTCCCATGTTGAGCGCCTTGACGACGCTGTCCTGATCCTGCTGCGCCGACATCACGACGACTGAAACGCCCGGATGATTGCGGCGCAGTTCGGCGAGCATGCTGAAGCCGTCGCGGTCCGGAAGATTGAGATCGAGCAGGATGAGATCGAGATCGGCATGTTGCTCGACCAGTCGGATCGCCTGCGCGCCGTCCGCCGCCTCCAGAATCTCGGCGCCACTTTCCAATTGCGCGAGCGTGCCGCGCATGGCTTCGCGGATCAGTTCATGATCGTCGATTACCAGGAATTTCATACGCCGTGGTTTCGTTTTACCTCAGGTTGGAAAACGAAACTATCGCATTGCCGGGTGCACCGCCAGCGTGCCGAGACCCTCCAAACCAATTTGATACCGCCTCATCCGTTGGAATGAACCGTTCTCAAACTCCTGTCGGAGTGGCGAGCACTTTCGCCGAAGTCTTCAACCACCTGTAAATTCAAGGCTTTTGTAGGCAATCGACGGTGGCTTCGTCCCAACGGATGAATGCTCCTGTTCAATATCAGGCGCGTCGGAATGGCGGCATCCTTGGGCCATCAGATGAGCGCAGTTGCTCACCGCAACTTGAGGAACAGGGCCATGACCACCAAGATCGCATTCATCGTCGCCGTTTTACTGAACGTCGCTTTTGGCACCGGCTTCGGCCAATTCGTCCCGAACTTCGCCAAGGCTGGCGTCGCCGCACAACCCGCCGCTCCCGAAAACCGCGACATCGCCCACATGTCGGCGAGCCGCAAAGTGCGATGCATCATGCCGCCGGCACTCCGTACGAATTGCGAAAACTGAGCATCGATTTCTCTCAATCGCACGGAACTGGAGTGACGCCATGACCGCTCACATCGCCAAACGCTTAAAGGCAGCTTCTTTCGCCGCCGTCGTTGTCGCCATCGGGCTTGTCCATTTCGCGCCGAGCCTGGCACTGGCGCCTACGCCGGTCGCGGATATCGGGAATGCCCAAGAAAACGATCAGGACTTCGAGCAAGTGTCGGTCGGTCGCAATGCGTGCTGCTTCATGATGCCGGACGACTGGATCTACTGGGACCGTTGATCAACAGCACGCACCAGCGGCCGAATTCAGGAGCAACGCCCATGACCGTCATCGCTCATCATTCGATCACCTCGTCGGCGCGCAGTCGCACGACGTCGGGTACCGCGAGGCCGAGCGCCTTGGCGGTCTTGAGGTTGAGCACCGTCTCGTATTTGGTCGGCGCCTGCACCGGCAGGTCAGCCGGCTTCTCGCCCCGGAGGATGCGATCGACGTAGCCGGCCGCGCGCCGGTACATGTCGATTATATCGGGGCCGTAGGAGATCAACCCGCCGTCGGCGACGTAGGTGCGGTTTGAGTAGACCGTGGCCAGCCGGTGGCGGGCAGCAAGCATGACGATCAGTTTGCGATGAGCGCTCGCCGCCGTACTCGCCGTCACGATCAGGCCGTCATTCGGGCCGCGCGCGAAGGCCGTGATGGCGCGCTCGATGTCGCCGCCGTCGCGAGCGTCGACCGGGCTCACCTCCACTCCGAGGGGCGGCGCTACGGCCTGGATTGCGCCGAACTGCCCGCTTCCGCCGGCGGCGGTGGGATCTCGAACGATCGCCGCTCGCGTCACTTGGGGCGCGATCTGCTTGAGCAGTTCCAGCCATTTCCCGCTGGGACCGTATTCGATCCCAGAAAAACCAGTGGTGTTGCCGCCCGGCCGCGCGAGGCTCGCAACTAAGCCGCTGCCCACCGGATCGAGAGCCCCCGAGAACACGATCGGCACGGTGCGGGTCACCCGTTGCAAGGCCCTCACACTCGAGCCGGTCGTGGCCAGGATTACATCCGGCGCGAGCGCGACCAATTCCGCCGCGGATGTGCCAAGGGTTTCGGTATTGCTCGCCCCCCAGCGGTAGTCGATCCGCACGTTGCGGCCGATCGTCCAGCCCAATTCCTGCAGTCCCTGCGCGAACGCCGCAACTTGGGCCCGTGACACTGGATCGTCCGCAGCAAGGGGCATGAGTGCGCCGATGCGCCGCATTCGAACAGGCTGCTGCGCGCGCGCCGCGAGCGGCCATGTGGACGTTGCCGCCGCGCCGCCGAGAAGAGTCATGAACGCGCGCCGTTTCATTCGATCACCTCGTCGGCGACAGCAAGCAGTGCCGGCGGCACGGTAATGCCGAGCAATCTTGCGGTTTCCGCATTGATGACAAGTTCGAGCTTTGTCGACTGCCGCCAGAGGGACGAACTCGCGCAAGAGTCCCAAGCGTTTTGTCTCAGCATGCGCAACACCTCGCTCAATCGACGCCGAGTTTGATATGCAAAAGTTAGCACATGCCCACAGCGAGCGTAAGGCCGGGCTCGATTTCTGAAGGGGCGGACGTGTCTTGTTGGCTTATCTGGATTGTCGATCGCGTTTTGACGACCAACATTGACTCTATCAATGCTGCTGCGAATCGCCGATACGGCGATCGCGTGAGTTCTCGCACATCGCGGCACGGAGGCGCTCATACCAGCGACAATGCCGTTATCAGACTTCCGTTGAACACCTGAAGCTCCAGAAAGTCTCGGCTCATCCGTCTTAGATAATTGAAATCTATAGGCTTTTTCTCCCAACCCGCTTTCTTTCATCCGAATGGATGAATGCTCCTGTTCAATATGCGGCGCGCCGAAATCGCGGCATCCTCGGGCCATCAGATGAGCCAAGTCGCTTACTTCAAACAGCGCTCACCGAACACCAGGGGACAAGACCATGAACACCAAGATCGCATCCTTCGCCGCCGTCGCGCTCACCGCTGCCCTCGTCGCCGGCTTTCAGTTTGCTCCGGCCATTGCGCAGTCGCTGACTCAAATAACCAACGACGTCACGACTCTCGACAGCAACCTCGCCGCCCCGATGACCGCCAGCCAGAAGACCCGCTGCATCATGCCGGCAGCCCACTGGAAAGGCTGCGGCGCGTAAACCTTCGAGCAAATACCCGGAAAATCCCAAAGCGCAAAACCCAGAGCGCAATACACAAAGCTCATCAGCCCAGATCAGGAGCAAGAGCCATGACCACGAAAATCATTTTCGCCGCCGTCGCACTCACCGTCGCCCTCGTTTCCGATAACGTCCGCCTGGCCCCAAGCTTCGCGCAGATATTTACGCAGGTCGTCACGCTCCACCGAGGAGACAATGATATCGCCACAGTTTCTGCGAGCCGCAAAACGCGCTGCATCATGCCGAAGGCTTTGCGCATGTCCTGCGATCTTTGAGAAAGCTTCGATGGGTTCACCAACGGATAGGCTGCCTACTGCGTCAGCTTCAGCCGGTTGCGGACATGTAGTGGCACACATTCTGGCCGGCTATGGGCACTTTGAGACAGCCTCAAGACGACCAATTCTCGGCACCAGCACCTCGGAAACCGGACGCGATGCTGTGGCACAACAATCTCAACTTCGAGCCAATTCCGGCCTCTCGCGGTGCAAAAAAACGGGAGGCGTTCGCCTCAAGGCCAGACATGGCAGCCCCGGCCACGATAGGCTATGCACAAAGAAACTTCAGGGGATACCAGATGCGCAGGCGCGAATTCATCGCGGGGGTCACGGGCGTGGTCGCATTGCCGCTGGCGGCGCGGGCACAGCAGTCGGCGATGCCGGCAGTGGGTTACCTTAGTGGCGGATCGCCCGGCGATCCTCTCGATACAACCGCCTACTTCCGCCGAGGCCTGTCTGAAACCGGCTTTGTGGAGGGCCGGAATGTATCGATCGAATATCGTTGGGCGGAAGGTGATAATAGTAGATTGACAGCATTGGTCGCCGATCTGGTCCGGCGGCAGGTGGCCGTGATTGCCATACCGAATACGACCGCGTCAGCGCTTGCCGCCAAGGCGGCGACCCAACAAATTCCGATTGTTTTTTTCATGGGTAGTGACCCGGTCGCAATAGGCCTTGTCGCGAGCATCAACCGTCCAGGTAAAAACCTCACCGGCTTTACTAGCCTCAGTATCGAAGTGGCCGCAAAACGGCTGGAGTTGCAGCATGAACTGATGCCCGCCCTCACTCGGATCGCTTTCCTCACCAACCCTAGCAATCCCGTTGTAGCAGAGGTTGAAACAAGAGGCTTGGAGGCGGCGGCGCGCGTTCTCGGTTTACGATTGCTTATCCTGAATGCAGCCACCCCAAGCGACATCGATGCGGCTTTTGCGGCTCTGGCACAACAACAAGCTGGAGCACTCGTGGTAAGCACCGACACTTTCTTTGTAAGCAGGGTTGCCCAGGTCGTTGCACTCGCAGAGCGAAATGCGATTCCAGCCACCGCTAAGGCGCTCGGCATCGCCTTCCCCATCACAATACTCGGCCGCGCCGACGAGGTGATCGAGTAGCGCGATAAACTCAAAAGAAACTTCCTGTTTACCCTGACCTTCAAGCAAATCCTCGATTGCCCCGGACAGCTTGCCATAAAGCTCAATGGGAGTTTCAGTTTCAAGGTGAAGGCCCGGCAAGCTGCTATGTTCGATATACCAAACCCCTGCCTCGCGGTCGAAAGCAGCCTTTATGACAATTGACCGAGTCATTCGATCACCTCGTCGGCACGCAGGCGCACGACGTCGGGCACTTGGAGGCCGAGCGCCTTGGCGGTCTTGAGGTTGAGCACCGTTGCGTACCTGGTCGGCGCCTGCACCGGCAGGTCGGCCGGCTTCTCGCCCTTGAGGACACGGTCGACGTAGCCGGCTGCCTGCCTGTACATGTCGGTCTGATCAGGCCCATAGGAGATCAGGCCGCCGGCGGCGACGAAAAAGCGTTCGTAGTAGACTGCGGGTAGTTTGTGCCGGGCCGCCAGCCCGATGATCAGATCGCGATAGAGGGTCCCGACCGAGGCCGTTGTCACGACCAGACCGCCGTTCGGAGCGCGCGCGAAAACCGCGACGGCGCGCTCGATCTCGCCGGCGTCGCGCATGTTGAGCGGGTTGACCTCCACCCGCAGCGACGGCGCGGCGGCCTGGATGACGCCGAACTGGGCAGTCCCCGAGCCTTGGGCGGGATCCCGAAGGACCGCCACGCGCGTCACGCCGGGCGCGATCTGTTTGAGCAGTTCCAGCCATTTCCCGCTGATGCTGTATTCGAAATTCATGAAACCGGTAGCGTTGCCGCCCGGCCGCGCCAGGGTGTCGATGAAGCCGGCGCCGACCGGATCGCCGACAACCGGGAACACGATCGGCACGGTGCGGGTCGCCTGCAGCAGCGGCGCCACTGTCGAGGCGCCATGGGCCAGGATGACGTCCGGCGCGAGCGCGGCCAATTCCGCTGCGTGTCTGCGAATCTCGGCGGCATTGGGTGTGGCCCAGCGGGTGTCGACCCGCACATTGTGGCCGATGGTCCAGCCCAAAAGCGCCAGCCCCTGCAGGAACGCCCCGACCCAGGCCTGAAATTCCGCATTGCCCGCGGCTGCCGGCAGGAGAATGCCGATGCGCCGCATTTGGGTTGGTGGCTGTTGCGCGTGCGCTGCAATGGGCCACAGAATCGATGGTACCGCCGCCGCGCCGCCGAAAAGAGAGATGAACTCACGCCGATCCATTTCAATCACCCGTCGTTAGCACCACGTCGTTTGCACCGCGTCGCCTGGCGGCTTGAAGATGATCATCAACCACCAGGAATCTTATGTGCGGTAGTCTCGCCTGCTCTGAAATGAATACGAAACAATCGCATTGCGGGTCGTCACGCCAGCTTCGGAATTGACACGACGCTACACCAATTCCCGACCGACTCATACGGTCGGATGAACCCTTCTCACCCTTGCGTATGAGCCTGCGAGAACGCATTCGCGGCCTACGGGCATCATCAATAAGCTATTGTAAAATAAAGGTTTTAATTGCCAGTCAGCAGCGCCCTCGTCCCAAAGGACGAATGCTCCCGTTCAATATACGGCGTAACGCAACCGCGGCATCATGGGCACATCAGATGAGCCAAGTCGCTTACTTCAAACAGCGCTCACCGAACACCAGGGGACAAGACCATGAACACCAAGATCGCATCCTTCGCCGCCGTCGCACTGATCACCACCCTCGTCGCGGGCTTCGTCCAGGTCGCTCCGGTTACCCAGGCGTTTGACACCCCGAACAGCCAGGACATCGCGAGCGTGTCGGCCAGCCAGAAAGTGCGCTGCATCATGCCGCCGGCCCAGCAGAAGTTCTGCGGCCTCTAAATCTCACACGACATTCAATCCCGAAACCCCGATCAGGAGCACCAGCCATGACCAACAACTCGACCACCAAGGTTTCGTCCTTCGCCGCCATCGCACTCACTGTCGCACTCTTCTCCGGGTTTGCATTTTCTGCCGCGACGCTTGCTGTGGCGCTCGAACGCGTCGCCACGCTGGACATCCAGAGCAACGACATCATGCACATGTCGGCCAGCCAAAAAGTGCGCTGCATCATGCCGCCGGCGCTGCGGACGTCGTGCAGCTTCTGAATTCGTTCTCCATTTTCAACCCGCGCAAAACAAGAGGGGTGTATTATGACCGCTCTCGCTCAAGTCACGACATTTACAGATACCGCACCCGCCACCCGGGAAACGCTGAATACGACGATCGCGGCGCTTGGCCTCGTGGCCTTCGTCGCCATGGCGGGTGCCGGGCTCGCCTACGCGGGGCTTGGCCAGGTGCGCTTTGCTCCCGCGCTCGCAAAGGAACTCATAGAGACGTCGGCGCTGCGCAACGCGGCCGGCGATCACGCCGGCGCGGTGGCGGCGAGCCGCAAGGCGGTCGACACCTATCGCGGCCTGATGCGGAAGAGCAACATCCATTATGCGCCGCAACTCGCGACCAGTTTGCACAATCTGTCGGAGCACCTGAACCTCGGCGGCGACCACGCGGGCGCGCTGGCAGCGATCGAAGAGGCGGTCCAAATCCGCCGCCAACTGGCGAAATCCGATCCCGGACGATATGCGGCAAGCTTGGCGCAAAGTGCGGAGCTGCGGGAGCGGATCGAGACGACCAAGGATCGTAGCCGGGTTGAGCCCCACGTGCGTTGAAGACGCGCTTATGCGCGCCGATCGCGAACCCGGGGCGCGCACGCCACCCTGCAAGCAGGCCGTCCCCCCGGGTTTCCGAATAGCGCGTGAAGAATGCGCCCTTCTCCAACCCGGGCCACGAGCCTCCTCCCGGCATGGAGGAGCGACTTCGCGCAAGCGAAGCGGGTGGGGGCCGGCCGGACGATTACCCTCCCTGGATCGATCCCCACCCTTCTCACTGGTCCGCGCGCTCTCTCGTTCTCCCCATCAGCCCTCATCCTCCTGGCAATCCCGGCCTCATTCGTCCGGATGAGGCCCGCCGACTCGCCCAAACCCCGCCTCATCGCTCATAAGAAATTGAATTATTTACATTTTCTGTGTCCGCCCCGCCCGCCTCATCCGAAAGGATGAATGCTCCCGTTCAATATGCGGCGCAGGCGAACACGGGCACTATCGGGGCATCAGATGAGCACTGACGCTCAAGCAACCAGGGGACAAGACCATGAACACCAAGATCGCAACTTTTGCCGCCATCGCGTTCGCCGCCGCCGTCGTGTCCGGTCTTGTCCAGTTCGCTCCCGCCATTGCGCAGTCGCAGACCGAAGTCGCGACCCTCGACAGCAGGTTCGCCGCCCCCATGACCGCCAGCCAGAAGACCCGCTGCATGATGCCGGCGGCGCAATGGAAAAGCTGCGGCGCGTAAGCCTGACGCACACAAATAGCCATAACCTCATCAGTACCGGAGAACTACAATGACCAAGATCATCGCCGCCGTCGCCCTCACCACCGCCCTCGTATCAGGCTTCGCCTATTCCGCTTCAACCTCCGCCGATGCAGTGACGCAAGCCGCCTTCCACAATCGAGGCATCGCCTCGATGAATGCCAGCCAGAAAGTGCGCTGCATCATGCCGGTGGCCCAGCAGAAATACTGTGGTGCGTAATGATGAGTGGATGTGACCCTCCGCTCGATTGGCGGGGGAAGAGAATGATCCGAATCAGCCGCCCCGGAGCGTCGTCCGGGGCGGGTATTGGCGTTGTGGAGCAAACGCCAAGAAAGCCTTCAGAAATTAGCTTCAAGCTGAATCAGAAACGCAAAATTTGTGAAACACACACATGATCATCAATGGTAATGTCCGCGTTGCGGACGAACATCGCCGGAGAACCACCATGGTTCCTGTTATCGGACGCCGACAATACCTCGCCTTGCTGGCGGGCGCTCTCGTTTGGCCGCATGCTTCTTTCGCCCAGAACAACGAACGACTGCGACGTATCGGTGTCCTGATCTTTGGACGCGGCGAAACGCGGGGATCGCGAACCCCGGCGGATTCGCTGCGCGCCGGCCTGCAGGAACTGGGCTGGGTCGAAAACCGCACCTTCCGCATCGAGGCGAAGTTTGAGACGAACCCCGAGCGAATCCGCTCTCGCGCAGGCGAACTTGTCGGCTCCGCGCCCGACATCATCGTTGTCAACACCAACGCGGCGACGACCGCCGTCAAACAGCTGACGCAAACCATACCGGTCGTCTTTGCGGGCGTTGGCGATCCGGTGGCCGGCGGACTGGTGGCAAGCATCAACCGGCCGGGCGGCAACATTACCGGCATCACCAATCTGTTCTTTTCGCTAGGCGGCAAGTGGCTCGAATTTCTCAAGGAGTTCACGCCCGGCCTGAAGCGTGTGGCCGTCATGTACAATGCCGACGTGAGCGCGCGCGAGGATTGGTTCGACGCCATCGCGGAAACGGCGCCGATGTTCAGCGTGACCCCCGCCAAGCTCGCGGTCCGCAACACGACTGATATCGAACGGACCATCGAGAAATTCGCCGCCGAGCCGAACGGCGCCTTGATCGTGGTGCCGCCCGGGCTCGTAGGGGTCGAACGCGATTTGCTGCTTCGGCTTGCGCGCGAGCGTAAACTGCCCGCGATATATCCGGCACGCGCCTACACGGCCGATGGCGGGCTCATGTCCTATGGCGCCGACAGCACCGACCTGTTCCGGCAAGCCGCATCCTACGTCGACCGCATCCTGCGCGGCGGCAAACCAGGCGAACTGCCGGTGCAGTTTCCCGACAGGTTTGAACTGGCAATCAACCGCAGCACCGCGTTCGCGATGGGGCTCACGATTCCGACAACCCTGATCGCGCGAGCGGACGAGGTGATCGAATGAGAAGGCGCGCGTTCTGGGCTGGCTCGGTCTACTCCCTCTCCCTTTGGGAGAGGGCTGGGGTGAGGGGGTTACGGTCTCTCGATTGGGTCGTCATCGACGAGGTAAACGAATGAAGCGGCGCGCGTTCTGGGCTGGACTTGGTGCGACCGCGCTGTTGCCGATCGCCGCGCGCGCGCAGCAGAGCACGACCGCAACGGTCGGATTTCTCCACGCAGCCTTCCCGCGCGGTTTCGCGGAATCCGTGGCGGGATGGCGCCAAGGCATGGCCGAAACGGGCTATGTCGATGGGCGTAATCTCGCAATCGAATTTCGCTGGGGCGAGGGCCACTATGATCGGCTGCAGGAGTCGGCGGCTGAACTTGTGCGCCGAAAAGTGTCCGTCATCTTCGCAAGTTCCCCACCTGCGGTGCGCGCCGTCATGTGGCAAACCAAGACCGTGCCGATCGTATTCGCCATGGGCGAAGATCCTCTCAAGGAAGACCTGATTACGAGCCTTGGCCGGCCGGGCGGCAATGTCACGGGTTTCAGTTGGTACGCCAATCAAGTGTTTGGGAAACGACTGGCACTATTGAGCGATGTCGCGTCTCGCGGCGCCGCCTTGGCTTTTCTCGTCAACCCAAACAATCCGAATTCCGAGCCCGACAAGAAGGATATGCAGGCGGCTGCAGAACAGTCGGGCCGGACCCTGCCGGTCCTCACGGCCAGCAGCGACCGGGAGCTTGAGACCGCGTTTGCCAACATGGTCCAACAGAAAATCGGTGCGCTGATCGTCGGCGTCGACGGCTTCTTCCTCGACCGGCGCGAGCAGATCATCGCACTTGCGGCGCGTCACGCCATCCCGGCGATCTACGACCGACGGCAATATGCGGATTCAGGCGGCCTCATGAGCTATGGGGCAAGCCAGATTGACGCCTGGCGCAATGGCGGCGTCTATGTGGGGCGTATTCTCAGAGGCGAAAAGCCGGCCGATCTGCCTGTGCAGCAGGCCACAAAATTCGAGCTCGTCGTCAATATGAAAACCGCCAAAGCGTTAGGTTTGACGCTGTCACCGACGCTGCACGCGCTCGCCACCGAGGTGATAGAATGAGACGGCGGGAATTCGTTACGCTTGTCTTGGGTGCGGTGGCCCAGCCGGTAATGGCGCGCGCCCAACAGGCGGTGATGCCGGTGGTTGGATTTCTTGTGCCCGGGTCCGCTGATGAATATCCCGGCCGCATTCGCGAGTTTGTTCGAGGACTAAATGACGTCGGCTACATCGAGGGCCACAACGTGGCAATTGAATATCGGTGGGCCAATGGTCATTACGATCGGATACCCGAACTGGCAGCCTATCTGGTGCGCCGACGATGCGCGGTGATAGTCGCCTCGACTGCCATCTCAGCACTTGCCGCCAAAGCTGCGACCACATCAATTCCGATCGTATTCAGCGCCGCTTCCGATCCGGTCCAATTCGGACTCGTTGCCAACCTGAATCGACCAGGCGGCAATCTCACGGGTGTGACCAATCTGGCCGGCGAAGTCGGGCCGAAACGCTTGGAAATTCTGCACGACCTGGTTCCCACAGCGACCACCCTGGCTCTGCTGGCCAACCCCGCGAACCCCAATTTTGGAGCAACGTCGGAACACCTGGAGAATGCATCTCGCGAACTCGGACTGCAGCTCCAAATTCTGCGAGCCAGCACGGAACACGAAATCGACCGCGTCTTCTCAAGCATGGGCGGACAGCGGCCGGCCGGATTCGTGATTGGCCCCGATGCGGTTTTTAACACGCGCATCCGCCAGCTCGCCGCATTGACACTCCGCCACAGAATACCGGCCATTTATCAGTATCGGGAGTTTGCGGAAGCCGGCGGCCTGATGAGCTACGGCGTAAATTTTGTTGAGGGATATCGTCTTGTTGGTAGCTACACCGGCCGGATTCTCAAGGGTGAAAAGCCGGCCGAGCTGCCGGTGCAGCGGGCCACGAAAGTCGAGTTGGTCATCAATCTCAAGACCGCCCGCGCGCTTGGCCTCACCGTCCCGTTGTCGTTGCGTGGCCGAGCCGACGAGGTTATCGAATGAAACGGCACGCAAACTATGTAGGGTGGGTTAGGCGGCCAAAGCGCGCGCAAGACGCGCGTCACCACGCTGATCACGCTTCGTTAGAGGCGTGTCACCGCGCTGACGGCGCCGTAAATCACCAACGGACTTTTGGTTTGGAACGGCTGGTGGGTTTCGCAAGAGGCTCAACCCACCCTACGAACGCTAGCGATGAGGTAATCGCATGAGACGGCGCGAATTCATCGCTCTCCTCGGCAGCGCGGGAGCCGCGTGGCCGCCCGGCGCACGGGCGCAGCTGGCAATGCCGGTGATCGGATTCCTTGGCGCTCCCTCACCCGGGCCATACGCGCAATATGTGGCTGCGGTTCATGAAGGCCTGAAAGAAGCGGGCTTCGTTGAGGGTCAGAACTTGGCGATAGAATATCGCTGGGCCGAAGGCAAATACGATCGGCTGGCGGCGCTGGCGGCCGACTTGGTCAGCCGTCGGGTTGCAGTGATCGTTGCGATCGGCGGTGCCCCTGCGGCGGTGGCAGCGAAGGCGGCGACATCGAGGATTCCGATCGTCTTCAACATGGGCGCCGACCCGGTCCAACTCGGCCTCGTCGCCAGTCTCAACCGGCCGAGCGGTAACGCCACCGGCGTTGGCATGTTGGGTGTGCAGCTTGAGGCAAAGCGACTGGAGTTCTTGCGCGATCTCGTCCCTACCGCGGCGTTGATCGCCATGCTCGTAAACCCAACCAATCCACAAGCCGAGACGCAGTCGAGAGAGGTGGCGGCGGCGGCTCGCGCGATCGGACGGCAAATTCTTCTTCAGAGCGCGAGCACCGAACGCGAACTCGAAACGGTCTTTGCGGCTCTGGTCCAAAAGCGAGCCGGCGCACTCCTCGTCGGCGCCGACACGTTCTTTACTAGTCAGCCCGCTCAGTTCGTTGCGCTGACGGCACGCCATGCGATACCCGCAATCTACCCATGGCGGGAGCACGTCGCGCAGGGTGGCCTGATGAGCTACAGCGCCAATCTCACTGACAGTTATCGTCAAACCGGCGTCTATGTCGGCCGGATTCTTAATGGAGCCAAACCCGCCGATTTGCCGGTCACGCAACCGACCAAATTCGAACTTGTCATCAACCTCAAGACCGCGCGCGCACTCAGCCTCACCGTGCCGCCCACGGTGCGCGCCTTTGCCACCGAGGTGATCGAATGAAACGGCGGGAATTCATCATGGGGCTGGGGACCGCGGCTATCGCTTGGCCGCGCCCGGCACGCGCGCAGCAAGCGGCGATGCCCAGGATCGGATTTCTACACCCCGCATCGCCCGATCGTTACGCGGACAGATTAGCTGGAATCCGCCAGGGTCTGAAAGAAACCGGTTTTGTCGAGGGACAAAACGTAACAATCGAATATCGTTGGGCGGGCAATCAGCTTGACCGGTTGCCGGCGCTCGCGGCCGATCTCGTAGGCCGCAAGGTGGCGGTGATTCTTGCAGCCGGCGGAGAGAGTTCGGCACTGGCGGCAAGTGCCGCGACTTCGACGATTCCGATTGTCCTTGCGTTCGGCGGCGATCCTGTCCGGCTCGGACTTGTCGCCAGCCTCAATCGGCCGGGTGGCAACATCACGGGGGTAACATTCAACACCGCCGAACTCGCGGGCAAACGGCTTGATCTGATGGGTCGGCTGGTGTCCCGTACCGCGACCATTGCTTATCTCGCCGGAGACCAACGATTTATGTCGAATCGAGAACAGTCGAGCGATACTGCAGCCGCGGCTCGCACGCTTGGGACACGGCTGATCATTCAGGAAGTCCGCGCCTCTAGCGACATCGAGGCAGCCTTCGAGGCTTTTTCCATGCATCAGGCCGGCGGGCTCGTCGTCGAAGCAAATGCGCTGTTCACCAGCAATCGCGCCAAGCTCGTTGAACTAGCCGCGCGTTACATGCTTCCCGCTATCTTCCAGGCCCGCGAGTTCGCTCTTGATGGCGGGCTGATAAGTTATGGGGCAAGGGTCGCGGACGCGTGGCGTCTGGCGGGGGTCTATGCTGGACGGATCCTCAGAGGCGAGAAGCCGGCTGAATTGCCGGTGCAGCAGTCGACGAAATTCGAACTGATCATCAACCTCATTACCGCAAGGAGGCTTGGCGTGGAAATTCCACCAACGCTGCAAGCGCTTGCCGACGAGGTGATCGAATGAAACGCCGCACGTTCATCACGGGACTGGCCGCCGGTCATGCGGCGCGCGGCTGCACGTCGCGCTCGATGGTGCGGCCGCACTCCCGCCGCGCTTTGGTCAGATCATGCATCGCCTGCAGGTTCATCCAGAATTCAGGGCTGGTGCGAAAGAACCGAGCAAGCCGCAAGGCGGTTTCCGCCGTCACCGCACGATCGCCCTTTATGATGGCGCCGATCCGCGTGGCCGGAACGCGGAGCGCCATGGCGAGCGCGTGCGCCGACATGCCCAGCGGCTTGAGAAATTCCTCGCTGAGCACCTCCCCGGGATGGGTGGTCACGCGATTGGGCGTCGCGACCCGCGCGGTTGCGTCTTTCCTAGTGGTAGTCGACGATTTCGACATGGGCCGGACCCTCCTTGGTCCAAATGAAGCAAATACGCCATTGATCATTGATGCGGATCGAATGTTGTCCGCGCCGGTTCCCGGCAAGCGCTTCCAATCGGTTGCGTGGGACCGCTGCCAAGTCCCTGAGATCGCGCGCTTGATGCAACATGTCGAGTTTGCGCAAAGCCGGCCTTTCGATGCCGGTAAAGCGCTTGACGACAGCGCCCATCCAAAGCTGTTCGGTCGCACGGTCGCGGAACGACTGGATCATGCATTGGCATCTATGCCGTTAAAGGTTATACGTCAAGCGTATAACGAGCCCAGGATACCGCGAGCCGAAGCCACACGCGCACCGACGAGATGATCAATGATCGAACGATGGATCGCAGGGTGGGTTAGGCACCCAAACGCGTCTCAAGAAACGCGTGACGGCGCTGATGCCGCCGTAACCCACCAGCGGACTTTCAGCATTGAGCGGCCGGTGGGTTTCGCGAAGGCGCTCAACCCACCCTACGATTTTCGTTACTGAGGTGATTGAATGAAACGGCGCGAATTCATGACGGGTCTTTGCGGCGCGACGGCGTTGCCGCTGGCCGCACGCGCGCAACAGGGCGGGAAGGTGACACCCGCGAGCATCTTTATGGCACGCGCCGACGGGGTGATCGAATGAGACGACGGGAGTTGATCGCAGCCTTCGGGTGCGCGGTGATGTGGCCGCTCGCAGCGCATGGACAACAAGGCGATGGAACAAGACGCGTCGGCA
>Ga0209488_10001171_pt1 | contig 22417 bp, 29 predicted proteins | sample Rivendell_Oct201_8_FD_188349 | JGI IMG/M metagenome (GOLD analysis project Ga0209488, IMG submission 188349) | Vadose zone soil microbial communities from the Eel River Critical Zone Observatory, Northern California, USA -... | ecosystem: Environmental > Terrestrial > Soil > Vadose zone >...
CTGAAAAAAAAAAAAAAAAAATGACACCGCAAGTCCGGGTATCCTCCGGTCTTTTCAGCCCCTCTCCATCGAGCCCCGAGTAAGGCTCGGGAGACGCGGAATGCTCGATTTTTTGAAAAGAAGGTGTGCTCGGGCCCCGCTGGGCGCATGCATTTCCGAACTCACATGAGATACACGGCGTCGTACTTACTTTTACCGGCCATCGCTCCCAGCAACCATCGTGCCATCATACCAACTAGGGAATGTCATTTCTGATGTGATGATGGAACCATTGGCGCCGCCGATACAGTACAGTCACTGGCACTGACAGGTCAAACGCGTAGCACTAGCACTAGAGCTTCCATCATGCCTCGGTCCCGGTCATTTTCGGCGTTGTGTTAACGCCTGCATACGTAGTCCAGCCAAAGTTTGGTACAATTCCTCGTTGATATGCCATGACTCGGTCAGCAGAGTGGAAAATACTCGTGCTGCGTGTCACAGTATCACAGCAACATCTATTGTGTCGTTGTCGTCGTAAAGACAGGTGAGCTAGAAGCAACCGCGGCGCCGCCACAACTGCACTCGCACGGCAGTGTGTCAACAATAGCAACAACAAAAGGAGACGGTTTGGAGTGGGTTCTGGTTCGCCGTTGATCGCAAAAACCCATATCATTTGGTTCGAGAAGCTCATCGACGATGGTGATGATGATGATGACTGCCCGACGAACGCTGTATTTGTATTTGTGTGTTGTGGAGGACGAACGGAGGAAACTCGCCATATCACCGATTGACGCCGCTTTTTTTGTGCACAGTATAGTATATTGTTTGCGCCCCCCTTGTAATAAAACACAATGGTTTTTGAGAATGGAACGGACGGAAGAGTGGAATGAGTAGATAGGTGTATATAAGGAACAACCGACCCGCCTGCTCCCCATCGCGCTGGCAGAGCCAACTGAGAAGTAGACATAGGGTACTAAGACGTCCTGGTTTCTCTGGGCATGGCATGACACTCGACCGGCCGCGTATAGTTAGACAGCCATGAGCAACACTGGGGAAAAATATGAGCCATGCAGCCGCACAAGTAAAACCGTAAATTTCCCAGACGCTTTTTTATGTCTCGCGTCAGCGTGAGAGTGAGGACCCATAATCGGCATTTTAGGGCAGGCCCAGAATTCAACTTCTACCACAAATTGAATTCGAATGGGGGAATCGGCATACAAACTACCATGGGGACTAAAATAAGCTGCTGAGACGAAAATATATAGGACGTGACGTGACAGGACGAGACAAAAGGGGGGGACAATCGAACGACGGAAAAAGACGGTGGTAAATCGGCGAAGGGTATCCAGTACGGATGATACGCGCCAGGGAAGCCCGGAGATAGGTCTTTATCAATCAAAGCCTCATTCTTCTCATTTGCGTCGGACATCTCCCGAAACACGCCAATGACGGGGGTCTAGAGCCTGTGCCCTGGAACGGCCCAGAAAAGGAGCGTGAGTGCTGCAACACCAACAGCCACGAGTATCGACACCCAAATGGCACGGCCAATAAGCAACTTCCGGACATATGGCTCACGGATGTGCAGGGTGCGGAACGGCGTCGTTTCACTCTGTCCCAGAAAGACGAGTATAGGGTCGAGTTCATACTGATGTGAGATTAAGAAGAGCAGAGCAAAGGTGAAAGGGAGGAAGAGCTTTTACACAAAAATCAGTGAACAATGGGCAGGCTTCGTAGGAATTATACGCACATAAAACCTCACGGACTTCGGTTTCACATCGAGGAATATCAACGCGAAAGCAGTTGCGAGGCCGATCCACAAGGAAATCAGACCCGCAACGAGACGTACGAGTGCGCTCATTGGGGTAAGATTACCAAAGGCCTTGGAGCGTAAGAATCGCGGGAAAGCGTCTTGTTCCATAGCACGGAAGCAATATTCCTTCTGGGCGTGAAACATATCTGGAACTTGAGCTATCCCCGCCTGGTCCGCAGCGCTACCGGTGGCATTACTGAGAGGGAACGAATGCACCCGTAGGGCTGGCGGAAGATAGATCTCGTGGCTCTCACCGCCCCCAGGTGATGTGCCCGCGGGCGAGAGATAGCGCAGAAAGATGCGTTCGGCGCTCTCGACCAAATTCGAACGGGTGATGGGCGAGCTGCGAGGGATAATAGTTGGTGCGCGAGATGCGCGCCGGGAAAAGAAGGTCGGGGTGCGTCTACCCAGAGAAAAGGGAGTGGATGAGCGAGGCTGTGCGGGGGGTGGAGAAGAAAGGGCGTGCTCGAGGTCGGAACCGACGGCCGTTGCGGGTGAGGTTGAGGCAAGCAGGCGTGGATCCGGGCTGGTTGAACCTTCACCCACGGCGCGTTTCTCTTGCATCTCCGTCGTCATTTCTGTCGTGCTCGCCGTGCTGCGTTTTGCGCCTGTCTGACCACCAACGACGGTACCGTACGTGGACCCACGACGCCGCGCATATTCCCAATATTCTGGCCAATCCTCACGAATCGTGCGTCCTGATTTTCTAACGTCCTTGAAGTAAGCCCTACATAGGTTTTCGTGCTGTTGCACGTCGAGCCAGAAATCGAGGATATCTTCGGCACCCTCCCGCTGAAGGAATAGACTGCATCGAGACAAAAGATGAGGCATAAAAATGAACAGATTTGATAGCGAGACGTTAGTGACATGGTCAGCATTGGTGTCAAAGCTAGGAGAAAGTAGAAGAACGCACTAAAACATAAAAAGATCGACTGGGGGTCGAGTCCTACGAGAGAGGACCTCTGTAAAGGAAGGTAAACGGGTGTGGCGGCTGCGAGTCCATTCGTCTTGCTGCTGCTGGTCGTCCTCCATGGAGCTCAGGCTTGCCCTTGGTCGTGGTAATGGTCGAAGCTGTCCAGCCAAAGGGACCCGCCGTTGCCAACTTGGAAGGGATCGTGGGTTGCACGAGCGAGAACGAGGCGTGGAACGCGCTGACATAATCATTGGACAGGCCGAGGAGCGACGACAATCCCCCACTGCCAGCTGTTTCACCAGGGAAGGGACTTCGGCCAATTAATACGGAGAGGATTTTTTAAAGATAATCAAATCAATATCACACGCGGAATTGCGTACTCCGCGGGGGTGTGGTGATCGAAAAGTGAACGCGCATCTCTGGGTGTGGGTTAGTCGTAGCCACCGCTGGAAGCCGCGCTGACACGAATCACGGCGTTCAGTTCACTTTCACCGGCCTCACCATCTCTATGACCATGTCGCTCACCAGAGCATTCTCACCAGCCCTTCGTGAGGTCCGAATTCTTTTCTCACAGACTGGCGATGCATCTCAAGGCGTCAGGTGAGCTCCGAGTCGCCACCACCCCATACGTCACTCACATTCTGAGTTTTCCCGACAGGCAATTCGTCGTGTCCACGTATCCTACGCTGAAACAGCACAACCCAGACCTCCCCATCCTCATACGAGAGGCTCAAGGAACACCGGCGCGGGCGTTTGCTCGGTTTGGTTCGTCGTCTACGCTCTTTATGCCTTGGGCCATATATTTTGACAAGTTGGTTGCAGAGCGAGGCGTCGAACGGAATGTTGTACTCGATGGTCTGTCCTCCAAGGATGTCGCTGCCAGAATTTCCGAGCTATTAGGATGAATATTTCGTGGATAAATAAGACTGTTGTCAACTGTGCTCTCTTGCTTCCAGCCATTCGCATTCCTAACACATCTTCATACCCCGAAAACCTGTCTCATCTATAGATCAGAAGGATACAAGGTTTTCGTCTGGGGCACTGTAACCAATGCCCGATGAACTATAAATACAAATCACTCTCAATTGTCTGCCTCTATGTGCGCTACTCCACCGTTCGCAAATCTGGCTGTGACACTTCCGTCCTATGCTCCCGGTCAACACTGCCCAAGTGACGTATTGGAACAAGTATCTACCTGGTTTCCGAAGTATGCCGCCTTGGCAATATCACAGAAGATGCCGACTTCAACAACTCCAGTAAGCAGCTTGACATTGACGAGAAGCTGAGCACATGTCAGTACAAAGAGTTAGACGTGAAGACATAATTGGACCTCGCGCGGCCTCCTCAAGGCATCTTCAGCAAACGGCGCGTCGATGATGAAATTACCGTTGTCGGTAACTACTGGACCTGCTTTCGCGCGGCCCATGCGCAAGGTCGCTTTCGGTGAACCAAGCTTGGTGCGTAGACTGCGCAGGACAGAGGTGTGTGCAAACGGTGAAACTTCGATGGGCACACCAGGAGCATACTTTGGATGCGTGAGTTCACTTTAGAAAGAATTAGTCCGCAAAACTCACGCTGGTACCCAAGATCGCCGAGTTCTTTCGGTGGTCGGCGACGACGATGAACCTGGTGGAAGATTCATACCAACTCGGCGAGGAAAGTAAAAAAAAAAACGAACGTCCTGGCCGCCTCGGCGAGCACCTTTTCGCGCAACTGGCAGGCGCCACCGCCCTTGATGCAGTTCAAGCCTGTGTCAACCCTACACACGCCTTTTGTCTTTGTCTATGCACGCACGGATGGGATTTTGCACTTACTCGTCCGCCCCGTCGATGGTGACGTCGAGTTCTGAGTACTGCGCGATATCACCCAGGCGCAGGCCAGCTTGTGTGATGAGTTGTTGTGACTGAAAACCGGTCGGGAGAAAGATGCGATCTCTGTTGCGCTCCTGACCTTGTTGCAGGATGCGCTCTACGACATACGGCACCGTGGAGCCTGGATGGATATGTATAATTTGTGAGAGGACGCAGAATCAGGGATTGAGATTAAGTTGCTCATACCAGAGCCAATGCCTATGACCTGAGATGATTCGCTCAGGGTATCATCGCGTAACACAGTTGTCATGACGTACCTTGTCATCTGGCCCAATGTGCCTGTCAACCGCAGTGTACGCTGCAAGTCGCTTGGCTGCTTCGATAGCGTCGAGTGGTGATGCTAATGACGGTAAGTAAGCGTCAAGCACGGAATGCGGGACAAACCGGGATCAGTGGTCAACGAGGGTAAGACTGACGGGAGACTGCTCATAGAGCGTCAGCAGATGCCGAAGTGCTTTGCTTTGGAAACTACACACGCAGACATGGTCCGTGGCGTTCGTATTGCAGGGCGAGAATTGAATGTGCTGGAGAACCGAGTCGGAACGAAGACGCGGGCGCCGTTGGAGAAGAAAGGAGCTCGGGAGGCTGACAGTGAGAGGATCATCAAATAATCATACGTGTCCGAACGGGACGGGGCTCCGAGATCTGACGCGGTATCGGACGTTGTGCTTTCTAGCTAGTTTTCCGGTGCTGACTGCACCCTTACATGAACAGGTGTGACAATGAGTTGTGTGTGGTACCCGTGTATTGCTCGCAACGCCATCCAACGAACCAAATCTCGCTTCTCTGCTCGCCACCTACACTTCCGGTTCGCCCCGGGCCGCGGTTCAAATACCCTCCAGCTCCAGCGCTCGCACGCTGCATACCATACCAATACCACCAAAGACACACGACGACAATGCGCGCAATTAGAGGTGAGTTTACACTCGACTCATTTAAAACTCATGGTGGAGAACTATTGAGATAGGTGTCCTCATTACATGGTATGCTCGTGTGGCGGGGCGCATGAAGATTCTAGTCTGTCTGAAACCTGTCTCACCCACACCAGTGACTCTGCGGTGAAGCAGATACTACTTACGTTGGACGAGCGGCCAAACCAGTCATTCATTATCGATGACCTAGACGAATTTCATGTGCTCATTCGCGCCGACGAAGAGCAGCGCGTCAAGCGTGAATTGGAAGCAGAGGTGCGTTCCGCCTCCGAACCGACCATATTTCCTTTTTCTTGATCAGACGCGCAGCTCGAGAAGAATACATACAGCATGGAAGCATAGATGTCCTTCGGGTTGCGGTCTACCTGGTAGTGGTAATTGGCGCTTGACCCAGACAGGTCAAGTTGCAGTACCACAGGCACAGGTGACCTCCGCCACTGGCTCAACCCCGAGCGATCTTTGTACAGTATGTCCCTTGAATGCATGTGCGCATTTAGCCTGAGTATGGTTACGAGCCCTCGCCCTCTGGGTCATGTGATTGCAAAAATGGTAACGAAACGTCCCGAACTCGAGCGCCAACCCCTCCTCAATGCACTTCTGTGGCTACAATGATAGTGGCGTTGATTCATGTGTAAAGGCGTCTGATTGTAATGGTAGAGGTATTCGGCCAGAGCCGCAAATTCTATCGAAGATATTACCGCGATAACAGGAGTGTATAACCCATACAGCGCTGGCGCTGATGACACCGATTCGGGCTCGGATACTCTTACTCGATGCTCTTTATGTCGCAGACGTCGATGCGTGAGAATGCGTCGCGCCCATGTTGACGCAAACTCGAGCCCGGCCCTCGTTCTGTGGCCCGGTGATGGTGACGTGTATTGAGGGCGGTTATCGATTGTCCGAGTCATTCCGAACTCTTTCCTGGTTCCCTCGCCATGTCTAACTCGCATCTAACGCCCCAAGCAGCTAGTGTCATCCTCACAGCACACCTTTCACACCCACCGGCAGATATACCCACAGTGAGCCCGATCGGTCCGACAGATGCAGACCCTGCTGCACGCGCGAGTTTCCACCTATACCTCGTCCACTGCGCCCAACACACGACTACATACCTCGTCACTCTCCAGATCTCTGAGCCTCCCAATGGCGAAGGAGCCCCACTTATATCGCCAAATAGCCTTCAATCCCAGTACAAACTCCTGAGTGCTCTTCATTCGCACATATCCTCTGGCCCACCGCCAGTTCCGCTACCGTTTCCGGTGCCAATCGCCCTCAACGTCGACGCGCCACAGCCGTACATCCTCGCGCGCCTCCCAGCGCCGCTTCCCCCATCCGCCCCATTGAACCAGCTCTCCGCTGCCCGCGGCGCCCTCCCGCCGGAACGGGTAGCCTCCCTCGACCTGCGCTTCGGCCTCGCGCTCCGCACGCTGCACAACCTGCAGAGCGAATGGTGTGGACCGCCGCCGCTCGAGAGCGAAGGGCTGTACAGCTGGCAGGAGGCGTTTATCCTCCTCATCGAGGAGGCGCTCGGCGCGGCCGAGTCGGCCAGCCTTGTCTCCGTCGACGTCGCCTCCGCGTTGCGGGGCTATCTCGCAAGGGCGATCGGCGCGTTTCTGTTCGACGATGTGGAGGTGCCCTCTCTCGTCGCTCTCACGACCGGCGCAGAATCTGTTTTCGTCGCGGAAATTGATGGAGAACCTCAGTTGGCACTGCTCCTCCCATCCTTAGCCCATCTCCTGTACGGAGACCCGCTCCTCGAGCGGGCGTTCTCACCGTCCGAGGAGCCGTCAAGAGCCCTCCTCGAAGGTTACGGAGATCCACCTCCAATGGTCTTTGCCCGCCGTCAACGTACGAAATGTTTATGGTATGACTTGTATTTAGGACTTGTGGTGCAATTGGGCGCGAGGAGAGTGGGAGATGGCCGAACCGTGGATTGGGCAGTACAGCTAGTAGAACATAGTCGCGTATTACTTAGAGACGCTCCTTGTTACTGACGTTGAATATCATATCACCCAAGGCCAGAGATGCATCAGGGACAGGAGCGATGAGTGAACGAGTAATCGAGAAACGATTCACTTACGCCTCGAGGCAATGAAGGCATGAAAGTACGAAGGACGTAGAGATCACCCTCACCCGTCTGCCATATGCACGTCCTCGTGCTCCTGGTCCGAGTTAGGAAGACCATTCCCGAGCACATTTTCGAGCTCCTCCTCTTCCTCACTCGTGTTTGCGCTAGCAGGGCTGCCAGGGACTTTCGGGACCGCAGGAGCCTGCCCTGAGCTGGGACCGTCCATGTCCTGATCATCATCGCCCCAAACTTCATCAGGGTCTACGGCGACGCGGACGCGCCAATCGTACTTCTCCCTCAGCATGGCGACCGCGCGCTGCGCGCGATCCGCGCGGGCGTCGTGCGCCGCGACGACCTCAGCGACGATGTCCAGCACCGCGGGCGGCGGGGGGTCTTCGGGCAATTTGAGCGCGGCGCTGAGGCGCCGGACGGAAGTGGACTCGGCGCGGAGGACGTCGGTTGTCTGCTGGTTGCGTAGGAGGGGGATGAGCGCGCTGTCGAGCGGGGCGTCGGAGAGCGGGAGGCGCGGGTGGAGGGCTGTGCTGGGGAGGGCGCTGGAGGCGAGGGCGCGGGAGAGGTTGTGCGTCTGTGCCATCACGACGGCGTATTTTGCGAGCAGGTCGGGCCATGGTGGTGGTGGGTGGTAGATTTCGAGGAGGGATGCGAGCGTTTGTATGGACTCGATCAGCTGGTTCACTCTGGACTTTATCGACTCAAGAGACGCGATGTCTGGAGGTGGTCCGCCCAGATTCGCAGGGGGAGGGAGAGTTGGTTGGGCTAGGGCTGCGGCCATGGACGGATGGACGGACGGGGACGCAACCGCGTGACTCAGGCTGGCTCATGATAATCTATTAAGAGATCATTCACGTGGCGACAATGGACATACGTTGCTCTCCCCATCCACATAACTCGTTTACTAGTTATGGCACCACCCTCGAGTAACGCACTTGGAAAGCGCCCTGTCAGCGCGGACGACGACGACATTGATGATCTCGATGGTGCGGATTCCAATAATTGCACTACTAGACACCGGATGACCCACCGAACGACGCGCACCGTTCGACAGATGTACTCGACGACTTTACCACAAATCCATCCGTGAAATCCGCACCTCAAACGACGACTACCGCCGCTAAAGCGACGACTGCTCCTCCCCCCCCACCAGCTGCTTCTACCCAATCACCGGATCCTCAGGATAATAAGTTTGTGGAACAGCTCGCACGCGAGATGGAGGCCATGTTGCTCGGGCTGGATCCACACCAGGTCTCATCCGACCCCGCAGAGAGTGCGAGTGCAAGTGATGCTCATGCGGGGGAAGAAACGGCTCGCGACAAGCAATTTCTCGACACATTGGACGAGTGGTTTGCTAAGAGCATGGCTGACGTACCACTCGACGGCGATGGTATCGACAAACCCGAGGCAGTTGGCGAATCCAAGGACGCGTTCCGGAAGAGTCGCGACGAGGCGGCGGAACGACTACGCAGGAGCGATACGGAGCTGCAGGTATTGACCGATTAATGCGGGGGAGGCGAGATCTGTCACACTAAATCCACATCTCGCAGACGGGCCCTCCACCGGATGATGACCTGGCAGCCCTGCCCGTGCCCGGACCCGAGGATGAGGAGATGTTGCAAGAATTCCTCGAATCCATGATGGGTCAGTTGATGAGCAAGGAGGTGCTATATGAGCCGCTGAAAGAGCTCACTGACAAGGTCAGCAACTCCCCCTCTTGTTCCGACCTTTATCCGCTGATTGCTTTATCTATAGTTCCCATCTTATCTGGCTTCGAATACGGATAAGATTTCGCCGTCAGACCTAGAAAGATACCAGGCGCAATACGCGTGCGCCTCAGAGATTATTACCTTATTTGAAAGCGTCGGGTACAAAGATGACGATTCAGAAATGAAAGTCAGGATCACCGCATTGATGAACAAGGTCCAATTGCACCATACCTCTCTTTTATTCAAGGCAAAGCACTAACCTTTGTACACAGATGCAGGAACACGGTGCGCCACCAGCGGAGATCATGGGTGAGCTACCGCCAGGGCTTGACTTGGGCTCCGATGGTGCACCTCAATTGCCAGAAGGATGCGTAATTGGATAAGGTGTCGGGAATTAATGCCAACCAACGTCGGTGATGATCGTCGCCTCCCAAAATCGGGTATACAGATGTGCACAATCGTATTTCAGTGTAAATTTTACTTTATTATTTCGCCACTCAACACGCATACGGTGTGGTGAGGTAAAATGAGGAATTGGATAAAGTCTTGTCCACTTCCAACTCCTCCAAAAGGATCGAGTCTGTCAGACGCTCCGGGGCAGCTGACTTGACCTGCAAGTGGCCTAAGCTCTCGAGATGGGCGCTATCGGGAGCATCCGCCGGGTACTCTCAACTCAGCGACGGCGGTGTACGCCCATAACAAAGGGAAAGAAAGAAAAGGATCCAACCCGCAAGAAGCAACACTGCGCACGGGGCACTCAGCTCTACGTAAATGGTAGCCCTCGTGTCCTGAAGTGACGAGGGAACACACGCTGCCCAATTCGACTGATCCGGTAGCCATGGACCATGGACCCCTTGAGGAGGGACATCGCGGTATCACTATCACCACGACCCTGACCGGACCCTCGCAATCTCTCGATCTTTGTTTTCTGTGTATCCCCCCGGGTGCATCACCGGACAATATAGGCCGAGATGGGGAAAGAAAAAAAAAAAAAAAAAAGGCAACGAGCTTCTTCGGATCAGACTCGAGAAGGGCAGCTTTCAAAGGTCCCTGAACGCCACTACCCTTCCGAAGCGCACGAAGCGTGCTGAAAGCAATGCCGAGTAAGCAGCTTCGGCTTCGCGAATTTCGATCGTTTGAAGTGGGCCAAGGCAGCGGTGAGGTGAGGGGAAAGAGGGGCTGCGCGGATGTGTAGGGTTCCCCACTCGGGCCGAGTAACGTCGCGGGTGTGCATGTGGGCCCTGTTTTAGCTCGCAACACAAATCTAGGACCTCTCTGGACTGGCTACAACCGAACCGAAGAAGAAGACGCACGGCCACCCACATCCAGTTTTCCACTTCTCACTAGATAAGGTCGAAATGAACTTAGAAGCGAGAAGCGACACGCGAAGATATCTTGAACAGATCGATGTTGGGGTACACGCAAAAAAGCTGCTCCACGCCAGAAAGTGTATACAGATGTCTTTATCTGCGTCTGCGTGACAGCGGGGGAAAGGATCTCGGAGTATAAGTAAGCGACGGTGTATGAAACCGAACAGAGGTGAGATGCATTGGCACCATGGTATTGCCACATTACTCAACTTTTACATACTCTAATGATCTGTCCGGTAAGCGCTGCGGGCTAGAACTGTAGATCCTCGAGGAGCGACGTTCTGTCAGCGTCTGGACGAGCCTTAAGCGTCTCGGGGACATCCAAAAATATCCCCATGACATGCGAAGTCACTGTGCAAGGAGTAAAAAGGCAAGATTAATTAAATTTTCCGAGGGGAAAACAAAAAAACATGCACACACACTCACAACGCCGTCATTGCAAAGCCATCATTAACGGTGTTTTTACGATGGGGGGACTGCCAGTGACTGGCTGGTCAAAAATGGATGCACCTACGGGGTGATGCATTACACGTAGAAAGGTTCTGTCGCGGCAGCCGCGTGACCCGCGATAATGGCGCCGGCCCTCGTAGCCCACTGCCCAGCGGCTCGGACCACGACCCTACCGAACGGCGAATAGCGGCCGCAAATTCGATTGGTGTATGAACGGAAAGGGAAAAAAAAAACTGCGCAAAACTTGCAAGAGGGCGAGTAACCACAGCGCAGCAGCGGAGTTGATGGACGGTGTCTCAGGGCTGGGCACGGACACGGGTGAGTTATGTGAAGGTGAAGATGATAAATGAATTGAACACGGCGCGACGCGCCTTGCTTTGCATCTAAGATCCGCATGCTGGAAATCCGACAGCCGGATCATAGTTCATCACGAGGTGAGCATCACGTGGGGTGGCCCTATCCACATGATGGAAACTGTGAAATGTCCCGATTCAGATGACGAGTCGTTTTTTTCTTATCGATTCCCAGCATAGCAATGACCTGGGGTCGGAACCTTTTTTTTGCACGATTTTTTTTAAATGTCGCCCTCGAAGCGAAGACCTTGCATTGCTGCGCGCACGTCCTACTAGGCGCTAACCTCCGGGGGGAATACACGCCGATGGAAGCCGAAATTCTCAGATTCCGAATGGGGTCACCAGCCCGATGCATGCGAGCAAATGTGCGCGAGTGGTCCATATGGGAATCCACAGGTTCCCAAATGAACGCTAGCGTGCTACGCGTTTGAAGCGCTTAGGTTCAAGTGTTTAGTGTAGCACCATCGAGACTCGTGATTAATCATGTCCTAACAAGCGGGCAAAGCAGTCCGATCGTAGGTTTGTCGCAGACGAATTCTACATGCATGACGATGCACTTTTTATACGATTAATATAGATACACCATCCTGACATGATGAAACCCAAGACCTTCGATGAGGAAACTTGCCAAAGACCATGTAGTAGCAGTGCTCAACGTCAATAGATTAGATAAAGTCAAGTGAGATATGACGAAACTCAAGAGGGACCAGAAGAAAGACAGCGGCAAGAGATAAAGTTAAAGTAACCCCGAGCGTTCGACAAGGATTGTCGCACTTGGTCGGCGGAGAATATCTGCAGATGCGTAACTTTGTACGCGTCTGACGACGTCAAGGCCTTCTTTAACTTCGCCAAACACGACGTTTTTTCCGTCGCACCAAGGTGCGGGCGCGGTGGTGATGAAAAACTACGACAAATCGTTAGGGGAGTATGAGATCGTTATGAAACACAATACTGTACCTGGGAGGTGTTTGTACTGGGGCCACGATTCGCCATTGATAGTAAACCGGGCTTGTCATGTCGGACGATGAAATTCTCGTCTTTGGGGCCGTAAGTGAACAAGCCTTGAGCCACGAGGAAACAGGACTCACCTCGAAACGGTTGTCCGAAGGCAGAACGTCCACCAGTACCATCTCTCGCAGTGATATCGCCACCCTGGATCATGAACTGTGGACAGGTTCTATGTCAACGCTCTGCACAACTATGTCGAGAAAGGACGGACATCCGGGATGATTCTATGAATGGGTGACCCTGCAAATCCGTACCCGTGTTGTCCGGTTGCGAGTTCACGGAAGTTGCGCGCTGTTATTGGTGTTACGTTGTCGTACAACTGAAGGACAATGCGACCGATGCTCCGGCCATCGATTGATATGTCCAGCTACAAGTGAATAGGTAAGAATTGAATGCAGCAAGAATCAATCTGAACCCACAAAGACATTGCGATTTCTGAAGGGGGATAGTATTGTCAGTCGAGGGAGGGTAGGTGTGTTGGGGGACACTCACTGTAGCGACATGCTTGGTTGATGGGAGATTGGGGGGCGAAGTACAGTGGAATATCTTACGAGGAACGACGCCTCGAGAGAATTGACAATTGAAGGGGCGAGGGATGAGTGGTGGACACGACGAGTTAAGTAGCATTTTCGGAGGTACTCGATCCAATCCAATCGGTTGAGGGATGCCACACTGGCGGAACGATCTCGGCTTTTCCCGACGCGCCGGGCGGCATTTGCCTTGAACTAAATTGATTGTCGGCTTTTACGGAACGCTCGGCGATCAAGAACCCTGACTTACCGCGGCATAATCCGAGTGCCCTCCTATTTACAATGAGCATGCAAACCCAATTGATGGTCCTTGACATCTGGGTAGGGGGTCATCGCTGTCGTGAGTCATACTCTGTGGACGCCACGCTTTACCCTTCGGTGGCTCACCTTGTCGTTTTCTGTGTTACCTCACGAGAATTGTGGATCCAGAAGCTGTGCACATCTTCATATGCTGGTTATTACCTATGTTGTCAGCCTGGGAGCGATAGAGTTCGGAGCGCTGGACAGTGACAACAATTTATTATTCCAAAGATCGGAAGGAGGTCTGGCCAGGCCAACCAGGACCCGCGATCGTCAAAAACGGACAGATGGACGCAAGCTAGTCAAGATCCTCAACCTCCGGAAACAACGAGTCGCGGGCCCAATTCTCAACTCTCAACGCCGTGTTGGCCCAACCCAAACCCAACCCTGTGTCTCTAGGAGAAATGAACGCCTTTTTTCCCTACCTCGATGTGTTGGTATGCCCACCCGATCCGAGGCAATCTGAGTTTAGATACGATTCGCAAGGTACGATAGGCCTTCGCTGGTGACTTTATGACGTCATTGCGTGAAAACCCGTCGGCAACGGCAACATCGATGCCACTCGCACCTCTGCCCCACCTTGTGCCGTCCGGTGATGCTCCAGATAAGCGTGCTCTGAGATCGATCGCTTAGCGGTGCGTGTACATACAGCTGTTAAAGAGCCACCACGCCTGATCCTGACCAGATTATTGCATTGCGCAGCCCCTGGTGGGTCGAGGGCACATGCGCTCCGACTGGATTGGTGACGGCAGCTGCGGTGTCTGTGATGTAATAGGGACATTTCACCTCCCTCGATCAAGCATCGTTGCGTGGCACACGATGGGCACGTCTGTACCTACGTACCGCATGCTGTCATTCGTTATTCGTTATTCAAAAACTTATTATCAAAATCAAAAGAAAAAAAACATGTGGCGGTTGACCCAACTTGTTTGTCAGGGACAGTGGTGGAGACACACAACTATTAGTCCGGTGGGAAGCGCCCCACCTGTGTAGTGGGATCCGGTCAGCCCGGTGACGCGGTAACTTCCGTGCTGTGTGTTGTTGGTTTTTACCAAGGCAACGCCTCCGCACCTGCGGAATTTTTGGGAATTTGGGGCGTGGGTGGCCACCAGACCAACGAAATTGCTGCAAAGGGACCAACGTAACGCCGGAAAGCCAGGAACGCGCTCACATGTTACAGGCGGAGCGCGCAATAATACATTCGGAACTAGAGCAATGTTATCTAGACAGCGCAGAGCCGTAAACGGGCAAAGGTCGCCTGCATGGTAAAGTAGTAGGAGTGTCATCGAAAATCCGGAAGATCCCTAAAATAGGGGCCCGATCCGAGTCCGTGCCGACGTACGCAGGACGGGAGTGATGATAGCGTGCTACAGAACACCAATCAATCATGTCACGTAACCCGAGACATACCCCTGCTGGGAACGACGTGACCCATCGAGCTGAAGACGGAAAGCGGATCTCGAGGAGTCTAGAACACGCAAAGAGCGCGCGCAGAGGAGGCAAAGCAGGGAAAACGATGAGATCTTATCTAGATGGTGTGGATATGACACGAAATTTTTTTGCGTGACATCTTCAGGGTTGTGATTTCGATGTTCAAGTAAACCTGGGAAACTACTGTTGACCCGGTGAGAATGTGAACGGCAAAGCGTCGTGTTACGAAAAATGAGTCCCCATGAAAAAGGTGACCTAGGGTAAGTTATGCAGCCGTAATCACAAGTGAATGCGCCAAGCGCGTCCGAGTCGAGCCTGAGAAAGATTGGAACGGCGCAAACAAGTTGGATACTGTAGCCTTCTTTCGTCACGGTCTTCTGACACGACAGACTCTGTCGTGTCTTCCATTTTCTATTCAGGCTGAAACATCGGAAATAGCCAACACATGCGTGCCTCCTCAGCCACTGCACGTTAGAGTGACAAGCCACAAATGGCCACTGTGGAGTTCAAGTTCATCGGCCCGCAAACCTATTCCTTAACCACTGCGCAACAATCATGGAAATCGCTTTATCCTTGTGACGGGCTTAGAGCGGGGCGTGGCACATCACCACATCACCAAGCGCCAGGCCCTGCGCGCTTGAGTTATTAAATATTTTTGTCAAAATTTCGTTGTGTTCTATCTAGCAATCACTAGCAACTGAATTGGATAGACTCAGACCATCGCGTGCGGAAATTCTCCAAAGTAAGAAGACCTGCGCCAACCTAGGAGGTTGGAGTGACGATAATCAGGACGGGGCAACATCAGATACAGTGCTACTATTGTAGATTGTTCGTGGTGTAGGTACTGACAGCATCTCCGACAGATATTCAATGGCGTTGGTGTCAGTGGACTCAAAACAGACCTACAACCTCAACCCACATCAGGAAACCTGCCACTTACTTTTTTGGACTCGTACGAGTGAAAAAGTCGAAAAGTCGACGAGGAACCTAGAATCCAAAAAAAGTTGATTCCAAAATTCATTTTCAGGAGGAGTGAAGCACAAAAAAGTCCTCTTTTTTTTTTCCGAAAAGTAGACAAGTAAAAAAGTAAATGGATATTTTCCTGATGCATTCGCGGGCTTTATATTTAAAAGCACCAATCCGCCACGAGCCTGGCCCAGTGTCTATTTTTGCGGCGCGTCGCTTCGCGAAATTGGATCTTCGACTTATGATATGAGATGAATTGTGCTGATGGAGCACGGTCGTTATGCATGGCTTGCATTTGGCGCTTAGTAAGCGAGTTTGCACGTGGCACAGCGCGCTCTGCACCCCTGACGTGACTCAGAACGAGCTGTGGTCTACGAGTCGCCAACTACGCGATTAGAGCTGAATCGAGCCTCGTCTCAGACAGTGAAAGCTCTTTTCTGACAGGCGGCCATAACTTCTCATTCTTTTCGTCCACGGGTCGTGGCATGTCCCACTATTTCCAGCCAGTCTAAGCCCGCGCAAGCCAAAACCTCGTTCTGCCGCGTGTCAATAGGCACATTACCCCGATCGTACGCTTCCATATTGCTTGCACTGAACAAGGATGTCGCTGGGAGATCTCCTTCCTTTCCACCGTTCCATCCTAGAAGAGATCCATGACCCTTCAACTAGTCAACTCGTTCTTCTCGCTCGGGGACTAGGATTACGCAAGATTGTCTGCACCCTCATGCAGATATACGACCAATCAACGAACCTCGTTCTCCTTGTCAACGCGTCGTCTGACGAGGAAGCTGCCATCGGGGAGGAATTGGGCATAATGGGATGTCGTAAGCCAGGCCTAAGGGCAGTGGGCTACGAGATGGGAAGGAAAGATCGGTACGTCATTTCGTTCGTGTCCAACTCTGGTCATAGATCTGCTCCTATTATGAAATCGTATTCACTGTTCCCGGGCTGTCTTATGTGCACCATTTTCCCCCCCTGGCATATCAGCTCGAACTCCCAAGCGACTTGTAGTTGATTTGATATTATCACCATACTAACCGCTTATCAAGTCAGGATTTATACAAAAATGGCGGACTGATATCCGTCACTTCACGAATTCTAGTCGTGGACATGTTACAATCTGACCTCCCAACGGAGCTCGTGACTGGTTTGTTGGTACTCCATGCTGAGAAGTGAGCCCAATAAGTGTCTAGTCGTCAACTCCCACTTGAACCCTTTGGCAGAGTGACTGCCTTGTCTTTGGAAGCATTCATCGTGCGGCTTTTTCGCGAGAAGAACAACGCAGGTTTCCTTAAGGCATTCTCAGATCAACCAGAACACATTACCTCCGGGCTCTCACCCCTGAGAAGTATAATGAAGGAACTACAGCTACACACTGTGCTAATCTACCCTCGGTCTGTATTTTAACCAAGCGGGGAACTGTGGGTTTGACAGATGTCTTAGTTTCCATCAGGTCGTGAGGGATTCGCTGGAGCGTAAACGTGCAGACGTTATTGAATTGTACCAACCAATGACCGAGACTATGAAAGAGATCCATGGGGGGCTAGTGCAGTGTATGTCGACGACGTTGGCGGAGCTTAAGCGGTCAAACACGACAGTTTGTACCTCTTCTCTCTTTCTCTCTTCCGAGTACTCATCTTTTCGTAGCTCGATCTAGATGACCTGAATGTAGAAAACGCCTATTTCCGATCTTTCGATGCCGTAGTCCGTCGGCAGCTTGATCCTGTGTGGCACAAAGTCGGGCCCCGGACTAAGCAACTGGTCAGTGACCTCGCAACCCTGCGAAGGCTCCTCGCGTACGCCTTACAACATAGTTTCTTGTCCTGCGCTTACGAGAGCATGAAGGTTTCTACTCAATTACGATCCTCTTGCATTCCATGCGTACATTGAGACCATCGTCGCGTCGAACACAGTCTCTGCTGCGGGGAATCCTCGTCAGAATCAATCTCCATGGTTGCTTACTGACGCTGCTCATATTATTTTTGAGATGGCCAAAAAGCGTTGCTATGTACTCCGAGAAGCCCCGTTGAAGCAGGTGCGGGCTACCACCGACGTCATCGAGATTTCCGACGATGAAGATGCATGGGAAGCACTCGATGAGGCAGAGGGCCTTATTCGTCGTCCGCCTTCCCCAACAGGCAAGAAGGACGCTCCAAAATCGCGTCCTCGGCCTCCTTGGCTTCCGAAGAACATGGAACCAACTCTTGAAGAGTTGCCCAAGTGGCACTTGCTCGCTGAAACCCTCAAGGAAATCGAAGAAGAAATAATGCGACAGGAATCTCTCGCATCCAGTACGTCGTATCTTGATATATAAACACCTATCCATATTGACACTCCTTTCCTATATAGAGGTCCGCGGAGACAACGTAGTCCTTGTGATGACGTCCTCCACGCAAACTGCTTCGCTTTTGAGTGAATACTTGGCATCGATGGATCCGGACGCGCCACCTGGTCAGCGAGGTCGACAGTTGTTAGAGGATAAACTGCGGCTCTACCTGTACTGGAAGGTGAAGTTTTCTGCGCGCACAGCCGAGAGTCAGCAGCCGTCCGCGACCAACCGTCAGAGCCCACCGGGCGACGACGAACTCAATCCCGCGTTGCGGAAGAAGGACCGTGACAAGGCAGAGCGGGCTGCAAATCGGCGTCGTATCCGCGGTGGTGGCCCCAGCACTGTCAGTGCGCGGGCACAAGAACCAGACAAGGCTTCAGTTGCGCCCCGCGACGAGGAGGGGATCTTGGCTGAGTTGTACGTGATATTCCTTGAGACATTCTAAGCTGGCAATTCAACGTCATCTCAGCCTCTCGACTCAGGACAATACCTCTGCTGATGCGCAACTCGCCCTGGCATTGTCACTGGAAGCTTCGCTTCCGCCTGGTGACGCTGAATTCGAACCCTCGTATGGGCTCCTCGTCCCTGCTCAAACGGTCATTGTTCGGGCCTACGCAGATGACAACGACGATCGCCTGCTCGCGGAACTTCAGCCCCGTTTCATTGTGATGTACGAACCTAATCAAGATTTTATACGGCGCATTGAAGTATGTTTCATGGAAGATATCTGGTTGTCATATCTGACTTGGGTGATAGGTATATAAAGCATCGAATCCTGGGCTTGGGGTACGCGTGTATTTCATGGTATACCAGATGACAGCAGAGGAGCATAAATACCTTGCGAGCCTGCGCAAGGAAAAGGACGCATTCGAGAGACTCATCAAGGAACGAGGGGTAAGCGCTCTACCCACGGCATAAGAGGGACGTGACCAAACATTCATAGACGATGCTCCTTCCTATTCACGAAAACCCACGTGCTGCGTCTGATGTGGGAGAAGCCATCGTCAAGACGATAAGTTCTCGCGTCGCTGGAGGACGGAAAGAGCTCTCTGCTGAGGAATCACGCGTGCGCCCATTTTTATTGCCGACCTCCGTGGTCCTCATAGTAACGCTGCCGTAGGTTATTGTCGACATGCGCGAGTTTCGCTCGACGCTCCCATCCCTCTTACATGCCGCCAAGATGGTTATTGTCCCTGCAACGCTCACAGTAGGAGATTACATTCTGACACCTGAGATATGTGTCGAACGAAAGAGCATACCTGACCTGGTGTCAAGTTTCAACAGCGGGAGACTGTCTGATTACTTATCCCCATTCAAAAACTGAGCTCACACCTCTTTCCCTAGATACACCCAATGTGAATTAATGTCAGCGCATTACAAACAACCGATCCTGCTGATTGAGTTTGAAGAACAGAAATCTTTCTCATTGGAGGTACGCGGTATAATCTCCGCAGGTTCCCGACTCGTTTATCTGGCTCTCAGGTCGTTCAAGATGTCAAATCTTATGCAAAGCCGACGGGTAAATACCCAACCAAGAAAGCCGGAAGCAAAAGCGGCGATCCAGAAGCGTCTCAGCCGCCATCTATTCAGCAGAAACTCGTGTTGTTGACACTCGCCTTCCCTCGCGTTCGCATCCTATGGTCATCGTCACCATACGCAACGGCAGACATCTTCAAGGATCTCAAGGCCAACTCTCGCGAGCCGGACTATGCGACTGCTGTGGCGGTAGGGTCGGACGGTGACCCTGCTGCCGGTCAGGGCATGCCCGGCCAAGCGGAGGAACTACTGCATACATTGCCCGGCATCACCGCCAAGAACGCAGGTTATGTGATGAGCCGCGTACGAAACGTACGAGGGCTATGCGAACTTGGTTTGGAGCAGGTACAGGACATCCTTGGAGAAGAACCCGGAAGAGTATGTTGGGAGTTCCTGCACTGGGGAGCTGGGGGAGAGGTTACTAAGCCATCATCTTGACACCGACATTCTGATTGTGACCAGTGTTCCGGGAAGCCCACTGGTGAAAACGACGCTATCTACCATACCATAATTGGGTTCGGAGGATGATTACATAAGTATAGTGCGTCCCAAAACCGACGATTAATTGATGGAGAGATGTGATGATGATTAATCGATGAGTGCCACGATCACGCAACAGCAACAGCCTGAGACCAGGCGCAATCTCAATGACAACCAGTTCGCTGGTAACGGTCGTCTCATGAATTTGATTTGTTACTCACCTTGGTTGGTGAAACCACACACTGCTACTAAGAATTCAACCGCGTCTTGTAACACATTCTGACCCGGCTATTTGTCTAGTATTAAGAATCCCCGCATGTGTTCTGATCCGCTGTCGTCCTTAGCACGGTCCCGACAACCCAATTTACTAGGTTCTCATCAAACATTTGATGGGGTATATTAAGCTATGCAGAGTCCCCGCAGCGCAGCTGTCCTTCTCGCGAGTAGCCTCCGGAACAGTCGCGGCCGCCCTGATGCAACCGGGGTCTATGTAAGTTTGAGCTATAAGGTCTCTTAGCCGAGACAACCCTTAACCCCTACTATATCCTTTCGACTACTAACTGGCGGGCCTTGCGCTTTTAATTCTACCTCTTAATCTTTCGGTTTGCGACTGCGTCGCTCATCGCGTTACTCGACGGCTCTTCACGACACTCTGTTTTGCCTCTCCAGTCTCTCTTTTCATACGTGTACCATCACCGAACGCGACGATACGTCCATGGCACCTCCCTATTCCTCCTGCAACGCGCCAATCGTGAAGCACTGCGATACCCCCCAACTCACGCGCTCGCAACGCTCTCGACTGATCAAGTCAACGCGCAAAGTCACAAAAATACTGGGCGAAAACCCAATGCCCCAGCTGGGGCTGAACATACCATCCCCCATATCGTTTCCTCGAGGGAAAGCTCTGGGGATCAACGCAGCAGCCCTATGCAGCCCCATCATCTCGGTTACGAAGAAATTTGCACGTGTGGCGCTCGAGCCTCTTCAAATAGTCTACCGTCGGGATTCGGACACCGATAGCGAGGGCACTCGCTACGATAAATCGAGGCCAGCAAAGGTGGAGACCTGCCACGGAGGCAACTGGTCACCCGTCCTAGTCTTTCAAACAGAAACCGATTATGAATCTGAGACCGAAAGCCCCGTCTCTTCCGCGTCGTCTCCATTCTCCAGCCCCACATCGTCCGAGTCCACATTCGGGAAGCGACAGTCATCGCTCTTCTCCACTTCCGCGTCCGCCTCCAAGTCATTCTTGTCCCTCCCTTCCCTTGCCGAGTGGGACAAGTTGAAGGAAAGGCGTGAGGCCCGCGGTCATCGCAAACGTCTCGCAAAGCTTGCTCGCCATTTGGGCGAGACCATCCCGCCTGAGCTCATCTTGCCTAGATCGGGATGCGCTACGACAAAGTCCAAGAGGGGACCTTCACGAAGGAGGCGCCGTCGGTCCTACCAACCTCCGCCCGTTGCTCGGCCTCCCAACGTCCCGTCACTACCTGTCGCGGTCGAATCGCCATCGACGGAACAAGGGTCACCTCTCTCTGCCTCACCTTCACCCTCCCTGTTCGACGTCCTGCCGCCTGCCGTCCAGAAAACAGTAGAGGTTTTTGGGTCAGCCGATCACACCACAGTCAGCATGGACGTAGCACAACCCAGACCATGGGAATCGGAATTCGAGCAGAGACGCACGCGCTCACATAGCGAATCCTCCATTCCTCTACCATGCGAACTTGCCTCGCAATCCCACGCTAATGAGTACTTCGAGGCGAATGACCACATCGGAACGGCCTCCTCGGTCGAGGACGGTCACGAACCCGAGACCAGCTCGCTGATCATTCCCCAGCCGAGATCAGAGTCACGCATGGCTTTCCTCCGTTCCCGCGCGACTGTCTCCTCCCCGGAGCCCGGCGAAGTTCTGCACCGCAGTGAGCGTCGTCAAGGCTGGAGTGGAGAGTGGAATGCCGCGAGCATGCGGATCGTCATTTCAAAACTACGGGATCTCCGATGAATGAATGGTTCCCGCAATCGAGATGGCAGTCTCAGTTTGTGATCATTTTCGAATACGAATGCTTCATCACGTGGTACGTTTTACTTTAGAGCAGATAATGCGCATGAAAGTGACGAGTATAGGTATAGGCATAAAGGACCAGTAACCTGTTATCTTGTAGTGCGATGTGTATATCATAAGCATCTGAACGACGTCTGAGACATCATTGGGCGCTCGGTTTTGGCGCGCATCACGGGGATCATTGATGCCGTTCCAAGTGCGAAATACCTTCGCTTCTCATGGGCTGTGTTGTCCTGGCAAAGGACGAGGCTGTGCATGAGATAGGAGGTCTCGGCGAACACCGTGTTACGATGGATGGTATCAGGCAACGT
>Ga0209488_10001173_pt1 | contig 22406 bp, 17 predicted proteins | sample Rivendell_Oct201_8_FD_188349 | JGI IMG/M metagenome (GOLD analysis project Ga0209488, IMG submission 188349) | Vadose zone soil microbial communities from the Eel River Critical Zone Observatory, Northern California, USA -... | ecosystem: Environmental > Terrestrial > Soil > Vadose zone >...
GCGTCGGGGACGGACTGATCAGGCTGTCGATAGGTGTCGAAGACCTGGCCGACCTGATCGCCGACCTCGAGTCAGCCCTCAACTAATATTCCGGCGTGCCTCGCGAGCTGATCAGCCGCACGCTGTACCAGGGGCGCGACCGTGCCGCGGCTCGTTCCTTTCTCCACGCGATAGGGCTCACTAATGCCGACATCGACAAGCCGTTCATCGGAGTGTCGAATGTCTGGACTGAAACGATGCCGTGCAACTTCGGCCTGCGGGAAATGGCGGCGCCTTTGAAGGCCGGCATCCGAGCCGCGGGCGCCAACCCGATGGAGTTCAACACCATCGCCATTTCGGACGGCATCACGATGGGAACCGAAGGCATGAAGACCTCGCTGGTGAGCCGCGAGGTGATCGCCGACTCAATCGAGCTCGTCGGCCGCGGGCACATGTTCGACGCGATGGTCGCCCTGTGCGCGTGCGACAAGACAATTCCAGCCTCCGCCATCGCGCTGGTACGTCTTGACCGCCCGGGGTTGGTGCTCTACGGCGGTTCGATCATGGCTGGCATGTTTCGCGGCCGGCAGGTGGCCGTCGGGGATGTTTATGAGGCCATCGGCGCCGCCGCGGCGGGCAAGATCACCGATGCCGACCTCGCGGAGCTCGAAGCGGTTGCGTGCCCCGGCGCGGGAGCCTGTGGCGGCCAGTACACCGCGAACACGATGTCGATGGTGATGGAGGTCATCGGCCTGTCGCCTGTCGGCTTCAACTCGATTCCGCAGACCGACCCTGCCAAGCACCGCGCGGCGGAGGCCATGGGAAAGGTGGTGATGAACGCGCTGGAGGAGGACCTTCGCCCGTCGCGGATCCTCACCCGCCGGGCTTTTGACAACGCGATCGCTGCGGTGGCCGCAAGCGGTGGATCTACCAACGCCGTGCTGCACCTGCTCGCGCTGGCGCGAGAGGTCGGCGTGGATCTGGCCATCGACGATATCGACCGGATCAGCCGGCGCACGCCTTTGCTCTGTGACCTCAAGCCCGGCGGGCGGTTCGCCGCCGTGGAGCTGCACAAAGCCGGCGGAATCGCGTTGCTGACCAAGCGCTTGATCGAGGGCGGCTACGTCGATGGCGATGCGCTGACCGTGACCGGGCGCTCGCTAGGCGAGGAGTCCTCGTCGGTGACCGAGACAGTGGGGCAGGAGGTCGTCGCGCCACTTTCCAGACCATTGCGCCCGGAGGGCGGCCTGGTGGTGTTGCGCGGAAACCTCGCTCCGGACGGAGCGGTGGTGAAGATCACGCAGCACACGACAACCTCGCATCGCGGTCCGGCGCGGGTCTTCAACCGGGAGGAGGACGCCTTCGCGGCCGTTTACGCTGGCCGCATCAAGCCGGGTGACACCGTTGTCATCAGGTACGAAGGGCCGCGCGGCGGACCGGGAATGCGCGAAATGCTGCAGGTCACGGCCGCGATTGTCGGCGAGGGTCTCGGCGATTCCGTCGCGATGGTGACCGACGGGCGCTTTTCAGGGGCGACGCAGGGACTGATGGTCGGCCACGTCGCGCCTGAGGCGGCGGTGGGGGGCCCGCTGGCCGCGTTGCAGGATGGAGACATCATCGACATGGACGTGGACAGCCGCAGGCTGAACGTCGAAGACGTGGACATCGAAGCCCGCCTGAAGAGCTGGTCGCCGCCCGAGCCGCACTATCGCAAAGGAGTGCTGGCACGGTACGCGCTGCTGGTCGGCTCAGCCTCCGAAGGAGCAATGCTGAAGCCGTAGCGTCTCGCGTTCTTTACAGGCAGGGTTGACACGGCCCGAAATCAAAACGAAGCTAACTGCGGTTCGGTGCGTCGGCTTGGGGGAGGAAAGCCAAATCGAGGGAGGGCCCCGCCAGGGTGTGCGCAGAGATCAGGCGGCGCAGATACTCGAGTGCCGGCTCCGGCGTGATTGCCGACAGATCAGAACCCGCGAGTGCCGGCACCGGCGTCGAAAAACCGACCGACCGACCTCCTACTTCACCACCGGTAACCACGCGGCCCGCCGCGTTTCGTACGCGCTGATCTCCGACTCACGTCGTTCAACCAGAGCAATCTCATCCAACCCGCCGAGCAGACATTCCCGCGCGAAACCATCGATCTCGAACCGATACACGAAGCCCTCGCCACGAACCTCCTGCTTCTCCAAGTCCACCGTCACCCGAGCTGCCGGATCCTCCAGCGCCAAATCCATCAGGTGCCGAACCTGCCGCTCCGGCAGTGCCACCGCCAGCAACCCCGTTTTGTAACTGTTCGCCAGAAAAATGTCCGCGAAGCTCGGCGAGATGATCGCCTTGAACCCAAAGTCGCGCAGCGCCCAGGGCGCGTGCTCGCGCGACGACCCGCACCCGAAATTCGCGCCCGTCACCAAAACAGAAGCCCCCGCATGCTCAGGCTTGTCCAACACGAAATCCCCACCCGCCCGCCAGTCGAAGAAGAGAAACGGCCCATAGCCGGTCCGTTCGATCCGCTTCAAGAACTGCTTCGGGATGATCTGGTCGGTATCGACATCCGCGCGATCCAGCGGCGCCATCCGGCCGGAAACCTGAGCAACCGGATCCATCTAGACCTCCGAGACCCGCACTGGACTGTGAAATGCGGGTTTGGCAGCAGAACGAAACCCGCATCGGACTGTGGAATGCGGGTTTGAAATGCTCACTACAAAAGCTCCCGCACGTCCACCAGGTGCCCCGTCACCGCCGCCGCCGCCGCCATCGGCGGGCTCATCAGATGTGTGCGCCCGCCCGACCCCTGCCGACCCTCGAAGTTCCGGTTTGACGTCGAAGCGCACCGCTCGCCGGGCGCAAGGATGTCCGGGTTCATGCCCAGGCACATCGAGCACCCCGCGTTTCTCCACTCAAAGCCCGCGGCCTTGAACACGAGGTCCAGCCCCTCGTCCTCGGCGGCACGCTTGACCGAGGTCGATCCAGGCACGACCATCGCGCGCACCTTGGGGTGGACGTGCTTTCCGCGCACCACGCTTGCCGCCGCGCGCAGGTCCTCGATCCGCGCGTTGGTGCACGAGCCGATGAACACCCTGTCCACGGCGATGTCGGCAAAGGCCGTTCCCGGCAGCAGGTCCATGTAGCGAAGCGCCCTTTCGTCCGTGTCGGAGCGCGGCTGCGGAACGCGCCCCGTCACCGCCGCCACCTGGCCCGGGTTGGTACCCCAGCTGACGTGCGGTTCGAGCCGCGACGCGTCGACCAGGATGTCATCGTCGAACGAAGCCGAGGCATCAGACGAGAGCGACCGCCAGTGGTCCAGTGCCGCCTCCCAAGCGGCGCCCTTCGGCGCGCTGGGCCGCCCCTCCAGATAAGCGAAGGTCGTGTCGTCGGGCGCGACCATCCCCGCCTTGGCGCCCCACTCGATCGACATGTTGCAGATCGTCATGCGGCCCTCCATCGAGAGGCCGCTGATGGTTGAGCCGCGGTACTCGACCAGGTGCGCCTGGCCCAAAGAGGTACCCGTCTGGCCGATCAGGCTCAGCACGATGTCCTTTGCAGTCACGCCCAGGGGCAGCTCACCCGTGATGGTCACCGCCAGGTCGCCCAGGCGCTTTTGGGGCAGACATTGAGTCGCAAGCACGAGCTCGACCTCCGACGTTCCGATCCCGAAGGCCAGCGCTCCAAACGCCCCATGCGTCGAAGTGTGTGAGTCGCCGCACACGATCAGCATCCCGGGCTGCGTCAGGCCGAGCTCTGGGCCGATCACGTGAACGATGCCCTGCCGGCGGCTTCCGATCTGGTACAGCGGGATGCCTTCCCTCCTGCAGTTCTCGGCCAGCAGCTCCATCTGACGGCGCGAGCTCTCGTCCGCCGCGCGCACTCCGCCCTGGGTGGGCACGTTGTGGTCCATCGTCGCAAGGGACAGGTCGGGGCGCCGGACGCGCCGGCCGGCCACGCGCAAACCTTCAAACGCCTGCGGCGAGGTGACCTCGTGGACCAGGTGGAGGTCCACATATAAAAGGTCGGGCTCGCCCGGCGCGACCCGCACTACGTGGGCGTCCCACAGCTTCTGGGCGAGGGTCTTGGGCATCGCGAACGCCAACTCTACGCAAAGGCCTGAGGCAAGAATTTGTGGCTTGGACACAACCCAAAGGCCGGTTCGCTCGTTAGTATGCAAAGTCCACATGGCCAGCTCACCCCGCACCCTCGTACTCCTTCTTGGACTCCTGGGCCTTATTGGCTTCGGACGAACGGGGGCACGCGCGAGCTAACCAGACCACCAAAGTAGATCGCAAAAGCCCCCGACCGAGAGGTGGGGGCTTCTTCATTTTTAAAGGAGTGACGAAACCAAGTTGACCGGAGCGGACATGATCCTGGAGGCGCTCGAGCGCGAGGGAGTCGAATACATTTTCGGCTACCCGGGCGGTGCCAACCTGCCGATCTACCAGCACCTTCCCGAGCACCCCAGGCTCAAGCACATCCTGGTTCGCCACGAGCAGGGCGCCGCGCATATGGCGGACGGCTACGCCCGAGCGTGCGGCAAGCCAGGGGTGGTGTTTGCCACCTCGGGACCTGGCGCGCTCAACCTCGTCACCGGACTCTGCACCGCATACATGGACTCTGTCCCGATGATCGCCATCACCGGCCAGGTGAACAGCACACAGGTCGGGCGCGACGCCTTCCAGGAGTCAGACGTCATCGGGGCGACGAGCAGCGTGACCAAGCACAGCTACCTGGTCACCAGCATCGACCAGCTCCCTCGCGTCATCCACGAGGCCTTCCACATCGCCACCACCGGCCGCCCAGGCCCGGTCCTGATCGACATCTGTAAGGACGTGCAGCAGGCCAATGCCGAGCGTGTGACTCCTGACCGCCTCGAGATTCCCGGCTACCAGCCGAACGGCCACGTCAACCTCGAGCACGCCCACGAAGCGGCGCGGGCGCTGGCGGGCGCGGAGCGGCCCGTCATCCTGGCCGGCCACGGTGTGCTGCTCAGTCACGCCGAGCGCGAGCTCTTCAAGTTCGCCGAGAAGGCGGCAGCGCCCGTCGGCACGACCTTGCTCGGCATCGGCGCGTTCCCGGTCAATCACCCCCTCTCACTTCACATGACCGGCTTCATGGGCACGGGCTGGAATCTCAAAGCGGTGCAGAACGCGGACGTTCTGATGATGGTGGGAATGCGCGTCGACGACCGCGTCACCGCGCGACTCGCCGACTTCGCCCCCAACGTCAAGACGTTCATCCACGTCGACATCGACGGCTCGGAGATGGGCAAGAACGTGCGCCCACACATCGAGCTGGTCGCCGACGCCCGCAACGCGCTGGAAGCCATGACCCCGCACGTGGGCGAGGTGGACGCAGGGCGCGGTCAGTGGCTGGCGCAGATCGATGCGTGGCGTGAGGAGCACCCGCTCAAATACACACACTCGAACGGCCACCTCCAGCCGCAGGACGTGCTGATCGACATGTACAGGCGATGCCGCAGCGAAGCGATAGTCGTGGCGGACGTGGGCCAGAACCAGATCTGGACAGCGCTGTGGTGGAACTACGACCGGCCTGGGACCTTCATCAACTCAGGCGGCGCGGGCACCATGGGCTTCGCGCTTCCCGCGGCGATCGGCGCCAAGTTCGGGCGCCCGGACAAAGCTGTCTGGTGCGTGGCCGGCGAGGGGGGGTTCGTCATGACGGCACAGGAGCTGTCGGTCGCGGTTGAGCACAACCTCGACATCAAGATCGTGATCCTCAACAACTTCTCGCTTGGGATGGTCCGCCAGTTCCAGGACGACTTCTACGGCGGTGTGCGCTCACAGGTCGACATGACACACATCCCAGACTTCGTCAAGCTGGCCGACGCATACGGGTTGCCCGGCATTCGAGTCGACTCGCTCGAGCAGGTCGGCGCCGCCATGGACGCCGCGGAAAAGACGAAGGGCCCGTTCCTCATCGACTTCCGCATCGACCCCGAAGCCAACGTCTATCCAATCGTCCCGCTGGGCAAGAGCCTGAACGACTTCTGGGAGGCGCCAGACAAATGATCGGAACCCCGCACCCGAAGACTTCCGCTGCCACACCGCCGCGACACGAAGAGAGAGTCCGTGTGCTGTCAGTCCTCGTTGAGGACGGCTCCAACACGTTGAGCAAGATCTCCGGCCTGATTCGCCGTCGCGGGTTTCACGTTCGCTCCATCTCGGTTGGCCCGAGCCCCCAGCCCGGGCGCTCGCGGATGACGCTTACCGTCGACGCCGGACACGCGGAATCCGACCAGGTTCGCAAGCAGCTCGAGCGCTTGGTCGAGGTCATCGAGGTCGAGGACGTGACCGGTGAGGACGTGCACAGCCGCGAGCTGGTCGTCGCGAAGGTCAAGGCCTCCCAGGTCGGCGGCCTGGTCGACCTCGGCGCCAAGGTCTTGAACACCGCGTCCGACGGCACCACGGTCGAGTTCTCAGGCGAGGGCAAGGACGTGGGCGACTTCATCGACGAGCTGATGAGACACGGAGTTGTCGATGTAGCCCGTTCCGGTCCAGTCGTCTTGAGGAGAACCGCATGAAGATCAACTACGACGCCGATTGCCCACCATCGTTGGGCGAGCCGGTCGCCGTGATCGGCTATGGCAGCCAGGGTCGCGCCCACGCGCTCAACCTTCGAGACAGCGGTGAGGACGTCCGCGTGGGCCTGTACCCGGGCAGCAAGTCGATTGAGCGCGTGGAAGCGGACGGACTGCGCGCCGTGCCTGTGCCGGAGGCCGTTTCTGAGGCCACGGTCGTGATGGTGCTGACGCCTGACGCAGGTCAGGGCAAGCTCTTTCGCGAGTCGATCGAGAACCATCTCCAGCCCGGCACGATGCTGATGTTCGCCCACGGTTTCGCCATCCATTTCGCGCAGATCAAGCCCGACCAGAACATCGATGTCGCGATGATCGCGCCGAAGGGCCCCGGCCACCTGGTCCGCAGCACCTACGTCCAGGGCATGGGCGTGCCCGCCCTGATCGCGATCCACCAGGATGCCTCCGGCCGCGCGAAGCAGAGGGCGCTCGCTTATGCGAAGGCTCTCGGATCGGGCCGCGCCGGCATCGTCGAGACCACTTTCAAAGAGGAAACGGAGACCGACCTGTTCGGCGAGCAGGCAGTCCTATGCGGTGGGGTCAGCTCGCTCGTCAAGACCGGCTTTGAAACCCTGGTCGAGGCGGGCTACCAGCCGGAGATCGCGTACTTCGAGGTCCTGCACGAGCTGAAGCTCATCGTCGACCTCATGTATCGCGGTGGCCTCGGGTTCATGCGCCACTCGATCTCCGACACCGCGGAGTACGGCGACTACGTCTCCGGTCCTCGCGTCATCGACTCACACGTCCGGGAGAGCATGCGGAAGGTGCTGCGTGAGATCCAGGACGGCAGCTTTGCGGAAAAGTGGCTGGACGAGAACTCAAATGGAAGGGAGGGTTTTCTGACGATGCGCAGCAACGACGCCGATCACCAAATCGAGAAGGTCGGACGCGAGCTGCGCTCGATGATGACCTGGTTGGAGCCCGTAGAAAAATGAAGGACAAGAACCCGGACAGAGTATTCATCTTCGACACGACGCTGCGTGATGGCGAGCAGTCGCCCGGCTTCCACCTCGATGCCAACTCCAAGCTCCGCATCGCGCGCCAGCTCGAAAAGCTTGGCGTCGACGTGATCGAGGCCGGCTTCCCGATCTCCTCACCGGGGGACTTCGAGGCCTGCCGCCGCATCGCACGCGAGATCCGAGGCGCGACCGTGACCGCGCTTGCACGCGCCGTTCGAGAAGACATCGACGCGGTGTGGGGAGCGATCAAAGAAGCGGAGACGCCTCAGATCCACATCGTGCTGTCGGTCTCCGACCTGCACATCGACCGCAAGCTGGGCATGACCCGCGAGCAGGTCTTGAAGCGCGGCGCAGAGATGGTTGCGTACGCACGGTCGCTCTGTGACCGTGTCCAGTACTCACCGGAGGACGCCGGCCGTGCCGACCCGGACTACCTGGTCGAGACGGTGGAGACGATGATCGCTGCGGGCGCAACCGTCATCAACATCCCAGACACCACCGGTTACTGCTTGCCGAATGAGTTCGGCGAGATCGTGCGTCGCGCGATCACCGAAGCGCGCGGAAGCGAAAAGGCGCTGTTCTCCGTCCACTGTCACAACGACCTGGGGCTTGCCGTCGCAAACACGATGGCCGCGCTCGAGGCCGGCGCCCGCCGCGTCGAGTGCACGATCAACGGCATCGGCGAGCGCGCCGGCAACACCTCGCTGGAAGAGATCGTGATGTTGCTCAACGTGCGGCAGGCGAAGCTCGGGCTGGAATGCGCTGTGAACACCAAAGAGATCACGCGAGCTTCGCGCTTGGTAGCGGAGCTCACGGGCACGCCCGTCCAGCCGAACAAGGCCGTCGTCGGGGCGAACGCGTTCGCCCACGCCTCGGGCATCCACCAGGACGGCGTTCTGAAGGACCGCCTGAACTACGAGATCATGAAGCCAGAGGACGTCGGGTTGAGCGACTCACGGATCGTTCTCACCGCTCGATCCGGCCGGCACGCGTTCCACCACCGTCTGGGCCGGCTTGGGATCACCCTCGCCGATGGAAAGGTGGAGGGTGCTTGGCAGCGATTCCTCCAGGTTGCTGACACGAAGAAAGAGGTCAGCGACGAGGACCTGCGCAAGATCGCCGCGGCCGCGTTGGAGCCCAACGGTCACGAGACAAACGGAATTGAAACCAATGGGCACGAGACGAACGGCCATCCGCCCGTGACCGACCAGCTCCACGACCACAATCACGTCGCGGACACGCTCCGGCATCTCATATTCGGGTGAGGGTCGCCTTCCAGGGGGAACCTGGCGCGTACTCGGATGAGGCCGTCTCGGCGCTGTTCACTGACGCCGAAGCGGTCGGATACCCAACTTTTCGCCTGACTTTCGAGGCCCTCTCGATGGGTGCGGTCGACGTGGCGGTCTTGCCGGTCGAGAACAGCAGCGCTGGTGTCGTGCAGGAGGTTTCCGACCTGCTGTGGGATCTACCCGACCTGCGTGTTGTACGCGAGCACGTCCATCCCGTGCGCCACTGCCTGCTCGGCTGGCCCGGTCCTGTGGAGCGCGCACTTTCGCATCCGCAGGCATTGGCCCAGTGCGATGCGTACCTCCACTCCAGGCAGATTCGGTCAGTTGCCTTTCACGACACCGCCGGTGCTGCGCGCGCCGTCGCTGAACAGCGTCAGCCGGGCACTGCCGCGATCGCCAGCAAGGCGGCGGCGGCCCGTTACGGCCTGTACGTGCTCGCGGAGTCGATTCAGGATGATTCGGAAAACCGGACGCGGTTCATCGTGGTCGAGAGGGGCAAGGCGGCCAGGCCGGCGGAATCCGCCCCGGGCCACAAATGCTCGCTCGCCTTTGTGGCAGCGCATCGCCCCGGCAGCCTCGCCCAGGCGCTCGATTGCTTCGCGCGCCGCGCCATCAACCTGACCCGTCTCGACAGCCGGCCCATGAAGGGTCGCCCGTTCGAGTACCGCTTTTACCTGGACTTCGCGGTCAATGGAAACGCCGCGGAGGCCGAGGCGGCGCTCAGCGACCTGGAAGAAGCGAGCGCAGACATCAAGCTGTTCGGGACGTATCCCGCGTCCGCGGTGTAGAGAAGGAGTCAGCCCCCTCCCGCCGCGCCCTTCGGGCAACGGCGATCTCCGCGGCGAGCGGGGAGGGAGGCAGGCCGCGGCGGGAAGCACTCTGACCGCGACCTGCTCCGCTACCTTAACTTAACAATCGTGTTAAGTCGAGGTTCATGGCGGAGGGTCGCGGTAAACAAGGTTCCCGACCGCTATTGCTTTGCTCTACAGTGTGGGCCGTGGCGAATCGGAACGTTCCACACGCTGAGCCGCCGGACCAGAAACCCCCGCGGCGGCGGCTTCCGGGCGTCACGCTCAGGCCGGGCGCGGTGAAGCAAGCCCGGAAGGAATCGGGGCTGAGCCTCGCCCAGGTCGGTAAGGGCCATGTGACCGCGCCAGCCATCTACCTGATTGAAACCGGCCGCACCCGGCCGTCGCTGCCGACGCTCGAGCACATCGCGCATCGGACGAACAAGCCCGTCGAGTTCTTCCTGGCGGACCCGGGAGGCACGACCGATTCAAGCCAGGCGGCTCTCGCAGATCTCGAGTCGATGGTCGGCGACGGCCGCTACCAGCAGGCGATCGCTCTGGGTCGATCTCTCCTTGAGCTGGGTACGTCGGCGCACCGCCTTGGCCGCATCCGGTATCTCCTCGCCATGGCGCACCTCCAGCTTGGGCAGCCCGAACCTGCCGAAGGCCTCCTGGCGGAGGCTCGCGCGCATTTCGAAGCGATCAACGATGGGGTGATGCTGGCGGAATGCCTTGGCGCCCAGGCTTCGCTGGCCTACATGACGCAGCGCCCGGACGCCCTTGCGCTGGCGCAGCAGGCGCTCGCGGTTTGTCGAGCCCTGGAGCCCATCCCGACACCAACCGAAGCGCGCTTACTCTTCATTGTCGCGAGCGCTCATCTCGCCAACCACGAATGGGACAAGGCGATCGAGCGCTACCAGGAGGCGATCGAAGCCGCGGGTGCTTTCTTCGATCTGAGGCGGATGGCCAAGATGTACAGCGGCCTGTCCGTCGCATACCAGGAGCTGGGTCAGATCGACACCGCCTCCAGATACGCAACGCGATCGGTGGCCCTGCTCGAGGCGCTGCGCGACAGGGTCTCGCTAGCACGATCCGAGAACAATCTCGGCCTCGTTCTAATGGCTCGCGGCGAGCTCCCCGAGGCAAGAAAGCACCTCGACCGGTCGCTCGAGCTGAGTGATGAGACGGACCTTCAGGTCGGGCGCAGCCAGGTGCTGCTCAGCCTCTGTGAGCTGTGCCTCCAGGAGGGCAACATCGACCAGGCCCAGCAGTTCGCCCAGGAGGCGCTCGAGCTGGCGGAGCGGCTGCACGAGGGGCCAAATGTCGCCGCCGCGCACATGTGGCTGGGTCGCGTCGCCGACAAGCGGGGCGACCACGAAGCGACTGATCGTGAGTTTGCGATGGCCATCCACGGCCTCGAGCAGCTTGGGACCCACGAGAGGGTCCTCCAGGCTCACGGCATCTATGCCGAGATCCTGGAACGGCGTGGTGACGTCGCCCGCGCGTATGTCCATATGAAGAGTGCGCTGCAGGCGAGCCGTCCCGGCCTGCTTCAGGACAAGCGCGACAACGACAAGGAACGCACCGGCACCGCCTGAGCGGAACTTCTGGCGGTGCGTGCTAACGTAGTTTTGGCCGTTCTATCGACGCAATGGCTACTCCAAAGGCGTAGGGGAGGTTCCGGCTGGCGAAATCGCTGCGCAACGCGAAGGCTTCGCTGACCGCCGAAGCGATCGTCGCCGACTACCGACTGGCGTACAGCAGCCGGCGGGCGAGCATCATCGGTCGGGCTGAGGTCCTACGTGGCAACGCCACGTTCGGGATCTTCGGTGATGGCAAGGAAATCGCCCAGCTCGCCATGGCCAAGACTTTCCGTCCCGGCGACTGGCGCGCCGGCTACTACCGGGACCAGACGTTCATGTGGGCCACGAGGATGTCCAACGTCCGCAACTTCTTCGCCCAGCTCTATGGCAATGCGAACGTCGAGGCGGAGCCGGCCTCGGGCGGCCGCCAGATGGGGAACCACTTCGCGACGCGGTTCCTTGACGACGGCGGCGCCTTCTCGCGGACGGTCGAGATGCTGAACTCGAGCGCCGACGTCTCCAACGTCGCCGGGTGGATGCCTCGCCTGCTTGGCCTGGCGTACGCCTCAAAGCTGTACCGCGACAACCCGCAGCTGAAGCCTGTGCAGGACGGCTTTTCAGTCAGCGGTAACGAGGTCGCCTTTGGAACCATCGGTGACGCCGCGACCAGCGAGGGATTGTTCTGGGAGGCGATCAACGCGGTCGGGGTGCTTCAGGTACCGCTGGCCATGTCGGTCTGGGACGACGGCTATGGCATCTCAGTGCCCATCACAGCCGAGACGACGAAGGCTTCCATCTCGGACGCGCTTCGCGGGTTCATGCCCGACGACCGGCCCGGGATCGATATCCACGTCGTGCGCGGTTGGGATTACCCGGCGCTCGTGGAGGCGTACGCGACCGGTGTCGAAAAAGTCAGGCGAGAGCACAAGCCGGCGCTGTTCCATGTCACCGAGCTAACGCAGCCGCAGGGCCACTCGACGAGCGGCAGCCACGAGCGATACAAGACCAAGGAGCGGCTGCGTTTCGAGAACGAGTACGACTGCGTCGCGCGCATGCGCGACTGGATCATCGAGACCGGCGTGGCCAGCGAGTCCCAGCTCGAGGGCTGGGAGGCGGCCGACAAGGAAGCGGTCGAGGCGGCACGCGACCTGGCCTGGGACGCGTTTCAGTCGCCGATCCGGTCCGAGCGTGATCGTGCGGTCGCGATTCTCAAGCGAGTCGACATGCCTGAGGTGGCCGAGATCACGAGCGCTCTCGATGAGGCCGGCAAGGTCACGCGCTCGCTCGTCATGTCCAGCACGACCCGTGCTTTGCACCGGCTGCGCGGCATCGAGTCCCCCGCACGGACGGAGCTGGCGAAGTTTGTCGCCGAGTACGGCCGCGAGAACAGCGACCGCTACAACTCACATCTGTACAGCGGCTCAGAGGAGTCACCGTTGAAGGTACCGGTCGTCCCCGCTGCGATCACCGAGAAGTCGCCGATGGTCGATGGACGCCAGGTCCTGCTGCGCAACTTCGACGCCAACTTCGCCCGCGATCCGCGCCTGTTCGTGATCGGGGAAGACGTGGGCCGTCTTGGCGACGTCAACCTGGTCTTCGAGGGGCTGCAGGCCAAGTACGGCGATCTTCGGCTCACCGACACTGGCATCCGGGAGGCCACGATCCTCGGCCAGGCGATAGGGTCGGCGATGCGCGGGCTGCGCCCGATCTGCGACATCCAGTACCTCGACTACTTCTTGTATGCGCTGGAAACGGCATCCGATGACCTTGCGTCGCTTCACTGGAGAACCGTCGGCGGCCAGAAGGCGCCGGTGGTGATTCGCACGAAGGGCCACCGTCTCGTCGGAATCTGGCACTCAGGCTCACCCATGGCGGTGCTCCTGCATGCCTTGCGCGGCGTCTACGTCGCGGTGCCGCGCAACATGACGCAGGCCGCTGGGTTCTACAACACCCTCTTCCGTGGCGACAACCCCGGAGTGGTGATCGAGGTGTTGAACGGCTACCGTCTCAAGGAGCGGGTGCCGGACAACATCGGAGACTTCACCGTGCCGCTCGGCGTGCCTGAGGTGCTCCGGGAAGGCACCGATGTGACCGTGGTCACGTATGGCGCTTTGTGTGGAATCGCTCTCGATGCGGCGCGGACGCTCGAGGAGCTCGGAGTGTCCTGCGAGGTGATCGACGTCCAGACCTTGAATCCTTTCGATGTCGACCACACCATCGTTCGATCGATCGAAAAGACGCACGCCCTCGTCTGCCTGGACGAGGATGTCCCAGGCGGAGCGTCGGCGTTCATGCTGCAGGAGATCCTGGAGGTGCAGCAGGGTTGGTGGCACCTGGACGCATCGCCGCGGACCCTGGCGTCGTCACCGAACCGGCCGGCATATGGCCCAGACGGCGACTACTTCAGCAAGCCCAACCGAGAGAGCATCGTCAAGACGGTGTACGAGCTGGTGCAGGAAAGGCAGCCGTGGAGATTCCCCTCCCTGGACTCGTAGCCTGAATTCACTCGCATGGCGCGGAGGTGAATTCTTAGGTCAGCTCCCCCGGCAAGTACTCCATCACCGCGAGTGTGGGTGTCCGGCTCAAGATCGAGATTCCTTCGAGCAGATAGCCAACAAAACCCGCAGCCCCCGCCGCCGCCGCGGCGGTCGGTGGGATCATTCGTTTCGGCGGTCTGGCTTCGCGAACCGTGGCCTTCTCGTCGAGGTTGGCGAGGCTTCGCGCCTTGCGGATGGCGGCATCCAGCCCGCCCAGCTCGTCTACCAGCCTTCGCTCGAGGGCCTGCCGGCCGGTCCAAACGCGGCCGGCGGCGATCGGATGAACCTCCTCAGGAGTCATCTTTCGCGCCTTGGCGACGAGTTCCAGGAACTGGGAGTAGACGTGATCGATCTGTGACTTCACGATCGCCCTTTCCTCGTCGCTGTATGTCTTTTCATCGCTGTCGATGGTCGCGCGCTCGCCAAACGCGATCGTCTCCCGGTTGAACATCAGCTTCGAAAACATTCCTCCCGTGACGATCTTTCCGGTCAGGACTCCAATCGATCCAGTCAACGTGCCAGGTCGAGCGACGATCCAGCGGCCAGGCGTCGCGACCCAGTAGCCGCCTGACCCGGCCACCGGGCCCATGGCGACGACGAGAGGCTTGCTCGCGGCGATGACGACGAGCGCCTGGCGCATCGCCTCCGACGCTGTCGCCGAGCCCCCTCGCGAGTTGACGTAAAGGACCACAGCCGCCGCACGCTTGTCGCTCGCCACCTGGCGCGCGGCCTGCACCACGGTGAGGTCGCCGGCGCGATCGTCTCCGACCAGCGGCACATCTATCGGTGGCTTTACCGGCAGCCTGCCAGAGCGTCCGTCGATGATGGTGCCCTCGATCCGGATCACCGCCACGTACTTGCCGCGGGCCAAGGTGGGGGCGGCGATCCTGAGTTTTGCACGAGCTCGCTCCCACGTTCCGATCGTCGCCGATGCTCCGGAGCTCGGTCCAAGGCGCTCGACGAGCTTTTCTTCCGGAATCACGGCGTCCACCGCGCGCATCTCGAGCGCGGTGTCGTCGCCGTACGGAGATCCGTCGACCAGCGTCTGCGCTCCGTTTTCGTCCAGCACCCGGCCCTTTCCGATCGCGCTCAGGAACTCCTTGTGCTGGGAGTCGAGCAGCCAGGTCACCTGCTCTCGAAACTCGGAAGACATCCTTGACTTGGTCAGCGGGTCCGCGGCTGATTTGTAAGGCGAGATCTGCACGAAGTCGGCCTCGATGCCGAAGCGGGCCAGGCCATCGTGCAGAAACGTTCCGGTGCTGGCAAAGCCAAGAGGCTGCACCGTGCCGGTGGGCATGAGCAGGATCTCGTCGCAAGCGCACGCCAGGTAGTAGGTCCCGGTGGTGTAGAACGGCGCCCACGCCACCACTCGCCTTCCCGACTGTCGAAGCTTCGCCACCAGCTCCCTGAGATCCTGCAGCGTCGCCATCGGCATGCCGACCGGGCGCAGGTGCAGGATGACGCCCTTGATCCGCGGATCGTTCGCGATCGCATCGAACCTCTCGCCGAGCTCGCGCACGCTCAAGCGCGGTCGCGAGGCGAAGCGCTGCCAGAAGGGACGGGGCGGGTCCGGCAGCGCAGGTAGGTCGCTCTCCAGCACGAACATCACGTACTCGGGCGGCCGTCCACGAGCCCGACGGATCCCCGAGATCAGCCACCAGAGGTAGCGAAACGGAAAGAGGAGCATGCCCCCGCTAGGTTACGGGGTCGACGCGCCAGGCCTCAGACGACCTGAGACACCTCGAGGTGCTCATCCATGTTTTCACTGAGGCGCGTCGCGCCGTACTCCTGGCCAACGTGCTGGTGATAAGGCACGCCGGTAAACAGGTGGTGGCTGCGGGTCGGAAAGTCGGCGCCGTCCGCCCATTCCTTGCGCTGCAGGGCCATGTAGCCCTGCTCCTTGCTCTGCTTCAAGTCGTTCAGCAGCACCGACATGCCGTGGCCCGCCGCGTGCTGCAAAGCCAGCGTGATGAAGATGAAGCCCACGCCCAGCTCGCCGAGGTCATTCCACGTCATGGGGTTCTTCTCGTTGAACCACTTGAAGGAGGACGAGTAGTTGAAGGCGAATCGCGCCTTGGGAAAACGCTTGTGGATCTCAGCGCTGAATCTCTCGACCGGGCCGCGCTCGGCCGTCGGAAACTCGCACCACAGCAGGTCGGGCACGCCGCTGTCGAGGTAGCGCAGCCCGCGGTCGATGGCGAGCTCGATGCCTCGCTTCGACTCTGGCGCCTCAGTCGCCGACACGCCGTCGGTGCGCGCGATGATGACGAAGTCGGGATGACCCAGGTCGTCGGCGGTGCTCCGCATCATCTTGAGCTTGCCGACGAACTCATCGGCTGAGATCAGCGCCTTGCCCGCGATATGGCCGCACCGCTTCGGCATGACCTGGTCTTCGAGATGCGCGGCGGCGACGCCCGCTCGGACGTACAGGTCGGTGGTGCGCTGGACGTTGAACAAATTTCCGTAGCCGGCATCCATGTCGACGACCACGGGTGGAATCTCCAGGTGAACCGGCGATGCTCCCTTGTCGGGGTCTCCCATCGCCATGGTCAGCTGGAATTTGCGCAGTGCGCTCACCGTGCGTCGAGCGCCATCCGCGATCTCGACCGACGAATACAGGTCCATGTCGGTGGTGCCGAGGTGGCCGATCGCGAACGAGTAGCCGCTGAAGTAGACCGCGTCGAAGCCGTGGTACATGACCAGCTCGGCGCCCATCGGGTCGTACACGCCAGGCCCGAAGACATAGGGCTTGCTCGCCAGCAGGCGCCGCAGGCGCTTGCTAGGGTCCTCGTTGCGCGATGCGGGAACCTTGAACCCCTGCGGCAGCAGGGGTGTATCGACGAGATCCATCAGGCCCTCCTTGAGTACGACTTAGATCCCTAACGCCGGAGACACGAGGGTTTACTCGTTGTCGTGGTCGCAGTTACACGGCTCGGGGCATTCGCACTCGTGTGCCGAAGGCTCCGTCTTGAGTTCCTGCGACTGTTCGTGACTGTCCATAGCCGCAAGTTATCAAGCCGACGTGTATAAGTCCAATTAATAGATTTGATAAAACCTATCGGAAAAACCGATGTAGTGAACGGGTCAGTCGCGCGTTTCTATTAGTTCGAGAAATGCCGCCACGACGCCCTGGGGCTCGCCGGCATCCCGGCGCCGGAAGGCCACGATCGAGTTGTGCATCCTGGGTGCGTCCTTCATCGCCACGACGACGAGCGTCCCGCCGGCGGCCTCGCGGGCCACGGCCGTGCCGGGAAGGAGGGCGACCCCCAGCCCTCGCTCGACCATCTTCTTGGCCGCCTCGATGGAGTCAAGCTCCATCAGGCCGCGCGGCTTAACGCCAGCGGAGAGAAAGGCTCCCTGGGTGATCTCGTAGTAGCTCGAGGTCCGGTCGAACATGATCAGCTTCTCCGCAGCCACGTCGGCCATCGGGACGCTGCTGCGCTTGGTGAACGGGTGGTCCGGCGCACAGACGAGGACCAGCTCCTCGGTGTGGAAGGGCCGGAGCTCCAGGTCTGGATGGCGGATGGCTCGGCCCAGTCCGAGCTGAACCTCGTCCCGGACGACGAGCTCCACGACGTCTTCGGAGTGGCCGGTCCGGACTGAGACGTCGACCCTCGGGTGAGACGCGACGAACCGTTCGAGCAGCTCGGGCAGGACATAGGTGCTGACCGCGGGTGCGGCTGCGATCATCAAGTGCCCCGCTGACGCGGTGATCACCTGCTCGAGAGCATCCCGTCCGTCGACCAGGGCGCGAAGCGCGCGCTCGGCAAACGGGATCCAGGCCCGGCCGGCGTCGGTCAGCCGCATCCCGTGTGGGGTGCGTAGAAAGAGCGGAGTTCCGAGCTCTCGCTCCAGGCCCTGAAGCCGTGCTGTCAGAGTCGGCTGGGTGATGAAAAGGGCTTCGGCGGCGCGGCTGACGCTTCCACGCCTGGCTACCTCGAGGAAGCCTTCGACCTGGACCAGCTGTATTCCGCTCGGCTTGCCGTTACGTGATTCGTCTATGGCCACGGCCTTGGCCACAAATTCTATCTATAGGACCCGGCCGAACTGCGTTCTAATTGCGAGGCTTTCGCAACAGGACGCTGGCGGCCCAGATCGCCAGCGCCCAGACCGGGCCCATGGTGATTACAAAGGGGCGGATGGTGTCGCTGTTGGAGTGGGAGACGCGGTCAAAGGCCTCAAAGACGGCGACCGTTCCGTAAAGAAGCGCGGCCAGCGCCAGTCCGACTCCAAGCCAGGTGGGCCACCTCATGGGCTGGATAACGCCCGGTTGGATCGGTGCGTTACGGAATTTCGAGCTGTGGTCGTAACGTTCTTGCAGGTATGAAAGCTCTTTTCGGATTTCACATGCCGAACTACACGTACACCGGTGTACCCAACGAGGGCCTGTTTGATCGTGTTGTTCACCAGGCGAGGGCGGCCGAGGCCGCGGGCTTCGACCTTGTGACCGTCATGGACCACTTCTATCAGATCCGAGGAATAGGTCCGGAGACTGACCCGATGCTTGAGGCGTACACGGTGCTGGGCGCGCTCGCCGCGAGCACCTCGAAGGTGAAGCTCGGCACGCTGGTCACGGGCGTGACCTATCGCAACCCCGCGATTCTTGCCAAACAGGTGACGACGCTCGATGTGATCTCCAAAGGCCGCGCCATCCTCGGCATCGGCGCCGCCTGGAACGAAGAGGAGCACAAGGGTTATGGCATCGAGTTTCCGCCCATCGGCCGCCGCATGGATCGCCTCGACGAAGCGCTGACGATCGCGAAGCTCATGTTCACCGAGGAACGGCCGTCGTTCGAAGGCAAGCACTACAGGATCGACCGCGCCCTCAACGTGCCGCGGCCCGTCCAGGCCGGAGGGCCGAAGATCCTGATCGGCGGAACCGGCGAGCGGCGGACGCTGCGGCTGCTCGCGCAGCACGGCGACATCGGCCACTGGTTCGGCGGCCAGATGGCGGAGCTGGAGCGGAAGAAGCAGATCTTCTACGAGCACTGCGAGGCGGTCAAGCGGGATCCCACCGAGGTTCAGCTCACGCTCGGTGTCACCCTAGTCCTCGTCGAAAACGAAAAGGATGGCAAGGCAATTCTTGAGACCCTGACTCCCGAGCGGCGCGCCATGGCGCGAGTTGCGACCGTGCCACAGGCGGCGGAGATGCTCGGCAAGTACCTCGACGCCGGGTTCACGGGCTTCACCCTGAACAACAACATCTACGCAACAGACGAGTCGATCGCCCTCGCGGGCGAGCTGATCAAGACCGTGAACAACGTCAGAGCGACCGCCTAAGGCTTGTAGCTGAGCTCGCCGGCTTTGACCGGAACGGTCAGGAAATTTTCGGGCGGTGCAAGCGGACACGCCCAGCGCGGGCTGTACGCGCAAGACGCGTTGTACGCGTAGTTGAAATCGATCATGACGTCGGGTGAGCCGGGCGTGATCTCGAGCACGAGCCCGTCCGTGTCCTTCGCCGTGTCGAAGAGGTAGCGTCCAGCGCCATATGTCTCGTGACGTGACGTGGTGTCGCGAAATGGCACGAACAGCCCGCCGGCGTACTGCACGAGGCTGAGTACGGTGAGCCGGCACGGCTGATCGTTCAGCTGAAAATCGAGGTGGCCGGCCCGTCGGTAGCGCACAGCGCCATCGTCTCCGCCGGTGTCGATGAGCAGCTCAGATCCATCGGCCGGCTCGAAATGTGCCTGCACCCGGAATGCGGGATCGTGAGGAAAGTAGCGAAGTCCTTCGAACGACGCTCGCTCATCAGGCTCGATCGGGGACTGCGGATGCGAGCGGAACAGCTCGTCGCGCTGCTCCCTGAATCGGACGATGGCATCGGGACTGTGGATCCGGTACAGGTCGCCTACCCGCCGTCGCCAATCGACGAGGTCCAGAAGGGCCTGGGCCTCAGTGCCCGTCAAGTACGCCGTGCTCAGCCGGAGTGAGCTTGTAGCTTGCCGCCGGAGGCAGGTTCGAGAGGGCCTGGTGGACGTCGTCTTCGGTCGCGTCGATGACGGAAAGGACGTAGCGATGGGAGTCAGGATCTGCGGGCTCGCTGGCAACAATTGCCACCGGTGCCGGGGTTGGGGTGACGGCGACTGCAGCCGGCGTCGGCGCGAGCGCGACCTTAGGAGGACGGGCCTCCGCATCGGCTCGCAGCACTCGCCAGTGGTACAGCCCGACGCCCGCGGCGACCACGATCACGGCCAGGTAGTGGCCGAAGTCGAGGTTGCCGGGCTCGTTGAGCTTTGGATGCGCGGCGAAGACCTGCTGCAGGAGCGCGTTGAGCATGCCGACGCCCGCGCCGAGAATCACGAGCACGCTGGCCAGCAGCGCCGCCCACACGTAGAGGCGCCGGCTGAGCGACTGGCGATCCGCCGCCCACGGCGACTGCCGCCAGTGAGCGATCCACACGGCGGCTCCGACGACCAGCAGGGTGACCCAGAGGCTGACGGGGTCTTTCCAATCGCCGGCCGCCACGCCGATGATCGGCGCCTCCACCTGCTCGGCCAGCGTCCAGAGCAGACCGCCGGCGCCGATCGCCCAGGCACCGAGCGATACGAGGGCCGCCAGGTTTGTGTACAGGCGCCGGATGCCGGCTTGCCGGTCCGCCTCCTGTGCTCTCGCATCCTCAGCGAGTCGGAGCCGGAGCAAGAACCATGCGATGCCATACACGACGACCTGTGACGCGGGTGTCGCGAGCGCTCCAAGAATGTCGTCGCCGACGTTGCCGGGGTGGGCCACCCCGAGGGCGCGTGCGAGGCCGAAGTACAGAATCTGGCTGCCCGCGACCAAGGCGGTGATCATGCTCACCGCCACTGCGATGAAGCCCGTCAACGCGCGAAGCGTTGAATGTCGGTCGTCCGAGACGTGGTGCTGCGCAATGTCGCGCCAGTGGAAGCCCCACACGACGAGCCCGGCCAGGAACAGGCCCGCGGCGTCGCCCATGTACCGGTGGTCGCCGAGGTAGCTGCGCATCACCTTCAGCCAGGCAACCTCGATCAACCAGCTCGCGCCGCTTAGCATCACGAGCAAGCTGGCCAGCAGGACCACATACATGTACCAGCGCCGGAGCGTGGCGGACACGCCGGTCTCGCCGACCGCGGCGCGGTCGCGCGCCGCGATCCGGAAGTGGAACGCCCAGATCACGACGAAGACAAGGGCGATCCACGCGCCTTGTGCGGTGACGAGCCAGTTCGGGTCTGCTGGACACGTGGTGTCCGGGCTTGCCACGAATGGCGCGGAGTTGACGGTCGAGCACGTGTCCATGAGCGGTCGCAGGGCTGAGGCGGCTGTGATCGCGAGCGAGACCATGGCGCCGATCGACCCTGCCAGGCACGCCCAATACAAGTACATGCGCCGGATCGCTGAAGCGCGCTCCGCCGAGTCGCGCTTGGCAAAGCGCCGAGCGAACCAGAAATGCGAACCCCACACCGGCAGCGCCACGAGCGTCATCGCTGTGAATACGGCCAGCTGCGTCCGGCTGTTTTGGGCGTTGGGGTCGTTGAATACGAACAGCAAGACCGTGTATCCGAGCATGGCCAGGCCGGCGGCCAGCAATCCGAGGCCCGCGGCGCTCACCAGGTACAGGTAGAGGCGCCGGAGGATCATGGCCGGAACCGTACTACCATGCGCGGGTGATCTCTCAAGAACTGCTCGAAATCCTGGCCTGCCCGAAATGTCACACGAAGGTGGAGCTCAAGGAACCCGACCAGCTCCGATGCCCCCACTGCAAGGTCCGTTATCCGATCGTCGACGGCATCCCCGTGATGTTGATCGAGGAAGCTAAACCCGACGAGTAGCTACGCCGCGCACGCGTATTTGGTGGTGTCCGTCTGAGAGGGATGCGCCTGAGCGTCCTTGACGTCGCCCTGGATCTCGTCGTCGGTGAGGGCATACGCCTGGTTGGGATCGCCGGCAGAAGTCGCGAAGACCAGTCCGAGCACCCGGCCTTCGAGGTCGACCAGCGGTCCTCCCGAGTTGCCGGGCCGCACCCTCGCCTGGATGACGAAGATCTGTCGCGTCACGAGGTTCGCGTTGTAGATGTCGCGTCCCTCCGCATCGATTCGTCCGTCAACGACAGCGGGCGAGACCTGCTCGGGGCCCCCGCCCGGATAACCGATCACCGCACCCTTCGTGCCGCGCTGCGCGGGTCCGAAGATCAAGGGCGCCGACCTGTAGTCCGGCACGTAAAGTACGGCCACATCGCGCTCTGGATCGAAGAAGACGACAGTGCCTGGCAGCTCCGCCCCGGCCGGGGTCAGAATCGTGTGCCGGCTCGTGCCCGACACGACGTGTGCGTTGGTCAAGATATAGCCGGAGCCGACCGGGAAGCCACTGCCGGTGACGAGGCCACCGCAGCCAAGGCTCGAGATCTTGACCACAGCCTGGGCGGCGCGGTTGACCCCGGGCGTATCGACTGACGCGGGCAGCGGAAGGGGTGCGCCAATCGCAGGCTCCAATCCCGCGAACACCGGCGGAAACGAAACCCCGGACAGGATTCCCTGGATGCTGGCCAGGAAGACGGGCGGCCGGGGCGCGAGGTTGTCGAGCGTATGCAGAACGACTGAGCGCTGGATCTGCTGCGCAACTTCTTGGCTTGGCCCGCGCGAGAAGCTCAGGCCGAGAAACCAGCACATCGTGATGACCGCGACGGCGGACAGCACCGCGCCGCCGATCGAGTCAGTAGACGTGTGCACGCCA
>Ga0209488_10001174_pt1 | contig 22390 bp, 12 predicted proteins | sample Rivendell_Oct201_8_FD_188349 | JGI IMG/M metagenome (GOLD analysis project Ga0209488, IMG submission 188349) | Vadose zone soil microbial communities from the Eel River Critical Zone Observatory, Northern California, USA -... | ecosystem: Environmental > Terrestrial > Soil > Vadose zone >...
TGGGAGATGTGCGGGGTGAACAAGGAGATCGTGTTCTTACCCACCCACGGGTGAAGCTCGATGACGAGTGGCGCGTTCCTGGCGCGGGACAGTTGCTCGGCGATCCAGTCCTTGTTCTGGGCGGAGGAGGTCGAGAAGTGGGTCCAGAGCGTCGAGTCGTCGAGCGCGACCTGACGCCAGTGCCGGCATACATGCGTGATGTAGACCCAGCCAAGCCACATAATCGGGGAATAGGACCGCGGCGGCGTTGAAGCGGAAGATACGCGCGAGGATCTCCGCGGGAAGGATGGAGATTGGGGCGAGCGTGTTGCGGCGCGTGAGCATGGAGAGGATAAGACGTTTCGCAGCATCGATGTCCTTGTCGACTGTGGCGAGGGCTGCCGCACGCCCCTTGGGTGGTTGGAACTGGTCCAGCTCACGTTCGAGGCGGGCAAACACGTCTGAGAATGTAGTGGACGTTTGCGTGTTGCTAGAGACGAAGAATTTCATCCTAGAGGGGACGTAAAAAGGCAGGACGAGTCTTACATTTTGTGAGCCTCAGGGAAGCCCGTTGTTGTTGTTGTTGTTGTTATTGTTGTTGTAGAGGTCAATGATGAGTTCTGGGATTGTGTCTGATGGTGCCGAGCGACGCTCCTCATCATAGGTTCTGTATCGAGAGCTGTGCAAGTCGTCATTAATTCCCGGGCAGTGATGGGCTGAATGAGGCCGCGAAGTTCAAGTTAGTGTCCGCGCGCCACTGAGTTCAAGGCCCCTTGTCCAGGCCACGGAAATGGTGCCACTAATTTGAACACCCCCAACACCCAACATGTTCGATAAGGAGTTACACAGTACATCAGAATGCGCAAGCCCACCCCTTAAGGCGGAGTCCAGGAGGAAAAAAACCATGATATGCTGTACAGCAAAATATCGTACATCAGTCGCAAATAGACATGATATATGATACTAATACAACTGCCTGCGGTGCCGCACGGCCACTACCACTCAGGTTCCCAGTCGGCATGAAGCCCTCCCCACCTCATGCTCAGATCGTCATTGCCACTGGGCCAGCCGCCGAACTCGTCGTCGTAGTAGTCATGGTAGTTATCACGATCGCCCTCATCCTGGTCCCACCGGAAGTCACCGACAACCTTCTCGAGCGCGTTAGCCTGCTCCTCCCTGATCACGCAACGGTCGATGTACAGCGTCGTCAGAGGCGTCGTGTTCTCTTTGCGTCGCTGGACCGCGCTCAGGACGAGGTCGTATAGGACGCCCGAGCCGGGCACCGCATCAGTGAAATCCAGGAACTCCAATAGCAGGGATGTCAGCTTTGGGAAGATCGGCACGTGCACTGGTGCGAGCCTATCGTTGTCGTCATCGTTCTCCGGCTGCGCTTGCGCACCTCTGCCATTGTCGCCACGTTTCCTCTTTCGTTCTTCTCCACGAGCCGTCGTATTGGCGCATTTTGGTGGTGTGAGCGCCTGCAGAAGACCGATCGTCCCACGCCCGTAGACTTGAACTGTGGTGACTTCTATGCAGTGTTGAAAGATCTCGCTCCAATTGAATTGATTCGGGCTGAGGAAGGATATGGATAGAAATTCGAGGTTCGAAAGGGGTAGCCCGTCGCACGTTCGCCTGAGAATGTCCAACCTGTTATTGAGTTCAGCAACGCGGGATGATAGACTAAGCTCGGCATCATTGTCAACTTGTTGAATAATATGAGCGTAGGGGATCGGCGATATGGGGAGAGAAGTAGATGCGACCACGACTATCATACGGTCCATGTCGTCCAGGTTAATCTTGAAACTTCGGAACTTGACGGGTGTAGGGTCGTTGAAGTGTGCCAAGAGGAAAGGAAGTATATGGTAGTCGTTGTGGGTTGCAGTATTCTCGGACGCACAGTTCAGACGAAGTGTTGTAGAAGCAGAAAACCTAAGCATTTTCAACAAGTTCGTGACCCACGAAATTGACCCGCGAAGGCACAATTGCGAAAGGCGTGGAAGGGGAATCGTTTGTCCATCTGACGATTCGCTAAGCATAGCAGGCAAACAGTTGTGGAGCGTGAGAACCTCCAATGACGGGGAAGCGACCAGGAGTCCAATCAACTGATTCAAATCGTCGTGCTGAGAATCCTTAGAGGGTACGGTGGGCACCTCTCTAGTGAGAGTGACTTTCAGTTGTGTTAGTCGGCCGCGAGGAACAAGTGACCAAGGGAAGACGATCTGAGAGACGCAAAAGATCCGTAACTTCGGAAGCGGCCCCTTAAAGAACGAGTCCCCAACAAGGCGCTTAATGTCCGTTGGGGAGGTGTTCGCGCTGAGTTCCAGGCGTTCCAATGCCGGAGCGTTCTGGATGTTGACCGCTTGGACAATTTCCGAATGAACTAAAGACAAGTTGCGGAGGTAGAGCTCGCGCGTGTGGGAGATGTGGGCCAGAAACAGGGAGGACGCGTCTTTATCCATCAACCCACTGAGATCGATGACGAGTGGCGCATTCCTCGCACGGGACAGCCGCTCGGCGACCCATTCCTTGTTCCGGGAGGAGGCGGTAGAGAAATGCGTCCAGAGCGTCGAATCGTCTAGCGCGATCTGACGCCAGCGTTGGCATACGTGCGTAACATCGACCCAGCCCAGCATATAGGGCTGCTCCGAGAACGCGACGAAGTGGAAGATACGCATGAGGACCTCCGCAGGAAGAATGGAGATTGGCACGAGGGTGTTGCGGCGAGCGAGCACGGAGAGGATGAGACGATTCGCAGCATCGGTGTCCTGGTCGACTGTAGCAAGGGCTGCAGCGCGTGCCTTGTGTGTTTGGATGGCAGATTGGAACTCGTTAAGCTCGCATTCGAGGCGGGAAAATACGCCTGAGCGCGCAGGGGGTGCTTGAGTATTGTCAGATACAAGAGGTCTTTGGGCTTAGGGATCAGTCAGAGCGGACATACTACAGGACGCGTTCCTACGTATTGTGAAGAGCGGTGATATTGCTTCCCGTGCCCATCGTTGTTGGAATGGTCGATGATAAGCTCTGGGATTGCGTCTGATGGTGCTGAGCGACGCTCTTCATCATGGGCTCCGTATTGAGAGCTACAGTATGTGAGTCGACATCGGTGCGGTACAGCGGAGCGGCACACGATGGGGCCTTCCAGTGGCGCTAGCACGTGCGCTCACAGCACGTTACGACGGGCTTCGTAATCGTACGCCGAACTAGATAGAAACAAAGTTTATAGTACTTTTATAGTAAAACCGAGGATCAAAGAGGCAACGAAAATAAAACGCGTAGCATACGATAAACGTACCAGTGTTCAAATCAGAAGGTTAAGGTGAGGAATGCCGCTGCGCTCGGAACGAGGGCACCGGAGCGCCCACGCCCACGCCCACAGCCCCTCGCTTTGTCATCCACGACGCCTGCGATTCGTCATCTTCCTTCCCACCCTTATGTCCTCTCGCTCACCCTCTTGTCGCCTCAACGCCCGTTCTAACCCCTCAAACCGACCGCACGTTCCCGATCTCACAAAAGCCCGCAAGACTCTCTGGTCGGTCGCCGTCAAGGCTGTCACCCTGGCCAACATCGCCGTACCCCCTTCATTCGATCAGTCGACGTCGCACTGGACATTCTCGCTCGCTTCTGGACAATTTATACTTACTCCTTTCGTGCGCTCTCTTCTTTTATTTTCTCTCTAGTGTCTTTTGCTTTACAGTGCCATACGCCACCCGCTCGTTTTAGCAACGACATTACCATACGCCCACGTCGGCCGACGCGTCTGCACCCTCGTTTCTCGACAGTCCCATACATTTAACATACATATCCGTCTATCGCCATGAAAACAGTGCCATACGACTTAGCGATACAGGACCTCGTCCCAGGTACCTCGCGTGTATATCAACTCCCCAAACGACTCATGTAGAGCGTTCTAGCGTTCTTGCATCCCAGCGTTCTTGCGCAGATTACCACCCGCTCTTTCTCTTCTCTCCCTTTGTGCGAACTCTCCTTACGTTTTTCTTTCATTCCGACTGCCCCCTGCCGCCTTGCGATTTCGAGCGTTTCACCGTGCCGCCGTGCCGACTCACGCTCACGCTCGCTTTCGTCTCTCCTTCCCTCTTCTCTTTCTCGCTTCGTTGCCTTCGCTCCCTTCCGCCTTCGCGTCTTGGTCAGCAACGCGAGTTTTGCGACTCGCGTCTCACATCATGTCGCAAAATCAATCTCGATTTTTATTCTCACCCTCTCTCGGACTGCAGCTCTGCCGAACTCACCGCGCCTCGACTCGAACCTTCGCGCCTACACTGTTCTATACAATATCACAAAACTGGTTACTGGTGGCATTTGGTTCCTTCGCATGCCCACTGGCACTTCCAGGAGTTTCAGGCGTTGAGGGTCGTCTCCCACTGGGCAGATGCAAGTACCTATAACGCCGTCTGAAGTCTGAATATCTCCCTCTTCGTATTGCCTTGTTGGGTCACGTACGGTATGTGACTGGTCCTCGTTGTTGCATATACTATTCCTTCACTGTGAGCCTACTCTTCTTGAACAAGATTGGGATTTGACGAGGTATCTACTGAGAGCTGTTCTAGTTGGGCTCCCGTTTGCTCCTTCGTGTCGTATGGTTGTAGCAGTGGTGGCATTATTCTGATAGTACCCTCGCTCAGTCACATGCCTGAGACCTTTATATGGGCCAAACAGATCGCGATCTCTGGAAATGAATCGTGAACACATTCAGAATCCGAGGTGCAAACTTCAGTAGGGAGCGATCCCAATGAGAGCGGGATAGGGACAAGCCTCCCCTTAAAGCAGAGGTCAAGAGGAAAAATACGAGCACGGCAAAAGTATCCTACGCCAATCGCTTGCAGAAAGCTACAAAGATGCTAATACAACTGCCACAACAATTTAAGTTCCCAACCGGTTTGCGCCAAGCCGAGGTGAACCTCTCACCCACTGCACGCTAGGTTCAATAATTTCTGCCCCGTTATTGTCGCGCTCGAACGTGAAGTCGTTGCAGTCGCAGCCGCCGCCCTCACGTCGCCCTCATCGTGGTCCCAGAGGCAAATCGCGGACGATAATGACAAATCTCGAGTTCTCCGGCCTCGCCTGCGCTAACCACGCAGTGGCCGATGTACAATGGTGTCTTAGTCGTCTTGCGCCGCTGGATATCGTGCTCAGGGCGAGGTCGAATAATAGGACAGCCGAGCCGAGCCGAGCCTGGCACCATATCAGCGGAATCCAACATCTCTGATAGCAAAGGTGTCAACTTTGGGGAGACCAGCACGTGCGTGTGCCCGGGCGCATATTACGGCGCGTGAGGATGGAGAGGATCAAATCCCCTTCGCACCATTGACTCGGATGTCCTGGTCGACTGAGGTGAGGGTTGCTGCCGTAAGCGCATTGGTGGTTTGGGTGGGGAGTTAGAACTGGTTCAGCTTTCACTAGAGGTGGGCTAACGCCTCTGATAGCACGGCGGGCACTTGCACGTTGCTGGCTACGAGGAGTTTTGGATATGAACCAGAGAAAAACACACATGTCATGTAAAAGTGTAAAACATGCCCAGATGTTTCACGCAGTGCGGTAATGTGGCCGGTCATGCCCATAAGTTTGGGTTGGAGAAACCGGTAATGAGTTCTATATCTGGGTCGTACATAGTGTCGGCCTCTGTGCATGATTGATAGTACATTCACTCGACCACATCCCTGCGACGTTTATATGCGATCTTTGGAAAATATGAGAGAACGCACAGAGTAGGTTCTCTTAAAATGTATTGTGAACACACTCAGAATCGAACTTGAGCAAGGAGTGATCCCCATGAGAGTGGAGTAGGAACAAGCTTGTCCAAGAGCGCATTGCCTAACTAGTAACTTGAACAAAGACAGGTGCGCACAACTAGAACTAGCCATTTACAGATACACAGTACATTTTCGCAAAGTCGCTCCCTTAGGGCGGAGGTCAAGAGGAACAATACACAGCATAATATACAGCAAAGTATCAGCGTACGTCAGTTGCTTGCGAAGAGATTCAAAGGTGTGACATGATGCTAATACAACTGCCAGTGGCACCACTACGTCCACTACCACTCACTCTGCTTGCACCAAGCTGACGTGAGCCTCTTCCTACTGCACGCCCGGATCGCTAGTGTCCGAGTGGTCATCACCAGAGTCGCCGAGCTCGGAGCTGTAGTCCTCGGAGTCACCCTCCTTGGAGGGGTAGTAGCCCTCGACATGGTGCCACTGGAAGCCACTGACAAGCTTCTCCAGTGCGCTAGCCTGTTCCTCGCTGATCACGCAGCGCTCGATCCACAGCGTCGTCAGCGGTGTCTTGTTCGCCTTACGCCACTGGACCGCTCTCAGGACGAGGTCGTACAGGACGCCAAAGCCAGGAATCGCATCAGTAAAATCCAGCGATTCCAATGTCAGGGACGTCAGCTTTGGGAAGATCGGCACGTGCACAGGTGCAGGCCCATGGTTATCGTCGTCTCTGGGCGCCTCTGCCCACGCGCGTCTGCCGTTGTCACCACCTTTCCTCTCTCGTTGTCTTCCACAGGCCGTCGTAATGGCGAGTTTTGGTGGCGTGAGCGCCTGCAGGAGACCAATCGTCCCGCACCCGTGGACTTGGACCGTGGTGACTTCTGTGCAGTGTTGAAAGACCTCGCTCCAATTTTTGGATTGATTCGGGCTGCCGGAATGCACGGAAAGAAAATCGAGGTTTGAAAGGCACAGCACGTCGCACACTCGCCTGGGAATGTCTGCCCTGTTGAGTTTGACAACGCGGTAGAATGATAGACTAAGCTCGGCGTCACTGTCAGTTTGAATGACATGGGTGTAGGGACTCGACGACATGGGGAGGGAAGTAGATGCGACCATGTCTATCACGCGACCCGCGTTAATCTCTAAACTTCGGAACTTGACAGGGGTAGGGCCGTTGAAGTGTGTCGAGAGGAATGGAAGTATCTCGTAGTTGGCACGGTTGTGAGTAACAGTTTTGTTGGACGTACAATTCAGACGAAGTGTTGGAGGCGAAGATAGCTTAAGCATTTTCAACAAGTTCATGATGCGGGAATTTGACCCGCCAAGGCACAAGCGTGAAAGCCGCGGAAGGTGAATTGTTTGTTCACCACCTGACGAGTTGCTAAGCATAGCAGGCAAACAGTTCTCGAGCGTGAGAACCTCCAATGACGGGCAATCGACCAGGAGGCCAATCAACTGGTCCAAATCGTCGTGCTGAGAAACCTTAGAGTTCACGATGGACGTTTCTCGATCGAGCGAGACAATCAGCTGTGTTAGTTGGCCACGAGGAACAAGTGACCAAGGGAAGAGGATTTGAGAGAGGTACAAGATCCGTAACTTTGGAAGCGGCCTCTTGAAGAACGAGTGCCCGACAACGTGCTCAATGGAAATTGGGAAGAATTCCGACACGTCAAGTTCGAGGCGTTCCAGGGCTGGAGCTTTCTGGGTGCCGAGCTCTTGTAAAAATTTGAGTTCCAAATGAAGGATAGGCAGGTGGCGGGGGTAGAGCTCGCGCGTGTGGGAGATGTGCGGGGAGAACAGGGCGAACTCATCTCTATCCCGGGCCGCCCTCGCTCACAGGCGGCGGTCAATGACGAGCGGCGCATCCCTCGCGCGGGACAGCTGCTCGGCAATCCAATCCTTGGACCCCCGGAAGTCAGAGAAGTGCGTCCAAAGGGTCGAGTCGTCCAGTGCAATCTGACGCCAGCGTCTGCATACATGCGTGAAATGGACCCAACCCAGCGAATAGTGCTTCACCTCGAACGCGATGAAGTGGAAGATGCGCGCGAGGATCTCCACAGGGAGGATGGAGATCGGCACAAGCATGTTTCGGTGCGTGAGCATGGAGAGGATCAGGCGCTTTGCGGCATCGATATCCTGGTCGGCCTTGATGAGGGCTGCCGCACGCGCCTCGGGGGTTTGGATGGCAGAACGGAACTGGCCCAGCTTGCATTCGAGGCGGGCGAGCACGTCTGAGAATGCGGTGGACGCTTGAGCGTTGCTAGACATAAAGAGTTTGGGGCATCAGCTAGAGGGAACATAAAGACAGGACGCGTCCTACGTTTCATAAGGTGCGATGATGTCGCTTCCCGTGCCCGTCGATGCTGTAGGAGAAGTTGATGACGAGTTCTGGGTTTGTATCTGATGGTGCCGAGAGAAGCTCTTCATGATGGACTCCGTGTTGAGAATTGTGCGAGTCGACATCGATTCCAAGTTGCAGTACTGCGGAGCAGCACGATGTGGGGGCTTCCAGTAGCACTAGCACGTGCGCATCTGTGGGTCTCCTGCGCAGCTCCGAGCCAAGGCCCTTGTCAACGCATCGCTACAGACTCGGAAATGGTGCCTTTTGGGAAAAACTCTGTTGCGGCAACGACTGATGTGGCTCCTGGAAGATCTCGCCGACAGCTTTTGGGCTTGACTTCACCGTAAAATTGATTCCCAGGCAAATGAACGTAGTCTCCGTCACGAGAAGTAAGTCCAACATATCAAACTGAAGCAACTCCGAAAACTCACCCGGGACGTTCAAGACGATTCCCCATTTGGTCTCCTCCCTCGACGGCCCTTTGTTCAAATCATTTTACCTGTACACTTTGACGAATAGTGTGGCCGTGAAAACGATAGGTTTTAATAGTGCTTGCCCGAGTATGGCTGCTATAACCACGTAGGTAGGTGCGCGAGTGAGTTTGAGAGGACAGGAAGGACGAGCCTGGGTGAGATTATGTAAGCAGACCAAGGAGGTCAGTGAGCAGGACGAAAAGGATGAAGGATATGAAAATGAAGTTAAGATAGAAAGGGATAGAAGAAGCTTTCGAGGTGTGGTTGAACAAAACACCAAGGGCATGATTCCTACTAGTAACCCGGCGGTTAGAGGGGATGAGGAGAAGGACACGCTAAAGTACAGTAGGATTTCAATATGAACGATAAAAAGGCGAACTCGGCGGGCCATGGAGCGATTTGCGTACTAGTAGCCGTACATAGGAGTAAAACGAACCTGAGCGATACCAGAAGCAGAGACGAAGGAGTAACATACTGGTAGCTTCTAAGTTAAGATTAGTACAAAGTAAAGTAAAAATGGGAGATCTGAAAAGACAATCTTAAAAACGTAGTAAGGATCGCGAGTCGGGATGCGATGTCAGGCCGGGGAGCGGGCAAGTCGCGGAACGGAACTTGGGCGCTTCCAAGTTGGCGTTCGGGCGCTCCGACGATTTGGCCCACCTTAGTAGCTCAGTCATCCCTATGTCCGAGACAAATCTTTACGTACTATCTTATGGTCAATTGGAGAAAACGTCACGAGTAGGCTATCGGAATCTCTAGAAAAGCATTCTGAACACATTCAGAATCCGAAGTGCAAACCTGAGAGCGGGACAGGGACTCGGACAAGAGCAACAAGTTGAACACCTAAACAGGTTCCATTTGTAGCTACATTGGCACGGTCACCCCTCAAGGTGGAGGTCAAGAAGATATATGCAGTACAGAAAAGTATCGTACATCAGTCGCTAGCAAAAAGATACAAAGTGAATGATACTAATATAAATGCTATTGGCACCGCGACGGCCACTACCTCTCAAGTTCCCACTCTGCTTGCGCCAAGCCGACGTGAACATCTCACCATCGCAAGCCCGGATCGCTCATGTCCCAGTAGTTGTCGTCATGGTCATCGAAATCGATGTTGTCACAGTCGTCGCTATAGTTCGAGCGGCCCCCCGCTTTGTCGTCGTGATTGCCCTTGATATGATCCCACCGGAAGTCAGGGACGACCTTCTCGAGCGCTTTGGCTTGTTTCTCCTGGATCACGCAGTGGTCGATGCACAGCGTCGTCAGCGGCATCTCGTTCGCCAAACGCCGCTGGACGGTGCCTAGGACAAGACGGAACAAGCCCGAGCCGAGCACCGCATCAGTGAATTCCAGCGACTCCAATTTCAGGGACGTCAGCTTTGGGAAGATCGGCACTTCGTCGGGCACATGCGTCTGCGCGCCTCTGCCATTGTTACCATCTTCCCTTTTTCTTCCTTTTCCATGGGTCGTCGTATTGGCACGGTTTGGTGGCTTGAGCGCCTGCAAGAGACCGATCGTCCCGCGCCCGGTGACATGGATCGTGGTGACTTCTGCACAATGTTGAAAGGCCTCGCTCCAATTTATAAATTGATTCTGGTCGAGCGAGTACACGGAAAGAAAGTCGATGTTTGAAAGGGAAAGCAGATCGCACGCTCGCCTGAGAAAGTCCGCCAAGTTGTTGGGTTCAGCACCGTCCCAGCGGCGGAACGATAGACTAAGCTCAGGGTATCTGTATCTGTCGGCTCGAATAACGTGGGTGTGGGTGATCGCCGATAAAGGGACGGAAGTAGATGCGAACATGCGTATAACATGATCCGGGCGGGACAGGTCAATTATGAAACTTCGGAACTTGACGGGGGTAGGGTCATTGAAGTGTGCCGAGAGGAAAGGAAGCATGTGATGACCTTTGTGAGTTGCAGTATTCTCGGATGTACAATCCAGGTCAAGTCTTGTGGAGGAAGATAGCTTAAGCATTTTCAACAAGTTCGTGACGCGGGAACTTGACCCGCGAAGGTACAAACGTGAAAGCTGCGGAAGGTGAACTGTGTGTCCACCTGAGGATTCGCTAACCATAGCAGGTAAGCAGTCCTCGAGGATGAGAACCTCCAATGACGAGCAATTGGACAGAAGGTCAATCAACTGATTCAAATCGTCACGCGGGGAATCCTCCGAGGTAGGAGGAACCTCTAGGTCGTAAGTGACTCTCAGCTGTGTTAGTTGGCCACGAGGAACAACTGACCAAGGGAAGAGGATCTGGGAGACAGAGAAGATCCGTAACTTTGGAAGCGGCCCATTAAAGAACGAGTGGTGCTTATTGCCGATTGGGAAGATGTCCGGGACGTTGAGTTCAAGGCATTCCAGGACCGGAGCTTTCTGGATGCTGATCTCCTGGATAATTTCCGAATGAAGGTGGGACAGGTCGTGGATGCGGAGCTCGCGCGTGTGGGAGATGTGCGGGGTAAACAGGGAGATCCTGTCTTTACATATCCAACCCCAGAGATCGATGACGAGCGGTGCGTTCCTGGCGCGGGACAGCCGCTCGGAAATCCATTCCTTGTTCCATTGGTTCCGAGGGTAGTCCGAGAAGTGCGTCCAGAGCGTCGAGTCGTCCAGCGCAAGCTGACGCCAGTGCCGGCATACATGCGTGAAGTGGACCGAGCCGAGCTCTGGCGTGTGCACATCGGACTGCTTCGAGAACGCGCTGAAGTGGAAGACGCGCAGAAGGAGCTCTGTGGGAAGGACGGAGATCGGCGCAAGCATGTTGCGGCGCGTGGGCATGGAGAGGATGAGACGCTTCGCAGCGTCGATGTCCTGGTCGACTGTGGCGAGGGCGGCCGCGCGCGCCTTGGGAGTTTGGACGGCAGATTGGAACTCGTTCAGTTCGCAATCGAGGCGGGCAGACACGTCTGAAAGCATGGGGGGTGGTTGAGTGTTGCTAGACACGAGGAGTTGTGGGGCTTGGGCATGAGTCAGAGCCGACATGCATATACAGACGCGTTCCTACATTTCGTGAGGTGCGATGATGTCGCTTCCCATGCCTGTCGTTGGGAAAGTCGATGATAAGTTCTGGGTTTGTGTCTGATGGTGCCAAGCGACGCTCTTCATCATGGCCTCAGCTCTGTGTGAGTCGACCTCGTTTCCAAGGCAGTAGCGCTAGTATAAGACCGTGACGACTACCGTGACAACCCCGACTTGTCTCCGCACTGTATATCTGAGATCTGAGATCTTGCTGAAGCTGACAGTTCGTCTTTTGGACTCGGCATTCCCGTAGACTGTTCTTCCTCTCACTCGAGCAACGTCTCGCTTGGTCACATGTCCGAGACGTTTATATAGAGAGAATGCACGGGATAGGCCATCGTAATATCTGGAAATGAATGGTGAATGCATTCAGAATCCGAGGTACAAACCTGAGCAAGGAATGACCCTGATGAGAGCGGGATAGGGACAAGCCTAAGATTGTCCAAGAGCACGTTGCCTAACCAACTTGAACACCTCCAGCATGCGACAGGTTCGTACAACTACAAGTCATTTATGGCCACACGGCACATCCTCGCAAGGCCGCCCCGTAACTTGAAGGCGGATATAAGGTATCCAACATCAATCGTTCGCAGAAAGACGTGACACGATACTAATACAACTGCCACCGCGACAGGCCGGGGTGAACCCCTCACCAACTACAAGCCAGGATCAATAATTTCCGCCCAGTAATAGTTGCCATACTCGTCGAACGCAAACTCGTTGCAGCCGCAGCTGCATCCATCACCGCAGGCGCCCTCGCATCGCTCCCCTCGCGGTCCCAGCGGAAAATCAAAATCGCAGACGACAGTCTCAAGCTCGCCGGAATCGCCCACGCTGATCACGCAGTGGTCGATGTACAGCATCGCCAGCGGCATCTTAGTCGCCTTGCGCCGCTGGATCATGCTCAGGACGAGGTCGAATAGAACAGCCGAGCCGAGCCTGGCACCGCATCAGCGAAATCCAGCACAGCTTTGGGAACACAGCACGTGCCAGTGCATGGGCACGGGCGCATTGTTATCCTCCTCGTCGTTTGCGTTATTGTTGTACCCCTGCATCTGCGCCTGCGCATCTCTGCCATTGCCGCCGCCTCTTCTCTGTCATTCTTTTCCATGGGGCATCGTATTGGGGTGTTTTGGTGACGTGAACGCCTGCAGATTGTCCCGCGCTCATAGACTTGGACCGTGGTGACTTCTGCTTCTGTGTCGTGTTAAAATACCTTGCTCCAATATACCGGTTGACTCGTTCTGCTGGGGCAGTGTGCGGAAAGAAATTCGAGGTTTGAAAGGCCCGAGGGCAGCATCTCCCACGCTCGCTTGAGAATGTCCGCCCAGTCATTGAATTCAGGCATGCGGTGGTGGGATGGACTAGGCTCCGCGTCACTGTCCGAATGGGATTGAAGGATATGACGGCGGGATCGGCGATGTGGGGGGGGGTAGGAGCGACTTCGAAACTCGACGAGTGTTGGGCCGCCGAAGTGTACCGAGAGAACGAGCAGTATGAGGTGGTTGTTGTCGGTTGCTGCATACTCGGACGTACAACATAGACGAGGGGTAGTAGAAGAAGATAGCTCAAGCATTCTCAACAGCCAAGGATTCGCAGGAGGACCTCTACGGGAAGGATGGAGATTTGCGCCAGCATATTGCGGCGCATGAGTTTGGAGACGCTTCGTGGCATCGATGTCCTGGTCGACCGAGGTGAGGGCTACCGTCACCGTAGTACCGTGCGCGCATTGGGAGTTGGGATGGGTAATTGAAACTGGTTTAGTTTGGAATCGAGACACGTCTGAGAGCGCGGCGGGCACTTGTGCCTTTCTAGACCAGAGAGCGAACACACATGTAACACGTCGCGCATCATTATGAGCTCCATGTTGAGTGCCAGTGGCAGACAATCGTCCCAAGGCGACCTGCTGACCGAGCCGGTACTTCAACGACGGTCGTTTCCCACGGCATTGCCCGTTTACTGACCGTAACGGAACTCTAAGTGATGAACTACTTAAAAAAATGTCACTCTACTCAGGTCCCCACCTATTTTTCACCGGGACGGCGCAAACTTCTCCCCAGATCAGAAATGTCCGAGTAAGGTTGTCGTTGCCATCATCACTGGCAGGCCGGGATCAGAAATGTCCGGGTAGTCCTCGCCATCATTATCATACAGAGAGCATTCAGACCCTTCGCAGCATCGATATCCTGTTCGACTGTGGCGAAGGTTGCCATGCGCGCCTCGGAGGTTTGGATGGCGGATTGAAAATGGTTCAGCTTGCACTCGAGGCGGGCTAACAGGTCTGAGAGCGCGGCAGACACTGGTACGTTGCTAGACAAGAGGAGGTTTGAATATCAGCCAAAAGATCCCGCCGACTGGGCGGGAATGTCAACACGGGGTTAATATTCTTTTACTGAATGGAACTCTAAGTGAAGAGGCGTGACATGATGCAAATACGACTGCCAACCGCAACGGCCCCAATCACCCACTCTACTTCAGGTCCCCATCCATTTTGCACTGGGCTGGCGTCAACTTATCCACCGCACGCCAAGATCAGAAATGTCCAAATGGTCGTCGCCATTGTGGTCGTAGTCATACTAGTCATAGTCGGAGTCTTCTTCATCGTCCTCGTCCTTGTCGTAGAGGTCCCACCAGAAGTCAGGGACGACCTCCTCGAGTGCGTTAGCCTGTTCCTCGTTGATCACACAGTCAGTGATGCATAGCCTTGACAACGGTGTCTTTTTCGCCTTGCGTAGCTTGACAATGCTCAGGATGAGGTCGAACAGGACCCCCGAGCCGGGCACCATGTCGTTGAAATCCTGCAACTCCAACAACAGAGATGTCAGCTTCGGGAAGATCGGTACGTGTATGGCTGCAGGCCCATGGTTGTCGTCTTCGTCGGGCGCCCGCGCCCGCACGCCTTTGTTATTGTCGGCACGTCTCCTTTTGCGTCCTTTTCCACGGGAACTCTGCGGCAGGGTGAGGGCCGGGAGAAGATTGGTCGTCCCATGCCCATCGAGTCGGACGGTAGTGATTTCTGTCAAGTGGCGAAACACCTCGCCCCAATTCACCCGTGGAGCCTTGGCGAGGGAGAAAATGGAAAGAAATTCAACCTTGGAAAGGGGCAGCACCTCACATGCTCGCTTTAAAAACATTTCCACAATATTGGTGAAGTCATGAACGCGGAGGAATGATAACGATAGATTAAGCTCGGCGTCAATGTCCATATCGGCTAGAATGTCGGGGAATGGCGGCGTGGGGACCAAAGTCGATGCGAACATGTCTATCGCATGTCTGATGTAGTCCACGTGAATCTGGAAACTTCGGAACTTGATGGGGATAGGGTCGTTGAAGTGTGCCGAGAGGATAGGAAGTATGAGGTGCTCGTTCGGGGTTGCAACATCCTCGGGCGTACAAATTACCCAAAGCGTTGTAGAAGAAGAGAACTTAAGCATTTTCAACAGATTCCTGACGCGGGAACTTGACCCCTCAAGGAACAATCGTGAAAGCCGTGGAAGGTGAATTGTTTGTCCACTTGATGATTCGCTAAGCGTAGCAGGCAAGCAGTTCTCGAGTTTGAGATTCTCCAATGCCGGGCAATTGACCAGAAAGTCAATCAACTGATCCAAATTGTTGTACGGAGAAACCTCAGGCTCAGAGGTGGGAACCTCTTCGTCGAGAGTGACGTGAAGATGTGTCAGTAGGCCACGAGGGACAAGTGACCAAGGAAAGAGAATGTTGGAGATGCAGAAGATGTGTAACTTCGGAAGCGGCCCATTAAAGAACGAGGGCCCAGCAAGATGCTTGATTGGGAGGGTGCTTGATATGCTGAGTTCAAGGCGTTCTAGGGCCGGAGCTTTCTGGGTGCCGATCTCTTGCGTAATGTCCGAATAAATGATACTAGGTATGTTGTGGAGGCATAGCTCACGCGTGTGGGAGATGTGCGGGGTGAACAAGGATACTGTATCTTTACCCATGGACGCGTCAAGTTCGATGACGAGCGGCACATTTCTCGCGCGGGACAGTTGCTCGGCGATCCAGTCCTTGCTCCCGGGGTAGGTCGAGAAGTGGGCCCAGAGCGTCGGGTGGTCTAGCGCAACTTGACGCCAGTGCCGGCATACATGCGTAACGTAGACCCAGCCCAGCATCGTAGTGGGGGTATAAAACCACGACGCGGCGGTGGCGTTGAAGTGGAAGATGCGCGCGAGAATCTCTGCGGGAAGGACGGAGATCGGGGCGAGCGCGTTGCGGCGTGTGAGCACGGAGAGGATGAGACGCTTCGCAACGTCGATGTCCTTGTCGACTGTGGCGAGGGCTGCCACGCGCGCCTTGGGTGGTTGGATGGCCGACTGGAACTGGTTCAGCTCACATTCGAGACGGGCGAACACGTCTGAGAATGTAGTGGACGTTTGCTCGTTGCTAGAGACGAAGAATTTCATCAGCTAGAGGGGACGTACAAATGCAGGACGCGTCGTACATTTCGTGAGCCCGAGGGAAGCCCGTCGTTGTTGTTGGAGGGGTCAAAGTCGAGTTCTGGGACCTCTTAGTTTGTGTCTGATAGTGCTGAGAGACGCTCTTCATCATGGGCTCCGTATTTGAGAGCAGTGCGAGTTGATATCGGATCCCAGTCAGTGACGGTAGCGGGAGTGGCAGCAATGTTTACTCGGCCACGTGCACGTGGACGCGGAGTTCACTTGCAGACAAAGCGCTCACTACAGAAATGGTGCCTTCTTGGCCAAATGACCTGTTGCGGGAACGATAGATGTGGCTCCTACAAGAGTCTCGCCCACTGTTTGGACTTGGCTTTACAATAAAAATTGACGTCCCACTCCACACTAGTACTGTATCTTAACTTACAACAGCCTGCAAAACAGTTGGCCGAGCGCACTGAGAGTCAAGGTCTGGACCTAGCGTGTCTTCTACCATTTGACTCGGAGATTCATTAACCTGTTACTGTGTCTTTGGCTTTATTCTTTTTGAAAGTTCTTTGCCCACGATATTTGTGACGACGAAGAGAGAAAGGGGTAAACATGGTCTAGTCTCACTTTTTCCTGCAGACCAAATGACATTGACTTTGAACAATTTTATGACTAAGACGTTCTAAATGACACTACAGCTTGAAGTCAATCTATGCACAAGATCAAGTTCTAGCAGCTAGAAGATCGACGATCATCAAGTGGCCCATTTTATGGCCGAAATCGGCGCGAACAATCGTTTTGCCAACAGCTATGTAAAAGGCGGAGGTCAAGAGGAAAAGTATACGACACACAGCACAACAAAAGTATCCTACCTTAATCTCTCACAGAAAGATACGAAGACGTGACGTGACACTCAGGCTAATACAACTCCCACCACGACAGGCCACCACGACAACTTAGGTTCCAAGCCTGTTCGCACCGAGCCGACGTCAGCCAGACTCAGCCTCTCACCCACTCCACATCAGGATCAATAATTTCCGTCCCGTGATACTCGTCGAATGCAAAGTCGTTGTCCGTTCCAGCCGCACTGGCAGCTGCAGCCAATTCCAGTCGTCGCCGCCACCGCCCTCGCATTGCTCCGAGTCCCCTCGAGGTACCACCGGAAAATCGTGGACGAGTCTCAAACTCTACGGTCTGCGCTTATCACGCAGTGGTTGGTGTACAGTATCGTCAGCGGCATCTTAGTTGCCTTGCAACTGCTGGATCGTCACGGTGCTCAGGGACGAGGCCAAATAGGACGGCCAAGCCGGGCCAGCACGGTTGGGCGAAATCTATCTAATATCTCCGATGGAACTTTGTGAAGAACCCCTGCCATTGTCACCGCCTCTCTTTTCTCATCCTTTTCCGGGGCGTCATATTGGTGGCGTGAGGGCCTGTAGGAGACCGATTGCGATTGTCCGGGGCCCATAGCATTGGACCGTGGTGATTTCTGCTTCTGTGCGGTGTTGACATACCTCTCTGCAGGGCCAGTTTGCGAAAGAAAATCTGAGGTTTGAAAAGCCCGGAGGCAGCACCTCGCACGCTCGCTTGAGAATGTCCGCTCGGCCGTCGAATTCAGAGACGCGGTGGTAGGATATACTACGCTCCGCGTCACTTCCGAATGGAAATGAAGGACATGACGGCGGGGGAGGGTGGAGGTGGGCATGAGCATATTGCGGCGCGTGAGTATGGCAGACCCTACGTAGCATCGATGTCCTGATCGACCAAGGTGAGAGCTGCCGTAAGCCCCTTGGGGCTTTGGATGTGGAATTGAAACCAGTTCAACTTGCACTAGAGGTGGGCCAACACCTCTGAGAGCGGGGCAGACACTGGCACGTTGCTAATAGCCACAAGGCGTGTTGAATATCAGCCAGAGCGAACACCCACTGGCACTGCATGACACGAAACATGCCCCGACACTGCGGGGCGATGTGGCTGGTCACACGCATGAGTCGGAATTGGAGAGATCGGTAATAGGATCTGCATCTGGGTCCGATCTTCACGAAAATGAGCAAGTTGCCGCCGACCGGGCCGGTGCTTCAATAAGGGTAAGGGTAAGTGATGAACTACAAAAACAGAGAACGGATCAAAAAGCCGTGAACAAATACAACTGCCACGGCAACAGCCCCTACCACCACTCTACTCAGGTCCCCACCTATTTTGCCCTAGGCCTGCATAACCCTCTCTCCCACCGCAGCCCAGGATCAGAAATATCCGAAATCGTCCGAGTAGTCGTCGCTATCATGGTCGAAGCCGTCGTAGTCGTAGTCGTCCTCATCGTCCTCATCCTCGCCCTCATCGTGGTCCCACTGGAAGTCAGGAACGACCTTCTCGAGCTTGCCAGCCTCCTCCGCGCTGATCATGCAGTGGTCGATACACAGCGTCGTCACCGGCGTCTTTATCGCCTTGCGCCGCTTTACAACGCCCAGGACAAGGTCGAACAGGACGCCCGAGTTGGGCATCACGTCGCTAAAGTCCAGCGTCTCCAGCAGCAGGGATTTCAGCTTTGGGAAGATCAGCGCGTCCACGGGTGCTGATACACTGTCGTTCTTATTTTTCCGTGTCCCTCTGCCGTTGTCGCCGAGTCTCCTTTTGCGCCCTTTTCCATGGGAACGCTGCGGTGGGGTGAGGGGCTCCAGAAGACCAGTCGTCCCATGTCCATAGAGTTGGACCGTAGTGACTTCTGTGCAGGGTCGAAACACCTCACCCCAGTTTACTGGTCGAATCGTGATGGGGGAGAGAATGGAAAGGAATTGGAGCTTTGAAAGGGGCAACACCTCAAATGCTCGCCTGACAATCGCGTCCATCAGATCGTCGGGGTCACGAACGCGGAGGAAGGATAACGATAGACCAAGTTCGGCGTCACCGTCCATATCGGCTTGAATGTCATGGGCATGGGGGATGGGCGATGTTGGGAGCGAAGAAGATGCGACTATATCTATCATACAATTTATGTAATCCAGGTTAATCTTGAAACTTCGGAATTCGATGGGGGTCGGGTCGTTGAAGTGTGAAGAGAGGACAGGAAGTAAGACGTGCTTGTTCGGGGTTGCAACAAACTCGGGTTTACAGTCCAGACGAAGCGTTGTAGAAGAAGATAACTTAAGCATTTTCAACAAGTTCGTGACCCGGGAACTTGACCCGCCAAGGCACAAACGTGAAAGCAGGGGAAGGTGAATTGTTTGTCCACCTGACGATGCGCTAAGCGTAGCAGGCAAGCAGTTCTTGAGCGTGAGTAGCTCCAACGCTGGGCAATTGACCAGAAGGTCAACCAACTGATCCAAATTGTTGTGTGGTGAAACCTCAGGCTCAGAGGTAAGGGCCTCTTCGTTGAGAGTGACCTTCAGCTGTGTTAGTCGGCCATGGGGAACAAATGACCAAGGGAAGAGGATGTTGGAGACGCAGAGGATCCGCAACTTCGGAAGTGGCCCATTGAAGAACGAGTGCCCAGCAAGGTGCTTAATTGGAGAGGCGTTCGATACGCGGAGTTCAAGGTGTTCTAGGGCCGGAGCTTTCTGGGTGCTGATCTCTTGCATAATGGCCGAAAAATGGATACTAGTTATGTTGTGGAGGTAGAGCTCGCGCGTGTGGGAGATGTGCGGGGTGAACAAGGAGATCGTGTCTTTACGCATCATCGCGTCAACCTCGATGATGAGCGGCGCGTTCCTCGCGCGGGACAGTCGCTCGGCGATCCAGTCTCTGCTCCGGGGGGAGGTCGAGAAGCGCGTCCAGAGCGTCGAGTCGTCGAGCGCGATCTGACGCCAGCGCCGACATACATGCGTGACGGAGACCCACCCCGGCCTGTTGGACCGCAGAAAGGACGCCCCGGCGACGCTGAAGTGGAATATCCGCGCGAGAATCTCTGCAGGGAGGATGGAGATCGGAATGAGCATATTGCGGCGCGTGAGTATGGAGAGGATAAGACGCTTCGCAGCGTCGATGTCCTGGTCGACTGTGGCGAGGGCTGCCGCGCGCGCCTTGGGGGTTTGGGTGGCGGAGTGGAACTGGTTCAGCTCGCATTCGAGGCGAGAGAACACGCCTGAGAATGTAGTGGACGCTTGAGCGCTGCTAGACGCGAAAGGTTTCATCAGCTAGAGGGGACATAAAAAGGCAGGACGTGTCGTACATTTCGTGAGGGAGGATAAAGTCATCGCCCGTGCCCGTCATTGTTGTTGGAGAGGTCAATGGTGAGTTCCGGACCTGTGATTGATGGTTCCGAGCGACGCTGAACCCCGTATTGAGATCTGTGCGAGTCGATATTGAATTACAGTGACGGTAGACTGAATGAGACCACGGGAGTGATGGCGATAGCCTTAGCACGTGCACACGGAGCTTCGGACTCACGCGCGCTACCGCCTCAGGCTCGGCCTTGTCACTGGCAAGGCCACACCACGGAAATGGTGCCCTTTTGGCAAATGACCTGTTACAGGAACGACAGATGTGGCTCTTACAAAAATCTTGCTGATGGTTTGGACTTGACTCTACAGTGAAATTGACATCCCACTCCGCGCTGTATCTCTGAACTGGAGCAAGTCCACTGAGGCCTCTATATATGCACTACAAGATTACAACTTTGAGTTGCCTCCGCACTGTATTTCTGTACCTTTAAGTCTTCGAAGCTATGAAAATGGTAACCGTTTGAAAAAAAAAAAACTTAGTTGGAACGACAGATGTGCCAGTGGCCGGGGCTCCTGCAAGATCTCGCTGACGGTTCGGAGTTTAACTCTACCGTAAAATGGATGCCCAGGCAGCCAAAAAAAGTACTCGGACACTTTGATGAGTCTTATGGCCGGGGTAGATGTTAGTGCCTGCCTGAGTATGCTGCCAGAGTGATAGTATCTTAGCTCACTGGCAGTCATCACCCATCTCCGAGCTGATCTTTATGTCTGATCATTTGGCCCATCATGAGTAGGCTACCGGGACCTCTGGAATGCGAACACATCAAGAATCCGAAGTGCAGACCGGAGCGAGGATGATATTAATGAGAGCGGGACAGGGCCAAGAGCAACAACTTGAACACTCTCAACGCGTGGGCAGGCGGGCGGCGGTCGAATGGAGCCTCCGAAGTGCCCACGGGTCGATACCCGTTTTTGCTCTTTCTTTCTTCTCCTAGCCTCTGTTCCCTTACTATACGCCACACGCATATCGATAGTTCCACACATCGCCTACACTTGCTACCCGATTGTCACCCCCAAAATATTACAATGTGTCACAGTCGGTACGAGCGTTCATTTAGATTAGCAGCATGTATAAAAACCTCCAAAAGGAGCAGCGAGAAATAGAGCGGCAGTGCCGCGAACATGCCATTTTCTTCCCTCTCCCGGGCCTTTGGAACCTGAACTCACTGCGCGTCGACTCAAACCTTCGGGCCAACAATGTTTATCACACGGCCCACGTAGTTCATATCAATTTCGAAACTTCGAACTTGACGGGTGTTGGGTCGTTGAGTAGACTGAGAGAATAGGCAGTATGAGGTGGTTGTTATCGGTTGCAGCATACTCGGACGTACAACGCAGGCGAAGAAGGCATCATAGAAGGTAGCTTAAGCATTCTCAACAGCGGAAAATACGCAGGAGGACCTCTGTGGGGAGGACGGAGATCAGCACGAGTATATTGCGGCGCGTGGGTATGGAGAGGATCAGACCCTACGTAGCATCGATGTCCCGGTCGACCGAGGTGAGGGCTGCCATAAGCGCCTTGGCTTTGGATAGGGAATTGAGACTCGTTCAGCTCGCACTAGAGGTGGGCTAACACCTCCGAGAGCGGGGCGGACACTTGCGTGTTGCTGACCACGAGGAGTTTTGAATATCAGCCAGAGCGGACGCCCACTGGCACTGCATATCATGAAACATGGCCCGACTCGGATGTTTCATGCAGGGCGATGTGGCTGGTCATGCGCATAAGTTGGGATTGGAGAGATCGGTAATATGTTCTGTATCTGGGTCCAATGCCACCGAGCGACGCGCTTCACGATGGGCTCCATCATGTTGAGTGTCGAGTGTGCCGAAAGTGAGCACTGACACACGAATTGCTGCCGACGGGGCCGGGGCCGGTACTTCAACAAGGGGTGAGGGTCGTTTCTCACGGCCTTTCCCCGTAAGTGATGAACTACAAAAACAACGAACGGGTCAAAAAGTCGTTACAACTGCTACTGTGACGGCCCCTACCACACACTCTACTCAGGCCATCACCTATTTTGCACTAGGCCTGCACAAACCTCTCCCCACCGCAGGCGAGGATCAGAAATATCCGAGTAATCGCCCCCATCACAGCAGGCCGGGATCAGAAATGTCCTCATAGTCGTCCTCATAGTCGTAGTCGTCCTCATCGTCATCGTCATCGTCATCCTCGCCCACGCCCTCCCCCTCGCTCTTGCCCTCCCCCTCCCCCTCCCCCTCGTCGTGGTCCCACTGGAAG
>Ga0209488_10001175_pt1 | contig 22385 bp, 32 predicted proteins | sample Rivendell_Oct201_8_FD_188349 | JGI IMG/M metagenome (GOLD analysis project Ga0209488, IMG submission 188349) | Vadose zone soil microbial communities from the Eel River Critical Zone Observatory, Northern California, USA -... | ecosystem: Environmental > Terrestrial > Soil > Vadose zone >...
TCCCTGATTCCCCCATTCCTCATTATAGCGTCGCGGCCGCACGACAAGTTCGAGCGCTACCTTGACGTGTACACCTTCACCCCCTCGAGCAATACCGGCGGTCGCACCTTCCTCGTTTCCGACGCCCCATGTGCCCGCATCAGCTCTGACGACCTTCTCGCCGTCTTCGACGACGAGGACGACGGCCTCACCATTCCCCACGACGTCCTCGAGCTCCCCCAGAAGGCATACGACGAATTCAGCGTGCTGTCTTCGCGCAAGAGCGGCAGGCGTTTTGACACCGTCTGGGCTGCATGGAAGGGCAAATTCCGCTGAAGGGAGCACCCGCCGTCGGCCGTCACACACACTCCAACATTGCTATACCCCCACAGTTTTTTTTTGGGTCTCAGTCTCTGTAGCCTTCTTGTCCTCGGGTTTTTGTATCAATAGTCCCCCTGTAGCCTTACCACCCATGACTGATTGTATCTCTTCTTCCCCCCTCCATACTTTACTCTTCATTTTCCGCAAAGTTCACATAAATACCCCCCATATGCAGGTCATTGTAGATAAGCTTGATACACCATGTCCTCATGTCCTTCTAAACAAACAAATAATTAGGGTCCTATGCAAACAACAGTTCAAAGAATAAGAGAAACTGCAACAACAGGTCCAGGCTTAAATTAATAGAAATGAAACGCGGAGAGGGTAGGAAGGAACGAGCGGGGTGAACAAGACCCATCTATGCTGCAGGTGTAGCATTCGAGTCCCGGAAAACCTGTAATTCTATGAGCTCCGGGAGCCAGCATGTGTCAATAGCGTTCGACTAACCTTTAGGCTCCAGATGTTGCCAACACTATCGTTCTCTCCGGCTTCTGGGATGGCGGAAGGGGCAATGTCCCCAGTCTCGAGCTTAAGTCCACGCTCATTGGCGAGATGAAGCAGACATATGAAACAGAAGCTCGTGCTAATCTCAGCGAGCTTATCTTCGGGATATGAACGCTGCAATCCAACGATCACTTCATCGAACGTGCGGGCTTCTTCGGCATTTGTGACGCCCAGCGTATCGCCGTCAATGTCCTACTCAGCGAAATTAATAAAATAAAAAAAGGGATATCAACATTCGCATATGTAAACTCGCACCATTGCCTCCGTGTCGGCCAGCTGTTGCTCAGGAGTTGGAATTTTGAGGCCCTTCCATATGTTCTCCTTCAACTTCCTGACGTCGACACGTTTTGCGCGTTTGGTAAAGTTGACCATCTCCGGTCGGACTCGTCTCGTCCTGCCCTGCGTGTCTGCAAGCAAATCCTGTTCTCCTAGATTAGCAGTGCCCGCCAAGTCACCATCGAAGCCGTCATCAAAGCCAGGGCCGTCGTCGTCATCGTCATGGAAGAATTGCGTGTTGAAAGGATTTGAACCTCCATCTCCGGCTAGCATGAGAAAAATCGGAATCGCAGGAGTAAGATTCATGCCTGCTTGAGTGGTATGAGATGATGTCCTTACCTTCGTCACCATCAGAGGCAGCACGTCCCGCGGCCTGATCGGCAGCTGCTTGGGCCCAGAAGTTCTCATCCACTTCGCCATCGCCGTTCTCGTTTACAGGAGCCCGCTGCCCTCGCATCCTCAACTGTGAAAACGATTGAATGAACCACGGACAACGACACGGACGGAAAGACTCACCGAAAACTTTGGTTTCAAAAACAGTGTGACTAGTTGCCTGCTGGAGAAATGCATGTCGTCCGGGAGGGTATGGTCATACTGTTTTTCTCTCGCCTTGCCTTTCTTAGCCCTTGAACCCTTCCCGAAGAAATTTTTGGGAAGGGTTACACCCACACCCCTTGTGACTGGGGCGAATAGTACTTTCGCTGTTTCCTTCAGATCCTTCTCTGCCGGAGATAAAAAGTCAATCTTGAATGCTTCTTTTTTCTCTCGCTTAGGCTTAGAAGCGGCAACGGCTTCCGTATTGTCGGCTGCGAAAAGAATGCAGTGGTGTCAGACGCAGAACTAAAATGAGAGAGAAACACGAACGTCTTCGCACGGTCTTGCGCAACTTCCAATGTTCGGGCCCAGCCCAGTTTTTGAGGACCGACTGATCAAAGTAGTCCAACATTCCGTCTTGGCCTTCGGCATCAGTCATGGCCATGATCAAGGCGCGCTCATTTGGGGCATGATGAGGATCGAAGGCTATGTGTCGACCGCCCTCGGTGCCAGCTGGGTGAAGACCAGCCTGAGCATCGACTGAGCCATTCTCATCGCCGTCTTCTCCACCGGCATCCCCACCAAAATCGTCTCCGATGCCATGGTCACCCATAAAAAAGTCTTGTTCTGGGGGTCCACTGTGGCCAGCGTCGATGAAGTCGCCACTCGGACCGGGTTCGATACCTTCGACCTCATTACCTCCGGCATCTTGAACAAGCGGGGTATCGTCACGGAAAAGCGCAGCTTCGTCAAGGGCCCAGGTGTCCCTAGAAAACGAGAAGCCTTCAAGCGAGTGCGAAATGGCCTTTGGCTCAAGAACCTCCAAGTCTGGAAGGAAGTCATCTGTGCAGGGAAGGTAAGGACAGCTCACAGGAAGTGTAACAAACTCACTGCGAAGGGCGGTCAAATCGACATCGTCTTCAGGCTCCAAGAGGTCTTCGTCTTCTCCAACTTTTCCCATGGAGTCGCTTGCGTCGAAGATGACTCGGAGGGCGCCCTCGCTGCCAACACCCAAGCTAAGGTGATTCATAAGCAGACCATGCGCCCCACCCTCGTCGAAGTCCTCGCATGTTTTCCGGAAAAGTGGATCGACACTAAACTCCAAGTCGAGCTTCTTGCTCTTCAACTGCGCGGCGTTCTTTGCAAGAGTCGACTCGGATCGGTGAGTTGCCTTTCGCCTTTTCTGGGATGGTTCGTGCGCGTCGGGATTGTCAGAGGTTGGTTCCTCATCCTCGGCTTCTCGTCCGTCCGAAGCAAGGTTACTAAGAAGTTTCCCTGTCTCGGTACCGACGCTATCCACACGGCTTGTCCAGATCTTGACACAACCATCTAAAGTACTGGAGGCTCGCTGAAAGTTGATTGAATTGTCGACGTCATTCCTCAGAAGGGACATATCATGGAAGTAATCAATCAAGGCGAAGTTCCACGAATTTGCTTGATTGATTTTCTGTGGCCAAGGACATAAGGACGTGGGACGGTCTGAATTCCAGAGGACGTACGTTATCCATGGCCATCTTCATCCACTCTTCATAATTCGAATTCCGAACGTCGAGAGGTACATCTATGATGGGTGTTTCAACAATGATGGATTTGAGGGCTTGCTTATGACGAGAGTGTTCGTGGGTGCCAGCATCTTCGACATCATCTTGTCTGCTACTGGTCGACGGACCAGCTTCGAGGTTGTCAACAGTAGGATTCTTCGCGCTCCTTCTTCTCCTCCGCTTCTCTGCAGAGACGTCATTGATGTTGACCGCCTTGAGTGGCACGCGCGCGGGATTCGAATCTTCGGTGAAGGTTTTGTCCTGGGCTTCGCTGATGCGCTTACGAATGTTCTGAGGTTTTCCTCGCTGACGAGGTGTCCTTTCAACATCACTCTCGCTAGAGGTGCCGTCCGCGTAGAGAGATAACTGAGCATGAGGATGGCGGGTCGGGCGCGAAGGTGCCATGGGAGAGCTTAGGGCGTGGCAGAGGCAGCGAAACACGAAACGGTCACGCGTGACGCGACGCGTCGCGATGAAGGTCTCTGCACGTGGTTCCCCGGCGTTGCTGGTTGCTACTGTATTGTACCCCTCTACTCCTCATCACGGTTTGAGTTATGAAAAAAGATCCGGAAAATGAAGCGAACTGTGTAGGCGTAATGAATCTCCGACAAGCCATCCTATGCATGACACGAATCACAAACTTTGGCTGGCCGATCAGGTGGTAACCACCTTCACTTGAGAAAAAAACTTCGCGGTACAGTAGCATGTTGGAACAGGTCAGTTGTATTGGGTTTCACACACTCCTGTCATCAAGAATTTCCAAATTAAGTGACGCGGTTCTTCCCATCCACAATCGACCGAGGCGCCGTCGCATCCCGTCTCTGCCTCATTCCTTGTCGGCCGATGCTCCTAACCTGTGCACCGCCAGGACAGATCAGTTATAGTTCCAAGTACACCAATTCTATCACAGCATCAATCACGGCTCTGACCGTTGGTTTGCCCTTCATACAATCCAGGCAGCCATCATCGCCCTTCTCCCGGAGCGTGACCAAGTATCACTCATATCCTGCAGCTGTATGACAACCTCGTGTGGCACATACTGTCAGGGCCCTAAGAGCCATGAATCTACTAGCAGTAAGAAAGGCCGGACGGATGCAGCTAATATCATTCAATTTCAGCACAAGAACCGTTTTCGCGGATTTTTGCACTCCAAACACCGAGAACTGACGGCGCTAATCAATGGCCATCGTGGCCTCCGAAGCTAATTCTTTGGACTGTTTGCTTGTTGATCTTCTGCCCAACAACCTCCACGGATGCGTAATCTAGTTCTGTTCTATTCACCGGCCAATCAATTGCAACCCATCCGCACCCCGAAAAGGAAAAGGCTATGGTAGGTATCTACGACTGGGAAGGAGCCCAGGGGATGACTGCGCCACTAATGATACACCAGCATGGATGTCTTGTTGGCGGGCTAGTGTCCCACAGCCGTATGCTAACTGTCTGGCCATGAAAAATATATTCTACTGGGCCTTGTCATATCTGTTCCCGCATCCCAGTACACTGGATATCTGCGCTATATTCGGGCACTTTGCCTGATCTACTTATCCCTACTCGATGACTGCACCTGTGTTGTGTATTTGTTGGGATTGTCAGCGCCGAACACCGGTCAGGAGTGTTGCTGTGCCCAACTCCATGGATGCGGTATGTCAGTCCATACCATTATGATTGTAATCCTGCGTTCCCGGATGAGATCATGCTTATTCTGAGAGGTGTTTCCTCCTGCCTACAAAAGCCGAGGTGAAAACCCTGGCAAATCATCACCACAAGAGTACCTCCAACACCATTCGATCTCTTCTACATTTACTTCTACCCACAAGCATGGACCCCCGGGCCAATCGTGACTTTCTAACCTTCGGCTACATTTCCCATAGCTTCACGCCGCTTCTTGCAGAAGCTCACCTATATAATCTCTTCAAAGTTGACCCAAAGAAGGTCGCTGCAATCCAGGACCGGACCGGTGCCTACTTGGTTTCCAATATTCCCCCGTATCACAGTCCGCACTGGTGTGCAGTACAAGGACGACCCGTCTGGGTTCTCGATTACGCCCTCAGGCCTGGTGGTACTGTCGTACCCCAGCATCTTTGGGCTCCTCAAGGCCAGGGTGATTGGCGCCGCTATGTCGAACAAGCGGACTTCCATATGCCTGTGTTCTTCATCAATATGGACGGGTCCCTGGGCGTACCTCTCGTCGACGCCGCAGTAGGACAGATGTCACTTTATGGCGCGAATCAGCCGGCGCCGCTTGGCGATAGGACAACGACTAAGATCCGTATCGGCGTTCGTACTCTTTTTTTTTTTTTTCATCCATGCTCCCTTCGCTTATCGTTTACGCCTTAGTGGCCGGGCTATCCCCCCTCTGAGTCCCAGGTCCAGCTGAGAGATCAGACCCCGGCACGAAACCCTATTACGCTGGAGAGGCTTGTAAGGCACGTTGGCAGTCGCGTTCGCCAATTTTTAATTGTAAGTATTATTGTCGTGATCGGGCGGTGTTCTCGGAAATTGAACGGAACTCAGGATTGCGAGCACGTTCCTGTCCAGGGGTACCCCCACAAGTGGACTGTAGGAGATGGCAATATCACCTTTAGTGAGGTGAAGTTAATTGGTGTCGTCCAAGTCTCCGCAGGGAGCTGGATGCCCATACTGCAGCTGATGAGTCGTGTCGTTCTGTGATCGTATTACCAAGTCGTCGTAGCTTCGTTACCATTTAGACAGCTCCCCTTTATCTTCCATCATACTTAATGACCGCACTTAGTATTTTAATCGAACAGCTTGTCGTAGGTCTGATTCAGTAGAGTAGAGTATACAATACAGCATTTTTAATGTTTTTTCATCGGCGGATCTCCAGAGCGGCGCTGAGGGACATCGTCGGATTTAGACCATCAACTGCCTTTAGACCCCACTTCGCACTTCACACAAGATGTCACAGTCATGGTTGGTCATGATGAGGAGCAAAGGGCACCATGTTTACAGAAGGCGATGCAATTTTTGCGGTGGGCACCACCAGCGCTGTACTGACTAGTACATGTGATCCTCGTGGCTGTACAGACACGTGCACTATATCAAAAAGAGATGGGGTATGTTCTACCAGAGTTCATTATCAAACCGCTCAAGCATGGCAACGGCGTCTTCTACGTCTTTTTGAGCTTTCTTACGCATGTAAAAAATCGGGCAGTCTCTGCTCGTGCACAGGACGTCCTAGGAGTCCAGCGGTCACATCATTCGGTCGTTTGCACCGGTGTTTGATTATTCTCACCTGATGAAGAGATCCTTGACATCTCTGACACTGCGTCCACAGTCTTGCGAACTTTACCTGCGTATCGGATGTTGTGGTTACCTGCTGTGCATGAGTTGGCGCGTAACGGTTCCCAAGAATGGAACGCACTTGTTTTTGATACAACTCGTTGATCCTCGGTCTGCAATTATCACAAACAGCACCATCTGCCAGGAGACAAGATGAGTTGGTGTCATATGGGCGGCGCAAGCGATACGCACTGGTGACGCTGTTATTGGCCCGGAGGGGCGTCTTGCAACCTAAACAAGTGACGGTCTTCACAGCAAATTTCATGAGTCCCCCAATTGTTGGAGTTGCAATCTGAATCGTCCTTGTATGTTCCCCTGAAACTGATGTAAGGAAAGTCAGCGCAGTTGATGCATCAAAGTAAAATTACAAATGCGGCGCACGCAAGGAGTTGGCCTTTTCACCCAAAATTGGCTCGAATATACGCAGCAGTGGTTTCGAGAGCTGGTTCTCCAAGTAGTATTTCGTATCAATGGGGATGTTGTTCTCCAAGACGTAAATCGGGTCCTCAGACTTCTCATACGCAGCGGCCCCTACAGCCAAATAAGCCCGGTGGCTGCAAGAAAATATTTCCCGAGCCATTACCTTTGGTCCCCTTCACTATCACGTATGGTACTCGATCTCCGAGAGCCGGAGCAGATCCTTGGGCAGGTATTAGGGCCTAATTCTCCTGAACCTTAATTATTTACACATACCTGCGTCTCGCTGCTTCATTCTTTCGGCGAGCTCGACGTGCGCTTGTTTGCCCGTGTAATCTTGATGTTGAATAAGTCAGAGCTAATTCTCAAGTTATAAAATGTTCGTGTATACCAGCTTTCGCAAGCGCTTTCGTAATCACCAACTGCGACATGTCAACTTTGTTTTGCAAGAGATCGGATATGGTTTGCTTGGTGTAGCTGACACGCCGGAAAGTCAACCGAGGTTGAACCGGGATAATTCAACTTAACAGAACACACTCTTCGGCGCCCTTCACATCCCGGTCGATTAACATCTTGTGAAGACAGGTCTCGATGACCGTCGACACAAGCCGGCAGTTATCTCGGCGGACTGTCTGGAGCAATCCATCAGCTCCCGGTGTTCGCGACGACTGGATGATAACTCACCTCAATACCCTTTGAGTCCATCTTGTCATACTTTTCTGGTTTGGTCCAGTATAGCCCGGCATAGCGTTTTTTGTTGATGAGTAGGTAAGGGTAGTAGACCTTTTCGAACTCCAGTTTGATGGGCTGCACAAACTTCTTGGTTACGAGTGCCGCAGCCTCGCTTCCTAAAATGGTCATTAGAAATCGGAAGTACGAAACACCGTGCTCAGTACCCATCGCCATCACCTTATCCAACTCGGTGGACCCAAATCTAACCATGACGGAATCGGTATCACCATATATAACCTCCGCGTTATGCGTATGGCCATTGGCGATACAGTACTCCGCCTCAACTTCCTAGATGTGTCAAAGATGAGGCATATAAGGAATTTCCCAATCCGTGTTCAAAGGATACGCACCGCTTTTGTCTTTTCGATCATTTGTCGGCCATATGCCGTGACACTCGATGAGATGGCTAGACAAGGGAGTTTTCCAATCGTTGCTCCGGTGAAACCATACACCGAGTTTGCGCTGATCTGCGCGAGCGTGAGTACATCGCAAAGGAAAAATCGTGTTAAACAAATACCTTCAGGGCAAGCTGGCGACCGTCCAACACCGCACGCTTGAAAGGATCCGTTGCCTTCTTCAAATCAGCCTTGGCACGCTTCCGCGCACTGATCAGGTCTTCCAAAATAGTCGGAAGAAGACCTTTTCGTCGGGACGGCTTTACGAACAAATCTTATCGCAGTGTTCTCAGAGAATCCCGTCTGAAACGGACATCATATTACGCACCATTGTTGGGCGTCTGGATGTAATCGTCATCCTTTTCGAGGCCGAGGCGATCAATGGTGGGTTTATTCACTAGCGTCGTGTAGCACAAGTTGTGCGCCATCATGATTGACGGGTACAGAGAGCTGAAGTCCAAGGTGGCGATTGGGACATCGTAGTATCCTCTCTTGGGCTCGATGACTGTAGCACCCTCGTACTGTTCGTCGGACCCTAGCCGTGGGTTAGAGAAGCGGACATGGAACCACAGGACATCCATACCTTCGCTTTTCATGGAGGGAATGACATAACCGTCGTCGTTGGCTTTCCGATAGAGTTGAGACAATACTTTGATCGATTGGCCGCGGGATAAAAGGAAGTTGAAGGGCACGCCAGTCACGCGGGCCATTTCGGTGTAGTTGATAAAGCACATGAGCTTATCCATCAACCGCTGGGGAAGGTAGGCATCCTGGTAAGATGCGACGTGGTCAGAATAAGCACGATCATATCCGAGTCGGTGATTCATCGTACTTTCAAACAGTACACTGCCAAACGTCGCCGTGACTCAGGAGTTCCATTCTGCAACTCTGTGATGACAGAATGGTGGACATCCTCCTTCTGTTCTCCCAGAAATGTTGCGCAAACCGAGTTGAGTGTGTAACTGCGTAACTTGTGCTCACGTTGCATATATTGAAGGATATCAAGCTGCAACCGGCCATCCATGGTTGTCTCTTTTGAGTCGCGCTGTCCGAATGCCTTTGATGAGAAATGCGTGTCCTTGATCTGCGTACGTATGTCTACTTTTCGTGTGAGACAAAGAGGATGCATATTCGATGCCCTGAAGCGACGCACTCCTCAGACGACCCAAATAAGGAAACTGGGTGGCCTTGAGGGCTTTTGCTCGGTCAAGAAGGTAAGGAAGATCAAAGTTGGAAATGTTATAACCAATGATAAGATCAGGGTCGACTTGTTCAACGAAATCTCTCCATTCCTGGAGCATCTCTGCTTCATTATCGAAAGAGATGACTTGTGATCCGACAATGTGGGAGCAAGTATTTAGTGTGAAAATGTTTCGGATGAAGGGTTGGCTTTCTCCTTCATAACAATGTCGTGAGTATTTGATTAGGAGAGAATCGTTCGAGATAAAGCCAGACCTTGTCGAGTCACCATGTTTGCGATTTGTATGACAGGATCAGTCGATGCCTCGGGAAAGATCCCTTTTCTTCCAGCGCACTCGATATCAAAGCTGAGGATACGCAGAGGGGCGATATGTGCCCATTCGCCCTCCGGCGCATGTGATATGAACTGATCATATCTGCCCATCGTCAGCACCGTCAAAAAGAAAGCAGGAGATCGCGCATCCTAAATTCATACCCAACGGAGAATTCTATTTGACAATGCGATTTCTTGTCTTTTCCCTTGAGGAGGGTGTATTTGCCCGGAGGGACTTCAATCCAGTTCATGCCCACGACCTGCGACAAGATTAGAATGCGTTACGAACCCATTCGATCACACGCACCCGAGTGTCTATCATAAAGCGCAGAATGAACGGAATGTTGCTCTCGTAAGTCGTGATAGGTCCAGAGAATAGGTCTCTGAAGCTGATCTCTCCCCTCTCGAAAACGCGTGAAAACACCCGAAGATAAGACAGCCGCAAAAAGGTCGACCAGCCACACACTCATCTCGAACGCGAGGAACCACCCTCGGCTCCGTAACCGTTATCTCCATGAATGGCGTCAAGTCGTCGCCATAATAGCCCATCAAGTCTTGTTTTTGCACGATTCTAATGTTGGTGACATTGCCCACCAATGTCTAGGGAGGTACGCTCAAGTATATCAGTGGTGGCAAGACGATTTTGACGTACATTCAAGTCGGACATAAACGAATGAATGTCCTCGGTTTCAAATCCCCTTGGCACAGCTACGTAAAAGTAGGGCCAGAATCCCTTGATGTGCGCAAGTACACTGTGTCCCTCCTGGACGTACGGTAGATGTTTCAGTAGAGAACAGTGCGCGGGTAGGCAAGCCATACTTGTGTCACACCAAACATATGAATCTGTGGTCCGGTTTGGAGACTATCGTACGACCCGTCGATATCGACCTGCTGAAACACTACGAAAAGTTATTGGTCGTTGGCACTGGCCCCAGCAAAGGGGAACACGCTGCACCTATTTTGTCCCGAGATTCGACGATAGGTTTGAGGCGTGGCCGCGCCCAGGAGTCTGCTCCGCCTTCAGATTCTACGCGTAACGCGTGTTAATTACAGAGCATGGAGGTCAGGGCGAGAAACGCACCAGTGCTCTCTTGTGCATCTATTTGAATCCTTTTTAGGACTTCTGTGAAGGACGACTGGCTGTCCTGTGCTGCCAAAGGCGTGGGCGAGAGTTTTTGTTTCTTGGTCGTGGGTTTCGCTGTGGAGCTTAGCATCGCGTCATGGAGTGGAGAACGCGATGGGTAAGCGCGTGTCTAACGGTGTAGCAGGACTCCTCACCGGGAACCTGAGCCATTTGTCGTGGCAGACTGCTTTACCGAAGACATTTTTTGGCTCGTCTGAAGAGCGGAAGTGGAACGTGCAGCCAACGTGGAGAAAGGAAGTGGGAGTTGACGGGAACGCGTCGCGTGAACCACAAAGCGCGCAGTCGCGATTGGATCTAACTAATTTAGTCGTGTCTCATTTTTCTGAACTCTCAACTCGAACTCGAACGCACATAATGCTGGCCAGACATACGAGAACGGCATATTTTGCATCATTATTCTAGTCAACGTCCCGACAACATTTTCAGTCGTGCTTCCGCAGCTCTCGCCCTCCTTTCCCTCTCCACTTTTGCCCTCATCTCCGGTGTCAAACCGGCAACAGCATCAACAGAACCAGAAGCACCACCCAACCTCCTCGGCCCATTACTAGGTTGAGTGTGTGAGGGAGGCTCCGGGACTGGTACATCGGCGACCTCCTCGAGTTGGAGTTGGCTACCACGCTCCTTATCCCGGCTCTCGCGCTCCTTGATCTTGTCCTTCAATCCCTTCCGGCGCACCTTCTTCTTCTCCTCACGCTCTTCTTCCATTTCGTGGCTCAGCATACTCGGAATGCGACCTGCGCCAAGCCAGTCCCACCATTCTGGGTGTGCACCTGCACTTCGTCTGAAAACATCGCGCACGGCGCGGGACGATGCCAGGTCGTAAGCGGTGCGGTGGGGCCCCCTAATCGCCTCTAGGTTACCGTCTAAAGGGCCCTGCTCACTCGCGGCTGTCTCGGAAGGGACCACAATCGTGGGATCCGCGTGTTCCACGTCTAGCAGCCACTCTGTGACCGCCTCTTGCCCGGCTTGTGTAGCGTATTGAAGGAGCGTGGCTACCTTCATGCCAGTCCACGACGGGATTCTTACATCAATTTCACCGAGGCCTCTCCCTTCACGCTCCCAAAAGTCCTTTAGAGCGTCGAGACGGCCATGGGCAACCATGTCGAGTAATCTGTTCCACTTGTCTCGCACGAGCTCTTCTTCTCTTGATAACCTCGGTTCCTTTGCCTTTGTCGCCACAGGTGTCGAGACAGGGACCTGAGGCTTTGGTTTTGGCTTCGGAAGAGAGGCAAGGTAGGCTTCGTCCTGCTCTCTCAGCGCCTCTTCGGTAAGGTAAGAGGTCTTCACTCTAGTTAATTCAAGGAGGCAGCGTTCGAGTTCTGACAGCGTCTGCATGGCGGTATGAGGGGAAGTTGCAGCTGGAAACGTCGAGGCAACTTACCGGTCTACGAGTGGGAAAGGGGAACGTCCGCAACCGCTCGTCACCTAGCTATGGTCGTGAATAGCGAACCCGCGAACGTTACAAGGAGACCCACCCTTAACAATCACAGCGTCATCGTAGTCAAGGAATATCCTTCGATTTGAGGCACTTGCACGAATCCATATCCGCTCGCATTGGTGGATCTCATCAGCCCAATCGGAGAGCAGATTGCGGATGTCCTAAAAGGAGGTCAAAAGCGGGAACCTAACACCAATGACACACACACATCCCGAAGAGCCTGCTCACCGTATCGTCTGAGCTGGGCGCCCGCGCTCTTCGCGGGTCCTTTCGCGTTATCGTTTACAGATTGAGATCCTCCCTGTTTCCGACGAGCTGCAATATGTCAGGCGCATGGCGCAGAATAACGCAAATCATCACACATACTAGTATAGCGGTGGAAAGTTTTATGTAGCAAGACCTCCGTGTCTGGTCTTGGTCTTTTCAGTCTCTTCTGCTTTGCCGTCTTTGAGGTTTCTTCCTCAACCTCCGGCTTACTAACCCGAGCGATGACTCCTGCGAAGTGTCCTCCAGCTGTCATGAACATGGCCCACTTGCGTCCCTCTGGCCCGCCACCCCTTTGCATTGATTTCAGTTCGTCAACATACAATATTGGATCTGAGTTGAGAGGAAACAACGCCTTGTAGACACCTATCTGAGTGGAAGGTGGGGAATGGAACCACGCTAGAGGTGTTTGAGGGATGACTGGACTTGGGTCGGACGGAGAAGCAGGACGAGACGAGATTTTGGCCTTTTGAAGTAAATCTCTGACTGCGTCAGATTCATCCGAGTTGGCACTGTCCGAGTCGGAGGCGGAGCCAGATATCGAGTCCTCTAAACCTGAGAGTGCGCGTTAGACGGATCGCGCACGAGACGCGGTGCCGATGCACGTACTATCCACGAGTTTTGCGAAATCGACCTCTGAGACGGGTTTGCCTCCACGGAGGCGGATCTTTACATTATAGCGATGCCAATCTGAGCGGAAGTGGGCACGTTGTTCCTCGACGTCCTGGAAGGTGGCGCCAATACAGACATTGCACGCTCTTGACCCGTGTGTGGTCGCTGTTTGCGAAGCAAAGTCCTGCTGTTCGGTTTTGTCGGACTCGACTGTAGTCTGTTGGGATGAACGACTCCGAAGTATTATATTCTGAAGGAGTTCGTCAGGGAGAGCGAAGGCGTGGATTGTCGAAGACATAGTCTGAGAGGTCAAGGGGGTTCCAAGTCGAGTCACTGGCAGGATTAAATCGAATCTAATCGCGTGCATCGGAGATTGCCGTTAGCTTAATGGTCGAGATCATGCTAACCGAACAAATCTGGGCGTCGGCGTCCTGGTTGTTCTATCTTTTCAACCTCCTTGCGCTAGTCTACGACACACGTTATGACATCTTCAGACTTTGCAGGTCGCCCCGTGAAGAAGCTAGTTCTCTTTGACGTCGATGGTACACTCACTCCCGCCCGCCAGGTGCACCCCCTTTCTGTTTTTGCATCCACGGCATTGACAATTGGGCTGCAGAGTGTGTCCCTTGAGATGCTCGAGATCCTGAAGGAACTCAGAAAGGAAGTCGTGATTGGGTTTGTTGGCGGCTCAGATCTCGTCAAGATCTCAGAGCAGCTCAATATCAATGGAAGCAACGGTAAGTACCAGTTGCCTGCCCCATTTCTGATACGAACATATAATCTAAATCGCGTAGCTGTCGATGCTTTCGATTTTGCATTTGCTGAGAATGGCCTGACGGCGTATAGGCTGGGTAAGCAACTCGAGTCGCAGTCATTCATCAAAGCTGTTGGCGAAGAGCGCTACAAGAAGCTCGTCAACTTCATTCTGCACTATGTGGCCGATCTGGACATTCCGATAAAGCGGCATGTGCATGTCCACTATTTGAGTGAATTCAACTCTAATCATGACGATTAGAGGTACATTCGTTGAATTTCGAAATGGTATGATTAACGTCAGCCCTATCGGGCGTAATGCGACGTGAGTTTCTGTGTCCTTCGCCATGCTCGGTGCGTCCCTGACGAGGGAGCTGATCTAGCATTCAAGAACGCCACGAGTTCGAAGCTTATGATAAGGTCTGTCTTCTCCTATGCATCGCACCGTCATTCGAGTCGAACTACTTCCTTTAGGTCCACGGTGTACGAGCAGCCTTTGTCAAAGTCCTGCAGGAAAAGTTTGCAGACTATGACCTGACATTTTCTATCGGTGGTCAAATCTCGTTTGACGTTTTTGTAAGAGGCTGGGACAAGACCTACGCACTTCGACATGTTGAGAAAGAAGGCTTTGAAGAGATCCACTTCTTCGGAGATAAGACGTTCAAGGTATAACCCAATCTTATCTTTACTTTCCCCATGCTTGTCTAATCGAACTGGGATACAGGGTGGTAACGACTATGAGATCTTCACCGACTCACGGACAGTTGGGCACTCAGTCACGAGTCCGGCAGATACCATCAAGATCTTGAAGGAACTCTTCTTTTGAGAGTTGTCACGTGCGCACACCGCAGTCTAAGGGTAAAAATGGGTTTGGTTGGGCAATATTGATGAATGAACGCTGGGTCACCCGGATATATTACAAGGATAGATCACACAGGACACAGACAGCTATCAAAACGAATGATTGATATTTGGCGATTTGATCGGTATGCCCAACAACCAGGTTCTAAGCCAAGCTATGCCTTTATTATGGACCATCACGCTCATGGTGTTCAATTCGGGCGAGGTCCCGCTGTCGTATCGCATCAGAGATCCAGGGACTAACGGCACCACGAGTGAGAAGATCTTCTTTGGAAAGGACCGCGGCGCCTTCAACATGCCGTATACACGACTCGGAACTCCGTAGTAAGAGGCGTTTGTTCCGAAAACGGACAATATCTCACCTGGGCACCGCATCTACAATCAAATGGCTGGTCCATCAACCATTCGGTGCTCGGATAGAAGAATGTCACTAGTCGTGAGCGCATCGAAACAATTGTTTGTTAACACACACACATGTGACAGGCTATGCAGATTTTGATGCGTGCGCTGTAATAGCTGCTTACCCTCGTCTCCGGCCTCAATTCGCTTAATAGCGTACACGTGCCCTTTCACCAGGTCGAAAGCGACGTTCGGATCGCACGAGTGATTGGCTGAAGAAAGAAAAAATGCGGCGCCGCAAACACGCGGCGTGAGCACGGCATGGCACAGGTCCTGACAATTTATCAAGCAATCGCGCACTATAGGCCAAATCTGAATTCATAGAATAGTGATCCTCGGGCCCTGGACCGCATTGCATGCTAGCGTAAGATTTGGGTGCTTTAGTTAGGCCGGTCAAGCTAGTCAAGACCTCGCCCGCTTCGAAATCCTGACGAGTAGAATAGTTAGGAGGCCAGACAAGACATCAAAGGCAGCGACCCCAGAGCCTAACTTTGCATGATATTAGTGCAGAAAGATACCCTCCTTCCCTGATATCGACCTGGAAGAGACCAGGATGCGACGGATCGTCTGCCGACATCACTCGAGTGAGCGAAGAAAGGAGATTTCTCGATAAGTTGCATTGGTGTCACATGGTGTCACGTGATAGTGCAATAACTGCAAGGCAAATGCCGAAACCTAAAGCTTGCGTCCATAGACACAATTAGACAGACTTTCATCACTTCACCGACGACAACATGGCCCCCACAAAAAAGTCAAAGACAGCAAAGTCGACAGAATCAATCGCGGCTCGTCTCGCGCTCGTCGTCAAGTCGGGAAAGTACACTCTCGGTTACAAATCCGCCCTCAAGCAAATGCGCAGTGGCAAAGGTTCGTCCGATTCCACAACGCTGCGCCTGGGACTGGAGCCAGTGGCTGAGAAGGTCCCTATGCTGATTTTTTTTTTGGTTCCTCTCCATTCCTCCATTTTTTTTTAGCCAAGCTGGTTCTTATCGCTGGCAATTGCCCCCCGTTGCGCAAGTCTGAGATTGAGTATTACGCCATGTTGTCAAAGACGACAGTACACCATTTTGGGGGGACCAATGTAGCTCTTGGAACCGCTGCAGGGAAGCTTTTCCGTGTCGGGTGCGTATCCTTTATACACTTGTTATTGTGATTCGATAATGAATTATGGATGACTTTTGTTCTAGTGTCATGACCATCACAGATCCCGGTGATAGTGACCTGCTCAGCGTCGCCGAGAGCGCGGCAGCATAAAAAGTAAAAAGTCATGTGTTAAACTCCTTCTGTTTGTATGGTCCCCAGCATCTATATGATTAAGCATCATGACACTCCGCCAACGTTAATTGTTTGCCCACAAAGTTTGCCGCTGTCTTATTTCTACCGCGAAACATCGTCACGCCGTCATACAAATTACAAGTAACCGACGGTACGAAAATCTAGAACAGGGACGCGGACATCTCGAGAACCGCTTTAGGCCCTTTTTCTGCATAGTCCGTTTTTGAGATGAAGTTTTTCCCGTCATGAAAGGTGACCTGAAGGGACATGATTAGACTTTGCCGTAAGAGCAGACTAAAACGTGTGTACCTTGGCCACGATGCTTGAGCCGAGGAATGCTGCAAGTCCGTCGCCCCTTTCCCGATAATCCGCAAAGTATTCTGGGACCTTGACGGTGCGAATCTGCTTTGGCTGTACTTCGTTGTGCTGGTCGGCACTGCTAAGGATGAACGAGGTGAGATCCGTTTGCAGCGCTAGCGCGATGCCTCCAATCCACGTTTTGAGCGACAAACGTAACAAAAGACAGTCGGCGAAAAAACCTTACCCTTGACGTATGTCGCGATATCTCCCGTCACCATCAACCCATACCAAATATACTGTCGCTGATCCACGTCCGTCAATCTGACGGCATGACTAATGGCATCCTGTATCGTCATCGACATGCCATTGCCCTCCGGACTGGCGTGCTCGTCAAGCGTGGCGTCCTCTCCAAAAGCGTGGAGCTTCAGGTCGAACAAGGGCTCGCAGAACCGATGGCGCTCCTTGCCCAGCGTGACCTCCTTCCCGCGAAACTCGATCGTGATGAGGTCAAGCGCCTCAACCTCCTTCGCGCGTGCCTGCTCCGCCGCGCTCGCCTTGGCCGTCGCGCGGCGCTTCATCCCGCTCTCGATCACGGCCTTCTCCTTCCCCGCGACGAGCACGGCCGCGATGTCCGTCACGCCCTCGTCTTCCGCCTCGCGCAGCGCGATGCCATCCACGGGCACGCGCACGAGGCCCGCCTGCCACACCTGACGCGCGAGAGCGCGCAGCGCGGTCGGGTGCTCCGCGGGGGGCAGCGCGAGCTCGGCGAGGACGCCGGTGACGGAGGTGTTGTTGCGGAGGAGGTGGGCGAGGAAGCGCTCGCAGTGACGCGTGCCCACGCGCGCTGTCGTGCGCGCGCCTGGGAGCGGGAGCCCGTCGTAGATGGGCGTTATGTCTGTGAGGGTGTCGCCGATGTCGATGACGATGCCGGAGAGCGCGCCGACGGCGTAGAGCTGCGCCATTGGCCGGTCGAGGATACTGAAGGCCGCTACGTTGAAGCGCTCGAAAAAGATTTGGCCCGTGCGCTCGTAGGCTTCGCGTGGGAGGCCGGAGATGAGGGAAAGCAGGACGGGCGACTCGTTTTGGACGCGTCGGAGTTGCAGGCCCGTGAAGAGGACGTACTTCCTGTGTGTACCCCACCCCACAACACGACATGAAACGGCACATGGTAATTGTTGTAGAGATGGTACAAATGGTTCAGAAAAAAAAGAGTCAGGGAGATATAGGGGAACGGTGCGGGATACGCGCTCTCTTATGCGCGAGAGACGACCCCGAGATGGAGGAGAAACGTACCAAAGAGCCTCGGCTTCCATAAAGTCTTTAATTTGGCCATCGGCAAAGGGCCAAGAGATGACGAGCTCTTGCCCTGCAGCGATCGCGTCGTCTAATTGGGGGCCGACGAGATAGTCAGTGACTTTGAGCGTTTGGGGTTGGGGAGCAGCGGACGCTGCGCGACTGGTCGACGTCGAGGGGCCAGCATCTGGCGGGGCCAAGCCCAAGCCCGAGCCCGAGCCCGAGGTTCCCGCTCGCAAGCCTACGCGGGCTGGGATTTCCTATGAACCAAATAGAAGGAGCAGAAATGTTGGCGTTAAGAAAAGAGTAGGTAAACATGGGGTGGGGCTGACGATGGACGGTGTGCGGAGGAGCTCATGAAGGCCAAGGCCGCCTCGTATGACGGTCCTGCTCGTCTCGATGATGACGACGCTCGAGTCGCGAAAACCGATGCTGTTCATCGCTCAAACTTGCTTGAGCACCGGGTGACTTGCTTTGCAAGTGACCGGACTTCACACACCAGGTTAGGGTTTATCCTGAACCGTCCGTCCGAGTCCGACAACAACACTTTGGCGCGAGGCTTGGCATCGATGCTCGTGGTCTTCTCGCTCGAGTCGGCCAACACATTCACGTTTCATATCCAACGCAAGAAATGGAAGTTGTGAGTTCCTCATGGCGACTTTGCTGGGCACTCCTTGCCAAGAGAATTTCGTTTCACTTTGGCACAGAAACATTCACCTTTGGATTCCGTCCTCATACCGACAAGCCTGGTGACATGCGCTTCGCTCATTCTGTATGTGCGCAGGTTCTTTTGATGATACCATACGGCGCACCTAGCCAACCGTCAATCTTATCAACTAACCGGTGCACGTGCGTTGTCAATGAATCCAACAGCCCGCGCATTATCGAAAGGGGCAAGACGTACGTAAACGGCTGACAACTAAAAGGGTAAGAAGTACAATATTAATACCGCAATTGAACGCCTATGATGCAAGACTCGCGCTTCGGAGGAGCAAATGAAATCGATTACGTTACAGAAAATCGGCGACGCACCTTATCACTGCCTTATCGCGACCTTTCACAAAGTTTGAGAGCCCAGGTCTTGCCACAGGAATGCAAGGGCGTAACAGCAAGTGAAAATGGGACATGTATACAAAGCAGGACAAAATATCTACTGTACCTGCCTCTGCGCAAGGTACGAGATCGTAGGCTAGACCGACCTATGGCAAAAACTTCGCTAACGGGACAGAATGGCCTTCGGCAATCGGATTGTCCTTCTCGCATGCGAGGGATTGACGAACACCGGTATGGTAGCGTTGCCGTGCTGTATAAGGGCGGACATGCTGAAATTGTCTGCCACGAGTTGCAACAAAGTTTTAAAAAAAAGTGCCTGTGACGCTGCGGCGCAGGATGTCGTTGGCATAGAGCAGAAACTCAAATGGAGAACCTAGATAAGAGGAGGAACGTTGTAGGCACATGGTAGCAAATGGTTGGATGAATACAGTAAAGCCATGCGGGCATAGGGTGGCAGCGAAGCGTCCCCGTACGTGAGATGACGACTGAAAGGCACGAATACGTAGTCGATAAATTATTAACAATACAAGGGACCCTCGGGACGCCTGAGAAAACGGCATTTCGTTAAGGCATGAGGCCACCGGCGATAACAGGAGCGAGAAGGGACGAGGCGAAAATAATATGAACGTGAGTAGAGATAGTGACAACGCAGAGTGATTCTGGAGCGGGCGGATCATCAGATGCAGATGAAAGTTGAAGAGCGAATAGGAGGGAATGCGTGGGACGAGTACGGACATGAGAGAGAAATGAGAGCACGCGGAAACCAGGCGGGGCTGGGCACGAGGGGGATGTAAAGAGGGCACGGGAAATGGTTTACTTGATGAGAGAGAAGTGGAAGAGGGTGGTACGGAGGAGTGAGGCGAGCAGACGCGAAGAGCGCGGTCACGGTGATGTGATTAAGTGCGGCTAATCAACAGACAAACGTGGGGGACTGCCCGGGCCAGACTACCGGCTCTCGCCGTATCCGGGGGGCTGTGACTCCCTCTGGCTCACTTGGATTTGGGCGGGGGTTAAGTGCCACAACAACCAAACACCATTCTTTTATTCAATCTTCCACGTCTTCAACCACTTTTATTCTCCCATGTCCCCTTCCTTCTGCTAACGTCTGCCCCATCCCCCCCTCCATGCCGCCAATAAGTCTGGCTTTGCCCCGTCCCATCCTCAAACAACCCCGTCAACTCCATCCAGACTTCTCTGACGATAAGACACCCTTTCTTCGCATCCCCCAACAGTGCCGCAACACTGTGCATTTTCCTCCCTCGCCAACCCTCACTCGCACCTTCTCAGCCTACTCGTCTTCTACATACGATAGATCTCCTATTGTTGTTCTCCCCAACATATGCGCTCTACCCGCTCGAGGCTGTCCAGGCCGGACCTATATTCCTGGGTGCACAACCTCACTCGGCTCGTCCCCTGAATTACGTGCCAGCGAAGCGGCTATAAAGGCAGGAGGACGACATTTGCATCCTCGCCGTGCCGTTGGACTCGGCTTCGTTCCAGAGCCCACCCCTGACGGCCCTGCCACGTCGGAGATTCCACCCCCGCTTGTCCCCGATGTATCCTCAGAGTCAGATGAGTCAGATGGGTTCACAAGCCCCCCTTCAGAATGTGACGCGAATGCAGCCATCGTTAATCCGCTCACATTCTTGCCGTTCTCATCTCTCCCCAATCTCAATATCGGCGAGGGCCTATTCCACTCTCCCGAGTCTCCAGACGAGGAAGATTACCAATATCATAAATTCGAAGAGGAGAAACGTCGACGTCGCAAGCGTGATCGGGACCGTGATCGTGGCAAAGGTGGCCGGGAACAATGTCCTCGGCAGCGCGCCGATGGACGCGACATGAGCCGTGACCTCGAACGGAAACCCACCAACGGCATTCCCGGAGAGGAATTAGAAGAGGATGGCGAAGCAGAAGGTGATGATATAGGGGAGCTTCGATACAAGTCATTCTACTTGGGCACCAGCCTTCGCGGTTGTGGGTTGGAGGCAGACGATGATACCTGCCTTGGTGGTTTCTGAGCGTCATCATCCCCAGAATCCCCGCCCTCACTTCTGTATGTGTACTATTCTCCTTTTTATCGTTTTATTTTGCATTATCAGTGGGAATTTCTCCGGTCACCATTGCCTCCTGTACCTACAATTCGCCTAGACTGGCGAGTTCAGGCAGATTCCTCACCGAATACCAATACAGATTATTTTTATGGAACAGGGTTCTGTTAAGTGCCTTGAGGATTTCTCTTGCGGTAGTTCTGTTAGCGACTTGGCAACTGGCAAAGAAGGAAAGAAAGAAGACGAAATTGGCGATCGTAGACATGTTCATTGACTTGGGCTTGGCGCTTCCCCGCTTCGCTCATCGCCAAATCAACCCGTCTTGTCCAATGGGGTCACGGAACACGGCTTACCTAACCTGGTCGGAGTTCACTGTGGAGTTCAATTGGAGCCATCATCCTCTGCAATCACTTCGATTTTCTCGCTGTAACAAAAAAAAAGTCCCTGCTGGCTGATGTCATGTCGGAGTTCCCTGATAAATTTTAGTAACAGTGCTAGGGAAAAATCTTTTTATTGGACCATCTCCACCCGCACTGCGCCCCATGCCACGTTCTAGTGTCACACGTGTTTAAATATTGGCTTGTGGCATTGCGTTGCTTTTAGAATGAGGGCCCTCCAGTCACTTCTCACAACACAGTACCAACATGTTATTGGGAGCTGGCTAGCACTGGGTTGTTGTGCATGCGATCAAGAGAGCGCGTAGTATATTCACTCGTGTTCCTTCCGGTTTTATCAGTTAGCTAACCACGGATTGCGGCTACGGGTGAGTGCTGTTAGCACTTGTATTACATACTTTGATCTAGTTAACTGGTAGTTTGCTAGGATAATCACGGACTTCACGGAAGTTCTCATTCGTGTGTGAAGAGCTCACTGCACTATGAAGTGTTGGAGAGGGGACCCTTCAACACTCCTTCAACGCACGAGATCATCCACATGACTCCAGACCATGGTCTTGACTCTGCTCCAATCTCTACGCACGTGAGACAAGCCAAGCCAAGTGAGATCCCGGCTCTTGTGGCCATCGACGCGCGCGGGCTCCGTGCCGGTGGACTACAACTGTAGGCGCGACTACAATTACGACAACGACTACGACAAGGAAGGGGAAGAGAAGAGGCGCAAAGCAGCTGGTCACACGGTGGAAGGGCGGCGTAACTTTCAGCTCGTGCTGGTCACGGTGAAGATGGCGCGTGTTTTGGGGCTCGTTGTCGCCGTTGTGGAAAGGGAGAGAGGGAAGGTGAGTGGGTCGTTGGCGGTGTGCTGTGGTTGGTGCCTGGGGCGAGCATGGACCCGTCGCGCTTTATGTTTGTGCGCAGCTCGCCGAGGAGAGCGCTGTGGAGTTGGTGATCGACCTCACGCCTAAGGTCGAGAGC
>Ga0209488_10001176_pt1 | contig 22380 bp, 10 predicted proteins | sample Rivendell_Oct201_8_FD_188349 | JGI IMG/M metagenome (GOLD analysis project Ga0209488, IMG submission 188349) | Vadose zone soil microbial communities from the Eel River Critical Zone Observatory, Northern California, USA -... | ecosystem: Environmental > Terrestrial > Soil > Vadose zone >...
TTGTGCCAGCGGATTTTGACGGGAACTTTGCCGTCGTCGATGGACTCCTCGCTCACGTCGCCTCCCGTGCCGTAGTTGATCTCTCGATCCGGCCGCTTGTTGACGCCGAGAACCATCACCAGACGACTGCCCTGCTGAAGCAGCCGGCTGGTCATCCGCTCGCTCCTGAACGAGAGCTCCTGGCGCTCGCCCGCCTTGAGCAGGTGACGATGAACGCGGTCTCGCGCATAGCTGGCGCGGAATTCATAGGCGGGACTGAACAAGCGGACATAATCGCCGCCGGCCGTGCGCTCGAAAAGAATGATGTTCAGATCCACGTCCATCTTGTTCACGGTGAAATCCAGCCGGCCGGAGAACAGACCGTTGAACTCCGTCGGCTTCGCCAGCGGCTCGCTCACGAACAGCACGTCGTTGTGGGTTGCGATACTCCTGCTGATGAGATCGGTCGAGGGCGTCCAGGCGGCGTCCTTGCGATCGGCCAAGTTCACCGTCTGCAGGATGAATGCGGCTTTCGGATTCCTGCGCTGGGTGAGCCGGTGGTCTTCGCCTGACACAGTTGCGTCCAGGTAGAATTTCAGCGACCCCTTGGTCATGGCTTCGAGCGTCGGCGCGTGGCGCCACTCGTTGGCGCCCATGACTTCGTAGTTGACTTGGGCTTTGAGCAGAGGCGGTATGGCAGCGCCCTTGAAGACGTGGTTGAACCACTGATAACGCAGCTCACGAAGGTCAACGAGCGCGGCCGAATCCACTTGATAGTTCTGCAGCGTGGCCAATGCCCCTTTCTGCATCACGGCGTCATCGTAGGGACCGATGACCAGCGTATGGTCGGCATGCGGGTCGTATCGATGATGCTGCGTGAAATAATACAGGGCGCCCAGTTCGCTTCCGGAATAGTAGCCCGTCATCGTCAGCACCGGAATATTGATGTGTGCGAACTGTTCCCGGTAAGGGACCATCTCCTGCCAGTACCGGTCATAACTCGGGTGATTCAGCCAGCGGATGAATATAGGATTGGGTTTTCCGTACAGGCGGCCCATGTCCCGGTATCGGCTTCCGCTGACGTACCACTTCTGATCGAGGGCGTGCCACAGGGCATCATCGTAATAGCTGCTTTCGTCGGACGTTTTCGTGTTGGTCACGTAGGAAGACCACCGGTACGCGGAGTTCTGGAAGATGTTGCCTCCCATGGGAACATCGATTCCGGGAGCGGTGGTTGCCGATGTCGCGATGGCTTTGAGCGCGGGCGGCGGTCGCTTGGCGGCCGCCCACGAGGTAAAGCCGCTGTAGGCATCGCCGTACATGCCCACGCGGCCGTCACTCCAGGGTTGCTTGGCAATCCAATCGATGACCGCTCGCGCATCGTCACCGTCGTGCTGATAGGGAACGACCTGGCGGGGACTGTCATGCGTACCTCGGGCGTAGGCGACTACTCCTACATAGCCGTGCGCCGCGCACTCCTTGGCGTAGTTCCGTGAATCGTAGATCGTGAACTCCAGCAGCGCGGGAAGCGGTTTGGAGATGCTTCGGGGACGAACCAGCAGCGCGGCAATGCTCACCCCGTCCGGAGTCTTGATCAAGACCTGGTCGTCGACCGCGTAGCGCCGTCGATCGTCCTCCTCGTTGAGCGAGACGACCAGGGGACCGAAGCTCCGATAGGCATCAAAAGACAGGTACGCCCGAATCAGCGCCACCGCTTCCGATTGTCCAATGCTGTCGTCGGCCCGCTGCTGATCGAACAACTTCTGCAGAGCGTAACGAAACACCGCCGGAGATGTCCCGAGCCATTGTGTGACGGCGTAGGCGTCCTGGTCGTTGAGCCGGGGAACCACGTCTTGATACGCTTGAGTGAATGCTTGCGCGAAGGGCACCTGACTCTCCGCTTCCGTTGCCTTGGCGCGTGCGTACATGTCGTAAATCACGTCACGGCCGACCGGCCGGCCGGCGTCCAAGCGCTGCCGCCGATCGCGCAGCGTCTGCCGCGATTCGTAGGCAGCCGAATAGTTGCCCGCCACCAATTGAAGCGCGGACAAATTCGCGAGATAGCGGTCCGGATCGGGATCTTGATAGACGGGAACGAGCCGCGCAGCCAAATCGCGCATGGCCGCGGCCGCCGCGGGATCGTCCACGGAAGCCGGCGTACGAAATTCGAAAACCGGCCCGACGGCCCAAACCCTCGAGGAAGCAAAGACCAAGAGCAAGAAGAGACAGCTCGCCGTCCACTGGGCAATCCCTCTTCCCGCCGGTTTTGACGCCCTTTTCATCCGTGGCTCCCAGTCAAGGTCGCTGCTCTTTTGCGAGCCCCAGGAGACTTGATGAGATGCAGGACGCGCGTGAACAGGGGGTGCGCTTGAGCAGGTCCGCCGATGTGGATGACGCCGGTGTGTTGTAGTTCGTTGGTGAAGACGTCGATGACCAGTTCGAGCACGTCGTCGGCGAGCAGACCGAATGTGCCGTCGATGAGTACCCAGGGCGGCTTTTGCAGCAAGATGCGCGCGACGGCGAGGCAAAGCTGCTCATCTCGGCTCAATTCCCGATCCCAACGCTGGGTCTTGTCGAGCAACGGTGCGAGGCGTTCGAGGCCGAGCCGGTAGAGCGCGCGCGCGAAATCGCCCTCGGCGAAACTGTCGGCCTTCAAAGGATAGGCCAGTACTTCGCGCAAGGTTCCCCGGGGCATGTAGGGCGTACCGCCCGGCAGGTAAAATATCTGTTCGCCCGCCGGGCGCGTGATGCGCCCGGCGCCCCAGGGCCATAGTCCCGCCAGCGCGCGAAACAGCTGCGTCTTGCCGGTTCCCGGCGCGCCCAGGATGAGGACCCGTTCCCCGGCCTTCACGACCACTTTCGTTTCCTTGAGCATGTCGGCATTCGCTGCAGATACGATCTCGAGGCCCTCGATTGAAATCTCGCCGGGATCCCCCTCGGTGTAGACGATGCGGCTTCCGAATCCGCCCGGCTCTTGGCTCCTGATCAGCGCATGGCGGAAATTTGCGACTCGAAGCAACGTGGCGCGCCAGTCGGCAATGGCGCTGAAGTTGTCTATGAACCATCGCAGCGACGACTGCGCCTGGCTGAACGCACCCGCCGCCATCATGAGGCCGCCGAAAGAAACCTTGCCGCTGAAATACAGTGGCGCCGCAACGAGTATGGGAGCCACTATCGTGACCCAGCCAAAGCCGGCGGTGACCCAGGTGAGATTGGCGTGACCCCTGACGATGCGGCGCGTCGCAGCGAGCACATTGCCAAGATGAAGCTCGATCCGGCGTTTCTCGTCCGCCTCACCCTCCGCCAACGAAATGTCATCGACGTGCTCGTTGACTCGCACCAGCGAAAAGCGCAGATCGGCCTCGCGCGCGTAGCGTTCCGCGTTGCGGGTGATGAGACCTCGACCGACCCGGTAGCTGAGAAGCGAGCCTGCGCTCGCATAGATGATCGCCGCCCACACCATGAAGCCTGGGACCGTATAGTCCCGGTCGTTGACACGGAAAATGAAGTCGTTCGACAGAACCCAGAGCACGCCCGCGAAAGTAAGGAACAATATCAAGGCCTGGAGCAATCCGACGCCGAGATCGGCCGACAGCTCGCAGAGCTTGCGCGCGTCTTCATGGATGCGTTGGTCCGGGTTGACGCCCATGGTACCCGCGTTGGCAAGCCAAAACGCGCGGCGCGGCAGCATCCAGTCGCGAAGGAGGCCGAGTACGAGCCCCTCACGCAGCTTGAGCTCCAAGGTTTCGACCAGCCATCGCTGCGCCACATTGAGAGCGAGGAGGAATCCTGCGATCACGAAGAAGACGCCAAGCTGGAACAGGAAGTCCCGCAGGTCACGCCGCGATAAAGCATCGTAGAACGGCTTGTTCCAGCCGTTGAGGCGAATCTGACCGTAGGCGGTGGCCGCGACGACCAGTATCAATGCGGCAAGCACCAATATGAGCACCCTGCGCACCGGCGAGCCGAAGATCGTGCGGGTGACGAGTCCGATCTGCCGCGCAAGGCCCAAGTGAGCGCTCTCGCCCTCAGGAGAGGTGCCGGGGATTTCTGTGGAGTCTTCCATTACCTTGCCGAGCACTCCGCCACGCTTTGCCCAAAGGATACCACCCAATCCGCGGCGCAGATCCCAACCTCGACGCCTTTCAGGATGTGGTGCAGATGACTTCCGCGGGTGTACGAAGCACGGTCACGGAATCCTCGTCGAAGTTCGCATAGGCGCTGCCGTCGACGGTCACGCTGCGCAGGGGCGTCGCCAGCGGCGGGCGTAGAACGATCTTGGCCGCAATTCCGCCTTCGATGCCGAAGCGCAGCGTGGCCGAGTCGATCCTTCGCAGCGAATAGCTCAAGGTACCGTAAAGAGTCGGCATCCGGTTCACCTGCACGCCGGAACCTTCGATCCATTCGGGCGCCAGGCCCGCCGCCAGTACCAGGGATGAATCGGCTTCGCGTTCGTAGGCAAGGAGGCTCCGTACCGCAAGCACATATTCGCCGGCAATCCAGGTGTGCGGCAGATCGCCGACGTGGGCCGGAGCCTTGTGGTCCCGCCATGCGATCTCCGGCCACTGATTCCAGGGCTGCGGGCGGCGATCCGACAAGAAGAAACGCAGTAGTTCCAGCGCCGCATCGCGCCGACCCAATCGCACCAGGGCGCCGATGATGCGAATTTCGTAGGGTGTGTAGCTCGGCGAGGGCACGGCGCCGCTGCGCTTTGCGCGCCAGTCGGCGAGATACTTGTCGAAGGTCTGGTCGAGCGCCGCGCGGTTGAGACCGTCGGGCACATCAAACAAGTAAATGGCATTTGCGGTGGCGGTGGGATCGAAATCGGCCCACTCGATGCTGCCTGGAATGAAGTCCAACTTCCGCTGCGCGCGGGTAGCCTCGATCGAAGCGAACAGCGAAGCCGCAAAGCGCTCGCTCGAGCTGCGCCAGCTTTGCGCGGAGGTCTCGCGGCCGGCCGCTCTCGCCAGGTCGGCCGCATCGCGCAATCCTCGCAGCGCCCAGAAATCGTCCCAGTAAGAGTGCACGGGCTGCGCCAGGTAACCCTCATGGCTCACCGATATCGGCAGCAGTCCATCCTTTCCCAGCAACTTTTCGATGCATCCGACCGCCCTGTCGATGAATGTCCACGATTCCGTGAGAAACGCTTCATCCGATGTGAATCGATGGTAGTCGGCGATCAACGCCAGCAGTTCGCCATGGCTGTCGTGCTCGACCAGCCAATCGGTCCCCTCAATGTCGACGCAACAAGGCACGAAGCCGTCGGCGCGCTGATGCGGCGCATACCAGCGGATGAACTCCCGTACTTCCTGCGCGTGTCCCATGCGCAGCAGGGCCGCGCTCATCATGGCGCCGTCACGTATCCAAGAACGCGTGTAGCGCCTGGGACCCGGCTGCAGAGCCGGACCTGCGCGGGTCACCAGAATGTGCGCCGTCGCCGTGAGCGCCGCGTGTACGGCGTCCGTCATCCAGCCATTGCCGGTCCATTGGGCCCATGGAAGCCTCGTGCTCCACTCGAATGCCGGCTCTGCGATCGAACTCGCCGCCGCGGCCGGCTGACAGCTCAGAACGATTTCCGCCATCCCATGAGCTCGGGCCGGCAACTCAAAACCGAGCGCGCCCGTGGCGAAACCGAAGGAGTCATGCGTGTCCGCATTGGCGGGGAGCACACCGGAAGCCAGGTGCGCCGCCATGAATCCTTCATCGAAGCGCAGCGCTCCGAATCCCTTGGGTGCGGCCGCTCCTGCGGCAATCGAAGGCACGATCAAATGACTCTCATTGACGAGCACCGCGCCATCGCGCCATGCCAGATCGTGGATCCTGCTGACGCCGCCCAAGTTGCGGAAACTTTGCCACGGCGGCGTCACTTGAAACGGACGCAGCAGCACGAACAGGCGGGCGGAAAATTCCCGATCCGTGAGATTCTCGAATCGATAGTGCACGCGCGAGGAACCGCTCAGAGTGCTCTCCGCCTGCATGCGCAGACGCCAATCGGCGGTTTCCCAAACCACGGACGGCACCGGCATCCATTCGGCCAGGAGTTCCTGTCGCGACGCCAAGTCCGTCCAGGTGAAGAGCCGGCCCGGGGTCCATATCATGGGTTCGATCGAAAACGATCCCTGGTCGACCTCGACCATGCCGTCTTCATTCATCAACGCGCAATGAACGCCGCTGGAGGTGCCGAAGGGTGTCCATACGCTCTGTTCATTGTGCAGCCAACGCGGATGCCAGCCGCGCGCTTCGCCCTGTGCGACATTGTTCCAGAAGGCATGGATGGAACGCGAGAACTCGAACGATTGCACCCGCAGAGCCGCGCCCGCCGATGGCTCATCGAGCTCCAGGCGAAGAAATCGGGTCTTGAGCCCGGGTAGATACACGTAGCTCCGTTTGCCGCCCGCCTTCTTTGCGGTGTACACGGTCTTCCAGCGAATGCCGCTGTTCGAGCTTCGGACACGAAAGCCGCTCGCCGGCGCCCGGTCGAGCCATTCGACGATCAAACCGCCTACCATACGGGGCTCGATCGAATCGATCACGATCCATGGCCGCGCATCGTCCGGCCGGGGTTTCCAGCCGGAGCCCTGCAACGCGGCGGGCGCTTGGAAATCCGGCATTGCGCTCGATGCACTGGCCTTCGGAGCCTCGGCCGGGGTGCAATCCTCGATCTCAACGCCGGCGATCCAGACCGTGCCCTTCCCGCCCTCACCCGCGACGATGGCAAACTCCATCGAACTCAAGTCCGAGAGGCGGCCGCCGCTCGACGGGCCCCAGGCAAAATCGATGTCGCGGCTGTCCACCCTCATTCGCGTCCAGCGCTGCGGAAGCCGCAGGTCCTTTTGCACATGCCGCCACACGTTCTGACCCGTGGCGTCGACCAGCTTCAGCTCCAGATGATTCACCGCGCCGCGGCCGCGCAGGCGAAAGCTCACTGCATATTCCTCCGGCATCCTTTGCTTCAGCGCACGGCGCGCGACCACGAAGCCTCCGCCCCCTTTGAAATCGAAATCCATTCGCAGCGCAGGCAGGCTTCCTACGGGCACCGAAGAGAGCTCGAGTTCCGCATTGCCTGAAACAATGGGTTGCCATTCGGACGGAATCGCCGAATCGGCGGATTTTTCTTGGCTCATTCAGCTACCGACCGAATTGGGATCCCGCCAGACTCGTTCGAAGGGTAACCGCCAGGCATGAGGAGCGATGAGCTGGTGGATCGCATTCGGCCCCCACGATCCGGGGTCGTAGAGACGCACCGGCGGGGATAACTCCAAGAGGTTCGTCGACACCTCCCAGAGCCGCTCGATCCCCTCCGCGCTCGTGAACAGCGTGTGGTCGCCGCGCATGGCATCCAGGACCAAGCGCTCGTACGCCTCGAGCACATCGGCGATGTGGCTGGTATCGTGCATGGCGAATTGCATGCTCAGTTTATCCAGCCGCATGCCGGGGCCGGGGCGCTTGCCGTAAAACGACAGCGACATTTTTGCAGCATCCGCCAAATCGAATGTCAGGTGATCCGGCCCCTGCGCGCTGACGCCGGATCCGGCAGGGAACATGCTCTTCGGCGGCTCTCGAAACGCGATCGAAATGATCCGCTGCCCCTGGGCAAGCCGCTTGCCCGTGCGCAGGTAGAACGGTATGCCGGCCCAGCGCCAGTTGTCGATGAAGCATCTGAGCGCAATGAAGGTCTCCGTATCCGAATCGCCGGACACCCCCTCTTCCGACCGGTATCCCGTGTACTGTCCGCGGATGACATCGGACGGCTTGATCGGCAACATGCTGCGAAAAACCTTGTTCTTCTCCTCGCTGATGGGGTTGGGCTCCAGGGAGGTCGGCGCCTCCATGGCCATGAAGCCAAGAATCTGGAACAAGTGGGTTACCACCATGTCTCGATAGGCACCGGTCTGCTCGTAGAAGCCGGAGCGCTTGCCGAGACCCAGGGTCTCCGGCACGTCGATCTGCACGTGGTCGATGAAATTGCGGTTCCAGATCGGCTCGAACAATCCATTGGCGAAGCGAAAAGCCAGAATGTTCTGCGCCGCTTCCTTGCCGAGGAAGTGATCGATTCGGAAGATCCGGTCCTCGTCGAAAACCTCGTGCAGTCTGGCGTTCAGCGTAACCGCGCTCGCCAAGTCGGTGCCGAACGGCTTTTCCATGATAATCCGGGAGCGCTCGACCAAGCCGGCTTCTCCCAGCAAGCGTACCGCGGACAACGCCGCGTTCGGCGGCACGCTGAGGTAGTGAAGCCGGCGACTCTCGCCGTTGAAGGCCCGCTCCGCCTCGATTACCGCCGCCTTGAGGGCATCGGCGCCGCGGGCCATCGGCACGTATTGCAAGCTGTTCGCAAAGTCTGCCCAGGCCGCTTCCTCGACCTTGCGCGTCGAGAACTCGGCGAGCGCTCCGCGCGCGATCTTGCGGAAATCGTCCGCGCTGAGATCGTCCAGGGATGTCCCAATGATCCGGCAGCCGGGGATGAACCCCGAACTCCACAGATAAAACATGCCGGGCAACAATTTGCGACGAGCAAGATCGCCGGTCGCACCCACGAGAACGACGACTTGCGGAAACTGGGGACCTACGCCGGGATGTATCTTTGTCACCATTCACATCCTATATGCCGGAGGGCCGCCAAGTCGAGCCGGCACGCTGCGGATCGGCAACCAAGGCGAGCCACCCTGGCAAGCGGGAGTTCAGCCCAGGTCGACCTCGCGCTTCGACGCCGAGCGCGTGCCCGCCTTCGGCGCGTTGCTTCTGCCGTGATAGGAGTAGACCAGCGAGAACTTCACCGCGACGCTGCGGTTCTTGCCGGCCGAGTGCAGGGTATTGCAATGAAAGAACACCGCATCGCCCGGCGCGAGCCGCGGCGATTCGGCGGCGCGGATGACCTCGGCGTTGTCCGCTCGATCGGCGCGGAAGAACCTCGCTGCGTCGAACCGATCGGCATCGAACACCATCCGGTGTGAACCCGGCACGAACCAGAGCGCGCCATTATTGGTCTCCTCCTGGCCGAGCGCGAGCCATACCGAGACGAGATCCTCGCGCTCGAACGACCAATAGCGAATGTCGCGATGCCAGTTGGTCAGACTTCCGTAGAGCGGATGCTTGGTCATCAGGCAATTGTGATGGGTGCGCGACATCAGCACGCCTTCACCGAAATACTCTTTCATCCATTCGCGCAGCGCGGGCGCCGTGCCCCATCGGGCGAACACGGGGTCGCGAGCATAGGCGTCGAGCAGCCGGCGCACGGTCTCGCCGCCGGCCGCCGTACGCGACGGCGGTGCACCGGGATATTGAAGATCGGCTTCGAATTCGAGCGGGTCCGCGCGGAGGGCAAGTTGTGTCCGCGCGGCTTCGTTGAGCTTCGTGAGTTCGTCGACCGGCACGAACCGCGGGACGACGACATAACCCCTGTCACGCAGCTGTTCGATTTGCTCCTGCCAAACCGGACGCGCTGGCATCGCCCTACTCATGCGCGAGCCTCCGGACTCCCATCTCGCGCAGGGCGTCGGCGACGGCGGACACGGCCTGTGTCATGGTGTCGGCGCCGATCGCGCCGATACAGCCGATGCGGAAGGTATCGACGGCCGTCAGCTTACCCGGATACAGAATGAATCCGCGGCCGCGCACCCGGCGATAGAAGTCGGTGAAGTCGTACTTGGAATCGGGCGGAGAGTGAAACGTGACGATGACGGGAGCCTGCAAGGCGTCCGGCAGGAATGTCTTGAAGCCCAACGCCCGCATGCCGGATACCAGCGCGGCGCAGTTCTCCGTGTAGCGCGCCAGCCGGGCCGCCGGGCCGCCCTGCGCCTGGTATTGGTCGATGGCGGCGCGTAGAGCGGCCACGACATGCGTCGGCGGCGTGAACCGCCACTGCCCTGTCTTCTGCATGTACTGCCACTGGTCGAGCAAGTCCATGGCGAGCGAACAACTGTTGCCGGCGGAGCCCTGCAGGGTCGTCCGCCGGGCGATGACGAAACCCATGCCAGGCACGCCCTCGAGACATTTCCCCGACGCCGCAATGAGAGCGTCGAAGCGGATGGTCCGAGCGTCGATGGGTATGGCTCCGTAGGAGCTCATCGCATCGACGATCAGGCCGCGGCCGTGATTCGCGACGATCGCCGCGATTTCCGGCAGCGGATTCAGGATTCCCGTCCCGGTCTCGCAGTGCACTTGAGCGACATGGGAGATCGAGGTATCCGCGGTCAACGCGGCGTCGATCCGCGCCGGGTCAGCCGGCTCGTCCTCGGCGTGCGGCAGCACGACCGCTTCGCGGCCCAGATAGCTCAAGATCCGTACGATACGCTTGCAGTAGCTGCCATTGTCCGGCACGAGCACCTTGCCGCCCTTGGGAACGAGCGTGCCGAGCGCCGCTTCGACGCTGAACGTCCCGCTGCCCTGCAGCGGGACACAGACATGGTCGTCTTGCGCGTTGACGAAGGCAGCGAGATCACGGCACACCGATGCGGTCAATTCGTTGAAGGCGCTGTCCCACGATCCCCAGTCCGAGAGCATCGCCAACTTGGTCTCCGCAGAGGTCGTCAGAGGGCCTGGCGTCAGCAGTATCGGGTCGGACATGACATCCTCATTTGGCAGGGAGTCGGTTTGCCGGGGCTTTGCGCCGGCTCGACACGGGGTCCTTGAGACGGCTGGGCTGCAGCGCTCCCGCGCGTTCGAGGACGGGATAGGCAGCCGAACACAGGTGCGAGTGCACACGCTTGAGATCGCGCAGAATGTCCAAATCCAGCGAGTACGACTCGATCGTTTCCGGCGTTCCCTCCCGCAGGCGCACCAGGTAGCGTTCTGCAGCGGCAAATTCCTTCTCGCGCAACTGCGCTTTTGCCGCGACCAGCTGGCGGGCGACGTTCATGTCGCCCGACATGAAAATTCCCACCGCGAGCTTGAGGCTATCGATGACTTGCCGGTGAAACTCGACCAGATCAGCCTCGCCCTCCTTCGAGAACGTGATGCCGCGCCTGATTTTCTTGGACGCAAGGTCCATCAGATTCTTGTCGATGATGTCGCCGACGTGCTCGAGGTTGATCGAGAACGAAACGATCTCCATCGCACGATAGCCGTCGCGGTCATCGAGGGCGTCGCGTGTCAGGCGCGTGACGTACAGTTTCACCGCCTCATTGAGGCTGTCGACGGCGTCGTCCATGTTGCTGATCTCGGCGACCAGTTTGCGGTCATTGGTCAGCAGCGCCGTCATCGCCTGCCGCAGCATGGTTTCGACCAGGTCGCCCATCCGCAGGACCTCGCGGGCGGCGCAGACCAGCGCGACGGCGGGAGCGCCGGAGGCGGCGGCGTCGAGATAGACCGGAGTGCCCGGGTCCGCGGACTTCTGCTGGTCGGGCAACCGGCGTGTGAGTTGTTTGGCCACGAGATCGAGAGGGCCGATGAAGACCAGCGCCAGCAGTATGTTGAAGGCGGTGTGAAAATCGGCGGCCAGGCGCGCAGGATTCGGCTCGTACCGCTGAAGTGTGTCCGCGATCGGATGCAGAAACGGAAGTACCAGCGCGCAGCCGACGAGGCGCGTCAGGAGATTGCCGATCGGAAGCCGCCGGCTGGCCAGGTTCCCCCGTTGACTGGTCTCGATCAGCGGGTTGAGCGCGCTGCCGACGTTCGCGCCGAGCACCATGGCGAGCACCGCTGTCGGGGGGATGAGGTGGGCGGCCCCGAGCGACATGACGACCAGCACGACCGCCACGCTCGAGTGTACCGCCCAGGTCAGGGCTGCCACGACCACCAAGCACAGAAACGGCTGATTCGTGATCGCGCCCAGCAGTGCGCGCGAGATGGGCACGCTTTCCGTCGTCACCAGAGCGCCGAGAAAGATGTGCAGCGCCAGCAGCATCAACCCGATCCCGATCACGGCCCGGCCCAGATCGCGCGTCCGGGTTCTGCCGCCGCGCTTGAAGGCGATCACACCGGTCAGCAGCAGGACGGGCGTCACGACGGCGATGTTGAACGACAGAATCTGTACGACCAGCGTGGTGCCCACGTTGGCGCCGAGCATGACGGCGAGCGCGGGCACCAGATCCAAAGTACCGCCGGTAACGAACGAGGCGGCCATCAAGCCCGTCGCCGTGCTGCTCTGGAGAAGGGCCGTGACGAAGGCGCCCGCCAGAAATGCGCGAAACCTGTTCTGCAGGGCAATTCCAAGCAGACGCCGGAGATCGGCGCCGAAGGCGCGCACGACGCCGCTGTGGACCATGTGCAGTCCCCAGAGGAGCAGCGCGACTCCGCCCATCAGGTCAAGAATGACTGTGCTGCCCATGCTGGTTCGTGCTCTATGCTGCGATTCGCATCGATTACCAAGGCAGAGAATACGTCTTGGTGTTGCAGAAGCTCTTCATGGACTCCAGTACGCCCTCCTTATAGCCGAGCCCGGAGTCCTTGATGCCTCCGAACGGCGTCATCTCCAGGCGGTAGCCAGGGACCTCGCGCACGTTCACGCTGCCGACATGCAGCTCCCGGATGAAGCGGGTGATCAGGTCGATGCGGTTGGTGCAGAGCGACGAGGATAGGCCGTAGGCGGTTCCGTTCGAGATGCTGATCGCCTCCTCCACGGTCTTGAAGCGGATGACCGGCGAGACGGGGCCGAAAGTCTCATGCCGCACGACCCTCATAGTCGGTGTGACCCGGTCGAGCACGGTCGGTGAATACAGCGCGCCGCGGCGGACGTTGCCGATCAGCAGTCTGGCGCCACCCGCCACGGCTTCGTTCACCACCGCCTCGAATCGCTTCGCCGACGGCTCGTCGATCACCGTGCCCATATCCATCGTGGGATCGAACGGATCGCCGTACTTGACGGCACGCGTCTTCTCCACGAGCAGTTCGACGAAACGGTCGGCCACGCTCTCCTGAACCAACATGCGCTTGACGGCGGTGCATCGCTGGCCCGAGTTCTTGTAGGAACCGCTCGCCGCCAGTGCGGCTGCCTCTTCGAGGTCCGCATCCTCGAGCACGATGATCGGATCGTTTCCGCCCAATTCCAGCACCTGGCGTTTATATACCGCCTTGGCGGCAATGTACTTGCCCACCGGCACGCCGCCGGTGAAGGTGACGAGATCAACGTCCTCGTTGGTCAGCAGTTCATCGGCGATCTCAGCGGGATCGCCCGTCAGCACCGAAAGCATTTCCGGGGGCAGCCCCGCTTCATAAAAAATGTCCGCGAGGGCAAACGCGGTCAGCGGAGTCTTCTCGCTGGGCTTGAGCACGACACGGTTGTTGGTGGCCACCGCGGGCGCCACCTTGTGGATCACTTGATTCAGTGGATGGTTGAACGGAGTGATCGCGGAGATTGCGCCGAGCAGCGGCTCCCTCATGGTGTAGACCTTGCGGCTCTTTCCATGGGCGGTGAGATCGCACGAGAACACTTCGCCATCGTCGACCAGTGATTGGTTGGCGGCGAATAGCAGAACATCGGAGGCACGTCCGACCTCGTACTCGGAATCCTTGAGACAGAGGCCCGACTCCAGCGTGATCAGGCGCGCGAGATCGGCGCGCTTCGAAGCGATGATGGCGCCCGCCTTCATGAGGATCTGGTAGCGGTCGTGGCGCGTGAGAGTGGACCTGAATCCGCGCGCGATCCGCAGCGCCCGTTTGACATCGTCGAGGGTGGCTTTGGGAACGGTACCGGCGAGCGCGCCGCTATACGGGTGATGAACCTCGATGACCCGGTCACGCGATACCTTCTCGCCTGCGATTCGCAGCGACTCGCGAATCAGCTCGCGCGGTGCGGACGGGATGGCGCCGGCGGACATCGCATGCTCCTATGAGGGTCGGGTCACGAGGTTCAGCCCGAGGTCGAAGGCATCGAAGTTGCGCCAACGGCGCGCTTCAGGCTGTTTGCTCACGCTGCGATTGACGAGCAGCGGTACCTTCTGTTCCGACAAGCCGCCGTGTGAGCGCAACGGAACGTCGAGCCCGGACAGGTCGTGCCGATCGCGGCTGGTGCCGATGACCGTGTCCAGCCGAGACACAACCACGAGGTCGCCGATACGGTCCGACGGCAGCTCGAACTTCGCCGCAGCTTCGGCACGCGTCAGAACCATTTCGATTCCGCGAAGCGCCGCGATCCGCTCCGCTGCCGCGCGCTGGGCCGCCGGTTCCGGCAGGTACACCAGCGCGAAGGAGCCGAGGGCGCCGTGATGCACGACATACGGGTCGGTGATCGGCAGGATCACCCGCGCCTTGGACGCTCCGAGCCAAGCATCGAGAGTGTCCTGCAGGTAAATCACGTTGGGCTGACCGTCGTCGCCGTGCTTGGCGTTCATACCGTGATCGGCGGTAAGGACGATCGTGGCCCCCAGCGCGTCGAGCCGCGCGAGATTGCGGTCGATCATCGCGTAAAAATCGTTCGCCGCCGCCGTGCCGGGCGCGGCCTTGTGCTGGATGTAGTCGGTCGTGGACAAGTACATGAGGTCAGGCCGCTCGCGTTCCATCAGCTTCACGCCCGCCACGAAGACGAATTCCGACAGCTCCGCGCTGTACACGGATGGCACCGGCATGCCGACGCGGCCCGGCACGTTCTCTATGCCGTTCTCCGCCAAGGTGGCCTGGTCGGCCTTCTCGGAGGAGAAGCAAATACCCGTCATCCGGTGCCCCAGGAGTTTGCGCAGCTTGTCCTTCGCCGTAATCACGGCAACCTTCGCACCGGCGTTGGAAAACGCCGCCAGGATGGTTCCGACCCGCAGATGGCGCGGGTCGTTCATCATCACTTCCTCTCCGCTCTCGGGGTCGAAGAAGTAGTTGCCGCAGATCCCGTGCACCGAGGGGGGCACACCGGTGACGATCGACAGATTGTTGGGGTTGGTGAAGCTCGGCATGACGCAGTCGGCGATCAGACTGGTCCCTGCGCCTGCGAGCAGCCGGCCGAGAAAGGGGGCCGCTCCCTCTGCCACGGCGGCCGTGATGTACTCGTACTGGCAGCCGTCCACGCAGACGACGACCAGCGGACGGTCCATCCAGCGGTAGGTTCGGCCGTTTACAGTGATGTCGGTCGGCACGTTCTCTACTCCGATGTCGCCGCAGCCCAAAGCACCCTGCAGCGGTGGCCGAGGGTCATTTTGCGCTCGCGACCGCGGCCGCCCTGTGCATTCGGGCGCGGCTCTCCGACGCATGTTGGCGCAGCAAGTGACCGGCCCGGGCGCCATCGCGTGCGGCCACCGCTTCCACCACGGCCCTGTGCTCGGTGTTGGACACCGCGAACCCGCCGCCGTCCTGGAGGCCGCGAAGGCGGAACAGCAGCAGCCCCTTCGTCAGCAGGCGGTAACTTTCGGTGAGGCGGGCATTTCCGGCGAAGGCGACGAGCATGTCATGAAACCTCAAATTCAGCGCATGGTAGGTCTTGATATCCTTCTTGGCCGTCGCCTCGTCCATGTCGGCGAGGACCGCCTCCAGGCCGCGAAGCTGCTCCGGCGTGGCGCGCTCGGCGACGCGCCGGCCGATCAACTGGTCGAGCGCTTCGCGGACGTCGTAGATTTCGTCCGCTTCAGCGACCGATATTTCACGGACGAAGACGCCGCGATTCTTCTCAGAGCGTACCAGCCGGGATTCCTCGAGAGCCCGCAAGGCTTCCCGTATCGGACCGCGGCTCGTCCCGAATCGCGCCGCCAGTTCGCTCTCATTGATGCGTTGGCCGATGGCGAGATCTCCACGCAGGATCAATTGCTCGATCTCGACCTGCACCAGCGCCGGCAGCGAGTTCGACTGCACCAGTTGGAGTGTGGTGGGAGCGGCGGCCTGGGGCATCGGCGTGTTCGATTGCTGAGGAGTAGCAACGCTAACATAACTGCAGATTGTTGACAATAATCAGTTGACAGCGCTCCCTTACCCGGACACCGAACTGAAAGGCTCGGCAGGTTGCTCCCTAACGCCGGTAACGCTCCAGTGCATCGCCCAGCGCGTCCTTGAGAGAGCCCAGCCAAGGCTCGTAGTTCTTCCACTGATCGAGCCCTTCGCGGAAGATCGGCTGGCGCACCTGCTCGGAGCTTGCGGTGCGGACGCTTCGCTCGGTGCGGTGGAACTCAAGGCACGCCGGCTCGAAGGCCAGTTCACAGAAGCCGAGGATCCGCCGGACGCTGCCCTCGAGATCGTCGACCACATCCTCGTGGTAGACGCGCAGCACCCGGCCCGGCAGCACCGCATCCCAGTGCTCCATGAGCTCCAGGTAGGTGCGGTAGTAGCGGGCGATGTCCTCGACGCTGTACACGAACTCCTGGCCGCGCGCGTACAGCTGCTTGAGGTTCCCGAAGCAGCACGCCATCGGCTCGCGGCGCGCGTCGATGATCTTCGCGTTCGGCAGCATCAGGTGGATGAGACCAATATGCCGGAAGTTGTTGGGCATCTTGTCAATGAAGTGCGGTTTGCCGGTGCGATAAATCCAGGTGTCCGCAAGATACTTCTCGCCGAGGGCGCGGACCTCGTCCGCCGACATCGCCACCAGACACCCCGGATAGCGCGGGTTGTTCAGGTCCGGGTTGTAGCCCTGCAGATCGAGAACCGCGCGCGGCACGTTGGCGAGTTCCTGCGTCCCCTCGACCTGCGAATGCGAGGCGAGGATCTGCTCGAGCAGTGTCGAGCCCGCCCGCGGCAGCCCGAGGATGAAGATCGGTTCGCGGCTGACGGCACCGTAGCCGCTTCGCTCATCGAAAAACTCACGTGTGCAGATGCGCTTCTGGTTGGCGGTGTTCTGCTCCAGCAGCTCCGGCCGGTAACGGCTCTCGGCGCGCTTCAGCGCGTTGCCGCGCTCGTAGAAGCGGAAGGATCGGTCGTAGACCTTGCGGTCCTCGTTGGCCTTGCCGAGCGCGAAGCACAGGTGGTAGCGGTCGATCAAAGCGGTGGACGGGTCCGCCTCGGCCGCCTCGAGCTGCGTGATCTCCTCGGCGGAGAACTGGTAGGTCTTGAGATTTGCAAGGCTCCAATACGCGTCGCCGAAGTTCGGCCGGACCTCGATCGCTTTCCGGTACTCTTCAATCGACTCGGCGCGGCGGCCGAGCGTCTTCAGAGAATGGGCGATCGACAGATGGAGGTCAGCCGCCAGCCGCGACTCCGGGCTCGTGTCCGCGAGCACGTCGGCGAAGCCGCGGACCCCGCCTTCATGGTCACCGAGCCCGACGGTCGCCGTGGCCCGAAGGGTCCTGTAGTCGATATTCTTCGGGTCGAGCTTCAACAGGCCGTCGAGTTGGGCGATCGCCTCCGCGTGCTTGTGACGGTCGAGCAGGACGCAGGCGTAGTCGCGTCGCAATTCGATGTAATCCGGGGCCATCTTCAGAGCCGCGGCCAGAAGGATCTCGGCATCGTCGAGCACCTCGCGCGCGACACCGATGCGGGCGAGCAGCCGCATCGCCTCGACATGATCGCCGTGGCGCAGTAGGAACGCGCGGATGATCTTTTCGGAGGCCGAGAGGTCGCCCTCGCAGAAGAGACCGGTCGCCGTGATGACCTCTGGCGGAACTAATTTCAGTTTCTTCGCGTGCGCGGCGGCGACTTGTCGGTGCTCATCGTCACCGACCATCTTGTAGAGCCCCTCGAGCATGCCCCAGGCGGCCGGCAGAGCGGGATTGATCCCAACCGCGCGTTCGTACGCCTCGATCGCGCGCGGCGCATCCTTGAGCGCGACGTGGCAGTGACCGCGCTCCTGATAGAGATGGCTCGCGCCCGGGTGGTAACGCTCCATGTCCGCGAGCGTGTCGAGGGCGTCTGCGATCCGTCCCGTGTGCCGCTGCCCGAGGGCGAGCAGGTACAGCACGTCCCGGTTCTCAGGAAACAGCGTGCGTAACGATCCGGCGGCGGTGACCGCCTCCCCGAAGCGGTGCTCCTTCATCAGGCCGCGGATCCTCTGCACCTCGAGTTCCGCGCTGGTGGGCGCACCCACCGGCTGCGAGGTCACAGTCATGGTTTAATCCAAAAAACAAAGGGCGGACATCGCTGTCCGCCCCTCGATTGTACCGCAACCGTTATGGATCGCGGTGCCTCGCCGATCAGAACTTGAAGCCGACCTTCACGCCAAGGACTCGCGGACGCAGCGGCACTTCGGCCTTGATGTCCTGGCCCGAGGTCGTGAACGTGCTCGCGTTCTTGTTCGAGAGGTTCTGGCCGTATATCAACAGGTCCCACGCTCCCTTCTCGAGGCCGAGCGACGCATCGAACGTGTTGTAGCCCGGCATCGTGTAGCGCAGCCACGTCGTGTAAGGAATGACGACGCCGTCACCCGACTGAAAGCTGCTCGGCTGGTTGCTCATGTCGTCGACGTGGGTCATGCCGACCTGGCCGAACGCCTTGTAGTCGTTGAAGCTCCAATCGTAGCGAGCGCGCAGGTTGTATTGCAGCTTGGGCGAGAACGCTGGGATCGAGCCGACCGCACCCAGCGCGTTCTGGACGGCGACGTTGTGGTCGCCCGAGCGCACCTGCGTGATGCAGGCACCCGCCGGCGTCGGATTGCCCGGCGTCGTCGGAGTCACGCCCGCTGAGCGAATGCACGGCGAGGTGGTCTGCCTGGAATCATTGTGCGACAGGTTTGCCATCAGCGTCAGGTTGTCGGTCGCCTTCAAGGCGAGCTGCAGCTCGCCGCCCTTGACCCGGTAGGTCGGGCCGGTCAGTCCGAAGGTCGTGTTGCCATACACTGGCGGGTTGTAGATCAGCGTCTGCACGTCCTTCCAGTCCATCTTATAGATCGAGGCGTTGACCAGCAGGCGATGCTCGAAGAATTCCGACTTGAAGCCGATTTCGTTGTTGAGCAGCGAGTCGGGTGCGTAGCTCAAGGGCTTGTTGAACTGCTTCGGCTTCGTGTCGTACAAGGCCGGGTTGCAGGCCGGAAGCGCGCAGCCGCTGGGGGCGGGATTCGCGACGACGCCATTGGGCAGCGGCACGCCGCTGGGGTCCACCCAGACATTCGTGCGCCCGCCGGTGAGGCGGTTGAACGCTCCGGGACGATAACCTTGCGAGTAAGTGTAGTAGAACATTGCATCCGGTGTGATGTGCCAGGTGAGGTTCCCGCGGCTCTTGAACCCGGTGTACGTCGCGTGGTGATCGGAGTAGTTGATCGGCGTCGCGATACACTCGCCGTTCGGTTTGTTTACGCAACTCCCGCCGGTGCCGTACTGCGAGCCGACCTCCTGCTCGACGTACCTGAAGTAGCGCGTGCCGCCCGTGAGCGTGAGCACCTTCGGGATCAGGTCGAAGTCGACCGACGCGAACGCCGCGGTCTGCTTGTAGCCGCGCTGTAGATCCTCGCCGAAGTTGGTGTTGTCGTTGCGGGTCGTCGGGTCGATCGCTGCCTGGACCGGGGTCACGTTCGACAGACAGATCGGACCACCGGCGAGCGCCGCCGCGAGGTTTTCAGGCGTGCAGGACGGGATCGTCTTCTGCAGGAAGTTCATGTCGTCCTTGATCTGGAAGTCTTCCCAGTACGCACCGAGGAGGCCACGCAGCCGCCAGTCGTCCGGCGTCGACACCCGGACTTCGTGGCTCTGGTGAGTGCTCTTGAAATAGTCGTGCCAGCCCATGACCGGCGAGTAGCAGGTCGCGGGACCGGGGTTGCCGAGGTTCGAGCCGCCGCCGCCGGTGCACGAGTAGTAGAACCCGCCGGCGGTGCGGGTGTAGTTCGAGTAATCCATGTTCGCATCGACGTTACGGGTCAAGTAAGCGCCGGTGTAGACAGCCTTGAGATCGCCGATCTTGCCGTTGACCGTCCAGGCCGTGCTCTCGGATTTGTCCTTGTTCCATGCCGGGGCGAAGGAGCTTTCCTGGAGCGGCTGCAGCGGCGTCAGACCGAGGCTGACCGGGAACTGCACGGGCATGCCTTCCGCATCCAGGTACTGGTAGGTCTGCTGGATCAGCGCGTTCCAGTCGTCGTTGATCTGGTAGAGCGCCGCGAGGCGTATACCCTGGTAGGTGGTCGGGTTCTGCGCGCGCCCCACGAGCAGGTAGTTGTTGAAGGTGTCGAGGTGCGCGGGGTACGACGAGCTGTAGGCGCTCGGGCCCCGATCCACGTTCGGATTGCGGGTAAACGTCGTCGGGACGTTGTCGATGTAGCCGCCACGGCGGTCGCTGTAGATCACGCCGCGGATCGCGAGTTTGTCGTCGATGAGCGGCAGATTGAGCACTACATTCGCACTCGTGTTCGGATCGCCGTGCGCCGTGATGCCGTAACCGCCTTCGGCGCGGCCTTCGGTGACGTTCAGCTTGGGCTTGTTCGTGATGTAGCGGAGCGCGCCGGCCTCGGCGCCGCCGCCGAACAGCGTGCCCTGCGGACCCTCGAGCACTTCGATGCGGTCCATGTCGACCATGTAGACGTCGAGGTTGCGCCCCGGGAAAGTCAGCGATTGCTCGTCGAGGTAGGTCGCGACGTTCGGGAACGGGTTGATCGAGGCCGAGGACTGGCTGCCCGCGAAGCCGACGGAGAGGCCGCGCATGTAGATGTTCCCCTGACCCGGGCCGTTCGCGCTGAAGGTCACGTTCGGCAGCAACTTGATGACGTCGTCGAATGTCGTCACGCTCAGCTTGCCGAGCTGGTCGCCTGTGATCGCCTGGATCGTGATCGGCACGTCCTGAATCGATTCAGAGCGTCTTTGCGCCGTGACGGTGATCTCCTCGAGTCCGGAGGACGACGTTGTTTCCACCGCTGCCCAAGCCGTCCCCGCAGAGCCGCTGAGGATCGCCGTGATTGCGCACGCAAGCTTTTGATTGATATTCAAGCGTCTCTCCCTAAAGAATCAAGCAATAAACATACGAAAACGCAACGAGCGAAATCGTTACGTACGTAGTCGGAACGGCAGATAACATCCCAGGTATATCGAGCCTCCATTCATCCCAATTTCGGCCCGCCATTCCCGCTGCGTAACTTTTTACGCACAGCAGATTACATATTTATGACAACACTATGACTTAACTGTGGCCCACCATTCAAGTAGTTTCCGGCGCGCTCGGGAGGGCCGGCGGAAGACCGTACCTCTTTCATCATCCTGTGCTACGAATCATCATCCTGTGCTACGAATCATCATCCTGTGCTACGAATGACGCCCCTTGGTTTCGTGGTCATTTTTGAAGGGATAGCTCTTAATGAAGAAGATTAATGAAACCGCCCGATCCATTGATGTGATTCTGGAAACCGATGTCCTGGTGGTCGGCAGCGGCCCCGGGGGCCTCGCAGCGGCCCTCGCCGCGGCGCGTGCCGGTGCCCGCACGGCGCTCATCGACCGCAACGGCTGTTTCGGCGGGAATATCACCCAAGTGGGGGTGGAGGGCTTCGCCTGGTACCGCCACGAGCACACCGTTGACTGCGAAGGCATCGGCATTGAGTTCGAGGAGCGAGCCAAAGCCCTGGGCGCGGCCAGCCCTGAGCCGCAATCCTTGAGCCACGCGCTCGACGCCGAGATGTTCAAGTGGGTTGCCGACACATTGGTGCAGGAGGCCGGCGTCACGCCGCTGCTGCACCGGCTGGGGGTGGCCCCGATCATGGAGAACGGCGCCATCCGCGGCGTCATCACCGAAAGCAAGGCGGGCCGCGAGGCCATCCTCGCCAAGCGAGTGATCGACGCAACGGGGGACGCGGACATTGCGACCCGGGCCGGGGCGCCGGTGCGCAAGTCACCCAAGGAAGAGATGATGGCCGTGTCCGTCATGTTCTCCATGAGCGGCGTCAACAAGCGGGAATTCATCGACGCCGTGAAGGCCGATCCTCAGACGTATGCTGACTGGTCGGGAAACGGCGAATGGGACTATGAAACAACGGGCAAGGAGGATCAGCTGTTCTCACCCTTCCTGCGCAAGCCCTTCAATCAGGCACTTGCCGCCGGCATCATCCCCCCGAATCTGAAAACCATCGCGGGCACCTGGGGCACGGTAAGCGATCAGGGAGACCTCACGTATTTGAACCTCGTGCACGTGCCGGAAATCGACGGCACCGACCCGGCTGATCTGACCACCGGCGAGATGCGCGGCAGACGCGAGGCGATCTACGCCCTGGAAGCGCTGCGCGGCTTCATGCCGGGCTGCGCGCACGCCAAGCTGCGCAACTTCGGCATGACTCTCGGTGTCCGCGATACCCGCAAGATCGATGCGCTCTACAATCTCACCGGCACCGACGTCCGTGAACAGGCCCGTTTCGACGATGCAATCGGCATCTTTCCCGAATTCATCGACGGCTACGGCATCCTGATTCTCCCGACCACCGGACGCTACTGGCACGTGCCGTATCGAGCCCTGGTGCCCAAGGGCGTCGGCAACTTGCTGGTCGCCGGGCGGTGCATCGGCGGCGACAAGATATCCCACGCGTCGGCTCGCAACATGATGTGCTGCGCCGTGAGCGGCCAGGGTGCAGGTACGGCGGCGGCCGTCTCGCTGCAGCGGGACGAAGCGCCCGACCAAGTCAACATCGGAGCGGTGCAGGCGGAACTCGCGCGGCAG
>Ga0209488_10001177_pt1 | contig 22378 bp, 21 predicted proteins | sample Rivendell_Oct201_8_FD_188349 | JGI IMG/M metagenome (GOLD analysis project Ga0209488, IMG submission 188349) | Vadose zone soil microbial communities from the Eel River Critical Zone Observatory, Northern California, USA -... | ecosystem: Environmental > Terrestrial > Soil > Vadose zone >...
CGCTGGTAGCCCCACCCGGCACCCCGCAGGCGATTACGCGCAAGGTTAGCGATGATCTACGCACGATCCTCGGGCGTCCCGAGCTCAAGCAGCGTTTCCTGGAGCTTGGCAGCTACACCCGTCCGATGTCACCGGACGAATTGACCTCTTTCATCCGCAGAGAACAGGAGCTGTGGCGGCCGATCGTATCCGAGGTCGCCTCGACCCCGAAGTGATGCAGTGCGGCACTTACGAACTCGCAGGCTAAGGATTGCATGTCAAAGGTTCAACTCACGCTTGCCTGTTGGGATTGCGACCGCACACGGCCGCTCATTGACGGTCGTGTGCGTCCCGCCGGGATTGATCTTGATGTTAAGATCCTGAGACCGCGCGAGATGTTCAAGCGGATGCTGGACAACGCGGAGTTTGACGCATCCGAACTCTCGCTAGCGAACTATGCAGCTCTGAAAGCGCGCGGAGATTGTCGCTTCGTCGCAATCCCTGTTGCGCCATCCAGAATGTTTCGTCACTCGTGCATTTATTTGCGACCCGGGGCAGGCATCAAGACTCCCGGCGATCTGAAGGGCAAGCGGGTTGGCGCGACGTCATACAGCTCGACTGCGATTGTGTTCATGCGAGGTATGCTTCAGCACGACTACGGCGTCGCCCCACCCGATCTGCAATGGTTCATCGGTGGTTTGAACGACGCCCCCGAAATGAATACCTCGGTTGAGCAGCTCATCGCTTTGAACTTACCGAAGAGTATTGAGCTCCAGTCAATTCACGATGGCGATACACTTGAAGGTCTGCTTACAGGAGGCAAGCTTGACGCGATCTTCTCAATCTATATCCCAACCATGTTCCAAAACGGTTCGCTGGCCATCGCGCGCTTGTTCCCGAATTTCAGAGAGGTGGAACAGGACTATTACAGACGCACGGGCATTTTTCCGATCATGCACACTGTGGTGATCCGTGAGGACGTGCATAGGGAGCACCCCTGGGTCGCTCGAAGCCTCTATAAAGCCTTTTGCGATGCTAAGGATATGGCCATCCGCGGCCTCTATGACACCGACGCTTTGCGCTTAGTGTTGCCTTGGCTGATTGATCATCTTGAAGAGGCTCGGCGGGAGCTCGGTGACGATTTCTGGGCCTATGGACTCGAGGCCAATCGCCCGGCACTCACAGCGATCGGCCAGTATGTCTACGAGCAGGCCCTTGCCCCGCGATCGGTTGGACCCGACGAACTGTTTCTGCCAATCGCATAATGTGCGGTCGAGGCTCGACGCAAGTTGCCCAGGTATGATTTCTAAGAGAGATGGAACGTCAATTTGTAGGGCATTTCGTCGGACAGCGGTTAATTCCTTTTTTGAAGAGAGTGGCCAACGGTACATCTGCTGCAGCTCTCCTACGATGACGGCCCGGATTTCCGCTTTGGCGATGTGGGCGAGATGCAGTTCTTCATCGCGGAGCGCGATCTCCGCGCCCGGAACTTTACGCGTGTCGAAGCCTGGATGCAGGGCGGCTGATCGATCCGGCGCCCGATCGACATCATTTTAGGCTTCCGGGAAAGTCTTCCTTAACCGTGAGCCTGCGCGGTTCGAGCGATCCGTGCGGTCAGGCCAGCATTATTTACCGATCATTACGTGTGAGTTTGTACACCGGAAGCAGGCGGACTCCGTGTGGCTGGTGGCGAAATTAAAATGCTGACCGTGTACAATTGCCTTGTAACCGAGCACGACCTGCGTCTTGTGGGGCTGGCGGCCGTTATTTGTGCGCTGGCGTCCTACACGGCCATCAGCCTGCTGCATCATGTGCGCAAGTCCGCCGTCGGCATGCGGCGCTTGTGGCTGGCCGTGTCCGCCATGTCGACCGGCTTTGGAATCTGGGCCACCCACTTCATTGCCATGCTGGCTTTTTCGCCCGGCGTCTCGACCGCCTACAACATCGCGCTCACCGGCTTCTCGCTGGTCGCCGCGATCTTCCTCACCGGCATAGGTTTAGCCGTTGCAGTGACGTCGATGGCGGGTTCGCGGTGGAGCGCTTCGCTCGGCGGAGCCATGGTGGGCGGCGGCATCGCGGCGATGCACTACACCGGCATGGCGGCGTTCGAGACCATGGGGCGGGTCAGCTGGGATCCGGCTCTTGTGACAGTGTCAATCGCGCTCGGCGTGGTGATCGGTAGCGTCGCGCTGCCGGTCGGACTGCGCGGCGACTCGCTGAAGTGGAAGTCACTGGGCGCTTTGCTGTTGACGCTGGCGATCTGCAGTCACCACTTCACCGCGATGGGTGCTGCCGCGGTTGTCCCCGATCCGACCGTGCAGCTGTCCGAAACGGCGCTGCCCTCGGGCCTGCTCGCCATCGCGGTTGCGCTGGCCAGCTTCATGATCGTCGTCCTTGCGCTCGGAGGCGTTGCGCTTGAAGTTCGCGAGCACCGGCGCCAGGAGCTTGAAGCCGACCGGATGCGCGGCCTTGCCAATGCCGCCGTCGAGGGTCTCCTGATCTACAATGGCGAGACAATCTCCACCGTCAACGACAACTTCGTGGCTCTCGTCGGCCGCGCCTCCGCTGACAGCATCGTGGGCACGAGGCTCGAGCAATATCTGGCTGATCCGGACGCGCGCGTGCGGCTGCTCAAGCGCGAGAACGAGCTGGTCGAAACGGTCCTGCTCGATGCCGGCGGTTCGGAAATCGCGGTCGAGGCCATCCAGCGGCTGGTCGATCTGGGGGGCAAGCCCCATCGTGCCATCGCGATCCGCGATCTGCGCGCCCGCAAGGAAGCCGAGAGAAACATTCTGTTCCTCGCTCATCATGACGCGCTCACCGGGCTGCCCAATCGCAGCACCTTCAACAAGAGGCTCGACCAGGAGGTCGAGGTAGCGCTGCAATCGGGGCGGCGGCTCGCCGTACTTTGCCTCGACCTCGACCGGTTCAAGGAGGTCAACGATCTGTTCGGGCACGCGGCCGGCGACCGGGCGCTGCAAGCAGTGGCGAAGCGCATCACGAGCCAGCTCGACGACACCCAGATGATGGCGCGCCTGAGCGGCGACGAGTTCGCGATCATTGTGCCTGGGCTGTCCAATCCGGCGATCGCCGGTCGTATTGCCGAGTCCGTGCTGGAGGCGCTGCAGGTGGCGATCGACGGTACCGAATCCGGTCAGCCGGTCGGGAGCAGCATTGGCATCGCCATCTGTCCTGACGACGCCACGGATCGGCAGGCGCTGCTCTCCCATGCCGATACGGCGCTCTACCGAGCCAAGAATGAAGGCCGGGGCACTTATCGATATTTCGAAGCCGCCATGGGCGCCGCGGTGCGCGAGCGCCGGCTCCTTGAACATGATCTGCGCAATGCGATTCCGCGCGGTGAGCTCAGGCTCGCGTATCAGCCCCAGAAATGCATCCGTACCGGCAAAGTCGTGGGCTTCGAGGCCCTGCTGCGCTGGAAGCACCCGACCCGCGGCGAGATTTCGCCGGTGGAGTTCATTCCGCTCGCCGAAGACACCGGCATCATTCTCCAGATCGGCGAGTGGGTCCTGCGCACGGCCTGCCGCGAGGCTGCAACCTGGAAGGAGCCGTTGACCGTTGCGGTGAACGTCTCGGCGGTGCAGATTCACAACGCCAACTTCGCCCATACAGTTCATGAGATCCTGTTCGAGACAGGCTTCGCGGCTGCGCGCCTGGAATTGGAGGTCACCGAAACGGCGCTCATTCGCGACCTCAACCGGGCGCTCGCCACGCTGCGGCGAATCAAGATCCTCGGTGTGCGCATTGCGATGGACGACTTCGGCACCGGCTACTCGTCGCTGTCGAACCTGCGCGCCTTCCCGTTCGACAAGATCAAGATCGACGGCTCGTTCATCAAATCGGTCAATGTCAACGACCAGGGCGCTGCGATCGTGCGATCGGTGCTCGGGCTTGGCCGCGCGCTCAATCTCCACGTGCTGGCCGAGGGTGTGGAGACCAGTGCCGAGCTCGATTTTCTCAAGAGCGAGCTATGCAACGAGGCGCAGGGCTTTCTGCTCGGACGGCCGGCCGACATCGAGACCTTCCGCCGCCTGACCAGCGGCGAGGATGCCAGCGATGCGCCGACAACTGTCGTCTCACTCGCGAGCAAGGCATCGTCCGGTTAGCGCCCTGCTCAGCTCACATATTGTGCCACGCCATTGCCGAAGGACCAGTTCTCCTTGGCCACTTCGACCAGGTTGATGAACACGTCCTCGCGGCGCAGGCCGATCCGTTCGTGGAGACCATCCACCACGGCTTGGTAGAACGCCTTCTTCTGCTCTACGGTGCGGCCCGCGCTGAGGGTGAGTTGGATGAACACGCGGTCCTGCGTGCGCTTGATCCCAAGATAGTTTTCATCGGCGATGTGGTCTTCGGGCGCGTGCTCGGCGATGACCTGGAAACGATCATTCGGTGGCGCCTTCAGGATGCTGACGATCGCTTCATAGACGACGTCGCCAATCGTGCGCTTGTAGTCCGCCGACTTGCCGCGGACGAGGTCGATGCGGGCCAAAGGCATTTGCTTCTCCAAAAGTGTGAGTTCAACAACGAGAATTCGAGAGACTGTCACGCCGCGTAGGGCGCAATCGCTTTATTGCGCCACTCGCTGCCGGTCGTTGCCGACAAGCAACTAAGACCTGCGATCGCGAACGACAAACCTGAACCGGCCGTGGTCGATGGCGCAATAAAGCGATTGCGCCCTACACGCTGTGGCAGGAAACCCCTCACCCTACGCCAGATGCGGAATCTGGGGCCGCTCGCCTTTGGCCTTGCCGGTGATCGGCGGCCGCGGCAGCTTGGTCGCGCCCGGCTCCATCACAAAATTGTAGTCGAGCGAGTACCACGGCCCCTGCACGTCGGGTGCCGGCGGCTTCTCGTTCTCGTGCCGCACATAGTTGCCGACCAGACGCCGCGTGACGCCGAACTGCACGTCCGTCTCCAGGAACTTGTCGTCCTGCACATAGATCTGCGAGATCAGTGTCTTGAAGCCGTCCTTGGACGCGAGGAAGTGCAGATGCGCCGGGCGCATATTGTGGCGGCCCTGCGCGCGCAGCAAATCGCCGGTCGGCCCATCGATCGGGATCGGATAGCCGGCGGGCTTGATGCTGCGGAAGCTGACGTGGCCGTCGGGGTCGGTGGTGAATTTGCCGCGGAGGTTCATGTCGGCCTGCACCGGGTCCTGGTTCTCATAGAAGCCTTCGGTCGAGGAGTGCCACACGTCGACCTCGGCGCCTGCGATCGGCTTGCCGGCACGGTCCTTGAAGGAGGCATTCACGAACAGCGCCTCGCCCGGCGTCGGCGAGCGCACGATCGAGCCGCCATTCGGTGTCACCGGCGAATGCATGCGCCAGAACGGGCCGAGCAGGCTCGCGTCGGTGTCGCCGCCGTTGTCGCCGTTGTTGAGCATGACGATGAGCTGCGAGAAGCCGAGCGAGCCCGAGATCAGCACGGCCTCGTTGTGGGTCGCGTTCGAGGCCTGACCGGTCTTCACGATATACGCCATCGCCTCGCGGAACTCCTCCTCGGTCAGCTTCACCTCGCGGGCGAAGTCATGCAGATGCCGCACGAACGCGCCCATGATCTCGCGGAAGCGCGGGTTGGGCGCCTTGGCCAGCTCCGCCAGCACCGCTTTGGTGACGTCTTTTTCAGTCTCAATGATCATGCAGGGCTCCGCGGGGCGATGACATCCAACACGGCGATTGGACCGTGAGCCGGATATCGATTGGCCGCTTCTATAGCAGAACCACGGATTATCGCGACCCGTCCCGGTTGGCGCCTTGGCGCGCCGCGGCGGCGCGCAGGCAGTCCGGGCAGAGGCAGTCCGATGAACCCGCATCCGGGACCGGCAGACGATAGGACTCGGCCGAGCACCAGCACGCGCCACCGAGCGTGCAATCGAATGCAGTGCCGCAACGCGCGCAGGCAAGGCGGCGAGGCGCAGGCACGCTTGTGTGTTCCGCTGCGCGTTGCACCTCGCCCGCCATTCCGTCGCTGCCCGTTACTGCTGCAGCGGATCGAATGCGGCGCCGCCCGAGGCGTTGTCCTTGGTGAGCGGATCGGGTCCGCGCCCTTCGGCAAACGCCTGATCTTCCAGGCGCGACGCTCGCAGCACCGCGGGGTGGCCGAAGTTTCCTTCGACGCAGCGCGGCTCGTAGTAGATCCGGTTTTCCTGCTCGTCCTGCCTGGTGAATTCCTGCGTGACCGTCCAGGGGCGTGTCCACACGGACGCATCCTCGATCGTCACGACGTAGTCCAGCATGGTGTGGCTGGTGCGGGTCCAGCGCTCGATAAGGTGCAGGCTCTCGCGCGAGCCGCGGTAGTCCGCCTTCGGGCTGAAGTTGGTGACGTCGATCACCAGCGTGTTGCCCTCCCAGCGGCCACGCGAGTCGCCGAACCATTGGCGGATCTGCGATGGCAAATGCGGGCTGCCGTCCATCACGATGCTGCGCTGCCAGCCCTGGCCCTGCCCGACGTCGTAGTACATGGCGATGCCGCCCGGCGTCTGCACGATCCGCCGGAAGCTGCCGCCGCCGTTGCCGGCGCCGAACTCAGGCAGCCCGATGGTCAAGCAGCGGTCCGCCAGCGCGCCGTCCTCGGGGCCATCGTGCCGGTTCATGCGTGCGGTGTTGTAGCGCGCGGGCTGCTCCGAGCGCCGTGTCGTAGGCGTCGGATCGAACTTGCCGCCGGCGCATCCGGGCAGCCCCTGCTTACAGGTCTGCGTCGCCTGCATCAGCGCCAGCCGGAGGTCGCGATCGGTGGCGGCAATCTTCTGCGCTTCCGGCGTTATCGGCGGGATGCGGCCGTTGGGCGGATCGATGACCGCCGACGTGCGCTTGCCGGTGCGCTTCATGGCACCGAATTCGTCGTTGTAGGCGCCGGCGACATCCAGCTCGCTGCCGCGCGCGCCGCGCTCATCGCGGCCGCGGTTCTGCGAGCGCACGCGGTCGAATTCGGCCCGTTGCTCCTCGGTGAAGAATTCCTGGTTCGCAAACCGCGGCGAGCGCTGCAGCGGCGTGTCATATTCGACCGTCCAGATGCCCTGCAGGTCGGGCTCGCCCCACGCCGTCTTCAGCGCGGCGGGTCCCTGCGCCGAGGTCTGCGTGCCGAGCACCGCAACGACGGCGCCGATGGCCGCTGCCGTGATGGCGACCGTTGCCACCGAGCTCAAAAAACGATCGCGCATGACGCTCTCCTTCTTACCTTGCAGCCTCGCACCTCGCCTGACAGCACGCGGCCGAGTTTCCTCCGAAGACTTTCGCAAATCGTAGCGCCCTTTTGCGGGGGCGGGTAGCCCCACGAGGCTCATCCATGAGAATACCGCGCCATCCAGGGGAACCGGTGGTCTCGGATCGTGACGCGGCGACGGCTATGTGATAAAAAACCAGCTGAAAAAAGCCGGGCGGGCAAACGCTCTGGCGGCGTGGGACGGAAACGTGGTCGGCGCGCGCAACGGCTCGCGACGGCTCGGTCGTCCCAAGGGAGGCTTGAGATGCTTCACCCGAGCACGATCACGCGCAGCTTGGCGTTTGCATCTATGGCGGTTGGCGCGGCGCTGGCTGTTGCACTGGCCGCGACCACCGCGCAGGCATTCGATGAGACCAAGTATCCCGACTGGTCGGGCCAGTGGCGAAGGCCACCCGGCGTCAGCATCCAATGGGACCCGACCAAGCCTCTGGGGCGCGGCCAGCAGGCTCCGCTGACGGCGGAATACCAGGCACTGTTCGAGGCGAGCCTTGCCGACCAGGCGCAAGGCGGGCAGGGCGAGGACGCCCGCTTCACCTGCATTCCGCCCGGCATGCCGCGCATCATGACGATCGTCTGGCCGGCCGAGCTCGTGATCCTGCCCAAGGTCACTTACGTCAATTTCGAGAACCACATGCCGCGCCGCATCTACACCGATGGGCGCAGCTTCCCGACCGACGAGGAGCCCTCGCTCATGGGCTACTCGATCGGCCAATGGCTCGATACCGATGGCGATGGCCGCTACGACACGCTCGAGGTCGAGACCCGCAACCTCAAGGGCCCGCGCACATTCGAGACCACCGGCCTGCCGATGCACAAGGACAACAAGACCATCGTGAAGGAGCGCATCACGCTCGACAAAAGCAATCCCGACATCCTGCTCGATGAGATCACGACCATCGACAATGCGCTCACTCGTCCTTGGACGGTGATCAAGAAGTATCGCCGCTATCGCGACTTCATCTGGGTCGAGAACAATTGCGCCGAAGGCAATGCGCACGTCGGAATCGGCAAGGAGAACTACATGCTGAGCGCGGACGGCCTGCTGATGCCCGCGCGCAAGAATCAGGCGCCGCCGGATCTGAGATTTTTCCAGCAGCGATGACGAATGACAGAGAAGACGACTGAAAGCGGAGACGACGATCGACTGGAACTGACCGAACGGCGGAGTGGAGGAGAACGCCATGCTCGATCGGAATGCGATTGCCTTTGTTGCGATGGTGTTGGCGGTGAGCAGCGCGTCAGTGGCCGACGCTTGGGCGTGGGATGACACGCTCTATCCCGACCTCAAGGGCCAGTGGCGGGTGATCGGCGGCCCGATGCGGTTTGATCCGGGTAAGCCCTGGGGACCGGGCCAGGAAGCGCCGCTGACCCCGGAATATCAGGCGATCTTCGAAGCCAATCTCAAGGCGCAGGCGGTCGGCGGACAAGGCACGACGCCGACCTATACCTGCCTGTCGCCCGGCATGCCGCGCGTAACCAATGGCTATGGCCAGATCGAATTCGTGGTGACGCCGGACACGACGCATGTCCTGGTCCAGCACATCCACGACGATCGCCGCATCTTCACCGATGGACGCACCTGGCCGGCCAACGTGGAGCCGTCGTTTCTCGGCTACTCCATCGGCAAATGGGTCGATAGCGATCGCGACGGCCGCTACGACCAGCTCGAGGTCGAGACCCGGCATTTCAAGGGGCCGCGGGCGTTCGACAGCAGCGGCATTCCCCTGCACAACGACAATCAGACCGTGGTCAAAGAACGCATCTTCCTTGACAAGAGCGACCGCGATCTCCTGCACAATCAGGTAACAGTGACCGACAACGCGCTGACGCGGCCTTGGACGGTCTCCAAGCGCTATCGCCGCGAGCCCGATCGCCAGCCGTTCTGGCGCGAGGTGAACTGCGCCGAGAACAACAATCACGTCGAGATCGGCAAGGAGAACTACATGCTGAGCGCGGATGGGCTCCTGATGCCTACCAGGAAGGACCAGCCGGCGCCGGATCTGAGATATTTCGTGCAATCAAAGAAGTGATGCAGGGCAGAGCGCGATCCGGGCACAACCTGCACAAAAAAGCGATGGAGGACGGCATGCGAGGCTCGATTGCTGCGATCACGCTGGCGACAGCACTGTTCACGAGTGGCGCGCAGGCGCACGATGAATCGAAATATCCCGACTGGTCCGGTCAATGGAAAAGACCGCCCGGCATCGCCAACCAGTTCGACACCAGCAAGCCGCCGCGCGAGGGACAAAAGCCGCCGCTTACGACCGAATATCAGGCGATCTGGGAAGCCAATCTCAAGGATCAGGCGGCCGGCGGACAGGGCTCCGACCCGACTTACATTTGCATCCCGGACGGCATGCCGCGGGCGATGAATGTGATCTTCCCGATGGAAATCGTCATCATGCCGAAGACGACCTACATCATGATCGAGTATCTGAGCATGCTGCGGCGCGTCTACACCGACGGCCGCAGCTTCCCGGAGGACTTCGAGCCGTCCTTCATGGGCTACTCCATCGGCAAGTGGGTCGATACGGATAACGACGGCCGCTACGACGTGCTCGAGATCGAGACGCGCCTCCTGAAGAACCCGCGCGCCTTCGACGCCAGTGGCATTCCGCTGCACGAGGATGGCAAGACCGTCGTCAGGGAGCGGATCTACCAGGACAAGTCCGACCCGAACGTCCTCTACGACGAGATCACCACTATCGACAGCGCCCTGGCGCAGCCCTGGGTCGTGACCAAGAAATACATTCGGGAGACGCGGTCGCTTATCTGGTTCGAGTCCATCTGCGCCGAAGGCAATCAGCACGTGCGCATCGGCAACGAGAACTACATGGTGGGCGCCGATGGCCTGCTCATGCCGGCGAAGAAGAACCAGCTGCCACCGGACCTGCGCCATTTCAAAGAGGAGGCGACCGGAGGGGCCGGCGACGTCAAACGGTGACAACGGGACAACACTGAATACAGCCGCAATGTTTTCGCGGAGGAGGCAATGCTCAATCGGATCTTGATCAGCGCGATGACATTGGCCGCGGCGCTACTGATGTCTGTCGGCGTCGCGGCGGCATTCGACGATGCGAAATATCTGAACCTCGTAGGAGGAGATCCGCCATGGCTTGTCGAAGCTTATTAGCCACCATCGCGCTCGCGGGACTGTTCGCCGCCGATGCGGCCGGCGCGCAAGACTTTCTGTTGAAATATCCCGATATCGTGGGCCAGTGGCGCAGGCCGCCCGGCATCGGCATCCAATGGGATCAGAGCAAGCGCGTGGGGCCGGCACAGCAGGCGCCCCTCACGCCGGAATATCAGGCCCGCTATGAGGCCAATCTCGCCGACCAGCGCGCCGGCGGGCAGGGCACCGATCCGCTCGGCAAATGCATCCCGCCCGGCATGCCGCGCATGATGAGCGTCATATTTCCGATGGAAATCATCATCATGCCGAACACGACCTACATCCTGACCGACTACACCGATCCGCGCCGCATCTTTACCGATGGGCGGGCCTGGCCCAAGGAGATCGAGCCGACCTTCAACGGCCATTCCATCGGCAAATGGATCGACGAGGACGGCGACGGCCGCTACGACGTGCTCGAAATCGAGACCCGCGGCTTCAAGGGTCCCCGTACCTACGAGGCAAGCGGCATCGAGCTGCACGACGATGGTGAAACCGTGATCAAGGAGCGCATCTCGCTCGACAAGACGAACAAGGACACCCTGGTCGACGAGATCACCACCATCGACAATGCGCTCACGCGTCCCTGGGGCGTTACCAAGAAGTATCAGCGCGAGCGCAATAATGTGGTCTGGTATTTCAACCATTGTGCCGAAAACAATCATCACGTCTGGATCGGCAAGGATAACTACATGGTCAGCGGCGACGGCTATCTGATGCCGGTCAAGAAGAATCAGGCGCCGCCGGATTTGCGGTACTTCCAGTCGTCACAGAAGTAGCTTCGGCGCTGGAGAATGGCTACGCGCTGCGACTGACACTCATCACCCAAGGGAGGGTCGTTATGTTTTATAGAAGTTTGATTTCAGCAACCGCGCTGGCGGGAGTGCTGCTTGCGGCATTCACCGCTGCTCACGCGGATGACTCCAAGCATCCCAATCTGAAGGGGCAGTGGAACACGCTGAGCCCGCGCGGCTCGTTCGATCCTGACAAGCCGCCGGGCCGCGGCACGCTCGCCCCGCTGACAGAGGAATACAAAGCGGTCTACGAGGCCAATGTGAAGGATCAACTCGCCGGCGGCCACGGCACCGAGCCGTCCTATATGTGCCTGCCGCCCGGCATGCCGCGCGCGATGATCGCTTACGAGTCGATGGAGGTCGTGGTCACGCCGGAGACCACCTACATTCTGATCGACCACATCCACGACCATCGTCGCATCCATACCGACGGTCGCCCGTGGCCGGACGACATTGAGCCCTCATTCCGAGGGCATTCCATCGGCAAGTGGATCGATGAAGGCAATACCGGCCGCTTCAACGTGCTCGAGGTCGAGACCCGCGGCTTCAAGGGGCCGCGCGCCTACGACACCAGCGGTCTGCCGCTGCACAGCGACAACAAGACCGTCGTGAAGGAGCGGATCTACCAGGACAAGGCCGATCCGAACATCCTCTACGACGAGATCACGACAATCGACAGCGCCTTGACCCGGCCATGGACCGTGACGAGGAAGTACCAGCGCGATCCGGACCCCTTCCCGTGGTGGCGCGAAGTTGTCTGCACCGAGAACAACCAGCATGTGCACATCGGCAATGAGAACTACATGATCGGTGCCGATGGCCTGCTGATGCCGGCCAAGAAGGGGCAGCAGCCGCCCGATCTGAGGTATTTCACGCAGGGCGAGGTGACCGGCGCGACCAAGTAGCCAGGGCTGCCGATGGCTCGGGTCAGCGTGTCATCGCGCAAACCGTGTGCAGGAGGGGAAGACCATGTCGACGCGAAACCGCGGGACCAAGGCTCCCGCGTCCACCAATAACATCGACCGGCGCACATTCTGCAGGCGCGCCACCATCGCCATCGGATCGGCCGTGCTGGCGCCGAGCATCCGCAGTGCGGTCCTCGCCGCCGATGCGCCTGTCGCGGAAACGACCTCGGGCAAGATCAGCGGCGTTTCGGCTGACGGCGTGCACGCCTTCAAGGGTGTGCCCTATGGCGCGTCAACTGCCGGGCGCAACCGCTTCATGCCGCCGCGGAAACCAGAGCCGTGGGCGGGCGTCCGCAGCGCAGTCGACTGGACCGGCCGCGCCCCCCAGGCGCCGCCCGATCGCGGCCAGCGTCTGAGGGCCTGTGTGTGGAGCTGTGAGACAAAGAAATCATCTCGCTCCGCGCGCACGGTGCGGTTGTTGCCCAACTAGCGGCGCTGCCAAGCGGCCCTGTCAGGTTCAGCATTCGCAGTCAGTATCGCTCAAGGCACGTAGAAAGGCCACCAGCGCCGCTTTCTCGTAGCCATCAAGGAACAGAGGCCTGATCAGCGGCGAGAGATTGGGATTGGGCTGCCCTCCGGCGCTGTAAAACTCCACCACATCTTCAAGTGTGGCAAGGCTTCCGTCATGCATGTACGGGGGCGTCTTTGCACTGTTGCGCAATGACGGTGTACGGAACTCTCCCCATTCAGCGTTGAGGTGCGAAACCGCGTAGCGACCCGTGTCGGCAAATCCGCCAAATCTGTAACCAACGCCCAGATTGTGGAACCGGAAATCCGTCAATAGTGGGCGGCTGGACTCCCTGCCATCGGGGCGTATCGGAAACAGCTGATGGCAGTTGCTGCACGCGGCCCTGTGTTTGAAGACATAGAATCCATGCTGTTCGAGCGGCGTCAAAATTGCCGCCTCATTGTTCATCAGGAATCGGTCTACGCGGCTCGCTGGCGAGAACAAGGTTCGCTGAAACGCAGCGAGCGCCCGGGCCACGCCGTCAGCCGTGGGCCGGCGGCCGAGAGCGGCCCGAAAAAGCTGCACGTATTGCAGATCTGAGCTCACCCGCTGCACGGCCTGATCAACGCCGATACCCATCTCCCCGCGCTGGAACGGACTGAGAGCTTGCCGTTCGAGGGTGCGGAATCGGCCATCCCACATGAGCGTGGGGAGAAAGCCGACATCCAACAGCGAGGGAGCATTACGCCGCCCATGTTGGCCACCGTCGGACATGCTGACGCGGCGCGGTTCTGCGAACGCGTAGCTCGGATCATGACAACTGGCACAGGCTGTCGTTCCGGTTCCAGACAAACGCGCATCGAAGAAAAGCTTCTGCCCAACAAACGCTAAGCGGTCGTCGGGGCCCCAGGTAATCCCGCGATTGCGCTCACTCGGGATGAACTGCCGTCCGAATGGATCGGGCTGCTGAGCCATGGCCACAGATGCAAACGCAGCTGCAGCGAGGCCGCTCACAACGTGGCGCATCATGGTCAGAAATCCCCCGTGCCAGCGTGGTCAACCTGTTGTACGGATCTGTGTCCTCGGGCTTAGGGTCACATTCTCCCCGACTTCAGCTTAGCGGCTTCTTAACGTGAGCCGCCCGTCGGTCGCGTTTACCGCTATTGCTCGCGAATTTCTTAAATTCTCAAAACGCCAGCTCATAGATTTGAGCGCGGCCGGTATCGAGAAACCGCCACCGCGGTGTTGTCAAATTGTGCCGCCGCGAAGCCGAAAGATTGAGCGCGTTATCGTCACGTCCGATCTCGAGCAATAGAGGGACGAGATTGCGCGTTTGTTTTCGATCTTGAATCGATGTTGCTCAAAGTCTTTTTTCGACAGAATCGACCCGCAACGGACAATTGCCGTAGCCGAGTTCGGCAGCATGGGGGGTGACGCGCGGAAGGCGTTTGACTTCCGCGCCGCGTCGCGAGCTCAAATTCCGCGGTTGTAGTAATCGCAGTAACGCTCGACGTTCATCGGCAGGTTGGCCGCGTAGTTGCCGAAGCTTTCATACTTGGGCAGCTTGATGTCTTTCATGGCGTCGGCGTAGCACTTGCCCTGGCTCGCCGCCTCTTTCACCGCCGCCGAAAGGTCCTGCAGATAGGAGAGCGCGGTGCGGGCGTCGTCCTTGTTGCCGAGCCGACCGCCGGGGCCTGGATGGCCGGGGATCATCCGCTCCCAGTCCATTGCGATCACCTTCTTCAGCCCCGCCTCCATGTCAGGCAGATAGTTGTCCGCCATGCCGCGGAACTGCACGCCGTTGAGCGGGATCCAGTCGACAGTGAAGATGATCTTCTCCTTCGGCAGCCGCATCACCAGCGTGGAGTTGGAGTGGTTCTTGCCCACGTAGTTGAGCTCGAGCGTGGTGCCGCCGAGCGTGATGTTGCGCTTCGCCCCGGTCACCACCTGGTCGGGGACCACAACGTCGGGATCCTTGACCTCCTGGATGCGAGCCTTGGCGTTGGTGTGCGCCACAAAGGTCGCGCCCTTGTCCTTGAACGGCTTGCCGCCCGCGATGTGGTCGAAGTGGCTGTGGCTGTAGATCACATAGCGGATCGGCGCCTTGGTGATCTTCTCGATCTCCTCGATGTAGGTTTTCGCCGCCGGTCGGCGCAGCCCGATCGGATCGGTCGCGATCACGCCAGCGGGCGTGACGATGAACATCGACTGGTGGCCGCCGAAGCGGAAGATGTAGACGTTCTCGGTGCCGTCGACCTTGGTGGTGGCGAAGGGCGGCTGTTGTGGCTGCTGCGCCTGCGCGGTGGTGGCGAGCAGTGCCGGCAAGATGGCGCCAAGCCCGACGATGGGTAGCATTCGCGACATGGTGGTACCCTCCCTGATTTTGTTACGCTATTACCTCATTACACCGCGAGTAAGCGCGGTGGTGCCCCCCCCAAAACCAGAGGCGGGAGACAACCGTCTCCCGCCTCGATCACGAATGCAATAGGCCAATCCGCGTTAGCGGGCCGGCGGCACGCCGCCGATGACTCCCGCGATCTTCCAGGTTGCTCCCTCTTTGAGGTAGCAGACCTGGTCGCTCGCCAGCGGCAGCAGGGCATCGGTCGGGATGAAGGCCAGCTTGCCCGACGGCGTGACGATACGGATCATGTCGGCATTCACCGCGCCGGCCGGAGATTCATCGGGATAGGCGCGCACCAGATTCAGGCCGAGCTTCTCGACCACTGGCGCGTTCGCCTGTGCTTGCCCGCGCGCCTCGATCCCGTCGCGAGTCGGGTATCCCCACTCTGCCGGATCGGTTTGCGTGGACGTCACCAGCTCCTCGAACGCCTTGTCGTCGATCGTGGGCTCGGCGGGCGCGCAGATGACGCCGGGATGGTCGGGATCATTGATCGGCTCGGCGGTCGGCTCGGTGGCAAAGCCGGCCAGCAGATCCCAGCCGGGCGGATCCTGGCCCTCGAGCCCGATGGCCTTGGACAGATTGTCGATCGGCTGCTTGTTCTTCTCGGCGATGTCCTTGCCTTCCGGAATCCAGAAGAATTTCTGCGTCAGCAGGCGCGCGAGCGCGGCGCGGTCCTTCTTCTCCGCGATCCCGGCGAGTTGCTGACGGAAGGTCGCAAAGGTGGCGTCGGCCACCGGCTGCGGCAGCTTCACGGCAACCGGCTTATAGGCCTTTGGTGGAGCGAGCTGCGGTTGCTGCGGCTGTTGTGGCTGCTGGGCAATTGCCGCAGGCGGAGCCAGCGCGAGAAACAGGGCGGCCAATGCCGTAACGGTGAAGGAGAGGATACGCATCATCGGTTCTCCGGATTCAAGCCACAGGATTCTATGTTGCGACACAATTGAGACGACCATGCGGCGCGGAAGGTTCAGCCGGAATTTTCGCCTCCCACGCCGATGGAACTGAAGCGAGTCAACGCGATTTTTACGCGACCGAAGGCGGTCGCCTGGAAGTGTTGCTGCCAAAGCCGGCGCAGGGTGTGGCACATCCGGTCGGCCGTGAACAGTACGGTGACCGCTTGCCTGCGCAGACGCCACGGCCCGGACGTGGGATATGCTTGGAACATCCTGCCGAAGTCTCAACAATTACGGTGCCTTATATGCCAGCGATGCTGCTGTCGCCTGCCTTACTACCGATCCTGCTGCTCATTGGTTCCAACGTATTCATGACGCTAGCCTGGTATGGGCATCTGCGCTTCAAGGAGACGCCGCTCATCGGCGTCATCATGGCGAGCTGGGGATCGCGTTTCTGGAGTACTGCATGGCGGTGCCTGCCAACAGATTAGGCAGCGCCGTCTATACAACTGCCCAGCTCAAGACCATTCAGGAGATTGTCACGCTGCTGGTGTTCGCAGGCTTCTCCATTCTCTATCTCAAGGAACCGATCACCTGGAACTACGCCATCGGCTTTGTGCTGGTTGCGGCCGGCGCCTTCTTCATCTTTCGCAGTCCGCTGTGAGCTGCAGCCTCGCCCCGCAAGCTGTCAATTTGTTCACAGGTTGCAATAATTTAATGAAGGCGCGCCGCCTCGCTTTCGACATCAGCGCTTTTAATGGTGTAAAAAGGGTGTGGCGGGTCGAGCGGGCAATCAACGCATGGCTCTTGATTCCAAAGCAGAAGCAGCACTTGCACTCAATCGTTTCGGTCTCGGGCCGCGTACCGGCTCGATTGCCGCCATAGCGTCCGATCCGCGCGGTGCGCTGATGGCCGAGTTGGATCGGCCGGGCGCCGGTCGCGTCCCCAACCCCGAGTTGATGAGCAGCGCTGTTGCGACGCGCGCCGCATTCGCATTCCAGCAGGTACAGCGCGAGCTGCGTCGCAACGCCAAGTCGGCGCCGAAGGAAAGTCAAGAATCCAGAGAATCCAAGGACGTCGCGAAAGACTCCAAGGATGCAGCGGCGCCGGCACCTTCAGCTGGCGCAGCCAAGACACCCTCTGACTCCAAGCCTGACCCTAAGCCTGAAACCAGGCCCAATGCCGGCATCGCGCCGCAGCAGATCTATCTCGACGAGGCCAAGGCACGGCTTACCACGGCGCTTGATGCCGAGATTGGTTTTGTGGAGCGGCTCGCCTGGTTCTGGTCGAACCATTTCTGCGTGTCGGCCGACAAGGTCGGCGTGCGCCCGATCGCGGGCGCCTATGAGCGCGAGGCCATCCGCGCCAATGGGCTCGGCCGCTTCGTCGACATGCTGCGGGCGGTCGAGACGCATCCCGCGATGCTGCTCTATCTCGACAACGCGCGCTCGATCGGCCCGACGTCACAGGCCGGCAAGAATCGCGGTCGCGGCCTGAATGAGAATCTCGCGCGCGAGATTCTCGAGTTGCATACGCTCGGGGTGCGCACGGTCTACACCCAGGACGACGTCACAAGCTTTGCCAAGGTCATCACTGGCTGGAGCATTATTCCGCCGGCGCAGGATCCGGTACGCGGCGGCGAGTTCACTTTCAATCCGCGCATGCACGAGCCGGGAACGCAAACGATCATTGGCCAGCCTTATGCCGACGCGGGCTTCGATCAGGGCCGCCGCGTGCTCGCCGACCTGGCCCGCCATCCTGCCACCGCGCAGCATGTGGCGCACAAGCTCGCCCGCCATTTCGTTGCCGACGATCCCGCGCTGGCGCTGGTCGAGCGGCTGGCCAAGCGCTTCCGCGACACCGAAGGCGATCTCAAGGAAATGGCCAAGACGCTCGTCGCCGCGCCCGAAGCCTGGGCAACGCCGCGCGGCAAGCTGCGCCGGCCGACCGAATGGATCGTGGCGTCGCTGCGCGCGACAGGTGTCAACGTGGCGGATATTCGTCCGGTCATGCAGGTGCAGAACCTGCTTGGCGAGCCGCTGTGGCGGCCGCCGGCTCCCAACGGCTTTGCGGATGATGATGCGACCTGGCTCGATGGGCTCTCGCAGCGGCTTGATGTCGCCAACCAGATGGCGACGCGCATTGCTGCTGCCGCCGATCCGAACGCCGTGTTCGAGGAAGCGCTCGCGCCGATTGCATCGGCCGAGACCAGGCGAACCGTGGCGCGTGCCGAAAGCCGGACGCAGGCGCTGGCGCTGTTGTTGATGGCGCCGGAATTCCAACGCAGATGACGCGCCGCGCGCGGATCGGACCGAACGATATCCGGGATCGAAACCAAAGAGACGGGGTCATGACCATCAACCTGCATGCTCCAACCCGACGGCACTTGCTGCTCGCCTCCGGCACGCTGTTCGCCTGGGCGCATCTGCCGAAGCTGGCGCGCGCTGAGGGCCGCGATCCGCGCCTGCTCGTGATCGTGCTGCGCGGCGCGCTCGACGGGCTTGCGGCGGTCGCACCGGTCGGCGACCCGGATTGGACTGCGCTGCGCGGTGACAAAGCGCTGACGCTTGCGGGCAAGACGCCGGGGCTCGCGCTCGACGCCATGTTTGCGCTCAATCCCGCGATGCCAAACCTGCATCGGCTCTACCAGGCCGGCGCCGCCACCATTGTGCACGCGGCGGCGACGCCTTATCGCGAGCGCTCGCATTTCGACGGTCAGGATGTGCTCGAAAGCGGCCTCGCGCGTCCTGGCGCCGTCTCGACCGGCTGGCTCAATCGCGCGCTCGCGGCGCTCGAGCCCGCGGGCAGCGCCAATCCGGCGCGCTCGAACTTGCGCAACGCGTTTGCGGTCGGCCCGATCGCGCCACTGGTCGTGCGCGGGCCGGCACCGGTGCTCTCATGGACCCCGCCGCGGCTGCCGCCGGCGAGCGACGATACTGCGATGCGGCTGCTTGATCTCTATCGCCATGCCGATCCCGCGCTCGCGCGCGTCCTGGAGGAGCGCATGGGACTCGCCGAGATCGCGCGCGGCGTAGACGACAAGTCGCGACCCGCCGCCGCCGCGCAGGTGCGTGCCTTTTTTGCGGAAGCGGCCGGCACCGCGGCGAAGTTCATGGCGCGGCCGGACGGCCCGCGCGTCGGCGCGCTCGCCCTTGATGGCTGGGACACGCATGCCAATGAGGGCGCTCTCGACGGCCGGCTTGCGGCGCTGCTTGGCGCGCTCGACGGCGCCATCGCGGCGATCGAGACCAACATGGGCGACGTATGGCGCGAGAGCGTCGTCGCGGTCATCACCGAGTTCGGCCGCACCGCGCGCATCAACGGCACCGACGGCACCGATCACGGCACCGGTACGGTTGCGTTGCTGGCCGGCGGTGCGCTCAAGGGTGGCCGCGTCGTTGCCGACTGGCCCGGCCTCAAGGAAGCGAACCTGCACGAGAAGCGCGACCTCAAGGCAACCACCGATCTGCGCGCCGTGCTCAAGGGCCTGCTGCGCGACCACTTGCGCGTGGAGGAAGTTGCGCTCGCCAGTAAGGTGTTTCCCGAGAGCAGCGCGGTGAAGCCGGTCACGGGATTGTTGGCGTAAGCAAGGGCGCCGCTCGGTTGCAGCTGCGCGGCTACGACGCGACATCATTCAATCAGTTCTTGCACCCTTGATCTTGCGCCCGCTTCGTAGGGTGGGCAAAGGCGCTGGCACGGCCTTCAATGCAAATCATTGCCTCTCGTGCGCCGTGCCCACCAGCGGCAGCGCGTCTCGTATCAACGCTGATGGTGGGCACGGCGCACGAGACTCGTTTATTTGTATTGAAGGCCGTGCCAGTGCCTTTGCCCACCCTACGGGCTGCGTCTTGATCTCTGAGCCGCACTCACCGTGTCCTTGTCGGCTGCCCGGTTGCTTCCATCTCGGCGAGCACGTTCGCCAGCGGCCAGCCGGTGAGGTTGACGAGGTTCTGCGCCTCCTGCTCGAAGCGCTTCGGCAGCTCGGCGCGATACCTGGCGCCCGCCTCGCAGCTCGTCGTCGGGCCTTTCCAGGGATGGTTGAGCACATAGCGGCCCTGGAAGTTCTCGCGGTCGCGCGTCTCCGTCAGCACGAGGTCCTCCGGGAAGCTCTGCGCGTCGTAGCGCACGTGCAGCCGCGTGACATAGGCGTTGGCGCCCTGCACTGAGCGGAACGGCTTGTCGTCGTCGCTCGCGATCCAGCGCGCGCCAAGCTCCACCAGTTCTTTGCTGCTCATGGGATCGGCCGCACACGGGTCGCACCAGGCCATGTCCCAGGCATATTCGACGAACACCGCGCGCATGTTCTCGCGCGCGACCGCCTTGTCGAACATCGACTTGTAGAAGGTCGGGAAGTCATCCTTGACGAACAGCGGCACGTTGATGTCCGACGGCAGCTTGACGGTGCGATAGTTCGCGGTCTCGACTCGGCCGTTGCGGGTCAATGCATAGATGATCAGGTCTTGCGGGCCATTCGCGTTGACGGTGCCGAGCCGGATCGGCAGCATGAATTTGGGCGTCTCGTAGCGCACCTGCAGCGGCCGCAGATAGCTGTTGCCGAGCTTCGCCATGCGGTCGAGATTCACCTTGGCAATAAAGAAGCGCATCTTCTGCTTGATGTAGCTGCCGAGCACGGCGTCGGCGCCCGCGGGAATCTTGTAGCCGTTGTCGTTGAGGAAGTTGACGAGGCCGTCGCTCTCCTGCGCGGAGAGGATCGACACGTCGTATTCGCCGACGTCGTAGTTGGCTTCGACGGTGACGCCCCGATAGTCCCTGTTGCCCCGCACCAAACCACCGGCGGGTGCCGCGCCCCTCGTCGGGGAAGCCTGCGCCATGGGCATGAGCAGAGGCGCGCATGGATCGCTGTCGTGATATTCGACCAGCCGCGGCGCTGTGTAGCCATCGAGATGGTCGATGGTCTTCATCTCGACGACGCCGATCTGCTTGCGCTCGATGAAGGTCGGCACCGGAATGACGACCGCGAACTCCTTTGGCTCGCCTTCGTAGTCGCTTGCCATGGTGATCGCGGTGGTGTTGCCGTCGCGCGTCAGCACGACCTTCGACGACTTGTTGAACAATTTGGAATCGGCCTTGGCCACGTAGAAGCCGCAGAAGGCGGCGGCCGGTCCCGCGATCGCGGCCAGCACGGCAAGGACGGCGACGGTGGTCTTCAGGCGCGACGAGAGATTCATCGGGAGGCTCCCTGGCTGGCCGGCCTGCCCCAGGCAAATCGTTCTGCCGGCAGGATGCGGTCGATGAGAAGGGTGAGTGGGGAGATCGCGATCAGCGCGATGTAGAGCGCCGGCCGCATCTGCATGAAGAAAGCGAGATAGTGCCCTAGGATCGCAACCGAGGCGGCGAACAGGAAGCGGCCGAGCCGCGCGTCGGGCGAGGTGCGCGGATCGGAGATCATGAAGAACGCAAAGATGAGGAGCGAGCCGCTCTGCAGCTGATGGAGCGGGATCGCGAGCGGGTCGCCGAGCCAATAAGCCCGCGCGAGCAGCAGCGCCGCATGGCTGCCGAGGAAGAACAGCGCCATGTCGGAGCGGCGCGCGGCGTGCAGCACCAGGATGGCAAAGAAGCTCAGGAGCGCCACGAACCAGACCGCCGAGCCCCATTGCCCGGGCGAGATCCAGACGTCGTTCGAGGTGAACAGCAGCACCACAATGGCAAGCCCGGCCGGGTTCCAGATGTGCTTGCCGTCGATGCGCAGCACGAATTTGGAGCCGATCGCGATCACGCCGGCGACCGCATGCAGCCAAGGCTCATCGGCGCGTAAGAGCAGGCTCAGCGACAGCCCGGTGATCAGCGGCGAGCGCAGATCGATGCTCGGCAGGCCGTAGAGGCGCGAGCATAGAATCTGAGTCAGGATCGTGCCGGTGAGCGCGAGCGCGCTGTTGAGCGGCCGCGCGCCGAAGTCGAGCCAGCCGAAATTGAAAATCACCAAGGTCGAGAGAGCCGCGATCTGATAGTGGCGCGCATCCGACCAGATGTCGCGCGGCAACCAGCCTTGCATGCTGATTCACTCCCGCATCGCCACCCGCGGCGCATGTTATCTTGCAAGATGACGGCAGTGGGGCCACACCACGGCAAATCGTGTATCATGTCCAAACGTTAATGCTTGCGAGTGAGATCAACACTGACTTCATGCGCATCCTCGATATCCGCGAAACCGCAATCCCGCTCAAATCCGAGCTGAAGAACTCGAGCTTCGACTTCACCGAGATGACCACCTCCGTGGTGGCGGTCATCACCGACGTCGTTCGCGACGGCAGACCGGTGACGGGCTTCGCGTTCAATTCCACCGGCCGCTACGCCTGCGGGGCGCAGATGCGTGCGCGCTTCATTCCGCGCGTCCTGGCGGCGAAGCCGGAGACGCTGCTCGACGCCACCGGCAATAACCTTGATCCCGCCAAGGTGCTGGCGGTGATGCTACAGCGGGAGAAATCCGGCGGCCACAGCGAGCGCTCGATCGCGATCGGCACGA
>Ga0209488_10001178_pt1 | contig 22373 bp, 19 predicted proteins | sample Rivendell_Oct201_8_FD_188349 | JGI IMG/M metagenome (GOLD analysis project Ga0209488, IMG submission 188349) | Vadose zone soil microbial communities from the Eel River Critical Zone Observatory, Northern California, USA -... | ecosystem: Environmental > Terrestrial > Soil > Vadose zone >...
CTCGCTGTAACGGGAGCAGGATCGGTCGAGCCGAGTTCCCAGCTTCGTTGGCGAACCTCTCTGGCTCTGGCACTGCTCGCGTGGGGACCGCTGCTGGTTGCATTCAGCATCGTGGTAGTGCCGAGCGGAGCGGCTGGCGTTCGTGTAAGCCAGATGAGCGGGACGCTGCCGGGCACGCTTTATCCCGGCGTGCATTTTGTGATGCCGCTCGTGGAAGATGTCGCGCTGTTCGATACCAGAGACCAGGTCTTCACCACCGGCACTTCAGAAGATGGGAAGACTGCGGCTTCGAATGTTTCGACCAAGGGCCAGCTTCTGGACGTCCAAGCGAAGGAAGGGCTGATACTCGGTCTTGCGATTACCGTGCGCTACCGGCTCGATCCCAACCGGCTGGACTACATTCAGGGCAATCTGCCGCATCCGGTGGAGAAGGAAATTGTCCCGCCGACAGTGGCCAGCGTGTGGCGCGAACTGGTCCCGAACTATACCGTACGCGATGTTTTTTCCGCCAAGCGCGAAGAAGTGCGGAAGCGCGCGGCAGGGATGATCACGCAAAAGCTGGCGGGAGACGGAATCGTGGTGAAAGAAGTGATGCTACGCGACATTCAACTGCCGCAGGAGTACGCCAAAGGGCTGGAGACCTTGCTTCTAAAAGAGCAGGAGAACGACCGCATGGGAGTGGAGACCGAACTGAAGCAGAAAGGAGTCCGCATCGCAGAGTTGGAGGCCGAGGCGACGAAAGTACAGCAGATCAAGCAAGCCGAAGGTGAAGCACAAGTTCACGTACTGCAAGCAAAAGGCGAGGCCGACGCGATGCAGTACACGTTACCTTTGAAGGAGAAACAGATTAAGCAGAGCCGGCTGGAGGCAGAAGCACGCAAGGAGGCGACAATCCAGAATGCGGAAGCTGCGGCCCAGGCCAAGGTGATCGACAGCAAGGCCGAGAATGAGCGGCGGAAACTGCTGTCGGCCGCGGAAGCTGACCGGATTCGCGTGACGGCGGCGGCCGATGCCGAGCGATTGCAGAGCGAGGCTGCGATCCTGAAGCAGAATCCGCTGTTGATTAACAAAATCGTGGCGGAGCGGCTTTCCGACAAACTGCAGATCATGATGGTGCCCGCCGACGGCAAATTCTTTTTCGCCAACGACGTACTGCGCGGCATGAATGTTGCCAATCAGGGTAGTCAGGCGGAGCAGCCGTAGATACAGCCGAGACAGCGTTTTTGCAGGCGAGTAAGTTATGGCGGCTCAATTGGGTGAGAACATCAGGCGGGCCGCCGCCACGGTTCGGGGTGGTGTCCAAACAGTACAGAGCAAGGAAGCTGCCTTATGCGCAGAGCGGTTTATAATGCGGCCATCCCGAACATGCTGAATCGCGCCTTACGCCTTGCGGCTGGCTTCCGCCTTGCACTGCAAATTCTTTCTTTGATTCCTGCTTTTGTGGGCATGGTGCAGGCCGCGGATTGGAGTGGGCCCGAAGAGCAGCTAGCTCAAAAGATTGTCGCGGTGATCGGCCCCGGAGCCGTGAGTCTTACGTTGGAAAACCGTTCGTCGTTGGGCAGACGCGATAATGAAGTGATCGGCAACGGATTGCGTGCGGCACTTGAAGCGCTGGGGCTTCGCTTCGTGAAGCCGGAGCAGGCGGCCGCGTCGGTTGCGATCACGCTTTCGGAGAATCCGAGTTCCTACGTCTGGGTGGCGCAGATTCGCCTGGCCGCAGGTGAGGCTGCGGTCGTGATGGTTTCGGCGCCACGCGCGGAAGGCCCAGCCGTGCCGCGTGACTCCGTGCCGTTCAGCCTGCGGAAGGTTCCGCTGTGGTCACAAGAGGAGCGGATTCTGGATGTGGCGGTCCTAGAAGAAAATGTTGCGCCCACGCGCATCGCGGTGCTCGACGCGGAAAAAGTCTCGCTCTACCGGTCGCAAGGGGGAAAGTGGCAGCAGGAGCAGATGCTTGCGCTGAGTCATTCGCAGCCATGGCCGCGCGATCTGCGGGGACGATTGATTGCAGCGAAGGACCACCTGTTCGATGTTTATCTTCCGGGCGTGCTGTGCCGCAGCACCACAAGCGTCCCCTTGTCGCTGAGTTGCCACGAGAGCGATGATCCCTGGCCGCTGGTGAGTGGATCGCTGTTGATGGGAGCATCGAGTGGGACACCGACTGCGACCTTTCCAAACTCTGGCGCTTCCGCCGCAATTCCAGTCTTGATCGCGCAGATGAGCGCTTTCTTCGCTCCGACGCGCAATTTTTTCACCGGCGCATTGGCTCCCGGTGTGGGGAAATTTACTACGGTCGCTAAGTTCTATTCGGCTGCTGCAGCGCCTCGAGAAAAATATGTGCTGTGGTTGTTCGCATCGACAGATGGACAGGTTCACATGGTCGATGGTTTCACTGATCTGACCGCTAAGCTGGGCTGGGGCCCCGACCTGGCGAGTGTGCGGACTTCATGCGGCGCAGGGTGGCAAGTGTTAGCCACGAGTTCCGCAGACCAAGCAGAGGACTCAATCCGCGCGTATGAGTTCCCCGACCGCGACCCAGTTCCGGTGACCACGGGCGTGGACTTCGCTGGCGAAGTGACGGCGTTGTGGACGGAAGCGAAGGGTGATACCGCGGTCGCAATTGCGAGAAATCGAGAGACGGGGAATTATGAAAGTTTTCGGCTGGCGGTGGCTTGTAACCAATAGCGTGATCTTTGTCTTGGTAATCGCGGGCTCGCTGGTCGCAACCGCGGAGACGCGGCCGCAATACGGCGGCACGCTTCACGTCGCCATGCGTGCAGCACCCTCGTCATTAAATTCCGGGGATTGTACGCAGCCGAACTCATTCGCCAGCCGCAATCTCGCGCTGCTGATTTTTGAGACACTGGTTACTACGGAGGACGGTGTTCGGGTGCGTCCTGCGCTGGCTACTTCGTGGCAAGAGTCGTCGGGTAATCAGCGCTGGCAGTTCCGGGTACGACGAGGCGTCAAGTTCCACGACGGGGCGGTATTCACTCCCGAAATTGCGGCCTCTGCGTTGCGCAGCGCGAACCCATTGTGGAACGTCATCGCTAACGCGGACTCTGTCATCATCGAAAGCGATACGCCCGATCCTGGCTTGCCTTTGAAACTTGCTCTCGCCTGCAATGCCATCGTGAAGAAAACTTCCGACGGCAAGCTCAGCGGAACGGGACCTTTCCACATCACCGACTGGCAGCCTACGAAAAAGTTGTCGCTGGCAGCCGAAGAGAACTATTGGGGCGGTCGTCCGTTTCTGGATGCAATCGAGATCGAGTTGGGGAAGAACTATCATGATCAATTGACTGCTCTCGAGTTGGGAAGGGCGGACTTGGTCGAGGTTGCCCCGGAACAGTCGCATCGGGTGTCGACCGATGGGCGGAGAGTTGCGAGTTCGGCGCCGATGGAGTTGGTGGCATTGCTCTTTAGTCGGGATGAGCAATCTGCCGACGATAAGCTTTTGCGCGAAGCGCTGGCGTTCAGTGTGGATCGAGCATCGATCCGATCTGTCTTGCTGCAAGGCGCCGGGCAACCTGCGGGCAGCATTCTGCCCAACTGGATGAGCGGTTATGGATTCGTGTTTCCCACCGAAGCCGACCTGCCGCGCGCACGCCACCAGCGGGAACAAGTTCGAAGCCTGCCGGAATGGACAGTGGGATACGATGCCAGCGACTCACTCGCTCGCTTGGTGGTGGAGCGGATTGCGCTGAATGCCAGAGATGCGGGATTGACTCTGCGGCCCACAACGGTGAATACGCCCGATCTGCGGTTGGTCCGAATTCCGTTGGCGGCGGCTGATCCGCGGATCTCTTTGGAGAATTTCGCTGCCGCCGAAGGGTTACCGAAACCGCAGTTTAACGCCGGTTCAGCGGAAGATCTCTATTCTGCCGAGCAGGCCGCACTGGCAACGCAACGGTTAATTCCGCTTTTCCACTTGCCCGCAACTTACGGAGCATCGACCATCTTAAAAAATTGGACAGTTCGATCGGATGGAAGCTGGGGCCTGGCTGATTCCTGGCTGGGAACCACGAAACCATGAGCTTTCGCCGCAAGCTGCTGGCCGTGTTTGCGCTGACAGTGGTGCTGTCGGTGGCCGCAGTCGCATGGCTCGTCTCCGCCATGACGAGACGCGCCTTTGAGCGCACCGAGGATGAGCGAACCGGAGCACTGGTCGCGCAATTCCAGCGCGAGTTTATCCGGCAAGGGGAGGAAGCCGCCCGGCGTGTAGAAGCCATTGCCACTTCGGAGGCCGTCACTCGAATGGCAACGGCGTTAAATCGGGCGTCGTCATCTCCAGCATCATCGTCCGACTCCGCGGAATATTTCGAAGTCGCCAAATCTATGGCGGAGAACTACCGGCTCGACTTCCTGGAATTTGTCGATGTGAACGGAACTATCATCTCTTCGGCACAGTGGCCGGCGAAGTTTGGTTATCCCGAGAGCGCGTTCGCGAGTCTTGCAGCGTCCAGGGATCAGGCCGCATTTCTGAAGCAGGAAGAACTGCAGGACGGCAACGCCCTTGGATTATTCGCGGTGCGTGCGACACGCGTAGGCGATCATGCTATCTACGTAATCGGAGGACGCCGGCTGGACAAACACTTTGTTTCCGCGCTGGATTTGCCGGCCGACACGCGGGCGCTGCTCTATGAGAATCGCGGAGAACATTTCTCTCCGGAGTTGCTGCTCGACCCTTCTTCTGGCAGCTTTGCCACCAAGCCTACTTTGAACGGTTCTCGCCCGGCTGACAAACTTGCTCCGCTGATTGAATCCGTCCGGCAATCAAATCAGGAGATGACGGCGATTGTGCATTGGTCAGCGGATCAGGCTGAGGATGAGGTCTTCCATGCGATTCCCCTGCGAGGCGTGGGAAAAGATCATCCCTTGCTGGGAATTCTGCTGATCGGAAACTCCCGGCGCTCGTACGTCGAGTTGAAGCGGCACATTCGCGACTCTGCCTTATTGGTTGGAGGCGGAGGGATCGTGCTGGCGATCCTTCTCAGCAGTTGGGCTGCGGCACGGGTGACCCGGCCGATCGAGCAACTCGCGCTGGCCGCGCAGGACGTGGCCGGCGGGAACTGGAATGCGCAGGTTGAGGTCTCGGGCGCTGACGAAGTGGCTCAGCTGGCCGAATCTTTTAACCGCATGACCTCGGAATTGCTGAACCAAAAAGAGCGCCTGGTACAGGCGGAACGGGTAGCCGCATGGCGCGAGCTAGCGCGGCGACTGGCTCACGAATTGAAGAATCCGCTATTCCCTCTTCAACTCACGGTCGAAAATCTGCTTCGCGCGAAACAATCCAGTCCCGAGCAATTTGAGGAAGTGTTTCGAGAAAGTTCGGCGACCCTGCTGGCTGAGATTGGCAACCTGAAGGCAATCATCGGTCGGTTCAGCGAATTCTCGAAGATGCCTCAGCCGCAATTGCAGCGGGTACAGGTGAACGAGATGGTTCGCGGAGTTGTCCAGCTCTTTCAGGCGCAACTGCAGGCACCCGGACAGGCTCCCATTGACTGCAAGCTCGATCTGGACCAGAGTCTGGAGCCAATTGCCGCCGATCCCGAACTCCTGCATCGCGCTCTTTCGAACCTCGTACTCAATGCTATGGACGCCATGCCCCAAGGCGGAACGCTCGCGCTGCACACACGACGCAGTGATGGAAAGGTTTGCATCGAAGTTGCGGACACCGGTTCCGGATTGACGCCGGAGGAGTGCGAAAGAATCTTTACGCCTTACTACACTAGCAAGCAGCATGGGATCGGACTGGGCCTGGCCATCGTGCAGTCGGTAATCAGCGATCATGGTGGGACGATAAACGTTAAGAGCGAGCCTGGGCAAGGGACGACATTTGTGATCGAGTTACTGCAGAACGCGGATACGCTGCACAGCATCCTTGCTGCCAAGCGGGATGCAGCGAGCACAGGTTGAGCATTCTGCCGAAATGCATAAGGAGGAAGGTTGCCGCCGAAAGCACATTTGCTGATTGTGGACGATGAGGCCAACACGCTGGCCTCACTCTCGCGCGCCTTTCGTCTGGCCGGACACGAGGCTACAGTCTGCGACAACGCGGCCAAGGCATTGGAACTGGCGAAGTCGCAGCACTTCGATCTGATCCTTTCCGATGTTGTGATGCCGGGCAAGGATGGTCTGACGCTGCTTGAAGAGCTAAAGACGCAAGCCGTGGCAACTCCGGTGGTCATGATGTCAGGACAGGCGCACATCGAAATGGCAGTGCGAGCCACGCGATTGGGCGCGCTCGATTTTCTGGAGAAGCCCATCTCGACCGACAAGCTGTTGCTCACCGTGGAGAACGTGCTGAAGCTGCAGCGCCTGGAGAGCGAAAACCGTCAGCTGCGACAGCGCCTGGGCAAACATGAAATCGTATGGAAGGGCGAGGCCATGCGCCGCGTGATGGCACAACTGGAGCGGGTTGCGGCCGGCGAAACCCGCATCTGCATTCTGGGCGAAACGGGTACCGGCAAAGAGTTGGTGGCGCGAACGATCCATGAACGCAGCTCGCGGGCAGGAGGGCCATTTATCACTTTGAACTGCGCTGCCGTACCCGCGGAATTAATCGAATCGGAACTCTTCGGACATGAGAAGGGTTCGTTCACCGGCGCGGCCGGACGCCACGTCGGCAAGTTTGAGCAGGCTGACGGTGGAACCATCTTTCTCGATGAGATTGGAGATATGCCTCTCGCCATGCAGGCGAAACTGTTACGCGTGCTCGAAGAAGGAGAAGTGGAGCGCATCGGCGGCGACAAACCTGTTGCAGTGAACGTGAGAGTGCTGGTGGCGACCCATCGCGACCTGGAAGTCCGGGTGCGAGAAGAGAAGTTCAGGCAGGATCTGTTTCACCGCATTTATGTTTTTCCTTTGGTGTTGCCGCCGTTGCGGGAACGGCGTGACGACATCCCGACGCTGATCGAGCATTTTGCGGCGCAAGTGAGTGCGCAGAATGGTTGGAAGCCGGTCCCGTTTACCCCGGAGGCGATGGATGCGCTGCTGTCGCATGCCTGGCCGGGAAATGTGCGTGAACTACGCAACATGGTCGAACGCCTGATGCTGCTGGCGAGCGACGGGCAGGTTGATTTGGCAACGGTTCAAATGGCATTGCCTAAGACGTCCGCGGGCGGGAGTGTTATGGCTCATGGCCTCTCATCCGGCGCGCTCGCGGACCGCGTGCAAGGGTTCGAGCGCGAAGTCATCCTGGCTGAACTGAAGCGCAGCCAGCACAATGTGAGTCTCGCCGCAAAATCGCTTGGCCTGGAACGCAGTCACTTGTATAAGAAGGCGGAGCAATTGGGGATCGATCTGCGTGCCATGCGCCGCGAGCAGGATGCGCAGGATTGACCCCGGGTCAGCGCTCACAGGGCTACTGCTTGAAAGACCCTTCCGTCCTCAGTCAGCAGCCACCACCAATGGCACGGAATCACCTTTCAAATCCGCTGCCAGCAAGCGATGGAACAACTGCTCGCCCGCCTCACGCCGCACTGAGAGGCGTCCAGCACCGTACGCGCGCGATTTCAGTCCACGCTGCACGTCTTCACAAATCCCAAGATCCTCGGATTGGACCTGGTTGCCGACGCTGACCGACTCTTTGTTGTATGCGCTTCGCGCGTCACTTATGTCACTGAAATAGAAATCAAAAATGACCGTGCAGTGGTCGGCGTCGACGGGCACCACATAGTTTGTGTCCATGTATCCCTCATAGCAGTTGATCATGAGGTTGGGATATTGCCAGAAGTACCAGGCGCGGTCGCCCTTGCGGGTTGCCCCGGTCGCTGCATCTTCATCGGAAGCCACCATTGGACTTGACTGCAGACAGTAACGGTCCTCGTTTTCGATTGTGTATTGCTTGTAGTCGAGCACGGAATTCAATGCCTTGTGCAGATGAGGCACGTGATAGCCGCCATCGAGATAATTGTCGATGAAAACTTTCCAGTTGCAGTGAATGTTATAGGTTGTGCGGTCGAAGAAGTGCAGGTTGCTGATTCCGAGGGGCGCTACGCGTTTGACCAGCCCTCCGAGGAATTCCTTAAGAGGCGCAGCATGAGGGTCAAGATTTATGAAGACGAAGCACTCCCATATTTCGACGCGTACCGGCACCAGGCCGTTTTGAGCGCGGTCGAAGTTCTTTACACCTTCGAACTCGGGCATTCCTTTCAACGACCCGTCCAGACCATAGTTCCAACCGTGATAAGGACAACGCAATAAAGATGCCTGGCCGCAAGGCTGGGTCACGACCGCGGCGGCGTGGTGACGACACACATTGTAGAAAGCACGCAGAACGTTATCGTTGCCCCGAACCACAACGATAGGCTCTCCCGCGAAGGTCGCTGAGATGAACTCTCCGGGTTTCTGCACTTGGTCGGTGCGTGCCACCAGTTGCCAGGTCTTGCTGAAAACGTTCAGACGCTCCAACTCGGCAATTCGCGGATCGACGTACCACGGCGCTGGGATCGTCGAGGCCTCTGCCAAGGGGGCACGATCGTCATACTTGGCCAATATCTGCTCAACGGATGATTGCATGCTTATTTTTCTCGTTTGGACAAAAGAGTTGAACCCACCAAATACAAATGACGACGACGCTAACGCTAGCGGCTCCGCGGTCCGCGCGCAGCAGCACGAGAATTTTGCGCTGGACCAATTGCTGCAGAGCCGGTCGCTCGCTGAAGTAGAGCCAGAAACTGTTGGATTCTTGCTTCCTTTTTCTCCGCAAGTTCGCCGGATCGGCGAAACAGGCCTGGATCGAAGTCCGCTGTGAGCAGGGCGCCCTGAAACCGTTCCATCATCCAATCGACGATCGAGACAATCAGTTCCACATCCATGTCCTTGCGCAGCTCACGACGCTCCAGGCCGAAGCGGACAAAATTTACCGTACCATAAGGATCTTCGGTAATAAGAAAACGATTGATCTCGCGCTTCAAAACCAGATCGGTGCCGTAGTTGCCAAGCGAAGCAATGCGGTAGGGGATCCAATCCTCCTGCAGCAAATCCTCGGTTCGTACGAGCCAGTAACGAAGCACTTCGAAGAAACCAGCCTCTCGGACTGCCGCCGGCGCGTCCAGATATTTGGGAAACGACTGTACCGCGCGCTTATACACCTCGAAGAAGAGGCCGTCCTTACTGCCGAAGTGCTGGAAGATCGACCCTTTGGCAATATCGAGAACAGCTGCGATATCGCCGACGCGGGCGGCGTGATAGCCGTGCTGAGCAAAGTGTTGCATGGCGGCTTCGATGATCTGAGTGCGCTTGGCCTCGGAGCGCGGACGCACAGGAGCATAGCGCTGGTACAGCGGCGTGCTTCGGCTGCTGGCAATTGCACTCATAGAATGACTTATAGTCATGAGAGTTATACAAGGGGACTATCGTGATTTCAATTTAATTCTAGCGGCGAGCACGGTGAGCGTTATCAGCCTTCGAGATGCGTTCGTGACCATAGGTCAAAGGATTGGATTCCTTTGCAGGTAACGCCGAATGAAATAGCGGGCCGCGCCTCCGTGCCCGGCAGTCTGCGAAGGAGGCGGAATGGCAAAGTGAGCGCGGGCATTCGTTAACAGTGAACTGGAGCGGGCCCGGAGCCGGGCCCGCTCGATATTCCGTTGTCAAGGAACTATCCCACGTTTCGCAGACGTGGCTCTTCTGCGCGTACCAGCGGAGCGTCGACCAGATGCTCGCTCAGGAACCACACTTGCAGTTCGTTGGCACGCAGGACATCGCTCACGACCAGGTCATTGGTGCCTTCGTCGCCAAGTTTTGAAGCGCGCTGCGATAGTGTGCGGCAATGACCGATGATGATCTGATGGGCATCGAGCAGACGGGAAATCTGCACCGGAACCTCTTCCCTGCCGCGAGGCGGACGTTCGATGCGAGTGGTTTCGGCCACATCCGCCGCCATGGCTATCGAGAGCCCGCCGAGCAACTGGATTCGCTCCGCAATCTCGTCAACGATCTCGACCTGCTCTTCGTAGTGCTTATCGAACAAAAGATGAAGCTGATAAAACGTAGGCCCCGCGACCTGCCAGTGAGACTTCTTGTAAAGATCGCGTAACGTCATGGTGTCGGCTAATAGCTGATTGAGTTGTTCCGTCATTTCCAGGCGCACCGGCTCTTCCAGGTCCAGCGGCATCAAATGAGACACCGTGCCGTATGCTTGAATCTCGCCGGCGTGCTGATGCAGCCGGGGCTGCGCACTGATTTTCCCTCGCATCGTGGAATTATCCTTTTTGGACATATCTGTGACCTCCCTGCTCTTGGCACATCTTGCTTGAATTCCGAACGAGCCCGTCAGTCTACTCCACGGGCTACTATGCCGTTAACCTTGGATGCTGTGCCACTGCTTTGGATGCACCGGCCGTTACATTTGGCCCACCGCTGTTCCAAACAGCCTTTTTCCCTGGGCGTCGACGGTAAGAAATTTAATATTTCCTTCAGGTTCCTTCATTATGGTAGGTACAGTCCTCTAACCGTCGAAACCCAAAGGGATCGTTACGCCCGATGCTGAGGCGGGCAGATTTCGAATCAAGGTGTCGTTTACGATGAAGCTTTTAATCGTGGGAGACGAAATCCACGTCGCCAACCTACTGCGCCGGGCACTGACCGAGGAAGGGCACCTGTTTGCGTAACAAGATTGATACTCCGGGCAAACCGAACCTCATTCACAGGGTTCGTGGTGTGAGATACCCGATCCGCAAGGATGGCCAGGTATGAGAAGACTGTCGATCGGAGTGCGCCTCACTCTTTGGTACCTCACGATTTTCGCTCTGGCTCAAATCGTCTTCGGCGCGGGAATGTGGTTGGTCCTGCGCCATCATCTTTATGACCTCGTGGACGACAACCTCGAGCGCGAAGTGGATGATTTAAACAATTTATTGCATGCGCAAAAGAAAGATGCGTCTCCAGCAGGTTTGAGGCACGAACTCACGGAGGAGTATTCACTGGAACACTCGGGCGATTATCTTCAGGTTTATCGGGCCGATGGAGAAATGATTTACCAGTCCCCTTTCTTGCAGGCTTATCCTCTTCATCACTGGAAGCCGGGCACAGTCGACCCTATTGTGATCAAGCCTGGTCAACGTAGGCGACCGTTCCACGAAGACGTATGGCTTGGAGGGAAACCCTTCCGCTTCGCCGCCCAAGATATAGATACAAAGGGAACGGTCTACATCGTGCAGACCGGGTTAGTCACCTACGACGTGCTGAAGACACTGTCTCGCTTTCGGCTCTATCTGCTCATGTTCGCTCCACTGCTGCTGCTCATTGCCGCAGGCGGTGGATACTGGCTGAGCCGAAGGGCGTTGTCTCCAGTAGACGCTCTGGTGCGCACGGCACGCTCCATCACTGGAACCACGCTCAGCAGCCGGCTTGAAAAGTTAAGCACTGGGGATGAACTGCAGCGACTGTCGGACACATTGAATGAAATGCTGGACCGCATCGAGCTTGCTTTTCGCCGGGTGACCGAGTTCACCGCCGACGCTTCGCACGAACTACGGACTCCCATTTCGCTGGTCCGCACTGAGGCGGAGTTGGCCCTGAGAAGATCGCGCGGTGAGGCCGAATATAAAGAAGCGTTACAACACATTCTGCTGGAGGCGGAAAGGACCACTTCGTTGATTGAGGAGCTCCTGGCTTTGGCCCGCGCCGATGCGGGACGCGAGACTCTCAAATTGCATCCAGTGGACGTTCGGGAAACTTTACGAGAAGTTGGAGAAGGTTGGCGGCGAGTTGCCAATATCAGCAATCTGCAGTTTAGCGAAACCATCGAGCCACGGGAGTCGCTGGTCTTGGCTGACGAAGCGGCGTTGCGAAGAGCTATCGACATCCTGCTGGACAACGCTTTCAAGTACACTCCTTCGCCCGGAACCGTGCACCTCTCTCTCGAACAGCAAAATGACAGAGTCCTGATCACGGTTCGAGACACTGGAATCGGAATCGCAGCGGAAGAACAAGGCAAAGTCTTCGAGCGTTTCTATCGAGTCGATAAGGCACGCAGCCGGGACATGGGAGGCGCAGGTCTGGGCCTCTCCATTGCCCAATGGATTATTCAGCAGCACGGGGGCAAGATTAAGCTGGAGAGCAGTTTGGGCAAGGGTTCCATGTTTCGCGTGGAGTTGCCTCTCTCGACCGTCGTGCCGCAAAATCCCCTGCCGGCTTGATGCTGTGTGTTCGACGTCGTGAGCGGTTTCGTGTGGATGCGCTGTAAAACTAGCACTTAATAGTTAATAGAAGACTTAGTAGATGAAGGCGGCAGAGATGTGCCGCCTTCATCCGTTTGGCGATGGGGAGTTACAACACTGTTTCATAAACGCGAATCGCCGCGGTCTTGGTTCCGTGATGCGGAACTGCCACATAGAAACGGTTGAGCTCCGGAACCAGGATGGCGGTTTTCGCGCGAAATGCTGTGGGGACGTGTCCAATGCGCTCCACGTGGTCGGCATCCTTAATTTCGAACACGTCGGTGAATTCAGTGCCGGCAAAATAAATGCGCTTTTGAGCGGCGCTGAAGCATGCGTCATCCACCATCGCCGGGGCAGCCACGCTGGTTACCACCTTGCCCGAATCAGAATCCAGAACATAAAGCTTAGCGGGCTGACGAGCTCCAACATACAAGCGATGATTCGCCGCATCGAACGAGATCGTGGTAAGGCCTTTCGCTCCTGAGATCGGCCAGGACGCGGTAACCGTACGTTTTTCCCGGTCGATAACTTCGACGGTGCTGTTGCCCCGAATGTCGATGAACATGCGAGAGCTGGAGGGGTCAAAAGCCATGGCTTCGACATCATCGGAATCCATTTTGATCTCGCCAATCTTCTTGGCTTCTGTCGTGTCGATGATCTCTAGATAAGCGTTCGGAAGTTTGGCGTCCTTTCCGCCAGTAACGACGTACAGGTACTTGGTTGAAGGGTCGTAGCCACTGGAGTCCGCCCCGTCTCGCACCTTGATCGTTCCCGCCGGTTCATAAGAAGTGGTGTCATAGATCCTGACCTCGCCCAAGTCGCTATCGACGACGAAAAGTTTTTTCAAATCGCCGCGAAAAAGGAGTGAATGAGGAGCTTTGAGGCCGTCAATGGTGTGGATCAATTTGTTGGTTTTGGTATCAAACACTTCGACTTTAGAATTTTCTTCCGCGGTCGCGAAGAGCCTGTTGCCTTGGAGGTCGATCGCAAGGTGATCGAAATCGCCGTCCTTTAGATCCGGCAACGGAATGGAATGCAACAACTTCACCGGCGCCTTCGCGGGCTCCTTTTGCTGACTCTGGGCAGCTATCGGAACTCCCGCGAGCAGCCCAGCAAGAAACAAATTTTTCACCCTATTCACTGTATCCTCCATCACTGAATTTATGGCCACACTCTAATTTGGCAGCTTAACGAATTCAGGGTTCGCCTTTCCAACACTCTGTTCGAAGCCAAGATAGGTATGACAGAAAATTGGAGAACTAGGCTGGTTATCCCAAAAGAGTCCGTGCCAGTAAGCTTCGAATAGTATCGCAACAACGACAGAGACCGAATTAATTTTTGCTTAATAAATATTCAGGTGAAACGTCTTGACGAGAATGGGTGGAGGGGCGCATAAAACCAGCGTTATGTTTTCGGTCGGTTGACTGCGAGTGAGCGTAAGGCTAATAACCCGGAGGCCTGTTACTGGGAACTAACAGTCACTGTGAAGCGTGCGGGATTTGCGACCGCCGTAATGGAACTGATTCTCACCGTCGGCGCGCAACATGTCTTGAACTATCCATTTCTGCATCATCTGTTGCGCACGTTCAGGCGATCTTCCATTCTCGCCACCACGATAAAGAAACGCATATTCACTCATAATCCTCTTCTCCTCTTATGATTTGCACTTCAGACTATAGACGTCTGAGGAGCCGGAGCCCGGACATTTTTTTTTAGCGCGGGCCCGCAAGTTTCTCGGAACCGAAGTCAACTATTGTGCTTTACGCTCCTTCAATCTCCCCATGACCAGTGCCAGGTTGCGCTTGATGGTTGTTTGAATGGGACTTCGATCGATCCGCTGCACGTATTCCGCGGCGCGAGCACCACGAATCACCTTCACCAGAAATTTTGTGCTCTTCATAGTCTCTCCGGTGTTGCCGGGCCGATATTACCTAGATGACATTAAGGAAGGATCGGCTCAAAACACCGTGTGTTTTCAATCGACAAATCGCCGGAAGTCGGCCGAGAGTAAACTGGGTTCTGTATGCGGAAACGGCTTATCACTCCAACTCAAGAGACGGTTCGATCCCGCGGTGTAGGTTGGCTCGATGTCGAGCGGGCGGCAATGGTGGAGATCACCTCGGAGGATAAAGATTATCCCGTCGAGTCTGCTTTTGCTTCGAGAGAGGCGCAGGGCTGGCGCGCTGCGGAAGCGGGGATGCAAACGATCCGGCTCGTGTTTGACCAGCCGCAAAGGCTGAAACGGATATCAGTTGTTTTTGAAGAAAAAGAGATCGCGCGGACCCAAGAGTTCGTCTTGCGCTGGTCTGCCGATGGCGGGAACTCATTCCGGGAAATCGTCCGCCAGCAGTGGAACTTCAGTCCTCCAGAGACAATCCGCGAGGTCGAGGAATATCAAGTTGAGCTCGCAAGCGTCACCGTCCTCGAATTGATTATCGTCCCGAACGTGAGTGGCGGAAGCGTTCGCGCCTCGCTCAAGAGTCTGCGCCTGTCCTGAGGCGTGACCAGGGTTTTCTAGTGCTTCACGAAAGAACTGCCCAGCCGCGAGTTCGCGCGCCGGGCAGTTTGTTGACCTCGGTTAGAGGGGTCGAACGTTTTCCGCCTGGAACCCTTTCGACCCCTTGGTGACGTCGAACTGGACCGTCTGGCCTTCTTGCAGGCTGCGAAAGCCGTGGTTCTTTCCCAAGGCGGTTTGGGCACGAGTGAAGTCGTGCCCTTCCGGGTCGCACAGAATACGAAGGGCCTGAGCCGGGACCGAGTCAGAGTCAACGGCAAAATCAAAGGCAGCGGACAGGAGTGTCCGCTCTACACGAGCGGGGCGTCGCTTCGCTCCGCGGACAGCCGAGGCGGCTGTCCCCACATGAGCTGCTTTAGTTTAGGAAGTATTGTCGATACAGGGTGTCGCGTTGCGCGGGGCGGAAGCCGGCGTCACGGATGATTCTTCTTAACTCTTCTTCTGTGGTGCAGTTGGTTACGCCTGCGGCTCTCACTACGTTTTCTTCTAACATCACCGAGCCTACGTCGTTGCCGCCGAAGCGGAGGCCCATCTGGCAGACTTTTAGTCCTTGCGTGACCCAGCTTGATTGCACGTTTAAGAAGTTCGAAAGATAGAGGCGCGAGATGGCGAGGACTTTCAGGTAATCGACGGCGGTGGCTTCGTCCCAGTGGCGTCCGCCGAGCGCGGTGTTTTGCGGCTGAAAGCTCCACGGGATGAAGGCGGTGAATCCGCCGGTTTCTTCCTGCAGATCGTAGAGGCGCTGGAAGTGGTTGACGCGATGCTCGTAAGTCTCGCCGACGCCGAACATCATGGTGGCGGTGGTGCGCATGCCGATCTGATGTGCGGTGCGGTGAACGGCGATCCAGTCTTCGGTCAGGCACTTGAGGCGCGCGATTTTGTAGCGGACTTCGTCGTCGAGAATCTCGGCGCCGCCGCCGGGGATGGAATCCAGTCCGGCATCGCGCAGGCGGAGAATGGTGTCCCGGAGGCTGAGGCTGCTGTACTCGGCGATGGCCAGGATCTCGGATGCGGAGTAGCAGTGCAGGTGAATTCTCGGAAAACGCTCTTTGATGCCGCGCAGCATCTTCTCGTGCCAGTCGATCTTGAGGTCGGGATGGAGGCCGCCCTGCATCAGGACGCCGGTACCGCCGAGTTCGACGGTCTCGCGGATTTTGTCGTAGATGGTATCGAAATCAAGAATGTAGCCTTCTTTCGCGGCGGGGCCTTTGAGCGGGCGGTAGAAGGCGCAGAAGGTGCAGTACTCGGTGCAGAAGTTGGTGTAATTAATGTTGCGGTCGATGATGTAGGTGACCGTACCCTCGGGATGCAGCTTGCGGCGGACAGTGTCGGCTTCCATGCCGATGCCGATCAGGTCGTCGGAGTGGAAGAGATCGAGGGCTTGGGATTTGGTCAGGGACATTGCTCTTTTATTCTAGCGGAGCGGCGGAGATTGGGCCAAGTTCATGTACTTGGAGACACTTCGACAAACAGTCTGTGGTGAGAATGCCTTGCGGAGCTTGGGGGCGTGCCTGCAGGGGTCCTTCGACTTCGTGGCGTCTTCGCGTTCGCGAAGACGCCACTGCGCTCAGGATGACACCTTAGAGGTGGATGCCCTTTTCCAGCGATAATACTGAGTGATGGTGAGGACTGCTCCCACGCACGCTAGAGCCACAAGAATGCCGACCGCCATCTTGTCGTATCGGGCAAAGAAACGCACGATCTGGTTTCCGTATAGCGAGCCCAGGCCGGCGACGATGGTGTAGCGAAGCAGGCGGCCGAGGGTCAGGGCTCCCAAGAATTTTTCCCGCGAGTACTGCATGGCACCGGCCGCCAATAGGAACGGAACAAAAGGAAATGGCGGCGGCAACAGAGCCGGGACCGCGACTGCCCAGAATCCCCAGCGTTCAAAGGTTTCGTAAACTCTCGTGGCTCTCTCTTTTGAGAGCTTGCGTTCGACTGCTCTTTTTCCGCCTTTCAGTGCCAGACTGTAAGTGATGTAGCCGCCGATCACGGCGCCGAGCGTTGCCATCAGCGCGTAGTAGGGCCAGGGCTCGCGATGGCGGGCGGCCAGCCAGATGGTGAGGACGTCCATGCTGCCGGTCAGTGGGACTACAGAGTTGTCCGCGATTCCCAGCAGGACCAGACCTGGACCACCCATGCGACGTAGGCGGCGAAAGATGGGAATCACAAGCAGCGGATGGAAGTGGAAAGCCATTCAGGTTTGGAGCGAGTTTACAGTGGCTGGCCAAGGCATGCGCTAAATTATTACCGCCTTGGCGGGGCTGGCGAAGAGCATTTCCGGGGCGGGAGGCAGTGCTCCGATTTCAGCGGCGTAGCGGTAAAACAACTGCATGCCCTCGAGGCATTCCGCGTCGAGGTGGTAATAAATATTTTCGGTCAAGTAGGTTCGGGCTTGGGACTCGCTGATGCCCAGGCGGGGCGCCCACTCCCGGGCGATGAAATTCAGATTCTCCGTGAGAAGTCCGTGGTCGCGAGAAGTCTGGAAGATCGCTGATAGGTCCTGGGCTGAATCGGCTGCTTGCAACGCGTCTTCGCGGATCGCCCAAAATGCAAATACGAAAGGCTTCCCGGTAAAACGAATCCACTCCTCGGCGAGATCGAGCGTGAGGTAGCGCGAGCGATCGATCTGCAAGGCGGGGTCACCGATGAGCAATCCGGCATCGTGCTGCGCCAGCATTTTTTCGACATCGGGAGCCATGGGTGAGAACGTCCGTCCGCCGCCCAGCCATCTCTCGAACAAGACCTTCGTCAGCGCCACGGAAGTTATGGAAGAAGTGTCCAGCGCGACGGTACGGATTTTCTCTACCGGCATTTTGCTGACTAGCAGGATGGAACGAACGGCGCGGCGTGAGGCGATGGCGACGTCCGGCAGTATTTTCAAGCCTGGAATGAGTGCATAGGCTGCCGCCGGAATGATTCCGATGTCAGCCGTGCCGGCTTCGAGAGCTTGGGCACAGGCGGAAGGAATGGTGTAGGAAATGTCGAACTGGCGGCCGGCCGCACCGTGTTCAAAGTCCCACATCAGGGGAGCGGTGTTAAGGTAGGAAATCGCCGAAATTCGCAGACGTCTCATTATTATTTCCTTCAATTCTAACAAAGCCTTGTGACGTCCTCCCTTGACAGGGCTTTCAGCTCTCGTTACAGTCCGGCGAGTTCGAGGAAAGTCAGTCCCGGATTCCGCAGCCACCTCTCAGACTGGAGTCTAACTGTGACGAACGCCGTTGCTCCTCCGCCAACCGCCGCAAATGTCCTTGAGTGGCTTGCCATCTCACTGACTCAAGGTTTAGGGCCGACAAGGTGCAGAAAACTTGTTGAACATTTTGGGACAATCGAAGCGGTCTTTCATGCCTCGCTTACAGAACTGGAAAGCACGGGGATTCCAGCCGTCTCTGCCCAGTCATTGGCCACTGGGAAATCGGCGGAACTCGCGCGGGAAGAGCTTGCGCGCGCCGCGGCGGCCGGTGTGTCCTTGGTATCTCTCGATGATCCGGCTTATCCTCCGCGGCTGAAAGAAATCTACGATCCTCCGCTGATCCTTTATGTACGGGGGAATGTTGAGATTCTGGCTCAGCCCGGCATCGCAGTGGTAGGCACGCGCCATCCCACGCCCTATGGCTCGGGGATGGCTGAGCGGCTCTCGTGCGACCTGGCGACGCAAGGGCTCGTCATCATCAGCGGGATGGCTCGCGGTGTCGACACGGCCGGGCATCGGGGAGCGCTCGCCGCCAAAGGCAAGACGATTGCGGTCTTCGGGACCGGCGTCGACGTTATCTATCCCAAGGAAAACTCGCGGCTATCGGAACAGATTCTCGCGTTGGGCGGAGCGCTGATTTCGGAGTTTCCTCTTGGCACCTTCGCGGCCCCGCAGAACTTTCCCATTCGTAATCGTATTCTCAGCGGCATGTCGCTGGGAGTACTGGTGATTGAGGCGGCAGAGTACTCGGGCACCCGTATCACTGCGCGTTGCGCACTGGAGCAAAATCGGGACGTGTTCGCGGTCCCCGGCAACGTCACCAACAAGAATTCCTGGGGACCGAATACGCTGATCAAGCAGGGCGCTAAGTTGGTCGCGACCTGGGAAGATGTGTGGGAGGATCTCCCTGCGGCCGTGAAACTTGCATTGACTCCCGCGCCGCGCGATGAATCCGCGAGCGGCTCGTCCGCATCTCTATTTCCGGACAATAAGCTGCCGCCGCACGAGAAGCGAATCCTGAGCCTGCTGAAGCAGGACGAATCCACGCACATCGATGAGATCGTGGAACATCTGGACAAGGAATTGTCGTCTTCCGAGATTTTCGCAGCGCTCTTCGAGCTGGAGCTAGCCGGAAAGGTGAGGCAGATGCCGGGGAAGAATTTTGTGAAGAGTTTTTAGCTGTTGGCTCTTGGCTTTTGGCCGTTGGCTTGAATCTTTTCTCGTTGGGGTTTGAAGAGAGGAAGCAATGAGAAACTACCGGGACCTGCGAGTGTGGGAAGACGCTCACGAACTGACCTTGTCTATTTACAGAGTGACGCAGCTATTTCCGAAGGAGGAGCGTTTTGGATTGATTAGTCAGATTCGGCGGGCGTCCTCTTCCATTGGAGCCAATCTGGCGGAGGGATGCGGTAGGAGATCTGACGGCGAGATGGCGCGATTTGTCCAGATTGCAATGGGATGAGACGCCGAGCTCTCTTACCACCTTCTGTTAGCAAGAGATCTTGGCTTTCTCAAGAACGAAGAATACGCCAGCTTGAGTTTAGCGATCGATAGCATCATGAAGATGCTGTCCGCTCTCTCCGGGAAGATCAGAAATATTCCGGCGGCGTAGTCGTTTTGAGCTAAAAGCCAAGAGCCAAAAGCTAAGAGCTTTCTGCGGTAACTTGTTGCTTTCATCCCATTCGTGCTAGCTTCGGAAAAAGGAAGAGGAGAACTGAGGGAACATTGGCTAAAGGTTTAGTGATTGTCGAATCGCCGGCTAAGGCGAAAACCATCCAGAAATATTTGGGGAAGGACTTCACCGTCGAGGCCTCGCTGGGCCACGTGAAGGACCTGCCCAAAAGCATTCTGGGGGTCGACCCGGGGAATGATTTCGAGACCGATTACGTGGTCATCCCGGGCAAAGAAAAAGTTTTGATCAGGCTGAAGAAGTTGGCAGAGTCGGCGGACTCCATTTACCTTGCTCCTGACCCGGACCGCGAAGGCGAAGCGATTGCCGCACACCTGGCTTTTGAACTGGCCGGCAACGGCAAGGCAAAGAAAGCCAAGAAAGCAAAAAAGGGAGATCCTCCAGTCCCTCCGCGCATTCAGCGCGTGACGTTCAACGAAATTACTAAGCGCGCGGTGCAGGCTGCTTTTGAGCATCCTCGTGCGATTGACCAGCACTTAGTCGATGCGCAGCAGGCTCGCCGCGTCCTTGACCGGCTGGTGGGCTACCAGGTTTCACCGCTGTTGTGGGACAAGGTGCGCCGCGGTCTTTCCGCCGGACGGGTGCAGACGGTCGCGCTTCGACTGATCGTCGAACGCGAACGCGAGATCAAGGCGTTCGAGAAGAAAGAGTACTGGACCATCGACGCTCACCTCGCCAGCAACAAGCCTCCCGCATTCGATGCACGATTCCTGGGCAAGGGCGAAGAGAAGATTGAGGTCACGAATGGCGAGGATGCCGAGAAAATCCGCGCCGCGCTGGAGAATGCTGATTGGGTAGTTCGCTCGGTTGACAAGAAAGAACGTCGTCGTAATGCCGCGCCCCCTTTCACTACCAGCAAGTTGCAGCAGGATTCCTCGCGCAAACTCCGCTTCAGCGTGAAGCGCACGATGATGATTGCGCAGCGCCTGTATGAAGGTGTGGAGCTTGGGGAAGAAGGCTCGGTCGGCCTCATTACTTATATGCGTACGGATTCAACCCGGGTCGCGCCAGAGGCAATCCAGGAAGTGCGCGAATACATCGGCCAGGAATACGGCGCGCCGTACCTGCCCGAGCAACCGAACACATATAAAGAGAAGAAGGAAGCGCAAGCGGCTCACGAAGCCATTCGTCCGACCGCGGCGATGCGTCATCCCGACCAGGTCAAGCAGTATTTAAAGGAAGACGAGTTCAAGGTCTACAAGCTGATCTGGCAGCGCTTTGTGGCCTCGCAGATCAACCCGGCGGTGTTCGATCAGACTTCGGTGGACATCGACGCCAAGAGTGGCAGCGAGACGTTCTGGTTCCGCGTGACTGGATCGGTGCTGAAATTCGACGGATTTTTAAGGGTCTACGAAGAGTCGAAAGAAGGCAAGGATGAAGAAGACGAGGAACTGAAACACAAACTGCCTGCCCTTGAAGCCGGACAGAAGCTCACACTGAAGGAATTGAAGCCGGAGCAACACTTCACCGAACCGCCACCGCGTTACAACGAGGCGTCGTTGGTGAAGGAGCTCGAGGAACGGGGCATTGGGCGGCCGTCAACCTATTCGGCGATTCTTTCCACCATTCAGGAAAGGCAGTATGTCCAGAAACTCGGTGGCAAGTTCACACCCACTGAAATTGGCCTGGTCGTTACCGACCTGCTGGTGGAAAACTTCCGCGACATTTTCGACGTGCAATACACGGCTCGCCTGGAAGAAGAGCTCGACGAGATCGAAGAAGGCAAAGAGAAATGGACGGACGCGCTCGCCGACTTCTACAAGAAGTTCCAGAAGGATCTCAAATATGCCGAAAAGCATATGGAGAATATCAAGCGGATGGAGAAGCCTACAGACGAAAAATGCGAGCTCTGTGGTGCGCCGCTGGTAATCAAGTGGGGCAAGCACGGATCCTTCTATGCCTGCAGCACGTACGAAAAGGACGATCCCAACACCTGCAAGTTCACCAAAGAGAATCCGATCAACCTGCCCGATCTGGATTCAGCGGACGTCCAGGAGACTACGCAGGAAGAATACTGCGAGAACTGCGGGCGGGTGATGGTGCTCAAACGCGGACGTTTTGGCCAGTTTATGGCCTGCACGGGATACCCGGATTGCAAGACCACCCGGCGACTCGATCAGGGCAAGAAAGTCCCGGACATTCCGCTCGACGAACCGTGTCCGAAGTGTGGGCGCAACCTGATGATTCGCCACGGGCGCTTCGGCGAGTTCACCGCGTGCAGCGGATATCCGGAATGCAAGTTCGTGAAGCAGAATTTCATCGGCGTGAAGTGTCCCGAGTGCAAGGACGGGGACCTGGTCGAGAAAAAGGCGCGCAAGGGCAACACATTCTACGGTTGCGGCAATTATCCGAAGTGTAAATTCACTTCCGCACATAAGCCGATCGCCGAGAAGTGCCCGAGTTGCGGCAGCGAGTATCTGGTGGAGAAGAATTTGAAGGCTGGGCCGGTGATTGCGTGTCCGAATAAGGAGTGCGACTTCGAGCGTCCGGCGCCTGCTCCGGAAGCGGCTGCCACTACGGCATGAAAAATTGAGTAATTGGGTGATTTAGTAATTGGGTAATTACAAGAGGTATTTTCATGGCCAAGAAACCGACGGTGGCGGACGCTCAACTGATTCTCCAGCTCTACGATTTGCGCCGCGAAGCTGAAATGCGGAAGGCGCGCCACTGGTGGGCCGCCGAATTCTTTCCGCAGAGCGCCGAAGACTTTCTTAAAGTTTCCGGGGCAATGGGAACGCAGGAGAACAACTGGCTACGGCAGGTGCTCGGCTACTGGGGCATGGCAACGTCATTCGTTCTGCAGGG
>Ga0209488_10001183_pt1 | contig 22334 bp, 15 predicted proteins | sample Rivendell_Oct201_8_FD_188349 | JGI IMG/M metagenome (GOLD analysis project Ga0209488, IMG submission 188349) | Vadose zone soil microbial communities from the Eel River Critical Zone Observatory, Northern California, USA -... | ecosystem: Environmental > Terrestrial > Soil > Vadose zone >...
GCTGTCGGATGCTTCCGTCACTAATGCAAAGATGGTCCTCGTCGCAGACAAGGTCATGGCAAAGTGCGATGCCATCGACGGCTTGAAGGACGGTCTGATCGATGATCCCCGCAAATGCAATTTCGACCCTGCCAAAGACGTACCGCTGTGCACGGCGGGAACCGATCGCGCAGATTGCCTGACCAGCGCGCAGGCGTCAGCAATTTCCAAGGTCTATAGCGGGCCATCGAGTAATGGCAAAGCGTTCTTCCCGGGTTACATGCCCGGAAGCGAACAGGTCACTTCCCTGTTCGGCGGCGGCAACGGCAGCGGCTGGATGAACGTGATCGTCGGCGCTCAGCCGAATGCGAAGCCTGCGGACTTCAATCTGGCTGAAGGCATCATGCAGTATCTCGTGCACACGCCGCCGAAACCGGATTACGACTACAAGACTTTCAATTTCGATACGGATATTCACATGCTCGACGCGTGGAGCAAGCAGGCGGATGCGAAGAATCCGGATCTGTCGAAATTCAGGAAGAAGGGCGGCAAGCTGATGATGACCTATGGCTGGGCCGACTCGATCCTGCAACCCATGGCGGGAGTTCAATACTATGAACAAGCGGTGAGCAAGAACGGCCCCGACACGAAAGACTTTTTCCGCTTGTTCATGATTCCCGGCATGTCTCATTGCAGTGGCGGCATCGGCGCGGACCGCCACGATCCCATGACCGCGGTTATCAATTGGGTGGAGAAAGGCAACGCGCCTGCTTCAATCAAGGCCAGCCGCGTCGTGAACAATCAAGTGGTGCGCACGAGGCCGCTGTGCCCTTATCCGCAGGCTGCAAAATACAAGGGCCAGGGCAGCATCGATGATGCGGCGAATTTCCGCTGCGAAGCGCCGTAGAGACCGCGGGGCGTTTGGGCAGTTCACCCCAATTGGGAAAAAATTCGGGCGAGTCTTTCTCCCACAGGGAGAAGGTGGGACATCAAGAGATGGCGGGCCCGGATGAGGAAATCAATTTTCGCGAAAACTGATTCCCTCACCCGCCGCTTCGCGGCACCCTCTCCCTGAGGGAGAGGGACGCGCGAAAACATCCATTTGATCCCAAGCATTTCGGCCATCTAGCACACCAATCGCGGACACCGCGACCCCGTGAACGGAATCCGGAATTTCACTCCGACCGTGTACACCGCAAACGGCGTGCGCGTCTGGAATGGAGTGATCGTGATCGAGCCATTCGGATGATCCACGATGCTGCCTTCGTTGAGATAGGTCGTCGTTCCGCCGTTGTAATAACGGAAACCGAAATCCAGACTGATCCCGACCGTTTTCTCATAGACGGGAATCCGGATTCCTCCTCCATAAGTCCAGGCCGAAGTCGAATCACCGTGATTCTTCGTGGCAGCAAACGCTTCGCCATCCGAATTCGTTCCCCCTACCGAGGAATAGGTTCGGAAGACGACCCCGCTGAATCCCGCATTCACATACGGACGGATCGGACCGCGGGGAACGGCAAACTCCGGACCGATACCAAATGCACCCATCTGGTTTGACGTGACGACGTCGACGAGAACTCGTTCGCCGACGGTCTCCGACAGCGGGACGCTTTTCTTTTCCCTGCCGTACTGCATCCAGGCCGCATCAAATCGCACACTGGCCCATCCGTCGTGATCAAGGTGATACAGGAACGTGCCTGCGCCGCCGAGTGCATTGCCCGCATTCGCACGGAAAGCTCCCTGCGGTCGCGATTGTATGACCGATGGCGAGAAGTTGAAGCGCGTCGGCTGCGTGGACTGTGCCATTGCGGCACACCCCGTGAAACTCGCGGCAACAACGGCACACACCGTGCGTTTCCGGAGATTCGTCTTAAACTCGCGTGCTGCTTGAATAAAGAGCACGTTTTGCAGAACCGTGTGGAATCTGTTGTTGTGTCTCATGCAAACGTAATTGCACGCGCCGTTCCAGAGTACGAGATAATGTGTCGCGTGAGCGAAGCCCGATATATTTCCCTGCAACTTGCGCGGTTCGACATGTTGCGTGCCATATGCGGCCTGAGAGATGTCGGCGTGTCGGGCATGCCCTTCTGCAGTGTTGCTGCCGACACGCGTGGCGCCGGCACGGAACCGGTGTCTATGTTGGCGTTCGTGTTCCTGATCTTCGGACTGCACGAGAATGCCGACTCCGCTCATCAATTCCTCGATGCCCGAGACGAGGCCGCGCCATGGTTGCGCCACGCTCTCGAGGCCTGGTCCGGTGTTCTGGAGCCGACTCGTCATAAAGGTGAAGCGAACTTTCTGAACCGCGAAACTCCAGGGACGCTCTTCGAGACACTAGCTCCGGAACTCGCAGACAGCGCGCCGTTCGTGGCGATCACCTCGGCAGGCTGGAAGAACACCGACGGCGCCAACAAGAAACGCATCAGCGAATTCTCGACGGGAGTGCTCGCCGTGCGAGCGGCAATGACGGCGGTCGACGGCATGCACTCGCAGCAATCGTTCTTCTTCCCCGGCGTGCTCAAGTACGATCACCTCACCGTCAGCTTCTGGCGCGACAGCGACGCTGCGAGTGCGTACCTGTACGGGCCTGGTGTGCATCGACACCAGATGGAACGCCAGCGCACGAAGAATCTCGCCGATCGAACATCGTTCACACGCTGCACCGTGCTGCGTAGTGAAGGCACGTGGTATGGGCGGGACCCGAGCGCCTGGGGAAGCTGACCGCGTCTCTTTGTTCCGGCGAATGACTTGGTTTGCCCGCACGACTTCGCCTAAGCTTACGCTCTCACTTAACCTGCTGCGAAAGGATCGACATGTTGTTCATCGTGCAATTTGAAGACAAGCCGGGAGTCACCGAGCTGCGACAGAAACTCCTGGAAGAGCATTTCGCTTTTCTGGATCGACGAAAAGACAAGGTGCTGATCGCCGGGTCGGTCCGCGAGATCCCGTCAGACCGGCCGCTGGGCGGACTTTGGATCGTCGAGGCTGAGAACGAAGCGGAGGTGCGCGACGTCTTCAAGGACGATCCGTTCTGGATGAACGAGCTGCGTGCCAGCGTTCGCATCAATCGCTGGGTCAAGGCGTTTCCTGATCGCAAGACGTCCATCTGATCGCAACTCAGTTCCCCATTCGGTATGGCAGCCCCGCGACGCATGAAATTCTTATTCAATTTTGCGCGAAGCGCGTCCGAATAGCTGTAGGCGCGGTCTGTGACCGCGCACGCTCCGTCATTCGGAGTTAGCTCAGATTCAAGATTGTGCGCGGTCATTATTTGATCGCTGCGCGAAATTTCTTAATGTTTCGCGCTGTCGCGCTCACGCTTCGCGCGGGCTTGCATTCGCTCCGCTCATCGACCGCGCCTACAGCTATTCGGATGCGCTTCGCGCTGTTTTGAATTTCTTTTCAGACCACTGCAGAAGTAACTCTCAGTTCTTCTTCTCGAACACCACCTGACCGCCTTTGATCGTCGTGACGACGTTGAGCAACGCACTGCTGTCCTTCATAGGATCACCGTCGACGATCACGATGTCGGCCAGCTTGCCGGCCTCGAGCGTACCGATCTCGGCGCCGTGCATGGTTGCGGTCGCGGCATTCTTCGTAATGATTTTCACAACATCCTGCGGTGAGAACACAAGCCTGAGAGCGCGGAGTTCGTCGGCAAGAGTCTCCTTCGGCGGCCATTGTGTGTCGGTTCCGAAGCCGTAGCTCACCAGACCGGCATCCCACAGGAGCCGCGCATTCACGGGCCCCTGGCCGGCGCTCGATAGCGTATTCAACGGAAACGGCAGCCGATCCCTGAACAACGCAGTGCCCTTCTCGTCAAAATGCGGCACGAACACCGCGAGTGTCGACGTCATCGGGATTCTTGCGTCGACGATTTTCTTCACCGCAGCCGGATCGTCACCCAGGTTTCCAATGTGCGGCGTGTGCACGAGCAGATCGGGCTTTGCATCCAGAGCGGCCAGCGTATCGCGCACACTCACGGCGTGAACGATCGTGGGTTTGTTGTGCTTCTTGCCTTCGCTGACGATCAGTTTCAGCGTTTCGACTTCAGGACCGTTCTGAGTGGTATTCAGTACGGCTTTCAGATAGTCGTAGCCCGCCGCCACCGCGTCCTCGACAGCCTTGATGGTCGTCGCGCGCGGAATTGCGGGCGCGGGAGTCGCCGGCACCGGGCCGCGCGCGGGATCGGTGCGCGCGGGGTCGCCGCTAGGCGGTGGGCCTGTCGGGCCTGCGAGCGGTATGAAAGCGCCGACGAAGAGGCGCGGTCCCTTCATTTGGCCGGCTTCAATCCGTTTGCGCGCTTCGATCGCCTGAACCGGATCAATCGCGGCGAGCACTGTCGTGAAACCCGCATCGAGGAATTCCTGGAGCTGTTTCGGTGCGGTCTGCGTGAGCCATTGCGCAGGATTGCCTGTGACGATATGGCGGTGCGCATCGATCAGACCCGGCATTACGGTCTTGCCGCCCGCGTCGATGGTGCGTCCCGCGCCCGCGGCCGGCGTGGTGGCGGAGACCGACACGATCTTGCCGTCGCGTACAACGACGGCGCCGCGAACGATCACTCGGCCAGTGCCGTCGAGTATCCGCGCGTTCGTGATCGTGAGATTCTGCGCATACGCGCTGCCGGCCACGACGAACATGGCCGCTGCGGCAATCCAAACAAAGCGTGCTCTGATTTGCATCCTCGGTACCTCCAAAAAGGTTTCAAGTATACGACCGGATTTCGCAACTGAGGCGTGTTCAGAAAAAAAACCGCGACGCCACCGAAAGCCGGGGAGATTTGGGGTACCCTTACGCCTGATTACCAGAGGAGGAGTCCGATGAAACGCATCACTCTCGTGTACATTGCGCTCACAGCCGCGTTGCTGGTCCCCACGGCCGGCTTCGCACAGATTTCCTGTTCGCGCGAAGGGTTGCAACGCGCAGTGGATCTCTACATCGCGGCCCAGACCAAGGGCGACACATCCGGCCTGCCGCTGGCGATGGGTCTGGGTTACATGGAGAACGTGGCGCCATTCAATATCGCCAACGGCCTGATCAAGACGCCGATGAAGATTGATCACCAGCGCAGTCTGATCGATACGGCCACGTGCCAGACGTACACCGAGGTGATCGTCACGAACAAGGAACAACCGTATGTCCTCGGCACACGACTGCGCGTCAATCATGACAAGATCGCCGAGATCGAAATCATCTGGGAAACGACGGGCTATTGGTTGTTTAACGCCGACGCGTACCTGCAGTATGCGTCCACCGAGAAGTGGGACACGATTCCCGCCAACAAGCGCGATACGCGCGAGACCCTGGTCGCCGCCGCCGGTGCCTATCTCGATGCATTTCTCGAAGGAAAGATGGACCTGGTGCCGTGGGGCTTCCCCTGCAATCGCACGGAGGGTGGCGCGCACACCGGCAAAGGAGCCGCCGATGACACCTGCCAGTCCGGCGTCCCAAGCGGTGTGAACATTTCCAATCGCCGCTTTGTGGTGGACGAAACGATCGGCGCTGTCGTGGCGTTCTGCACCTTCGGCGCCGGTAATCCCAACGGTGGCAGCGGATCGCCGGATGCGCATCTCTTCCGCGTCGAAGGTGGCAAGCTGCGTTTCGTGCACACGCTGACGCATCTGCTGCAGGCGAATTTTCAGGGCGGTGGTGGTCAGCGAGGTGCGGCCGGAGGACGGGGCGCGGCACCGGCTGCGCCGGGAACTCCTCCTGCAGGCGCGGGTCGCGGAGCGCCGCAGCAGTAGCATCGAACAAAGACGTGATCGCCCCTCCTGGACAGGTTGTGCTGTCCAAAATAGGGATCGATTGTGGGCGAGTCCTTCTCCCACAGGGAGAAGGTGCCGCGAAGCGGCGGATGAGGGAATCCGGATTCGGGTTGATTCGGAAATTGATTCCCTCACCCGCCGCTTCGCGGCACCCTCTCCCTGAGGGAGAGGGACGCACGACAACACGCCTCTGATTTTGGAAACGAACTAGGACCAACAGCACAAAAAAAACGGAGCAGCGCATGCATCTGCACGCGCTGCTCCGTTTTTCGTTCAGTCCTCCGTTATTATCGGGCGCCACCTGGTGCAGGAGCCGCGCCGCCTCGACCAGCGCCTCCACCGGCTCCGCCGCGTGCACCACCAGCGGGGGTCGGTTGCGCCACACCATCGATGACGATGGCGCCATTCGCCGGGGCTCGACCCACGGCGCCGTCCACACCGCCTGTGCTGATCGTGATAACCGTACGACCATCGGCTCGTGTGACCGTTTCCGCAAACGCGCGCTTCGAGCCGTCCCTTGCCGGATAGGCTTTCACCGTGACCTTTTCCTTATTGTCGATCATCGACTTATATATTTCCGTGAAGCCGGTGCGGACCAATTGATTTGGTCCGGGCGTCTCCATCGCCCAGACTGCCGCGCGGCCTCCGGCCGTGGCCGGCGGGACGCTCAGATAGAAAAACCCATGCGGGTTCTGCTGATCGACTTTGCTGATGACTCCGACCAGAATCATCGCCTTGCTGCCGTCGTACTCGGCAACGAACGAATGGTGCGCTGCGACGACAACCGGCAGCATGGCCAGGATCGCGCCGAGCGCAATAAAACTTCTCCGCATAATTATTCCTCCTGAGATATTCATGATTTCAGCGCGCGACCGGTTCGCGAACGAGGCGGAAGCCGACGTCGCTGACGCGGAGCGTGGGACCAAAGTAATGATAACGTTCGGACGCCCGGAGAAAGCCTTCCGGGTTGGGCCATCCTCCTCCGCGGATCACGGGAAGCGCAACGCCCGCACCGCCCTGATATCCAGGCTGTCCGCGTTCGCCGTAATTCGCCTGCGGGCCCGGCGGGTCGTCTGCCGGAGAGGTGGCATAGTAATTCGCCTGGTAGGTGTCTGCAACCCATTCGCGAACGTTGCCGAACATGTCATAAAGTCCCCATGCGTTCGGTTTCTTGCCGCCCACAGGGTGCGACTCCTCGTTGGAGTTTTTTCCAAACCACGCAATCTCTTCAAGCGGACCGTAGGTGGCGCCTGTCGTTCCCGCGCGTGCCGCGTATTCCCATTCCGCTTCCGAAGGCAACCTGTAACGGTAACCATCGTTGCGCATGTTCAGACGGTTCGCGAACTCGATGGCCTCCGCCCGCGTGACATTCTCGACGGGATTGTTGTCGCCAACGAAGTCGCTCTCGGTTGCATTCATCACGGCTTTGAATTGCGTCTGCGTGACTTCGTAGCGGCCCATCTCAAAGGCTTTTGTGATGCGAACCTTATGCTGGGGCTTTTCGTCGTCTTTGCAACTGCTGTCGCCCGCCGAACAACCCATCATGAATTCGCCGGCAGGAATCTTCATAAATTCCATCCCAATGGCATTCTTCGGCGCAGCGGTCTGTGCGCTCAAGGGCACCTGAACCAACAGACAGGTAGCCGCGACTGCGACCGTTACTATAAGGACCAATCTCATGTGTCTTCCTCCGCTCCTTCGACGTGGGAGCATGTTTCCAAACCCCCTTATATGTCAACCGAATAGATGCACAATTCGGGAACAGAATCGTGTTAGTTAACGCAGGCTGTCCGGAAACATCTCCGTGGGGGGCTCGGCATAGCGTTTCATCTTGAGAAGAATTCGGGCACCGCCACCGGCAGCCAGCTGCACGGTCAAGCTGCGACCGTTGACGGGATAAACTTTTCCGGCGGACTCGACCGTCTCGATCCGATGTTCGCCGTATGCACCGCCCTGAACCACGACGGTCCGTGCCGCGGCTTTATCCAGATTGATGAGGGTGACCGCGGTCTGCGTGTCGGTCATTTGCGAGACCAGCGCCGCGACATTGTCGGGCAAACCGGCTCGTTGTCGCGCGGGATCGAAGTATCGCAACCGCGCATTCAACAAACCGCCGTCCCTGCCGGGAGGCAGACCGCCAAGTGTCAGCCGGATCAGCGCGTCCACTGCGGCCGGATTGAAATCCATCATGTTGTCGGCGAGACGCTGCGCCGCGGTGGTGTGATCGGCGCGCATACGGGTGAGTCGCGTCTCGATCAATCGAAGATCGCTGCGCAGAGCGGTCTCCGGATATGACGCGTTCGCTCCTTGAAGATAGGCGATCCAGGGATTGTTCCGGCCCGCGCGTTCCAGATCCTCCGGCTTCATGGACCAATACCAGACTTCGAGTGCGCCAACATTCCACGGCTGAGCCTGCCAGCCATACCAACCATTCGCACCGTACATCGTCGGGTATTGTTTTCGACCATTGACAGTCGTCGCGTTGGCATTCACGGCATCGATCATGTTGCGCCAGGCATCGATGTATTTCGAATCGCCGGTAACCCATAACGCATTATTGAAACCCACGAGCGCTCGCGGAATGCGATTGCGATCCTCGCGCCGGCCGGTCACCGGATTGATGGGACTGAAACCCCATCCGTACGCATTGCCCCACCATTTGCCGTCGGGCCCGCCAATCTTGCCGTCGATGTCGACAAAGCTTGGAATAACGCCGTTGTTCCGCTTCATGCGATCCAGCCAGGCATCCATGTAATCGACGATCCACTTCTTGTACTTGCTCTCGCCCGTCGTCAGATAAGCGTCCAATGGCAGCGTCGTCGCGACAAGATTGAGAAATGAATCGCCGGTAACATCGTCGTATTCGACATAGTGGGCCAGCATCTCGTCGAAGTTGCGTTCGTTGTGGCCCGCGGTAAAGTTCTGGATATCGATGGGATCACCGACCCAGTCCAATGCTGTGGCCTTGCGCAACATGGGGCCGCGGCTGCCGTTGATGAGACTGCGAATGAGCTTCAGCTTCGAATCGTAATTGGGTGCTTCCGAATCCTCACCCATGTACATGGCCGCATAGCGCTTTGCGCGGGCGCGATACTTCGAATCCGTCGGCACCGAGAGACCCATTCGATTGAAGACGCGCAGGGCCTCGCCGTGATGCATCCAGTCGGACTGGGTACTGAATTCCTTGTAGTACATACCATTGAGGCCGGCAGGAACCTGCGTCGTTTTGGCCTCGGTGTATTGCTTCAACATTCCTTCTACGCCCTGCATGGTCAGCCGCAAAACTTCATCGCTTCCGCCCAACGCATGGAGTTCGGGCCAGCCGGCCATGTTTTCGAAAGCATCGTCCGGACCGTCGTCCGCACCCCAACGTACGACACACTGCACGTAGCCGCGGCTGTCGTAGTACTTGTGGTAGTACTCCTCGATCGCCGGTGTTTGTGCATCGAGAAGCTGACGCTCCAGCCGCGCCCATTCGGGCGGTTCCATCGGCGTATCGATCGTGAAGAGCGGGCTCGCAGGCTTCCGTTGTGCGGCATGCACGACCCATACTGCCGAGACCGCGAGCAGGACACAGGAAATGAGAGCGAAGCGAAATTGTTTCATCGAGATTTGCCCGTGAGTCTAAAACCAGCAAGCCGGATTTTCCATGGAAATGTCGAGAGCATCTGGCGTTCGTTGCGCGGAAAAGACTACACTGCGTGCGGAGTGGATTATGCGTAAGAGAGTCTTCCTCGTTTTGATGGCGTTATTCACGACGAGTGCCGCTTTCGCTCAACGGCCGCTGGTCCGGATAGTCCTTGTCGGCGATTCCACCGTAGCGCCTGGAAATGGATGGGGCCCCGGTTTCTGCGGCGATGTTACCCCTGAGGTCACCTGCCTGAACATGGCGAAGAACGGCCGGAGCACGAACAGCTATCGCGCGGAAGGTTTGTGGAAGGAAGTGATCGCTGCACTGGGGCACAATGCCGAATTCAGCGCGACCTGGGTGTTCATTCAGTTTGGCCACAACGATCAACCGGGCAAGCCGATGCCCGCGGATCCTGCCACGGAGTTCCCCGCAAACATGCGCCGGTATGCTCGAGAAGTTCGCGAAACCGGCGCGCATGCCGTGTTGATCACGTCTCTCACTCGGCGAACCTTCAAAGATGGAAAGCTGAACGACACTCTGGAGCCGTGGGCATTAGCGACGAAGAAGGCGGCCGCAGACGAGAAGGCTCCCCTGCTCGACTTGAATACCGACAGCGCTGCCGCGGTCCAGAAAATGGGGCCGGTTGAAGCCAACAAGCTTGCAATGGCCGCTCCGCCCCAAGCCGTGATGGACGCTGCGCTGCAGGGCAACACGATTACAGTTCCGGCGACTCCACCGACAACGTTCGACTACACCCACCTCGGTGAGCGCGGTTCCGTCTTCTTCGGACGAATGGTTGCCGATGAAGTGATCAAGACGATCCCGGAATTACGGACCTACATCAAACCCTGAAAATACGCTTTGTCAGGATTGGCAGCCACTTCGAGGATAGGGAACTTCCCCTCCTAAGTCGTGAGCGGCTGCGAGCGCGAGCCCGGCAGGGCGAAGCAATCAAGAGATTTCGGGTGGCGCGAAGCGCCGGGGTGGTTCCAGAGCGACATCCTGCAGGAGTGCAGCTTTGGAACCACCCCTCGCGGGATCCGCTTCGCGATCCCGCTGCCCTCCTGACTCAGGAGGGCAATCTGCGCGCCCGATTTCAAAATTACCCCCTGGCAATGATTTGTTTTTGACTTGAGTCAACGCCGGATGTATTTTCCCAACACAATTACTTTTTCCCGGGGGGGGGAAACCATGTCAACTTTCAAGATCGCCCTGGCGGCGTTGCTACTGCTATCGCTGGCGACGCCTGTACTGAGTCAATCCACATACGCAACCATCAGCGGCACAATTCAAGATGCGACCGGGGGTCTGATTCCTGGCGTGACGCTCAAGGCAACAAACACGACGACGGGCATTGCGACGACCGTCCTGTCGAATGAATCCGGAACGTACAGTTTTCCGAGCCTGTTGCCGGGTCCGTACACATTGAATGCCGAACTGAACGGATTTCAATCGCAGTCATATACCGACGTTCGACTCGGCAATGCCGACCAGATTCGGTTGAACTTCACGCTCAAAGTCGGCGGCGCCAACACCGCCGTCGATGTATCGATTCCCATCGACACGCTGCTGGCGGTGTCGAGTTCATCGATCGGCGAAGTGATCAATCAACAACGCGTGGCCGAACTGCCGACGGTGACGAACAACGTGCTCGATCTGTATCGGCTGGTTCCCGGAATCCGGCTCACCGACGAGGGCGGCAACAATGGAGTGGTTTCAGGCCTGGGCGGTCTCGGTACCGTCAATATCACGCGTGACGGCGTCGACAACGTAGGCGCTGCGCGATTTGGTGTGAGTCTTGGAGGCGCTACATACATGAGTCCGGATCTGATTGGCGAGGTGCGCATCATCGTGGCGCCCGTCGATGCGGAACTGGGGCGCGGCAACGGGCAATTCCAATTCATGACGCGCTCCGGCGGCAATCAGTATCGCGGAACGGCCGTCTGGACGGCGCGAAACAGTGCATTCGACGCGAATACCTGGAACAACAACAAGCAAACCGATCTCAAGACCGGCGCCTGGAAACCCACAAAACCGGACTGGGTGAACAATCACCAATTTACCGGAAGCTATGGCGGACCCATCATCAAGAACAAGACATTCTTCTTCGTGTTATGGGACAGCGCCCTCATGAACGGGCGCACGACTCAAAATCCAATCGTGCTGACGCCGTGCGCACGCCAGGGGATCTTCCGGTATTTCGACAACTGGAATAACGGGAACAATGTTCAGGCCCTGCAGAACACGGGCAGCACTCCCACGATTGCGGTCGTGGATGCGATTGGCAATCCTGTCACGCCGACAAGAACTCCGAAAGACGCACTGGGCAACGATAGCCCCTTTACAGGGTCCCTCCATTATGCGAGCGTTTTCGGAACGGTCCTGAATCCAGCCACGGTCAATGCGGACTGCTCGAACGTGCAGGTCGGCCCAGCTCCGACGTCGAATTTCGCTTGGGACACGAACCGTACAGCTCTCGATTCCACGGGGTTTGTGACAAAACTCATGAGCAAGATGCCGTTACCCAACAACTACGAGGTGGGCGATGGATTGAATACGGCGGGCTCTCGGTGGACTCGCAAAGAGAGCGGCGGAAGCGAAGGCATCTTTGCCGCCGGACCCGGAGTCACCAGCCTGACCGGCGCCGGCCGCAAGCAGATCAATGGGAAGGTGGACCACAATATCAATTCGAAGAACAAGGTCGCGGTCAGCTACACCTACGAACGGTCGGCGGGCAATGCAAACTATGAACCCTGGCCCGGCGGGTATCGCGGAAAATTCTTCCGACATCCGCAGACACTCGCGGTGAATCTAACGTCCACCTTATCGCCGACGCTCGTGAATGAAGCGCGCGTGGGAATGCGGCGCATTGGAGGAAACACACTCAATGCCTTCAACAATCCCGACACGGGAAGTGCGGCGCTGACATTCTTTCCCAATTACGGCGGATATCCGGTCGATATCGGATTGGGAACCGGCGGCGTCAACTTTCAATCCAACCAGGTTTTCAACGGCGTTACCGACAACTACCACGACATTACGAATCTATGGTCGTACGCCGATACGCTGAGTTGGACGATGGGCCGACACGCGTTCAAGTTCGGCGGTGAAATCCGCCTGACGCACAGCCTGGGTTATGATGCCGGCATTTCAAATACCGCAACGACGGCCACACCTCGTGCACTCGGCGGCGATGCCCCGAATGCGCAGATTCCTCCCGGCGCAATCAGCGGCACCAACATGCCTGGGCTTGCTGGAACCTCCGGATCGGGCAACAACCAGAGAATGCGGAATCTCCTGACCTTCCTTTCCGGATCGCTGAGCCAGGTCAACCAGTTCTATTACGTGCAGGATTCCGCCAAGCTGGACGCCTTTGAGAGTTACCTCACCTTCCCCGAAAGGATTCGCGACACGGTTCAGAACGAAGGCGACATCTTCTTCAAGGATGATTGGAAGGCCACGAAGAATCTGACACTCAATCTCGGCCTTCGCTGGGAATACTACGGAGTACCCTACGAGGCTCACGGTTTGATGCCGCTTCCGGTTGGTGGATCGACCTCCTTATTCGGGATCTCCGGCCGAAGTTTCGACGGCTGGATGAAACCGGGAGTTCGCGGAGACGTGACGCAGATCGAATTCGTCGGCAAACATTCCACGCATTCCGGCACTCCCTGGTATGCCAATGACTATAACAACCTCGGTCCAGCCATTGGCTTTGCGTGGCAGGTTCCCTGGTTTGGCCAAGGCAAGACGACCGTTCGCGGCGGCTACCAGATGACCTTTCAACAGGGACAGGTTCCCAATGCACTCACTCAGGAAAACAATGTACCCGGCAGCACCAACAACGCCCGCTACATGGGAGACAGCAGCGCCAATGCCTATCTCGACCTGACGAAGCTGCCGTCGCTCGTACCGGTTCCCAACATTATTAAGCCGATGCAACCGGTCCCGCTCACGGACCGCACACAGCAGATCTTTGTCCCGGAAGCTGGAGTCCGTAATCCGTATGCGGAAAACATCACGATGTCGATCACGAGAAGTGTCCGTTCGAATCTCACCGTGGACCTTCGCTACATCGGCACTCTCGGAAGAAAACAATGGAATGCGTTCTTTAACATCAATCAGCCGGATTTCCTGTACAACGGATTGAAGGAAGCATTCGACGCCGCGCGTGCGGGAGATGACAGCAACCCCGCTCTTCAGGTGCTCGAAAACATGTTCAAGGGGATCAATATTGCCGGATCGACCGGCTGCACCAAGTTGAACCCATTGCCGCCACCGGCCCCTGCAATCGTGGCGACTCCATGCGCGCCCGTTGGGACACTCAACTCTGAAAATATTTTGCAAACCGCGGGCATGCATTTGCGGGCGAGCTCCAGTTTTCAGACCAACCTCGCAAATGGAAATTACCAGGCCGTCGCCGCAACTCTGAACACGTTGAATTACTCTAAAAGCGTTCCTGGCAATTCCGTGCTTCCGGACATCCCGGCTGGCGTGAACGGTGCGGTGCTCCGATTCAACGGATTCGATGAAAATTTCATCGTGACCAATCCGCAGTTTGCCGCCGTCAATATGGTGGCCGCAGTAAGCTCGAACAATTATCACTCCATGGAAACGCAGATCACGCTTCGTGAAACGAAGGGGATCAGCCTGCAAGGAACCTATACCTGGAGCAGAAATACGGGCGTGGGAGCAACCTATACGAATCCTACGGACCGGCACAAGGACTACACGGTTCTTGCCGACACGCGCAAGCACGACTTCCGGACCAATGGGGCATTCGCCCTGCCCATCGGACCGAACAAGTTGTTCTTCGCCAACAGCTCCGGAACGTTGGCGCGAATTATCGAAGGGTGGCATGCCGGCTGGATAGTGAATATCAACAGCGGAGCGCCCACGAGTATCACGGCTCAAAACATGCTGTACGCGAACGGAACTCCGGATGTTGTCGGCCCGTTTGATCCCAGGAAAGTCCGAGTCTCATGGGCCGATGGCGCTAGCAGCGGAAATTATTTTGCGCCGGGCACTCTCAAAACCGATAAGGATCCTCAATGTGCCAACCTGACGAGTTTTGAAAACCTCAAAGCGGCTTGTACGCTCAACGCGGTGTACGACGTCAACACGAATCAGGCTCTTCTCGAAAACCCGCTTCCCGGACACCGCGGCACTCTCGGCCAACGAGTGGTGGAAGCACCGGGACGATGGCGATTTGATGCGAATATGACGAAGCAGTTCCGCGTCCGCGAAGCGAAGACTCTGGAATTGCGGGTCGACGCCAGCAATGTGTTCAACCATCCGGAGCCGGCTAACCCGACGCTGGACATCAACAATCTCAGTTTCGGCCAGATCACCGGGGTGAATGCAAAATCCACGCTGCATCGTCAGTTCCAGGCTCAGATGCGATTCAATTTTTGATAAGCGCCGGATCGCCCCTCGTGGCCCGTATTGGGAAAACATTTCGAGCGAATCCTTCGCCCTCAGGGAGAAGGTGGCCCGAAGGGCCGGATGAGGGAATCCGGATTGGCCGTGACTGATTCCCTCACCCGCCGCCCATCTAACGATGGGCGGCACCCTCTCCCTGAGGGAGAGGGATGCGTCAGACATCGGAATGCTGATATCCTTCCGGACCAATGAGCCTGCGGAAAAGCATTTTCGGTACGGTGGCGATTGCATGTGCCGGCTTTCTGGCCATGAGCGCTCCGTAGACACCGTCCTAAAATCTGCGACCTGTTGCTGTACTCAACGAATACTGTTTGCCGTGCCACAACCAGAAAGCCATCAGCGCGGCCACCGCGTCCGGCATCGTGTTCGACCGTCTGGACTCGACGAAAATCTCCGAAGCGCCGGCAGCCTGGGAGAAAGTCGTCCGCAAGCGGCGCACCGGATCGATGCCGCCCGAGGGCTCGAAACGGCCGGACGAAGCCACGACCCATGCCTTGATTCAAACTCTCGAAACCGATTTGGACCGCGCCGCAGCATTGCATCCGAATCCGCGCAAGCCTGTTCTGCGGCATTTGAATCCCATCGAGTATGGTTCGTGGACGCCGTTGATGTATGCCGCGCGACAAGGCGCGCTCGATGCGGTGTAAGCATTGGCGGATGCGAACGCCGACGTCAATCTGACTGATCCCGACGGCACCACGGCCCTCGTGCTGGCGATCATCAATTCGCAATATCACGTCGCGTCTTATCTGCTCAGCAAAAGGGGCCGACCCAAATATTGCAGACACCACGGGAATGGCAGCGCTCTACGCCGCGGTCGACATCAATACGCTGCCGGTGATGTCGAACTCATCCGGCAGCTTCTCGATCATGGTGCGAATCCGAATGCGGCTCTCACGGGCGCCCTGCTGCAACACCTGCACACCGACGGCGACTCATCGCTAGGCGAAGGTTCCACGGCGTTTCTTCGTGCGGCGAAGTCCGGAGACGGCGAGGTGATGCGCATTCTGCGGGCTCATGGCGCGAACCCGAAAGCGGTCAACAAAGGATGGAGCGACCGCGGATCGGACGACGAAGTAATCGCGGCGATCCGGTTGTGTCTCAAAAATGGTGTGGATATCAACTCCGGCAGTGGCCGGGGAAAGACCGCAGTGCATGCGGCGATCACCGGCCGTGGATCCGATGATATTCTTCGATTTCTTGCCGCCAACGGCGCGAATATTGAAGCGAAGAATGCGCAGGGCCGCACGCCACTGGAAGTGGCGACGGCCAGCCGCAAAGATCGAGCGAGCAATGTTGCGATTCTTCGATCTCTGCTGGCTGGCCAAACCCACTAGCCGATCATTTCACGGTATAGACAAACAGTCTTGGATTGTTATTCCCCGCAGGGGCGGCCGGAGGGGCGGCTGCAGGTGGAAGTGCGGGCGTTGCGGGAGCATTCCCGCGCTGCGCTGCTGCCGCCGTGGGTTCGAGTGGTGCGGCCGGTGCTGGGGGACCTCCGCGTCCGCCGCGACCTCCTCCTCCGACTGGGCCGCCGGTGCCGGCCATCACGGCGATGTATTGTTTGCCATCGAGCATGAAGGTCATCGGTGCGCCGACGCCGGCAGTCAACGGCAATGCGATGTCGAGAAGCTGTGCACCCTTGTCTGCCGTATAGGCTCGGAGTCGGCCGTTACTGATCGTTTGAATGACAAGGTTCGACGCCGTCGACAGTGTGCCGCCGTTGGTGTTTCCGCCACCGGGAGCAAACCATTTCTCCGTTTGTGTGGCAGGATCCCAGGCGCTCAGGATGCCGCCGTTAACGTTGCTGCCGTCGGCATTCTTGCGGACGGGTCCGTGAGTGGGTGGGACTGCCAGCGGTGGGGCTCCGGCGCCGCGGGTTGAACCCATGCCGAAGTTCTGACGCCCCGGGGTCGCTGCGAAGGGTGTTGGAGACGCCACGAAACTGAAACTGCCGTCGGAGGCGATCGGAACATAGACTAAGCCGGTATTGGGATTGAACGACATCTGCGAGGTGGTGTGCATTTGCACGGGATGCACCGTCACGCCCTTCTCCGCAGAATAGAGCGCGTCGGGGTGAATGTCCGGACGTCCGGTCTTCGGATCGATACCCTTGGCCCAGCTCACAGGCGCCATCTCGGAGGCGGAGATGAAGTTCCCGTTCACGCGATCGATGACGTAGAAGTAGCCGTTCTTGTTGGCCTGCATGACGACCTTGCGGTTCTGGTTGTTGATGCGAATGTCGGCGAGCATCAGATGCTGGATCGCGTCATAGTCCCATTCGTCACCCGGCGTGCATTGGTAGTGCCACTTCAACTGACCGCTGTCCACGTTGATGGCGATGATCGAAGCGATGTAGAGATTGTCGAGGTGCTTGGTTTCCTTGCCGCCGTTGCGGACATCGGAAGCCCAGGTTGCACCGTTTCCGGTTGCCACGTACAGAAGGTTCTCGTCGGGGTCGAAGGCCATGCCGTCCCACATGGATCCGCCGCCACCTTGCTTCCACCATTCGCCGGCCCAGGTTTTCGCTGCGGCTTCCATGGCTTTGTTCTCGAATGGCTTCGAAGGATCGCCGGGAGTGATATAGAACTTCCAGAGTTCCTTGCCGTTGTTGACGTCGAATGCGGAGACGTAACCGCGGAACGGTGGGAATTCCCCGCCGGCATTGCCGATGAAGACTTTGCCTTTCGCGACGCGGGGCGCCATCGTGATCGAGTAAGAGGATATTTCGCCCGGTTTGGGTTCGGGGATCGCCCACGACGACCAGACCAGTTTTCCGGACGCGGCGTCCAGCGCCTGTAGTCGTCCGTCGAGGACACCGACAAAGACCTTGCCTTCGTACAGCGCAATGCCTCGGCTGTTGACGCCGCAGCAGAGGCGGGATCCTGGATTCTGCTTCATCGCACTATCGATCACTGGCTCGTAGCGCCAGATCTCTTTGCCGGTTCTTGCGTCGACTGCGAAGACGACGCTCCAGTTGGTGATGCCATAGAGGACACCATTCGAATAAAGCGGATTTGTTTTCTGACCGGCTGGATTGCCCGTACCGACTTCATACGACCAGGCGAGGTCGAGCTTGCCGACGTTCTGTGCGTTGATTTGCGTCATAGTGCTGTAGCGCTCTTCGCTCCAACCCATTCCGTAACTCAGCCACTCCGTGCCCTTCGGCGCATTCTTCAGTGCGTTGTCATCGACCTTCTTTGTCTGCAAGGCAAACGCGATCAACGAAGACAGACTGATCGCAACAACTGCCAAAAACAGCAAACGCATTCTCAAATTCTTCATATTTCCTCGTCCCCCTCCACTTGCTTCAACGTTGGTGTGCTCCGCCCCGGTTGTCAAATGACCGTTGGCTGTTGTGCAATGTCCAATGCACTTGTTTCAATGATCCAATGACCAAACGGACCTTCGATGAAGTACATTCGACAACCGAACGGTTCCGGCTAAGGAACCACCCCTCGCGGGATCCGCCTCGCGATCCCGCTGCCCTCCTAACTTAGGAGGGCAATGTCGCATTCGTCATACTTGATTTGTATCCCGAGGCTACTTCTTTTGCGCAGCGGCCTGGAGCATTGCCTGGATTTCCGCAGACGCTGGACGCGGTGCCGCTCCGGCGCGACCGCCGCCGGCGGAATTGGAGCCTGCGGCCACGACGTCCTGTCCGTCCACAACGGGGGCAGGAATATTGGCCGTTCCAAAGTTTGCAGGAGCGGGCTTGGGGGCGACGCCCTTGGCGACATCGATCGGAGTTCGACCCGACCAATCGACAGTATCTGTCCGCGCACCGTGATCCAGAAGGTAACGAATCATATCCGTACGACCAGACTGAACGGCCGAGTGAAGCGCCGTCAACCCTTCGATGTTCGGCCAACCGGCACTTCGCGAAAGCCGCATGGAATAGCTCAGCCGACCGGTTACCTTGGTATTGATGTCGGCCCCGTGCGCCAGAAACAGGTCGAGAAGCGCCGTGTTTACCGCCGCAGGGGCCGCTGCTCCACCACCTCGGCCACCTCCGCCGCCTAAGCCGCCAGCCTCAACTCCAGCAGCCAGAAGAAACGGAGTGATTCCCATGTCGAAGATGTTCGGGGAAGCGCCGTGATCCAATAAGACGCGGATCACTTCCATGTCCGGGGGATTGTTCATTGTGGCACGGTACAACGGTGTGGTTCCCGTGCTCAGCATCGGATCGGCAAAACGACCGCCGGAGCCGGCTTCCGGCCGACGCGCGCTAAGCGCCGCATTGGGATCGACGCCGGCTGCAAGCAAGGCATTGATGATCTCCATGCTGGAAACTGCGGGACCCTGGCGATTTGGAGCACCAGCCGCAACACCGCCAGCTGCGGCACCGCCACGACCGCCTCCGCCTCCAGCACCACCGCGGCCACCACCCGCTTGTCCGCCACCACGACCTCCCGCCGCAGCCTGACCGGCCGCCGCCGGAGCCGCTGCGCCAGGCAGAGCAGGAACCGCGGCACCGCCTGCTCGACCACCAGCACCTGCTGCAGGAGCCGCGCCCGCACCACCGCGACCACCACCAGCACCGCCGCCGCCTCGTCCGCCACCGCCCGCTGCGCCACCGCCTCCACCAGCAGCTGGCTTTTTATCGACAGCAATGTAGAGCGCCGTGCGTCCATACACATCCCAAACTTTTGGGTTGGCCCCGTGATCCAGGAGGAACTTCGCAACGTCGTTGTGACTGCTGTCGAGGGCGGTCATCAACGGAGTGATTCCTTCAAGGTTGTTGGGCACATTGACGTCTTCGCCTGCGTCGACAAGAGCCTCAACACACCCGTAACAACCGTTGCGCGCCGCATACAAAAGTGGGGTCAGGCCGCCGTAGGAGTGATATTGAGCTCGGGGCTCCGACGTCATCTGGGCCGGCCAGTCTACGGACTTGGCGCGGGCTTTCACATTTGCGCCCTTTGAAAGAAGAAGCTTGACCATCTCTTCCGCGTTTGAATTCGCGGAGGCAGCCCACATTAAAGGCGTCTGGTCCTGAACCTTTTCGACGGCATTGACGTTGGCGCCGGCAGCGACGAGCATTTGCACCATTGCCAGATCGGCGTTTTTGATGGCCAGCATCAAAGCGGACTGTCCGTCTGCGTTGGCGCCTTCCGGCCCGGAGCCCGCGTCCAGAAGTAACTTCACCATGCGGGAATCGCCGAGCTTGACGGCTTCTGTCAGCGGTGTGGAACCGAGTTCGTTCGTGACGTTCGCTCTAGCTTTCTTCGCGATCAGCGCGTCCATCAATTCGTAATCGACGCGATAGACCGCCCAGTGAATCGGCCGCGTGCCGTCGGGTTGTGCCTCATTCACGTCGGCTCCCGAACGAATCATGTCGAGTGCCGCCTTCCGATCTCCGGTTTGAATCAGGCTGGCCAGCTTCCCTTGCTGAGCCTGGGCCCCGTATGCAGCGGTCAAAGCAACGATGCAGGCAATTGCGACAATGAAACGTTTCACTCGATCCTCCATTTGGCGTCGGGCCCAGCCGTCCGGATCGCTGCGGTACATCGCTTCGCGACCTTCTTACTACCGGACGGTCCCCCCACGCCTCTAAACAACACTCTGGTCCAGCTTGTTATTGTTTCCCCAGCAACCTTTGCATGCGGCGTACAGGAACTTGTAGGGATCCTTCCAGGTTCGCGCGAGGCCTTTCATCACGCCCCCATCCAACATATCCTGCGGACCCTCTCCTGCCATCACCTGCTTGAACAGCCGCTGCCGGACGACTTCCATCACGTCACGTTCGGCCTTGAACTCGGCGCGCGTCATTACCGGACCGCTGCCCGGAACAATTTTCGTCTGGTCATTGCTGAGCTTGAGCAACAGGTCCATGGCGTCGACACGCCCGCCGATCCATCCACCGGTTGGCCAATCCAGCTCCGGGTCATTCACCGGAGACGCAACATCGCTAACGACGAGAACATTGGAATCCTTGAAGTACACATAGATGTCGCCATTGGTATGCGCGCTCACCAAATGGCCGTAATCGATCTGTTCCCCGCCTGCCTTCATCGATCCCGTATTAAAGAACGTTTCCGTCGGCAATGAAGCTTTTGGGCGCGCTTTCTCGTAACGTTCCTCTGCAGGCACCCAATAGTCGGTGGCCATCCATTGACGCGTGACATCGTGCGCAATGATCTTCGCGCCCGACGCAGCGAACAACTCGTTATTGCCCGTTTGATCGAGGTGGTAGTGAGTGTTGAAAACGGTATTGACCTTCGAATTGGCTGCAACGCCTTTTAGCGCGGCGACGAGTTTGTCCCCGTTTTTTGGAGCGCCGCTATCGACCAGTAAGAGACCATCGCCGGTGGAGAAAGCGACAACGTTGCTGCCGCCTCCATCGACCACCGAGATCTTATCGGTCAGCTTGCGAACAGCGCTTCCGGCGGTTGCCTGTTCGGCGCGAGCCAGCGGAGCTACCCAAAGAGACAGCATTCCGGTCACTGCGCCCTTGATGACTTGTCTGCGATCCACCGTGAACCTCCTCTGAAACTAGAGCGCTGAAATGATGCCGGTGCTGTCGGCGAACTTGGTAGTCTCGATACCAACCTTGTTCAGCAGCGTCAGATGGACATTTGCAAACGGCGACCGTTCCGGCATCACGATGTGCTGTCCGCCCTGCTTCAACTTGCCGTTGCCACCGCCGACGATGACAGTTGGAATCGGATAGTTGTCGTGCTTGTCGCTGTTGCCCATGTTCGATCCGTACATGAAGATCGAATGATCGAGCAGCGTGCCGTCGCCATCGGGCGTTTCCGACATCTTCTTCAGGAACGCGGCAAAACGGTCCATATGCCAGGACTGGATCTTTACCAGTTTGTTGATTCTCTCGATGTCGTTGGCATGGTGCGAGACCGGATGGAAAGAATCCGGAACACCGACGTGATTGTAGGTCTGGTTCGTACCTTCAGCGACCATGATAAAGGAAGCAACGCGCGTGATATCGGACCGATACGAGATCGCAATCAAGTCAAAAAGAAGATCTACCTGCTTGTCAAAATCGTCCTGCACTCCCACGGGACGCTCGGGGATATTCATTTTGGAAGTATCCTGGGAGGCAACCAACTGTGTCTGGCGTTCGATTTCACGAACGCTTTCCAGATACCCATCCAGAGTTCTGCGATCTGCGGCGCCCAACTGATTCTGCAAAGTCTTGGTCCGATCCAGGATCAAGTCCAGCAGGCTATCGGTCTGTCGGGCGATTTCGACGCGTTCCTTTGAGGTGGTCACGCCAAACAACTCGTTGAACACCTTCTTTGGGTTGTACTCCATCGGAAGCGGGGTGTTGGCGTCGCGAAACGACACCGTACTGGCGGTGGCCGTACCATTCCCGGCAGCCTGTTGGGTCGTGGTTTCCGAGGAAATTTGCAGGGACGGAAGCGTCGTTTCCTGACCGATCTTCTTGGCAAAAAGCTGATCGAGAGTAGCGCCCGGCTCGCCGCATCTCAGCCAGGTACCCGGATTCTTGACGTGTACGCCTGCGCCTGCCGGGTTGTCCAGATTCCCAATCG
>Ga0209488_10001184_pt1 | contig 22320 bp, 12 predicted proteins | sample Rivendell_Oct201_8_FD_188349 | JGI IMG/M metagenome (GOLD analysis project Ga0209488, IMG submission 188349) | Vadose zone soil microbial communities from the Eel River Critical Zone Observatory, Northern California, USA -... | ecosystem: Environmental > Terrestrial > Soil > Vadose zone >...
CTTTGGGGCCGTCGTCGGCTTGGTCGGGATCTTTGGGAGCTTTCGGGCTGGTGGGGCTGGAGCCGCTGCCGGAACCGGCGGCGCCACCACTATTGATTAGGACCAGAGTGCCGGAGATGGCTACACCGGCGGGGCCGATGTTGATGAAGCCGCCGGAGGCTTTGATAGTCAGCTGCATTCCGGCTTCGATGACGACATTCATGCCGGCTTTGAGGTGGATCTCCATGCCGGCTTCGTGGGCGTAGTTTTGGCCGGATTTTTCCTGGAGGTTCTGTCCGACCTGCAGGGACATGTTCTGGCCGACTTTGTCGTTCTGGTTGCCGGAGACTTCGAGGGAAGCGTCGCCGCCGACTTTTTCGTTGCGGTCCTTGACGATCTGGATGTGCTGCTCGCCTTCGACTTTTTCCTTCTGGTCGTTTTTCACGATGAGGTGGCGGTCGTTGCCGATGAATTCGCGGGAGTCTTTTTCGACGCGGTGGTCCATGTCTTTCTCGGCGTTGAGGAAGATTTGTTCGCTGCCTTTTTTGTCCTCGAAGCGGAATTCGTTGAAGTTGGCGGAGCCGCCACCCTTGGTGCTGCGGGACAGGAAGGTGGTGCGAGTCATGTTATCGGGAAGAGCGTAGGGGGGCATCTGCTCGTCATTGTAGACGCGGCCAGTGATGATGGGGCGGTCGGGGTCGCCCTCGAGGAATTCGACGATGACTTCCTGCCCGATGCGGGGGATGTTGATGGAGCCCCAGTTCTTGCCGGCCCAGGGCTGAGAAACGCGGACCCAGCAGGAACTGTTCTCGTCCTTTTTGCCCAAGCGATCCCAGAAGAATTGGACTTTCACGCGGCCGTATTTATCGGGATAAATCTCCTCGCCGGCGGGGCCTACGACGACAGCGGTCTGAGGGCCCTGCACAATGGGTTTGGGAGTGACGCGCTGCGGGCGATAAGGCACGGCGAAGGGGATGCAGGTGAAATGGTTGGTATAGGTTTCCTGGGAGCCGGCTCCCGAACCGGAATAGCTGTCGCCCACGGACGCGGAATGGGTAACTTCCGTCAAAAGAAAGTCGCCATTCATGTCCGGGCGAGAGTGCTCGTCCAAGTGAAATTTGTAACCGGAAGCGAAGGAGCGGCAGTTGCCGGAGCCAGTAACCAGGTGGTGCAGTGCTTCTTCTTCTTCCATGCGAACTTTGGTGGTGGTGTCGCCTTCGGATTTCTTGGTGTGAATTCCCGGGTAATCGTAGATTTCGTATTTGGTGTTGCCACCGATTTCAGCGACGGTTTGCACATTGGCCATCAGGGAAGTGTTGGGAGTTTGGAAATTATAGTCGGTCAGAGCGTACTTGCCGGGCCGCAGCTCCTGTTCGGCGCCCCAGTTGTCCACAACGTCTTCATGCAGGACGGTGGCGCCGGGAGTGTAGTTAAAGCGCACCTTATACTGGACGGGACAGTTTTTGTGGACTTGCGGCTTGTCCGCGAATATCAACTTGTGAGTGTTTTGATCGTGCTCAAAGAAATAGAAGATGCCGTATTCCTCCATCAAGCGGGAGACAAAGTTGAAGGCGGTCTCGCGATACTGAACGACGTATTCACGCTGGGGGTAGCTGCCCTGGGTGCGGTCCTGAAAATCCTGGAAGCCGTGGTCCTGAAAAACTTTTTTGATGATTTCGGGAATCGTTTTTTGCTGGAAGATCTGGCAGTCGGCAGTGCGTGTGAGGAACCAGACCCAAGGAACAATTTCAGCTCGGTAGTAGCTGAAACGATTGTCGCCGCCCACGCAAGCGAAACGGCTCACAAAGCCATTCCAATGCCGCTGGTCATCGCCGTGGTGCTGCACCTGTAGGGTCACCTGCTTGCCAACAATGTCCTTGAAGGAAATGGAGTGGTTTTCGGAAAGAAAATCCGCAGAGAAATGAAAGAGTTGAGACATGCCTTCGTGGCCGCTGAAGCTATGCAGAAGAAGAGTGTCCTTGCCAAGCGGGGATTTGATGGACATGAGGCGCTGCTCTTGGGTGTAGGGCATATTCAGAATGCTCCCTTCCTAGTCGGGCAAGGCGGCCAGAAAGATTCTGCCTATATAGTGACGATCTACCGGCAAAGGTAACTCTTTAAATTCCAAGCTGCAACGTTTGCAAGCCTAAATATTGGAGAGACGGGCTACTCCAGCCAAACTCACAAAATCGAATCGCCGGTTGCTGCCGGTCCGAGAACGGACAGTTCAATTGTAAGCAAACGAGCCGTTTTCGGCGACGGAGACGTGGATGGCCGAGGGCTTCTGGCGGTCGGCCATGCGGCTGAGCAAGTAGCGCGAAATGTCGGGGAGCATGGTGTTGGTGAGGATGTTGTCGACGTTGCGTGCGCCGGACTCGACTTCGGTGCAGCGCTTGGCGACTTCGGCGACGACCTCGGGGGCGTAGGTCAGTTCGATCTTGTGATTTTCGCGGATACGGCGCTGAATCTTGGCGAGCTTAAGGGTGACGATGTTTTTCATGGCTTCATCGCGCAACGGGAAGAAAGGAACGGTGACGAGGCGGCCCATGAAGGCGGGCTTGAAGATTTTGTTCATCTCGGGCTTGAGGGCTTTGGCCAGGCCTTCGGGGCTGGGGGTCGTCTCAGGATCGGCGGTGAGTTTCATCAGCAGATCGGTGCAAGCGTTGGAGGTGAGGATGATGATGGTGTTCTTGAAATCGATTTCGCGGCCTTCGCCGTCTTCCATCATGCCTTTGTCGAAGACTTGGTAGAAAAGCTCGAGGACGTCGGGATGAGCCTTCTCGCATTCGTCGAGAAGAACGACGGAGTAGGGGCGGCGGCGGACGGCTTCGGTGAGAACGCCGCCTTCACCGTAGCCAACATAGCCTGGGGGCGAGCCTTTGAGGCTGGAGACGGTGTGAGCTTCCTGATACTCGGACATGTTGATGGTGATGAGATTGCGCTCGCCGCCGTAAAGAAGATCGGCGAGAGCGAGGGCGGTTTCGGTTTTGCCGACGCCGCTGGGGCCGACGAGCATGAAGACGCCGACGGGCTTGACGGGATCGTCCATGCCGGCGCGGGCGGTGGAGATGCGCTGGGCGATGGCTTCCAGAGCATGGTTCTGGCCGATGACGCGAGCGGCCATGAGGTCCTTCAAGGAAAGAACGGTGTTGATTTCGTCCTGCTGCATCTTGCCGACGGGGATGCCGGTCCAGGCGGAGATGACTTCGCCGACGATTTGAGTGTCAACGCAGACGCGCATCAGAGGGTTTTCACCTTGCAAGGCATCCAGTTCGGAATTAAGGCGGGCGAGATCGGCGCGCAACGCGGCGGTGTCGAGGGCTGGCTGCGCGGCGCTACCGCTGCCATCGCCGGCGGCGGCTCGGGGAGCCGCGGCGGTTTCGAGTTGCGTGCGGACATTTCTAATTTGTCCGACGAGGCCTACTTCCTTTTCGCGGCGCTCTTGCAAGGATTTCAATTCCGCGGCGAGAGTGGTCTTTTGCGTCGCAATGGAGGCGAGGCGCTCGGCGTGGTCGGAACCGACCGCGGCTTCGCGCTGGAGGACACGCTGTTGGACGTCGAGGTCGTCCAGTTGGCGCGTGGCGTCCTCGATTTGGGGTGGCGTGGCGTTTTGTCCAAGGGAGAGACGGGCACATGCGGTGTCTAGAACGCTTACGGCCTTGTCGGGCAATTGCCGGCCAGCGAGGTACCGATGGGAAAACTTTGTGGCGGACTGCACGGCCTCGTCGAGGATTCGAACGTTGTGGTGTTTTTCCAAAGAACCCACAATGCCACGGAGCATGACCATGCACTGCAGTTCCGCGGGTTCTTCGACCTTGACTACCTGAAAGCGGCGAGCCAGAGCCGCGTCCTTCTCAAAATATTTCTTGTACTCCGACCAGGTGGTGGCGGCGATGGTACGCAATTCGCCGCGGGCCAGCGCAGGCTTGAGCAAGTTGGCCGCGTCGCCCTGACCAGCCGGACCACCGGCGCCAATCATGGTGTGCGCTTCATCAATGAAAAGGATGATCGGAGTAGGGGAAGACTTGACCTCTTCGATCAACCCTTTCAGACGATTCTCAAATTCTCCCTTGATGCCGGCACCGGCTTGGAGGAGGGCAAGATCAAGGGAGCGGATGGTTACGTTTTTCAGAGGGGGCGGGACGTCGCCAGCGGCGACACGCAGCGCAAAGCCTTCGACGACGGCCGTCTTGCCGACACCCGCTTCGCCGGTGAGAATGGGATTGTTCTGGCGGCGACGAGTGAGAATGTCGATGATCTGGCGAATCTCGTGGTCGCGGCCAAGCACGGGATCGACTTTTCCTGCGCGCGCGTTGGCGGTGAGATCTATCGTGAATTGATTGAGGTTCTGCGTTTTACCGGCGCCGGGAGCACCGGAAGAGGTGGCTGGGCCCACGCCGGGGATATTGGCGGCTTGCGCCGTCTCCTGATCTTCGGGCGAGCCGGCCACGATGGCCCAGAAATTCTTACGCAGGGTTTCCTCGCTGATTTTCTGGAATTCACGCGAGACTTCGCGCATCAACCGAGCCAGATCCGCCGAAGCGGCGATGGCCAGGATACAGAAACCAGAACGCACTTGGGCGGCGCCAAAATCGAGTGAGCCGATGGTCCAAGCCTCGGAAAGCATTTGCACCAGCGAGGGGCTGAAGACGGGGGTTCGCGCGTTGCCGGTCTTGAGTTTGTCGAGGCTGATAGTGAGATCGCCGGCGAGATGGGATTTGTTCACCGCGAAATGCTTGAGGATGTGCTGCAAGTCACTGTCAGTGACCTCCAGCAATTTCATCAAGAAGTGCTCGATTTCGATGTCGTAGTGGGTTCGCGTCAGGCAGAACCCTGCCGCGGCTTCGAGCGCCGAGCGGGTAGAATCATTGAGTTTGCCGATGAGGCCTTTCAAGTTGGAGGCCATACTGTGTCCTTTCCTTTTATAAAGCGAGGATGGTGTCTCCCGGGTCGCGCCCAATCGGGCTGGAGCGAACCCAGCTGACCCATCCCAGTTTTGGAGAATCGTCGCCTTCGGAGCCCAATTCGCAGGCGGGGACATCTGCCCGTTCGAGAACCAATTGGACCTCGAAATCAATTTCATCGTTGGAAAAAAAGCGCGTCAATCCGCGCAGTTCCTGATAAGCGGAACCCGTGGGCAGAAAATCGAGATATTGGGAAAGCGAGAGCGGCCCGAGTTTGATACGCGCGCGGGCTCCCTGGTCCCAGACCTCATTCCCCGCCACCGCGCCCATTCCGAGTTGCTCGGAAGGAGTCTCCCGGTCGCCCATGCGGCATGCGGTCGCGGGATCGAGCCGGAACCATCCACCGAGCAATTGCTGAACTTCGACAGGCACTTCGAAATATTCAGTGAGGATCGATTCCAGAGCCTTGGCAGAATGGGGACGCTGGCCAAGAATTCCCGCAAAAAAGAGAAAAGCCTCATCGGGAACAGCCTGGCGATCCTGCAAACCGTCTGTACCCATGCCGATGAGGTCCAGCAAGAGGTGAGAGAAACGGTCGAGTTCCCCGCGCTCGTAAGCAATTGAAAATCGGTACTTTTCCCAAGCCTGATAGAAGAGAGAGACAAAGCGGTGATTGAAGATGTCCAGGAAATCCCGCAAAGTTCTGTCACCGGCCCGCACCCGTTCGGCGATCAGGCCGGTATACCATTGCGGCAGAGCACCGACGGGACCTACTAGACCGTGAAAATTGACGGTCATCTGATGGGGCTTATTCACACCCCATCCCAGCGATTGAATCTCGCTGGCGGGGAAAGCCAACGAAGGATTCGCACCGAAGTGGACTATTTCTTCTGAGGGATTGACGAACCTGCCGACAGGTTTGCGATCCGGGAAAAGCCGCTCGAGCAGGCGCACGGCCTGGAAGAAACGGATACCGTACGGTTCCTCGCGGAGCCGGGCTTCGAGTTCGGACGGGACGGGAGACTGCTTCAGAGCAGAATCGCCTGCCCCGCTCGTGGCGGCCATTGACGTAGAGGCTCCTTTCGCTGCTGCGTGCGAGCAAGCAACTGACTAAAGCTGTTAATGGAAGCGTACAATCCGAGGAAATGTTCGAGCACGCTGGCGAACAGGTAGACTCCGCCGCCGACGTACTGTTCCTCATCAAACTCGATTTCGACCTGCCTTCCGCGCACGAACCCAATTCCATTCTCGGAAATAACGCGCGCGAAGTGGCGCTGACTTTTCAAGTTCAGCAGGCCCGCAATCTGTTTTTCGTGAAACGCGGACTCGCTAAAGTTGTAGAGGCGAAGGATTTCCGTCAAGGCATACTTCCCTTCCTCGACCAGCGACAAATAGTTCAACGACAAATGAGAGACGAGCCGCCAGAGGACGCCTTTGCCGGTTGGCGGGCGAATGGTCGCGGTGGGTTTCCGCAGGGCCACGATGCGTTTCACGGCTCCGAGCCCCTCCAGTTCGAAATCACCGGCTTCGTTGCCGAGCGGCAAACGATAGGGCAAGTCGCGATTCGTACAGGTACAGTGAACGGTAACGGTGTCCACGTCCGGCCGCATGGGCCGTCCGGTGAGGTCCATCAGGGAGAGAAAAACTTCCGTGCCTTCATCATTGCTGCGGCGGGAAGGCCGCCGGCTGGCATACCAGAAGGCCTGCTGGCGTTTTTCCTGACGGGAGGACGCATGTCGAAAACGGTAGAAGGGCTCAAACTGCAAAACCTGATGGGTGTCGCGGTCCGGCGAGATGACATCATCAATGGAGAAAATCTCGAGGGCGCGTCTTCGCCGAACGTCTGGAACGACCGGATATTCGAAGTCAGTCTGGTCGAGAAGAATCGGCTCCGCCGTCAAAGGAAAGAGGTTGATCACCGGCGAGCATCCCAAGCACAAGGTCTTCGCCGAAACGTTCAGCTCGAGCATCTGGGCGCGCTCGGCGAGTTCGAAATCGGAGATTAAGAAGATGATTTCGACGCGCGGCCCGAAGCCAGCTTTGTCCAAGACCTCCAGGCCGGTGAGATCGAGGAAAAAGAACTTCTCGGGAAAGGAGAAGTACTCCTGCAAGAGGCGGTAGCCAGAGAAGGAGTGCCGGGGATAAGGAAGCAGGGCTTCGGCGTCCTCGAATCCAACCGGGCGCAAAGAACTGGCGGGAATCATGACCGGCGGCTTGCGAGAGTTGGGAGCCAGATCGCGAATCAGAATCTGCGTGGTGTTGTTGCAGAGCAATTCGTAGAGAGCGTGAACGAGATTGCTCTCGCCATTCAGATAGAAGCGCAAGGAACGTATCTGCATCTTGGCAAATTCGGCATCGGGCAGACAGCTGAGCTCGACGCGCAGCGCAGCCACGGCGTCCGCAGCCTTGATGGCGGGCTTCAAGCGGTCCGGCGTCAACCACTGGGCCTCCGAGATGGAGAGCGGCCAAAGGGTTGTGTCGTAACACGACCGGAATTTGCAGGGGTAGCCTTCGACAGGTCTGGAATAGAGCATGGAGCCGCGGGGAATCGGCAACCCACCGGCCAGTTTGCCCTGTTCGGGATCCAGGTGAAACTGCACCACGGTCATCGAGGGGATCGGCCGGATGTAGTGCGGATAAAGAACGGTGAGGAGAGCTTCGGTGATTTCCGGAAATTCATCGTCAATTTTGAGGTGGACGCGGGCAGCCAGGAAGGCAGCGGCTTCAATTAGGCGTTCGACGTGGGGATCTTCGCAACGTGTAGGCTCGAGCAGCAAGCGGGAGGCAACTTTGGGATATTTTTCTGCAAAATCGGCGCCCATCTGCCGCAAGTAGGTAAGCTCGCGCTCGTAATACGTGAGCAAATCATCCCGCACTGGAATCCCCCATGAGTTGATACTCGCCGCTGGTCAGTTCCAGGGCCGCGTCGAAAACAATGTGCTCGGGAGCGGGATCGATCCGCAGCATGCCCTCGATTACAAAGCGCACCACGCGCGAAGCGCCGACAGCGGGCAGAACGGCCACCTTCGCACCGGCGAGCCTGGGCTCGAATATGCGCACGGCTTTTTCGATTTCCGAGAGCAAGCGATCCTTCTCGTACAGAAAATTCTGGCCGATCTCGGTGATGTCCGGGACTCCGTAGTTGAACATGGAGCGCCGCGTTTCGAGGCTGGATTCCGGGAGCGGCTGGGGAGTGCAGCGGGTATTCAGCAGGTTTTCGAGGTCCCGGCGGATGGCAACTTTGAGCTGGGCGAGGGACTTGCTGTGCGTCAGGGGGCCTTCCGTTTTTGATTTGGGCTCGTCGTCAAGCAGGCGGTCCAAGACCGAAGGTGTAACCGGCCCAAGGAGTTCACGTTTGGTTTCGCGTTCCGCCATTCCTACCTCATACCCGACAAAACTTGCACGGGGTCCAGCCGGCAAATCTTCTGATAAATCTTCTGTTTGGCCGCCTCATCGCAACCGACTTTGTCCATGCAGCGAAAGAGCAGCAATAGAGGGTGCGCCACAGATGATGACTCCTCCCACTCCTCCAGTTTTCGCCGGTCGATCTCTTCGGCGATCTCCGCCAGAATTGGATAGGCAATGGCTTCATGCTTGTAGGAAAGGCAGAGCGCGGCGAGTTGAATCTTTCGATGAAAACGAGCGCGCCCCGAACGTTCCTGCGCAATCTCCCGCGAGAGGAGCTCGACGGCGTCCTGGATGCGTCCGGAGCGTGCGGCCTGCTGGGCAAGCTCCTGCACGTCAGGTGCAGCGCTGCCATTGTTACCCGCGCCGGCCGCTGTTGAAGCCGAGTGGGGCGCCACAACGATCTGCGGTTGAGGAGGAGGTGGGAGAATCCTCTCCGTGATCCAAGCTTGCGTTTCGCTGTTGGCCGCCGGCGTGTCGTCAGAGAGAGATGAAGAGGCTAAGTGGGGATAATCCGAGAGGAGCGAGCGGAGTCCCGCAGACACTGCGGCAGCGGCGGCCTCGTGGCCCAAGCCTTCGCAGGCCTTAACAGTGTAGCGCTGCAAGTCCAGCCAGCCCCGACCGCAGGGCAGACCCATGGCAGCTTCGGCGCCTTCGAGCAATTCGTTCCACTGGCCTTCGGTGGCGAGTTTTTTCAGCAATTGCCGCGTTTCGCTCGGTGGAGAATCGAGCAGCGAAGAATCGATTGAGGAGCCGCCGGCGCGCAGTTCGCCCCAGCGCAGCCCTCGCAGAACCATGTAAGGAACAGGGCTTGCTGGATTTGCAAGGCGAAGATAGCGGGCCAGGCCATGCATGCGGCGCACCGCATCGTCCGGATCTGCTGGCTCTTCCGAAACAGTCCCACGTTTGCGTGCGGGCGCAGCGGCGGAGGATGTGGCCTGTTCGGAGCCGGCCTCATCAGACTGTTCCGCCGGAGTTTCAGCCTCTGCTTCCTTCTCTTCCGCGGGTTTCCAAAACTCCCGCACGGCATCTTGAAGATCTTCAAGCGCTTTCTTCAAGTTCGCAAAATTTGGAGCATCACGACCGAACTTCTCGTCGCAAAGAGTTGCCATTGCCTGGGCTGAGTCAGTTGCCGCGGCAAGGTCCGCGGTGAGCTGCTTGAAGAAAGGCTCTCCCGTGTTCCTGACTCCTTCGTCGAATTCCTCCGCGGTGCACTTCTTTTCTTCGATGGCAGCCTGGCGCGCCGCCATCTTTGCCTCACTCCCTTTTGCGTCCTCTTCGTAGCCAACGCGGCGGGATTCTTGAAATTTGAACCAGTCGAGCTTATTTTTGGTCAGCGGAACTTTGTGAACTTGAGTCTCAAGCAAGGCGCCAACCCATTCGATGGGGGCAGCGCGCATTTGCAAGTCACCTTCCTCGATTTCGGGATAGAGAGTGTCCCAGAAATTCTCGATCAGACCGCGCATGAGTTCGAGACCCTGAGTCAGGCCGGGGATTCTTTCTTGCACAAGGAGAGCTTCCGTCAACCAAGCCGCGATCTGCAGGTCTTTTGTCCGTTTGGAAAGAGCTTCCGTGGAGAGCTTGATAACCTGTAGAAAATCGGCCTTCTTGATCGCGTGCCCCCATACATCCCTCTTGGAGGCTTCTTCGGAAAGCTGAAGTTCTTCGTCGGCACGGCGGGCTTCGCGAATCTTGTCGTAAACAGGATCGTAGCGGAGGCTCTGGCCACTAGGGTTTTCCCCGGGGATGGGATTCAGGAGACCTTCAGGTAGGGGCATGGACGTAACTTAAGAGGCCGCCTGGGCGACCGCAAAGCTAATGTCGCGCAGCTCCAGAAGCGGCCATTCTTCGTCGTCCGCGAGAATCACTTTCTGCCCTTTGGGGACCGCTTCCTCGCTCCCGTCTTCTTCCCAAGCGGTGGCCCTGCCCAGGCGGATCGCAGAGTCAGCGCTGCGCCAAGAAAAGGGGTTGAGCACCGGGAGAAGCACCTCGCCCAGTTCACGTCCCTGAAAGGCGTCCGATGGGCGGACGACCGCGGGAAGCCAGAGCAGATCACGCAGCCTCTTCGGCGGCGCAATATGAATGGAAGACAACAAGGAGAACGGAATCCACATATAACTGCCGGCCACGAAAACTTCCAGGTTCGCTCCAACGCGCGGATCCGAGTCCGCGAGGTTGTGGAACGTCTTTCCGTTGATGGATCCTGTGACATGGGGTGCGACCGCATCGGCCACGGGTTTCGGATATTCCTGTTTCTCGAACATCTCGTGGCGCGTTTTCTCGGCCGCAAGAGCGCCGCGGTAGAAGAGGGCGCCCATCTCCGATTGCGGACCGCCCTGAGACAAGACATCGAGCTGCTTTTCGGCGCGGGAATAGTCGCCGGCGAAGCAGAGCAATTCGAATAGAAAGGTGCGACGTTTGGAATCGGACGGGTCATCGCGAACTTCGGCGGTGAGGGCCTTCACCGCTTCATCCAGTTGTCCGGATTGGAAAAGTTGTTGAACGGTCATAAACGGTCACCATGGAACTTCCACCAAAGCTAGCGGGGCACGCAGACAAATAATCGCTTGGCCGGTCGTGCGACCGGCCAAGCCGTCCATTTGAGGCAAGTGGAAGCGGCAACTAGACCTCTTTGTTCAGATTACTGTTCCAGCCAGCCTTAACTACGCCACCAAGTCCGCCCTTTTCGTCCTGCGGCTTGTACTCCATTTCAATTTTCGCGAAATGCATACTGACATTCTCGACCGGGAGCAGCTCGCTGCCGGAGCCGGAGTGCGCGACTGACGATATGAGGACTTCCGAGAATGTGTATTTCAGATACTCTTGCTGCGTTCCTCCTGCCTTCCGGCAGACCAGCGTGACCTTGGGCGTGTGCTTTCCAGTCGCGCAAGCTTTGAACAATAAGGGGGTCGCCTTATCGACATGCTTCGAAACCTGGAAATCGTGTATTTGGACCTTACCCACACCGGAGCCGCCGCCCAGCCCAGCCGACCCAGATTGGCTGGCCCCGAACGAGAAGCTCAGAAGCTGAATTTCGTTCTTGTGCTTGTCGTCGAGGCTCTCGCCTTCAACTCCGTCGATCTTCAGGAACATGTCCGCATGTGAGCCCATTCCTGTCGCATAACCAGCCATAACGTTGCCTCCTCTTGAAGTGAATTCGAAACCGGCCCCTTCTTGATAATTCCCTTCCAGGTTTTGCGCTCAAAGCACGCAGGCCCCAGAATTGGGACTCAATAGAAGGCCAAATACAGGGAACCCAGTTACGCTGCCGCCTTCGGCAGATCCGCCACCAACCGCAGGGAAACCGTCAGTTCGTCAAGCTGGAAGTGCGGGCGCAGATAAGCGATCGCTCGATAGGCGCCCGGCTTGCCGGCAATCTCCGTTACCTCAACCTTGGCATTGCGCAGCGGGTATTGCGCCTTCGTCGAGGCACTGGCCTGATCGTCTTCCGTAACGTACTGCATGATCCATTTGTTGAGAAAGGCCTCAGCCTCGATGCGCGACATGAATCCGCCAATTTTGTCCCGCATGATGGACTTTAAGTAGTGGGCGAAGCGGCAAACCGCGAGAATGTAGGGAAGCTGCGAAGACAAGCGCGCGTTGGCGTTGGCTTCGGCTTTGTCATACTTCTTCGGCTTGTTTGAGGACTGTACGCTAAAGAAAGCCGCATAATCGGTGCCTTTACAATGAACGAGCGGAATGAAACCCTGGTCCGCCAGTTCTTTCTCGCGACGGTCGGTGATGGCGATCTCGGTGGGGCATTTCAGCGCCACGTCGCCCTCGTCGGTGTGGAAGGTGTGGGCGGGCAAACCTTCGACCAGACCGCCGCCCTCAACGCCACGGATGGCCGCGCACCAGCCGTACTTCGAGAACGCATTGGTCAGTCTTGCGCCCAGGGCATAAGCGGCGTTGCCCCACAGATACTTGGAGTGATCGGAACCATCGACATTCTCTTCGTAGCCAAATTCATCCACCGGCTTGGTGTCCCGGCCATACGGCAAGCGCATGAGAATGTGGGGCAGGGCCAAGCCCACGTATTTGGAATCGTCGCTGGCGCGGAAAGACTTCCATTTCGCGAATTCCGTGCTGTCGAAAATCTTGCCAATGTCGCGGGGTTCGCCAAGTTGCGTGAAGCTCTCCAGATTCATCAGTTCGGCAGAGGCGGCCGTCAAAAAGGGCGCATGCGCGCCGGCGGCAACCTGAGAGATTTTTTCCAGAAGCTCGATGTCCTCGGGGTGGCGGCTGAACTCGTAATCTCCAATCAAGGCACCGAAGGGTTCGCCTCCGAAAATGCCAAACTCCTCTTCATAGACTTTCTTGAACATAGTGCTTTGATCGAACTCCGCGGCGCGCTGCAAATCGCGCAGGATTTCCTTCTTGCTGACGTTGAGAACGCGAATCTTCATTTGCGAACTGGTCTCGCTCTGGTCCAGCAGATACTTCAGGCCGCGCCAACTGGCCTCCAGTTTCTGAAACGTGGGGTTGTGAAGCACCTCGTTGAGTTGCAGGGAAATCAGGTGGTCGATCTGCGCGATGCGGGCGTTGATGGTAGCGTCGGCGTCGCGTGAAAGGGTCATCTCTCCGGCGACGACCTGGGAAATGAACTCCTTGACCATGTCCTTGCCGCGCTCCCGGGAGCTGGTTTCCCGGCCAAACCTTCCTTCTTCGACAATCTGATCGAGCAAGTTGCTTTCGGCAGCCTTTGCTCCAGCAGCCTGGGCCGCTGCCTGTTCCGGCTTATTCATTGGAGGCTCCCTTTTCCTTGCCGAGTTCCTTCTTTAGCTTATCGAGTTTTTCGGTGCTGCCCGCGGCATCCATCAGCAATTCATCCAGCTTGTCGTTGCCCTGGAGAGCGCCACGCAGATCGCTCAGCTTGGTGCGCAGATCCAGAAGCTCTTTTAGCGGCTTGACTTGCTTGGCCACTTGCGCGGGATCGAAATCATCCAAGCTCTTGAAGTCCAGATCGACTTTGAGCTGGCCGGCACTGGGATCTTCGCTGAGTTTGTTGTCGACGGCGAAGGAAAGGTGCGGCTTGAAGCTTTCCAGCACGCCGTCAAAATTGTCCGGCGTGATCTCCACGAATCGGCGGTCCTTCATGCGGGCCAAGGGTTCCCTCGGCTGACCGCTCAGGTCCGACATCACTCCCATGACAAACGGGAGCTCCTTCACCTCGATGGCGTTTCCGACCTCGACGTCGTAAGTTACATGGACGCGCGGCGGACGAACACGTTCTAACTTCTTATGTACACTTTCTTTTGCCACGGCGAACACCTCGTAGGATCAGGCCTGGGGGGATGCTCTCGGTACTCCAGATGGCCCGATTTGTGGGTGCAAGTATCACACTAATAAAAATTCTGTCAAGGACTAGAGGGTAGTTCGAAGGGTCTGGGAGTCCTAGTCCCCTCCCCCTACCTTCTCCGAGAAGATAGTGCACGAGAGTGCCGAGGCGTTTCGGGCCAAGCGGAGTTCTCTTCTGGGACGCGGGTGTGGCGAAGGACTAGTCAGGGGGTGCCATCGGATTGGCACAACAGCCCAATAGACGCTAAGGGCGATGGCTACTCTCTCCGGATGCGGTTGCAGGAACGGCGGATCCTCCGCCAAGCGTCGACTCCATTCTCAGCCCGCTGTCTCACTCGAGGCGAGTCCTAACTGGGCTTTGCTTTGCACCGACGAAACGTGCTAATTTGCGCGTAGATGCGCCAACTGCAGCCAGTCATCTGGTCGAAGGGAACGTTTCTCACACCGCAACATTTGCAGACACGCGACCGTTTCCTCGAGAGCGTGCTGCAGTTCCGGCTGGAGGCTCTGAATTTCTGCCCTTGGGGTCTTCATGAGCTGCGCATCGATCAGGAGGCTCTCGCCGGGGGCAACATTGCCCTGACCCGGGCGGTCGGCATATTCTCAGACGGGCTGCCCTTTGACATCCCGGACTCGGATCACGCTCCGGCCCCCAAACCGCTGGCTCCGTATTTCGATGCCGATCAAACCAGCGCGGATATTTATCTGGCGATCCCCCATCACCGCGAGCGCGGGCTCAACGTCTCAATCGCCGAGCGCAACGCGGATACCCGCTACGTTTCCGAGGTCGTGAACCTGCGAGACGAAAATACCGGCAGCTCGGAAAAACCGGTGCAACTGGCGCGGAAAAACATGCGATTCCTGGTGGAAGGCGAATCACGTGATGGCTGCACCTACATACGGCTGGCGCGCGTCAAGCGCACCGCCGCGGGAACCCTTCAGCAGGACCAGCAATTTATTCCGCCGCTGCTGGACATTTCCGCCAGCGAGTTTTTGATTGGCATTACGCGGCGGCTCACGGAGATTCTTTCCGCGAAGAGCAGCATTCTGGCCGGCGGCCGGCGGCAGCGGAGCGCGAGCCTGGCCGATTTTACGGCCGCGGATATCGCCAGCTTTTGGCTGCTTTACACGGTCAACAGCCATCTCCCCGTACTGCGCCATTTCTACGAAACGGGGAAGGCCCATCCGGAGAAACTCTACCGTGTGCTTTCCGCCCTCGGCGGTTCTCTCTCCACGTTTTCGCTGAAGATTCAGCCGCGCGACCTGCCGGCGTACGATCACGAGGAGCTGGGTCCGTGCTTTGCCGACCTCGACGAAAAGGTGCGCGAGCTTCTCGAAACCGTGGTGCCCAGCAATTTTGTGGCGCTTCCGCTAAAGCTGGTGCAGCCTTCCATTTACTCCACTGCCATTGAAGAAGACAAGTACCTGGTGGGCACAAAAATGTTTTTGGCTGTGAATTCCAGCTTAAATGAAACTGAATTGGCCAAGAAGGTTCCTCAGCTGGTCAAGATTTCGTCGGCTACTCAAGTGGAGCAGTTGGTACGGCGCGCCCTGCCGGGAATCCAGCTGACCCATGTGGCCAAGCCTAGCTCCATTCCCGTCAAATTGAATTATCAATACTTCAGCTTGAATCAGTCCGGCTCGGCCTGGGAAGCAATTGGAAAAGCGCGAAACCTGGCCGCCTACGTCCCTGGAGACATACCCCTGCCGCAGTTGGAGCTTGTCATACTGTTGCCGCAGGCTGCTTGATCTCTTCCACGCTCAGAAATCCCCCGCTTACCAGTAATCCAATCAGGTCGATAAATTCGCGCGGCGGCGTGTTCGGCTCGATCCAGCCCGCCTCGCGGCATTCGCTATAAAGTTCCTGGACGCTTTTCGAACCGTCGCAGCGCACGAGCAAATAACCCATCCATGGCTGGACTTTGCAATCCATCAAGAACGGATAATCGTTGGTAAGGGTGAAATCGTGGGGCGTGAAGTCGCCCCCTTCAATGCGGTGACGGACAATGAGCTCAACCCGGGGCGAGGCGATCGGCCTCGATCCGAAAATCTTTTCCAAGGAGTGCCCGGCTACCAGCTCCGTTTCCCAGCGGAGCACTTTTTCAGTGGCTCCGGAATCGACATTGGAAGCGAGAGAGCGGCGGATCGTGAATACACGCCGCTTCATTTCCCTTCGCTGCACGACGAGCATTCCGGTCAGAATCTCTTTTACATGGAGTCTTTCGAATAGCACTCTCCACTGATTGATTTCGGCTTGCCCGGTGGACCTCCTCACAGCCGAGTCCGTCGCGAAGCGAGCCGGTTCCAGGTTTTTTGAGATGAAGACCGCGATGTCGAATTCACCTTCGGCCTCGCCAAGCCAGCCACGCAGGCGCTGTTCGAACGGCCCTTCTTCACGGTCCGTACCCAGGGTCCGGCAGTACAGCCGCCCTCCGGGATTGAGATGTTGCGGCAAGCCTTCCACGATTCGTCTCGTGAGCTGTTCGCCGTCCTCGCCGCCATCGTAGTAAATCTCCGCCGGGCGCAGCACCGGCATGTATGGAGGGTGCGCGGCGATGCAGTCAAAACTACGTCCTTCCACAGCCGAATACAAATCTCCCTGTACAGCGGATACGTTGCTCGCCCCGTTTAGCGCAGCGTTGAACTCGGCAAATCGGGTCGAGCGCTCGGTGATGTCGCTGGCCCAGGCGTGCTGCGCGCTTCGGGAGGCTGCCAGCGCGGCAATCCCGCTTCCTCCGCACAACTCGAGGAAATTCCCGCAGGAATCGTTCGGGAGAAAACGAAGAAACTCGCGCGTGCTCTTGGTCAGCGCCGGGTAAACAATATCAGGGAAGGATTGCTTCGGTTTGCGATCGGGGTTGGACCATCGGTCGGACACAATGAAAAGATCTCCCACCGGATAAAGCGCTACCGAGCCGAAGCATCGCTTACTGTCAGCCGAATCCTCCTCGATCAGCCCCAGCGCGTTCATGGCCGCCCAGGCGGATCCCGGAAACTGGGTCTCCGCCTCGGCAATGGATACAAATTCACCTAGCAAGAACAGTTTGATAAGCGTGTTGAGCGGCTCGGGGGATACCACTCTTTCCTTCAGGTTTTCCGAGAGCGAGACTATGTCCAGGGCTTCGGCGGACGCCAGTCCCAATTTTTCGCAAATCCGAGACTCCCGGTAATCAGCGCCGGCGAGGAAACCGCGTAGCGCGGCGAACTGTGCGGCCGTCCCGATCTCAATCAGATTCATGGTCTTCAGCTTTCCTTCAGCGACCCGAAAGCAAGCCGCATGTCACCGCAAGAGAACCGAACTCGCTTGACAACCCGTGGAGCAAACGCCATAGTTATGCCACAAATCGGGTCTCCGATGCTCTTGCCATCGCGAGTTCGCGCGTCTCGGAGAGGAACAAGGGATCCACTCCGCCGTCTTTGCCGGCAGGGGAAACGGAACGCGAGACAAAAGGATGAATGGTTCCGGCCCGGTTTTCTCGTCCATGAAACATCTCTCCAAGGTGGTTTGGTTTGAGGGGATGTATCTTGCGCCGCACCACTTCCAAGCGCAAACTCAATCTTTTGAAGACCTGATCCAGTTCTCCACCACCAGTCTCTGGTTCGAACCGTACGGCCTGGTGGGAATCGACCTCGACGCCGAAGCGCTGCGAAACGGAAACGTGGCGCTGATTCACGCGCGCGGAATTTTTCCGGATGGTCTGGCGTTCCACATGCCGGATTCGGACCCTCTGCCGCCCGCTCGCTACATCGCTGATCTTTTCCCTCCTACGGTCGAGTCCACGCTTGTTTATCTTGCGGTGCCGTCGCGGCAGGCGGATGGACCCAATTGCGTGATGGAACCGCAGGCCGATCAAGATCACCTCAGATTTGCCGCTGAAGCGCGAAGCTTGCACGACGACAATACAGGCCGGGACGACCGTTCCGTGCACCTGGCTCGCAAGAACATTCGATTCCTTCTCGAGATGGAAGCCCGGGAAGAAATGGTTTCTCTCCCCATTGCCCGGGTTATGCGCGATGGCACGGGACATCTTCTCTACGACCCGCGGTTCATACCTCCCTGCCTGCAGATCACCGCGAGCGAACGATTGATGATGATCTCCCGGCGCCTGATTGGAATCCTGGACGAAAAGAGCGCTACGCTTTCCCGCGCACGCAGCACTGGACGTGGCATGGCAGGATTTTCCTCACAGGAAATCGCGAGTTTCTGGTTCGTGCATACCATTAATACCAGCCTTGCAGTGCTGCGACATCTTTGCTCGTCGGAACGCGGCCATCCGGAACAGCTATATCTGGAGATGGCCCGGCTTGGCGGAGGACTGTGCACATTCGGTCTCGATTCGCATCCCCAAACGCTTCCTTTATATGACCACCTGAATCTCGGACAGTGTTTCCAGGATCTCGACGAGCACATCCGCGCGCATCTTGAACTGGTGGTTCCCTCGAATTGCATTTCCGTGCCGCTCAAGCAAACCGGCCGCTATTTTTATGTGGGCGAGATCACCGATCAACGCTGCCTGGACCGGGCGCGCTGGATCTTCGCCATCCGCTCGGAAATCGGCGAGCTGGAATTGATCTCCCGCACGCAACGGCTGGTAAAAATCTGCTCGAGTCAATTGCTCCCCGAGGTCGTGAAAGCAGCCCTGCCCGGACTCGCCCTATCGCATTTGCCCGTGCCGCCCTCTGCCGTGGCGCCGAAAGTCGAAAGCCAGTATTTTGGAATCAGCCGGGCGGGTTCCACGTGGGAGCAGATTGTGCAGACTCGCGGCGTTGGCGTATACGTTCCGGGCGAGCTTCCGCTCCCGGAAATCGAGCTTCTTGTGATTCTAGATTCTTGAGAGGACCCCCATGGGTGCGACCCTGTTTGGCGCGACTAGCATTCAGCCTTCGCCGCAACCGACGAACCGGCGGCGCGACAATCTTGCCATCGTGTTTCAAAACCTGTTTACTGTGATTGTCCGCCTGCGTGCCAACCGGCAGGTCATAAACGACGCGCAGGCCTTTCGAGCACAAATGCAAAGCGCGCTGCGCGCTGGGGAAAAAGAAGGTATCAGCAAGCTGTACCCGCCCGAGGATGTGCGCCTGGCAACCTTCGCTATTGTCGCCTTTCTGGACGAGTCCATCCTCAACTCCGCCAATCCTGCCTTCTCCGATTGGGCCCGCATGCCCCTACAGGAAGAGATGTTTGGACATCACCGCGCTGGAGAAGTTTTTTTTGAAAATATCGAGCGGCTCTTGACCCGCGGCGACTCCCACGGCGTCGCAGATCTGCTCGAAGTGTATTCGCTCTGCATTCTACTCGGTTACAAAGGGAAGTACGGCCTCAGCAACCTGGATTCCGTGCGCCCCGTGCTCGATGCCATCGCCGAGAAGATTCGCCGCGTTCGTGGACCGCTCCCAGGGCTATCGCCGGCCTGGGCCGTCCCCGAAGGCAATATCCGGACTTCAGAGGGGGACCCCTGGATCCGGCGTCTGGCGGTCGGCGCACTTGCCGGCGTGTTCATCGCTCTGCTGTTTTTCGTGATCTTCAAGACTTTGCTGAGCAGCGATGCTTCCAAAGTCCATGCGCTCGCCGCATTCTTGGGATGGTAGGGGACTGATGCAACTTTCCTGGCAACATTTCGCTGGCGGTATCGGGCTGGTTTTCGCAGCCATGATCGCGTGGTTCGGCGCTCTCTGGTTGAATTTGCAGGGGACAAATTTGTGGGTCTTCCGTCTCTGCATGTTCCTGGTCCTCGCTCTGGCAGTCGGAGCCATCGTGTGGTGGCTGCACAACCGGCAAAAAGCCAAACCCGCTGGCGAGATGTCTTCCAGCGCCGAGGGAACGCCCAGTGCAGGGGTGACGGAAGACATCCTGCTGATTTTGCGCGAAGCGGAGGCCCGCGTGGCCTCTTCCACGCAGCTTCCCAGGGGCACGCGGCTTTCTTCCCTGCCGGTCATTTTTTTGGTGGGAGATTCCGCCGCAGGCAAGACCTGCGTGGCTACCCAGTCTGGTCTCGAACCTGAATTGCTCTCCGGCCAGGTCTACCAGGAAGGTAATATCGCGCCGACACGGCTTGCGAATCTATGGTTTGCCCGCAAGGCAGTTTTCGTCGAGATGGGTGGGAAGACTCTGGGTGACGCGAACCTGTGGACCCGCCTACTGCATCGTCTGGCGCCGGGAAAACTCAGGTCTATTTTCAGCGGCAAGCCCGCGGCCCCGCGCGCCGCGGTCGTCTGCTACGACAGCGAAAAGCTCGCTAAAGCCGCTGGCCCGGAAGAAATCACTGCACAGTCCCGCGCGATCCGGGCGCGGCTTGAGCAGATTTCCCAGACTCTCGGAATTAGTTTTCCTGTCTATGTTTTGTTTACGCGCGCCGACCGCCTGCCTTTTTTCGACGATTTTTTCCGCAACTTGAATGACAGCGAGGTCACGCAAGTCCTGGGAGTCACGCTTCTCCCCCTCCCCGCTTCCGCCACCGGGGTTTATGCGGAGCAGGAAACAAAGCGGCTCACCGCGGCCTTCAATTCGATGTTTTTCTCTCTCGCGGAATGCCGCCCCGGTTTGCTGTATCGCGAGCGCAACTCGGAGAAACTACCCGGCATCTACGAATTTCCGCGCGAGCTTCAAAAGCGCATTGCGATCGCAGCGCAGTTCCTCGTTGATCTTTGCCGCCCCAGTCATCTCCGCACCAGCGCTTTCCTCCGCGGATTCTATTTCACCGGCATCCGGCAAGTGGAAGCCGCGAATCCACTTGGCGGCACGGTAATGGCCTCGAAAACTTCCCTCATGCCAGCGAAGCCGTTTTCAGCAAATGCCACTTCGCTGATGCGCGCCGATGATTTCACCAAGACGCAGTCGCAAGGCTGGCAAACATCAACAATGGGCGGCTCCGGCGGGGAAGCCAAGAAAACCACGCAGTGGCTGTTTCTCAGCCACATCTTCAGCCACGTCATTTTGCAGGACCGTGCCGCACTGGGTGCCAGCGGCACCAGCTCGCGCGCCAATGTTTTGAAACGAGTGTTACTAGCCACCGTCGGCGCGCTCGCGGCGATCTGGTTTTTCGGCTTGATCATTTCTTACTTTGGGAATCGCGCGCTGGAGCAACACGTCCGCAGCGCCGCCGAGGCGATTGTCCCGATCAAAGCGCAGGCTGTTTCGATGGCTTCGCTGGAAGATCTGCAGCGCCTGGATGCCGCGCGTTTGCAGTTGCAGAAAATCACTGAGTATCACCGCCACGGAGCGCCATTGCATTTGCGCTGGGGACTCTACGGCGGTAACGACATTTACGACGATTTCCGTACTTTGTACTTCGCGCGTTTCAAGCTTCTCTTGCTCGACGGGGTGGAGGCTCGCTTTCGTGAAGACCTGGGAAAGCTGCCCCCCACCGCAAGCCCCCACGATGAGTGGCAGAGACCGTACGAATCTCTCAAGGCTTATCTGATTACCACTTCGAACCCCGATAAGAGTACGCGCGAATTCCTCTCGCCCGTCTTGATGGAGCGATGGCTGGGCAAGAGCACTATGGATGAACAGCGCGTGCAGCTCGCTCGCGAGCAGTTCGACTTTTACGCTGATGAGCTTCGCGTGGAAAACCCTTTTTCGGATCCAGAGCAGCCCTTCGTCGTTCAACCCGCTCGCAGGTTCTTGAATAGCTTCGCTAACGGGCCGCAAATCGTCTATCAAAAGATGTTGGTCAAGGCCAACCAAGCTGTTCCCAGCTTTAATTTCATGCAGCGGTATCCGGAAGCAAGGAATGTGGTGAGCGAAACGAAGGTCGTTGATGGCGCCTTTACTGGTGCCGGTTGGAAAGTAATGACGGATGCCATTACCCACCCGGAGAACTATGCTGGGGGAGATGACTGGGTTCTCGGAACAGCCACGGGGACGCGCACCGTTCAAAATGTCTCGCCGCAGGACGTCCGTGTCCTCTACGAAGCCGATTACAAGAAGCAGTGGCGCGATTTTTTGACGCACGCCAGCGTGCGCCCTCTTGGCGGACCTGAGGACGAATCCAAGCAACTTGAGAATCTCACAGGGAACAGATCGCCACTCCTCGCGCTCTTGTGCGAGGTTTCACAGAACACCGCTGATGCTTCTCCTGATATCGCGGCGGCATTCAAACCGGTTCAGGAGGTCGTGGCTCCAAAACCAGCCCCGCAATCTTGCCGGGAACAGCTCAAGCAGCCATCGAATGATATCTACACAAATGCTCTGGTGGCCGTGAAGTTCTGCCTGGATAGCTACTTGCTGATGCCGCCCCAACCCGGAGTTACTCCCGATCCCCGCCAGGCCAAGCTCGGCGAGTGTAACAATCTATCGTTGCAAGCCCGGAATGTCGCTGGGACGCAGGTCGTGAGGACGAACGATCCCGTATGGAGGGTAGATACAACAGTCATAAGTTTGCTTGTCGCACCCACTGCACCTCCGAAGGAGGAACATCGCGACGGTCTGGCAGGCGTGTCGCAGTTCTGCAGTGTTCTGCGCGCCCTCAGCAGCAAATTCCCGTTTGATCAGAGTTCGCATCAAGAAGCCTCTCTGGCTGAGCTAAACGGTTTCTTTCAGTCGGGTGCAGGGACGCTTTCCAAGTTCCTCGAAGCCAACAAGCCAGTCTTCGAGTTGCAAGGCTCGCAATACACGCTGAAGAGTGGCAGGCCCAGTTTCACCAATCTTATCAACCAAGCGGCCGGTATTCAGCGCTCTCTCTACCCAAACAATTCTGCCTCGCCTCAGTATCAGTTCTCTCTCAAAGCAACA
>Ga0209488_10001186_pt1 | contig 22317 bp, 20 predicted proteins | sample Rivendell_Oct201_8_FD_188349 | JGI IMG/M metagenome (GOLD analysis project Ga0209488, IMG submission 188349) | Vadose zone soil microbial communities from the Eel River Critical Zone Observatory, Northern California, USA -... | ecosystem: Environmental > Terrestrial > Soil > Vadose zone >...
CGAGCCGCGGAATACCCCGACCATGATCAATGCGGGATTCTTCTTCCGGAACTTCTGGGACGGTAGGGCCAACAACATCTTCAACGGCGTCAATCCCTTCGGCCGCAGGGACCCGAACGCGGGCATCTGGGTCCAGATCCCGCCGCCCATGCCGTACAGTGTACAGAAGGTCCGGGTGGAGCTCGAGAACGCCAGCCTGGCCTCCCAATCCGTCGGGCCGCCGCTGAGCGACTTCGAGATGTCCTGCGCCGGCAGGACGTTCTCCGACCTCGGCCGCAAGATGCTGCCGCGCCGGGCTCTGGCGAGCCAGGCCGTGCATCCGCAGGACAGCGTCCTGGGACCTCACGTGCTGCCGCCCACCGGCCTGAGCTTTACATACAAGCAGCTCGTCCAGATGGCGTTCCAGGACAAGTACTGGGCCGCGACGATGCCAGTCAGCGGGACATTCACGCAGATGGAGGCGAACTTCTCGCTGTTCTGGGGCCTCTCGATCATGTTGTACGAAGCGACGCTCGTCTCCGACGAAGCGCCCTTCGACAAATTCCGGGGCGACGCGACCACTCCCCCGGATCCCAACGCGCTCAGCGCGCAGCAGCAACGCGGACTGGACGTGTTCATGACGAAGGGCAAGTGCATCGCCTGCCATAAAGGGCCGGAGTTCAGCGGCGCGGCGACCCACCTCCAGCCCGAGAACCAGGAGGAGGGGCTCGTGGAACGGATGCTGATGGGCGACGGCCGGGTCGCGCTCTACGACAACGGGTTCTACAACATCGGCGTACGCCCGAGCGAGGACGACCCAGGCGTGGGTGGGCGGGATCCGTTCGGGAACCCGCTTTCGTTCACCGAGCAGTACATCGACATCCTGCGGGGTCGGGACGTCCCCGATCCGTTCCAGGTCAATGCCTGCACGTTCGCGGTGCCGTTCACGTTCGACTTCCCACTCACGTCCCTGACGAGTCCCGACTGCCACGGGGTGCCGTTCGACCCGGCGGACATCGATGGACTGCGCACGGCAGTGATCGGTGCCTTCAAGACGCCCTCGCTCCGGAACGTGGCGCTGACCGGGCCCTACTTCCACAACGGCGGTCAGGCCACCTTGGGGCAGGTGGTCGCGTTCTATAACCGCGGAGGCGATCGCATCGACGTTCCAGGTGGCGACAGCACCGGTGTGCCCAGCAACCTGGATGCCGACATCCAGCGTCTCTTCTTGACCAGGCAGGAGCAGTTGGATCTGGTCGCGTTCCTGGAATCTCTCACGGACCGCCGCGTACAGTGTGATCAGGCCCCGTTCGATCACCCGCAGCTGCTCGTCCCGAACGGCCATCCGGTCGATCAATTCACGGTCGTGCCGGATCCTGCGAGCCTTGGCACCAAGGCCATCGACGAGTTCAGGCTCATTCCAGCAGTCGGAAGCTCCGGACTTCCCGGAATCCTGCAGCCGTGCGTGGGCACCTTCGCCGAACAACTGGGGTTGTCTCAGACCGACGGCGTGACGGGTCACTAGCGGCGAAGCAAGAGACCGCCGGTCATCGACTTGCGAAAATGGACATGGCTGAGCATCACGAAGAGCAGCCCCGGGGAAATCAAGGTGTCGGCGCGCAAGGCGCCGACCACCGTGCCCCGGGACCAAACGGAGGGCCTCAGGACGCCGTCGGCTCCGGGTCCGGGACGACGATCGACAGCGACCAACTGTTCACCGTAGCCCAGACCGTATCAAACTCACCGGCTACAGCGAGGAAAGCATCCGCCGCTGGATCCGCAAGGGCGCGCTTCCAATCGAGCGGGTCGGCCCCTACCGACGCGTGCGAGTGCGCTTCTCCGTCCTGCGGCAGCTCTTCCCTAAATAGCGGCCTCGCCTATCCCGAGCAAGGCGGCCCGGTGAACCGGAAGCTCTCGAACGTCGGGAGCGGCGCGCCGCCAGCGGCACCCGTGGCCGGGACCTCGAGGATGCAGTCCACCGCGACCCCGTTGGCGTCGGTCTTGATCGAGCCGTCGGGGTTCAGCTGCTCGCCGACGGGGACGAACAGCTGCGGGTGGTCGAACGGGGCCGCCTGGGCCCTGACTCGCTCGTCGGTGAGCGACTTGAGGAACGCGACGAGTGCGTCCTTGTCGCGGTCGTCGAGGCCGAGGTCGCGGATCTCCGGGTTCAGCTCGGCGTTGGCGAAGTCGCCGCCGCGGCTATAGAAGTCCACGACTTGGCGCAGGGTCAGCTGGCCGCCGTTGTGGAAGTAAGGTGCCGTGAGCTCCACGTTGCGGAGTGCCGGGACCTTGAAGGTCCCCTGAACGCCTCGGGCGTGGCGCCGGTCAGCCTGGTGATCGAGAGCGGGTTGCCGAAAGGGTCCAAGCCGCCGTTCCCGGGGTCGGAGGCCGTCGGCCTGACGCCGATGTTGGCGAAGCCGGTATCGGAGAATACGCCGTCGAAGCTGTCGACCGGGCAGCGCCCGTTTACGTTCGCGACCGACGCGCTGGTCAACTCGGCGCCGCCGTGGCACTTGATGCAACGGGCCTTGCGGCCAAAGCGGCTGAACCATCCTTTTCCTGGGAGCTCAAGGCGGTGTTGTCTCCCCCTAGGAACCGGTCGAACCGGGTCTGGTCGGAGACGAGGGTCGCTTCCCGGGTCTGGATCGCGAGCCCCCAGAAGAGCGAGAAGTTGAACTCCATCATCGTATATGAGCGCCCGGTCACCGGGTCGGTGAGGATGTCCGTCGAGTTCCACCACTCCGGCTGGAAGGCCTGCCCGATCAGGTCGGCGTAGGACGCCTGCAGTCCCCTGCCGGAGGCCGAGACGTACGGCCCGAGCACGCTGTCGGTGGCGCTGACCCGCTGCGTGCCGAGCGGTTGCAGCGTGAGCATCTTCTCGCCGATGTCGGCGAGGTTGCGCCCGGCGGCCGACATCTCGACGTCGTTGCCGGGCGGCCCGACCGCCTGGGACGCGAGCGAGGAGTTGTTCAGGCTCACCGTCACCAGGTCGGCTCCGCCCGCGGCGTTGACCTGCGCGACCCTGGCATCGGGATCGCGCGAGCCGAACGGGTTCACGCCGTTGAAGTCGTTCTGCGCGCGGCCGTCCCAGAAGTTCCGGAAGTTGAAGACAGCGTTGATGTTCGAGGGCGTATTCCGGCCGGTCGGGCGGCGGACGTTGACGCCGCCGATGCTGAAGATCGGATCGGGCCCGTCGAAGATCACGGCGTCGACCGCGCTGCCGGGAACGATCGCGACGAAGTTGGAGGGGATGACCCCCTGCGACCCGGTGACGTTGTCGATATCGAAGAGGACCGGCGAGTTGCGATTGTTCGGGTCGGCGAGCCGGTGGGTCGGGAAATCGGCCGCCGACAACTGGAAGTTCGGCCCGTTCACGGCGAAGGGCCCACGCGCGGGTTCAGCTGGTTCCTGGACCTGAGGTCGGCGCCCGCGGCGAAGTGACAGGTCGCGCAGGCCGTCTTGCCGTCGCTGCCCGCCTGCATGTCCCAGAAGAGCGCCTTGCCGAGCGCGATCGCCGCCTGCCGGTCCCTGATGAAGTGAGCGAAATTCGACGGCTCCGGAACCGTCACCGTATTCAGCGGAGCCAAGCCGCCAGTGTCCGCGCGCGCGGAGCTGAACACCGGGATCCCGGTGAACGTGGACACCACGCCGGCGGTCAGCGTCATTGCGACGACGACGATCAGCGCCGTGAATGCCTGTTCTCTCGGTAGCATCGCCCGACCTCCTTCGGCTAACGACTGCGCCGCGTGATGCGGCGTTGAAGACCCGCAAAGGAGGGATGCATACGAGGCGAGACGACGCACAAGCCCCTTGTGATCGAGATGACGCCGGACGGATGCGGGTGACTACGAATGAACGTCCGGGATCAGGCGCTAGTCCCACGGTAGCCGGCTCGCGCCCGAGGTAAGGATGGAACGCTACCGGCTCTTGCCGTCGAAGTGCCGGATGTTGAGCGTGGCCGCGTCGACCTCGTCGAGGCAGCGCGTGTTGATCGCCACCATCGGCCCGTTCGGACCCTGGCCGCGCGCGAACGAGCGCACGCCGCAGACCTTGCAGAACAGGTGATGGATGTTCTTCTTGTTGAACTGATAGTCGGTGAGCGAGTCTTCGCCCTTCTCGAGCGTGAACGCGGTCGGCGGCACGAACGAGAGCAGCGTGCCGGTGCGCGAGCAGATGGAGCAGTTGCATTGCGTGACCGGCTTGGAAAGATCGATGTCGACCCGATAGCGGACGGCGCCGCAGTGACATCCACCATGGTGGGTCTTGGCCACCCTTCCTCCCGGCAGGACGTCTACCGCGTGCGAGGATTCTGGCGCGAGGGAGAGCGCCGGCCAAGAGAGCCGTACCGGCAAGAGTCAAACTCCCCACTCCTGCCCGAAACCAAGCACGTCCCGAACGAATGCATCACGCCACCTGGGCCCGCCGTTTTCGCGCTATCCTCGCCTGCGAAGCTCGGGAAAACTCGCGGGCGGGGCTGGCATGGGACGGCGGGCGCTGGTGTTTTGCAGGGCTGCTGCTTGCCTCGTCGTCGCGGCGCCGTTCGCTGGCGTCCGCGCGCAGGAGGACGGCGGAGCCGCCTCCGCGCCCGAGCAGCCCAGGAAGCGCGAGGCATCGGAGGAGATCGTCGTCGTCGGGCGCCTGCCGCGATTGCCCCTTCCGCCCTCCAGCGTGCCGGCCAGCGTGCATGTGATCGAGGAGGAAGAACCGCAGCAGTCCGGCCATCCGAACCTGCCCGATTCACTGGCCGGGCGCGTCCCGGGAATGACGCTGTCGGATGAGCAAGGAAACTCGTACCAGCCGGATCTCTCGCTGCGCGGGTTCCAGGCCACCTCGGTCACTGGCGTGCCGCAGGGAGTGAGCGTCTTCCTCGACGGCGTCCGCGTCAACGAACCCACTGCCGAGGAGATCAACTTCGACCTTCTTCCCACCGAGGACGTCGAGCGGATCGAGGTGGTTCCGGGACCCTCGGTGCTGTTCGGGAGGAACACGCTGGCCGGTGCGCTCATTCTCGTCACCCGGCGCGGTCAGGAGGGCATCGCGGCGTTCGCGGATGTGGCGGCAGGGAGCGCCGGCTTCGAGAAGGTCCGGGCCCGGCTCTCCGGTGGGAGGGGCCCGGTGGACTTCTACGCGTCGGGAGCCCAGACGCTGGAGGATGGTTGGAGGGCGGCATCGCACGCCAGGCTCTCGAAGGCGTTCGGCAAGCTCGGCTTCCAGCAGGGCGGCACCGACCTGACGCTCTCCTATCAGTACGTGAACAACCGGATCTCCCAGGCAGGTCCGCTGCCGGTGTCGGAGCTGTCGCAGGATCGCACTGCGAACTACACGGCAGGTGACTTCTTCGCGCCGCGGCTCAACCAGCTGGTGCTGAACGTCCGGCAGGCGCTGGGAGACACGGTCGTCCTCTCCGCGAACGCGTTCGGGCGCCTGCTCCACGTCGAGCAGTTCAACGTCAACTTGCTCACCGAGAACAGCAGGCTCTTTTCGCGCACCGCCTCGGCCGGCGGGACAGTCCAGGTCGACAGCACCGCGCCGCTGTTCGGCCGGTGGAACCTGTTCACCGCCGGCTTCGAGTACGCCCACAGCGACGTCGAGGTGCAGGTATTCAACGAGCCGGATCTCGATACCGACGTGCACGACGGCCAGGACACGGGCGCCGCCTACCTTCAAGATGCCTTCCAACTCGCCCGCGGCGCCCTGCGCTCCGGCGACGAGTTGATCGTGACCGCGGCGGTGCGCTGGGACTTCATCCGCCACCGCATCGCCGACGACAGCCCCAGCAGGCCCGGACGGGAAAACGCAAGCGGCGTGGATGTCTTCCGCCGCTTCGATCCGCTGATCGGCCTCAACTACAACCTCTCGCGCGAGCATGGCGTCTATCTGTCCTTCTCGCAAGGATTCCGGGCGCCGGCGTTCCTGGAGCTGACCTGCGCCGGCCCGGCGGCCATCTGCCCAGGGTTGCAGGCGGGAACGGCCCCCGACCCTCCTCTGAAACCGGTGCGCGCCACCAACTATGAGATCGGCCTCCGCACCCGCCCCGTGTCCTGGTTTTCCGGGCAGATCAGCGCCTACCGCACGGACGTCCTCGACGACATCTTCGCCGTGACGCCGTCCGGCACCACCGGCGTTTACTTCCAGAACATCGGCAAGACCCGGCGCCAGGGACTGGAGGCGAGCCTGCGCGCCCGGCCGGTGCGCTGGCTCGAGGCGAGCTTGACGTACGCGTTCACCGATGCGCGATTCGAGGAGGAAGTGCTACTGGCGACGCCGCGGCCCACCCCCGATTGCAGCGCTCAGTCCTGCACCGAGCGGGTGCGGGCCGGGAGCCAGTTCCCGCTCGTCCCCCGCAATCGCGGCTCGGCGGAGCTCGACTTCCATCCCTACGGCTGGCTGTCCCTCTCGCTCTCCGGCATCCTGGTCGGATCCCAGTACCTTCGCGGGGACGAGGTGAATGCCGGTCCGCGTCTCGACAGCTACTTCTCCCTGGACGGCGGCATCCGGGTGTCCCTGGGTGGATTCGTCGCGTGGGCCAGGTTCGGCAACCTGCTCGGCGCGCGCTACAGCACTTTCGGCACCTTCGCGCCCAACCCGAAGCAGTCCGGCACACCGGTGGAGCCGTTCCTCACGCCGGGCCGTCCGTTCCAACTCTTCGCTGGCCTGGGCTACGCCTTCGGATCCAGGACGGAGAGCACCCAGTAGGGAGCGCCAGCGGCGCGAAGCTCATCTGGCGGGAGCTGGGCGCGGCGCGCGATATCTCAAGGTCGCAAGATCCGGCCCCCTCGGTGCCCCCTCGGACCGGGCGGCCTCGATCAGGACGTGATCGCTCGAGAGCGAGCAGGCCGGGTCCGTCGCGGCTGCGTTCCCGGTCAGGTGGAAGGCCTGGCAGCGGCATCCGCCGAAATCGATCCCTCGTCGCGCGCAGCTCCGGCAAGGGTCTGGCATCCACCCCTCGCCGCGAAAGGCTTCCATGCCTGGCGAAGACGTCCACAGCTGTCCCACCGACTGCTCGCGAACGCTGCCAAAGGAAAGGCCCGGCAACGTATGCGCCAGCAGACAGGGGAGCAGCAAGCCGTCGGGGGAGACCACTATGAATCGCCGCCCCCAACCGTCCATGCACGCGGGCGGAACCTCGACGAAGTAATCTGGGATCACGAACACCACTTCCATCCGGCCCTCGAGCCGTGCCTTCGCGGCTCCGGCGATCGACCGCGCCCGCTCCAGCTGCGCCGCGGCAGGCAGGAGAGCTGACCGGTTCAACAACGCCCAGCCGAGATACTGGGTGTTGGCCAGCTCCAGGCGATCGGCGTGCAGCTCCTCGGCCAGCGCGATTACCTCGCCGATGTGGTCGAGGTTCTCCCGGTGCAGCACCGTGTTCATGGTCAGCGGGAATCCGAGCTCCTTGACCCAGCGGGCCACCTCGAGCTTGCGATCGAACGCCTCGCGCCCGGCGATGCGATCCGATCCCGCAGGGCGCGCGTCCTGGATCGACACCTGGACGTTGTCCAGCCCAAGCCGGCGGAGGCGCTCGAGGCGTTCGCGCTCGAGCGGGATCCCGCTCGTGATCAGGTTTGTGTAGAGGTCGAGCGCGCGAGCCTCCGCGATGATCTCCTCGAGGTCGGGTCTCAGCAGCGGCTCTCCGCCGGTCAAGTTCACCTGCACCACGCCCAGCTGTTCGGCCTCGCGCAGCACCCGGCGCCAATCGGCCGTATCGAGCGCGTCCTTGTGGCGGGTGAAATCGACCGGATTGGAGCAGTACACGCAGTGCAGGGGACACGCGTAGGTGAGCTCCGCGACCAGCGTATAGGGGCGCGGCGCGGGATTCACGCCGGCACCTGCAGCAACCCGCGCCTCGCCATCTCTTCGATGAACTCGATCACGTCCTGGCGGAGCTCCGGCCCGGGACGATCCGCGTACTCACCCTGCAGCCGCTCGACGATGCCGTCGACCGTGAGCTCGCCGTTGCACAGCTTGAGGATGCTGGCGGCGGTCGGGTTCAAGGCGAGGCCCCTCTCCGGATACAGGAGCAGGTACCCTCCCGTCGCTCGATCGAACCGGAGGCGCGCCTTGGCGGCGAGAGAGGGCTTGCCGGAGGTCGCGATCATGGCGCCGGAGAAGCGAGCAGGAGGCAGTCCAGGATGTGCCACAGGATCTCCGTCTTCCGGACCAGCGCGGCAACGCACTTTTCCTGAAGGTCGTAGGTGGTCGCGTTGCGGCAGACGAACCCGATCGCTTGCTCGGCGTCGTGACGCGCGCGCGGCACACGGGTGCGGAAGTACTCCAGCACGTCCGCGCGGACCCAGGGATAGTGCTTCTCCCACGCCGCGATCCGCTTGGACATGAGATCGGGCGCGAAGCTCTCGGTCAGCGACGAGGCGACGGCCTCCACCAGGCTGACCCGCTGGACGAGCTGGACGTATGCGTCGCAGGCGAAGCGGACCCCAGGGAGGACGGACTCCAAGCTCGCCACCTGTTCCCGGGCGAGTCCCACCCCTTCCGCGAGACGCAGCCAGAGCGCAAGGCCGCCCTCGCCTTCGCGGTCGCCGTCGTGATCGTGGATGCGCTGGATCCACATCCTGCGAAAGCCGGGATCCTCCGACTTGGAGAGGATGATGGCGTCCTTGATGGGCACGCGGCTCTGGTAGTAGTAGCGGTTGAGCACCCACTGCTGCAGCTGCGATCGGGTCAGTTTTCCCTCGTGCATCAGCACGTGGAAGGGGTGCCGATCGTGGTAGCGCCGCTCGCCCTCGCGTCGCAGCCAGGCGGCGAACTCGTCGCTGGAGAGCCGAGCGCGTTCCTGCACCTGGATCACAGCGTGAGCTCCATTCCGTCCCGGGCGATCTGCCAGCCGGCGCGCTCGACGGTTGCGCGCTCGGGCGAGTCCTGGCGCAGGACCGGATTGGTGTTGTTCAGGTGGATGTAGATGCGCCGGGGCGTCCGCAGTCCCCCCAAAGCCGCCAGGCTCCCGCCCTCGCCGCCGATGGGCAAATGCGCCATGTCGCCGGCACGCTTCTCCGACGCGCCCAGCTCGCGCAGCTCGTCCTCCGACCAGAAGGTACCGTCGAAGAAGAGGCAGTCGGCCCCCTCGACCGCGGAGATCACTTCGCGCGTCAAACGGCCCACCGCGGACAGATAGACGAGAACGCGCCCCGAGCCCTGCTCGCGGATCCGGAACCCGACGTTGTCGCCGTCGCCGGGCGCGGACTCCAGCCCCTCGAGATGGAGGGGAACCTTGCCCGGAACGGCCAGCGCCTGGACCGAGAGCCCGCTCGGGGCCCCCCCGCCCTTCGAAAGCTCGACCTCCACGCCGATGGGAAGGGTCCGCCAGGTCACCTGCCCGGGGAACCTCTGCAGCGTGCGGTAGAGCACGTTGTGCTCGACGAAGCCGCGCCGCACGGACTCGGTCGCGTAGACGACCAGCGGGTGGGACTCCCGGAGACAGAGAAGCCCCAGCGTGTGATCGAGGTCTCCGTTGCCCAGGAGGATCCCCTCGATCGGAGAGTGGCGAACCCGCCGCGGATGGAGGGCCGGGAATCCCTCGATCTGGGCGCGGATCTCCGGCGAGGCGTTGAGGAGGAACCACGCCTCGCCATCCGCGCTGACTGCCACGCACTCCTGGGTCCGGGGCTCGATCTGGACGGATCCGTCGCGCGCGCCTCGACAATTCCGGCAGGCGCAGTTCCACTGCGGGCAGCCTCCGCCGGCCGCCGAGCCGAGCACGCGGACCTTCATGTTCTGCTCGCCAACTTCGCGGCTACTCTTCGAAACCCTCGCCGCTGTAGGACTTGGCCTCCGCGTCCATCTTGATCTCGTCGAAGGCGGGCTTGATCCACTTCATGGCGCTCTCCCTTTCGATCTGGCCCGCACCATCCCGTGCGGAGCTGGCGGCGGTCGCTGCCGCCTCGACCCCCATACACCCGGTGCGGAATCAGGGCAAGGCGCGCGGCCGGAGGGGCGACATTGGTCGTCGGGACCAGGTCGCTTGACGCCCGCATCCGTTCTGGCCTACACGCCCGTACGCCTTTCCACGGAACGAGCAGGGGGAAACGATGATTGCATCCAACCAGGATCGCAAGCAGTTTCTGTCATGGGGAGTGGTGCTGGCCAGCCTCGCGCTCACGGGCAGCTGCGCGACCATGTCTGGGGGCGGAAAAGAGAGTGCCGCCGCCGCGCCAGCACCCGCCAAGTCCCACGAGGTGCGATCAGTCTCGCAGCAGATGCTCAACGCCGCGGCGGACGACGAGAACAACTGGGTCCACCCCAACAAGGATTACACCCAGACCCGCTACTCCAAGGCCGCTCAGATCAACACGGGTAACGTCGCGAAGCTCCGGCCCGCCTTCGTGTTCCAGACCGCGGTGGTCGAGTCGATGGAAACGTCGCCCATCGTGGTGGATGGGGTCATGTTCCTGACCACGTCGTACGATCACGTGTACGCCGCGGATGCCGCCACGGGTCAGGAGCTCTGGCATTACAAGCATCCGATGGGTTCCACGACCACGTTCTGCTGCGGCCCCAACAACCGCGGTGTCGCGGTCGTCGGGAACAAGCTCTTCCTTGGGACGCTCGATGCGAAGCTGGTCGCGCTCGACAGCAAGACCGGAAAGCCGATCTGGACCGCCGATGTCGGCGATCCAGAGAAGGGCTACAGCGAGACGATGGCTCCGGCCGTCGTCGACGGGAAAGTCCTGATCGGCACCAACGGCGGCGAGTATGGAATCCGCGGGTTCGTCAAGGCTTACGACGCGGAGACCGGGAAGCTGCTCTGGACCTTCAATACCATTCCCGATCGAGGCTCCGAGGGCGTGTGGGCGACCAAGGACCTTACCGGGCGCGAAATGCACCGGAACATCGCCGCCGAGAAGACCCAACTGGCCAAGGGACGGAAATTCGAGGCCACGCTGGGCGGCGGCGTCTGGATGACCCCCGCGGTGGACTTGAAGACGCGCACCATCTTCTTCGTAGTCGGCAATCCTTCGCCCGACTTGTACGGCGCCGAACGGCCTGGCGACAACCTGTACACGGATTCCATGGTGGCCGTGGATCTCGATTCGGGGGCTTACAAGTGGCACTCCCAGTACGTCGCGCACGACGTCTGGGACCTCGACGCCGCCAGCCCGCCCATCCTGGTGGATGCGAAGGACAAGGACGGCACCGTCATCCCGGCGGTCCTCCACGGAGGCAAGACCGGTCACGTCTACGTGCACGACCGCAAGGACGGCAAGTTGATCCGGTTCTCGGAGGCGATGGTCCCGCAGGAAGGGGTCTGGACGTTGCCGACCCCGGAGGGCGCCCGGATGGCGCTGGGCGCGAACGGCGGCGTCGAATGGTCTCCGATGGCGTTCTCGCCCAAGACCAACTTCGCCTATGCCATCAACCTGATCCAGCCCATGACCTACCACGTCGAGGCGACGGCGTACCCCGATGGGAAGCTCTGGCTGGGCGGCGCCTTCAAGACCATTCCCACCGAGCCGCAGAGCGGCAACGTGACGGCGGTGGACGTCAACACCGGGAAGATCGCCTGGCAGGCGAAGACGGACCAACCGATGATCGGCGGCATCAGCGCCACGGGCGGCGATCTCGTCTTCACCGGCGAGGGCAACGGCCTGTTCAAGGCGTACGATGCGAAGACGGGGAAGGTCTTGTGGTCGTACCAGTGCGGGGCCGGCGTCAACGCTCCTCCGGTCACGTACATGGTGGACGGCAAGCAGTATGTCGCGGTCGCCGCCGGCGGGAACACCCAGATCGACTTCAAGCGCGGCAACAGCGTGTTCGTGTTTACACTCCCTGAATGAGGCTGGACCCCGGCGCTGGACAAGGCACGAGATGAGGGCAGCGGGCCTTGCCGCCCTCCTCGTGTCGTTGTTGCCGGGCGGGCTCGCCTCCCAGGTCGACACCCCGCAGGCCAAGATCGAGGCCGGCAGGAAGAAAGCGCAGTACTGCAGCGGATGCCACGGCGCCGACGGCAACTCCGAGCTGACGGACTACCCGATCCTCGCCGCTCAGACCGCGCGTTACAGTTATCTGCAGCTGAAGGACTACAAGTCGGGACGGCGGACCGACGACATGATGAACGCGGTCGCCGCGGGGCTGGAAAAGCAGGACATGCTCGATCTCGCCGCGTACTACGCGGCACAGCGGCCGAAGGGCCCGCGGATCCAGAAGGGGGAGAGCAGCGTTCCGTTCCAAGCAGACCCTGCGCGGGTCGAGGCCGGCAGGAAGAAATCCGCCGAAGTGCTCTGCACCATGTGCCACCTGGGCGAGTTTGCCGGACAGAACGAGGTCCCGAGGGTGGCCGGCCAACATCCCGAATACGTCATCAAGCAGCTGAAAGCCTACAAGACCGGAATGCGAACCAACGATGCCGGAACCATGTCGAGCGTCTCGAAGACGCTGTCCGACGAAGACATCGAGAACCTGGCGCACTTCGTCGCGAGTCTGTGACCGAAGCCAGCGTCCTCGGCAACCGTCAACGCGGCGCGCTGGGACTGGTCGTCTGGTTTTCGGGCTGGGTCGACTTGTCGGGGGTCGCGTCGCTGCCCGGCGGCGTCGCGGCCGGGCGGGAACGATCCGTGCCGGAAGGGCTGCGGCCCATCGGGCGGGCCTTGGTGCCCTTGATCATCTTCCCATTGCAGTTGCACATGCACTCGTCCGACGTGACCTGATCGCGGCTGCGCGCGGCTGCCGGCCTGTCCGCGTCGGTCGGAGCGGACTTCGCCGAATCGGGGCTCTGCGCGGTGCTCTTGCTGCTCTCGTTCGTGCTGGTGTCCCGGTTCTGGGCGCGGGCTGTGGGAGCGGCGAGCGCCAGGCCAAGGATGGAAAGTGCGGCTAGCTTCATGGAATGCCTCCGTCGACACGTATGCGTGCCACAGCTCACGGTGGCGACGATCCGACGCAGGGACAACGCACGGGCCCTCTGGTGGCGGCAGTCGAGAGGGGCAGGCCGGCCCCGGACAGCCAGAGGGAAGGAAGGCCGTGCAGGCCCCTCCTCCCCACTCGAGCCGATCAGTCTTCGTAGCGGCGCAATGCCGGCACCAGCAGCGCGACCGCCGCCGCCATGCCCGCGCAGAGCAGGCCTCCGGACCCGACCGCGATGCGGACGCCGAGCAACTTCGCCACCACGCCGGCTTCCACCTCTCCCAGCTGCGGCCCGCCCATGAAGAAGATCATGTTGACCGAGCTCATCCGGCCGCGCAGCTCGTCGGGCGTGAGCGTCTGGCGGATGGTCTGCCGGATCACCATGCTCACGGTGTCCGCCGCGCCCGAGAGGGCGAGCATGAGGAAGCTGAGCCAGAACCAGGGCGAGATGCCGAACACCGCGATTGCCGCGCCGTAGAGGGCCACTGCCCAGAGCATGGCAGCCCCTTGCCGCCGCGGCAGCGGGAACGCCGAGAGCGCCGCGCCCGTGAGCGCCGCGCCGGCGGGCTGGGCGGCGTAGAGGAACCCCAGCCCGCGCGGGCCGACGTGCAGCAGCTGGTCGGCGAAGATGGGCAGCAGCAGCATCGAACCGGCGAAGAACGTCGCCGCGAAGTCGAGCAGCATGGTGGACCAGATGAGCGGAGTGCTGCGGATGAAGCGCAAGCCGTCCAGCGCGGCCTTCGCGCTGATCTGCGATTTGCCCAGGCCCACGTGGCGGTGCCTCATCGCGAGCAGCGCGGCGATCACCGCGCCAAAAGAAAGCACGTCTAGAAGGTAGATCGCGGTCGGTCCGCTCCAGGCGAGCAGCGCGCCTCCGAGCGCCGGTCCGGCGATGGTGGCCACCTGCCAGACCGTGGCGTAGAGGCTGAGCGCGTTGGGCAGCTGCCCGCGGTCGACCAGCCGTGGCACCAGCGCCTGCCGAGCCGGGTTGTCGAAGGCCGTCGCCGCCCCGGCCACGAAGGCGAGCGCGTAGATCGCGGCCGGGGTGGTGCGCTGCGCGTGCGCCAGCACCGCCAGCGCGACGGAGACCATCGCCAGGGCCGCCTGGGTGAAGAGCATCAGGCGCCGGCGGTCCAGCGCGTCGGCCACCACGCCGCCGCCGAGCGCGAAGACGATGATGGGGACGATGCGGAAGAACCCGAGCATTCCCAGCGCAAGCGGCGACCTGCTGAGCAAGTACAGCTGCCAGACCACCGCCACCTGCTGCATCTGCGAACCGGTCAGCGAAATGGCCTGGCCGGCCAGGAGCAGGCGGAAGTCTCGCGAGCGCAGCGCGATGAAGCGCGCTGCCGGCGGCGGGGCCTGCTGCGCAGGAACGGCTGGTTCCGTCATCCGTGGAGGATACCGCGGGGCGCACGCAGCGCTGGGACAGAATCAACGGAGGTCCAGCTCCCAGCTCTCGGAGACCAGGTCGTCCCGGCCCCAGCTCGCGTGGCGCTCGCTGCCCGCCAGTCGGAATCCCGACAGCTCGTACAAGTGCCTCGCCCCTCTCAGCTCGCTCTGCGTCCACAGGACCAGCTTGCGGTACCGGCACTGCCGCGCGAACCGGACGCACTCCTCGACCAGGCGCTTGCCGATTCCCAGACCGCGCGCCGACGGCTCGACCAGCAGCAGACGCAGCTTGGCCACCTGCTTCGACTTCGCCACCAGGAAGACCGAACCCAGCCGTTCGCCGTCCCTCTCCGCGATCCAGCAACGCTCGCGGGCGGTATCGAGGTGCTGCACGAACCCGGACACGATCTGCGCGACCAACGCCTCGAACCGCTCGTCGTACCCGTATTCCTCGGAATAGAGGACTCCGTGCCGGTAGACGACCCAGCCCATGTCGCCGGGGCGGTGCGTGCGCAAGACGTAGGGACCGCTTGCGGCCGCGTTTGGTTCCAATCCCGCTTCGATCCGCCGCATGGCGTCCACCACGCGGGTCTGGAGATGGGGAGAGAGCGGCTTCAAGAGGTGGCGAACCTCTTCGTCGGATCGGGCGTTGAGCGGCTCGAATGCGGCGCGTCCCGACCGGGTCAGCGAGAGCAGCTGTCGCCGGGCGTCATCGTTCGCGGGCGTGCGTCGGACCCAGCCCCGCTTCTGGAACCCGCGCAGGATGCGGCTCAGGTACCCCGCATCGAGGTCCAACTCGTTCCGGACCTCGGTGGCGGTCGTTTTGTCGCGCCGCGCGATCTCGTAGAGCACACGGGCCTCGGTGAGCGACAGGGAGCTGCCGAGCAGTCCCTCTCGAAGGACCCCGATCCTGCGGGTGTAGAAGCGATTGAAGTGCCGCACGCGCTCGACGCAGGACTCGAGCCGGGCGGCGTTGATGCGCGCCATGCGGGACAGCCTGCTCGAGATCAGTTGACGCTGTCAACTAGTCGCGGCCGCCGAAGGCGGCTGAGCGGGCGCGGCCGACACACAGCGGGTGCCCGCCCTCCGGTTGAAGCCTACGGAGCGGCGTAAACGGTGATGCAGCCCTCGGCGCTGAAGCGGCCGCACCGCGCGTTTTGCGCGATCGGGATGTAAATATGGTTGTTGGCCGGGTCCACCGCGACGCCGTGGGCATTGCCTCCCGTGGGCGCGTTGTACAACCACATGTTGTTCGTGGCGTCGATAATGCCGAGGAACGACCCGTTCTCCATGTCCCGCGCCGCCAGGTAGAAGCGCTTGTCTCCGGGGTTGTACCAGACCTGGTCCACCCTTCCCACCTCGTAGATGGCTGCGATGATCTTTCCGTTGCCGGACGCCGAGACATCCATGATGAAAGTGCTCGGGGGGAACGCCTCGCCTTCGCGGTTTGCACAGCCCACCAGCAGATTTTGTGATGGGCCTAGCGCCACGGATGCGACCTGGCACCCAGGCGCTCCGGAGGCAACTGTCAGCGGATAGTGTTTGACTGTGAGCGTCACCGGGTCGATTTCCATGATCTCGCCATCGGCCGGATTGGGCCCGACCTGCGGTACCGCTTGCAGGAACTTCTTCGTGACTGGATTGTAGATCGACCCGCCGAGCCCGTTGGTCGCCAAGGAGCCATGCTTGCACTGGGCGGGGTTCGTGGTGACGCCGGAAACCGTGGGGGGCAGGCAAGCACTTCCGTCCGCGTTGCCATCCATGAAGAACTGGGCCACGACGCAGGAGTTGCCGGCACACATGGGGTTGGTCGTATCGACCATCGTCACGAACGCGCCGTTGGGTCCGTCGCCGTTGGTGACGATGAGGCGGTTGTGGTCCGGGTCGAAGGACGGCTCGTCGGCGCGCTCGTCCCCACAAGGATTGTTGTTCGGATAGGTACCAACATAGGGAGGCCCGCGCCCGCACTCGTCGATGTTGAGAACGGGGAGGCCGGTGACGACAGTGCCGAAGGACTGCGACGGCGTGCCGCCGTGGACGGGCATGGTATCCTGGTCCAGATTGAAGACCTTCAACGTGGAGTTGCCGTCGCTGACCCAGAGGTTGCCGAGTGGTCGGTTATCGAGGGTGCCTGTCGCGTTGTAGGGTGGGGTGACGATGGCGCCGTTGGGGCCGGACACTTCATTGAAGTTGCTGGTTCGGTCGGGTTCGCAGCAGACCGATCCGACGAACCCACCCTTCAACTGCCCGATGGGTTGGTCCCTGACGGTGTCGAAGACGGCGATCGCCGCGTGCGACCGGTCGGTGACGTACAGCCTGCGGTTGACCGGATCATGACTGACGAGGTCCCAGACGGCGAACGGCTTCCCGTAGGGCGAGGCCTGCGGGACCTCCATGACAGCGATGGCCGTGACGGTCCCATTCTGCGTAGTGCCGCAGGTGGGACAGTTCGCCGCCGTGCTGCAGCTGCTCGTCAAGGGCGACGAGGAAAGCATTCCTAGAGCAAGTAGGATTTTCGATTTCATGAGTGGCCCCCTGCTCAGAAGCGGAACTGCGCGCGTTGGAGGACGACAACGAATGTCTGCGGAGGAGCACCGCCCACCGTCGCGGCGTCTTTCATGCGATACACGTTGACGTCAGCGGCGTACCTGACCGTGGATGTGAGGTACCAGTTGACGCCACCGGAGATCTCGTCGACGGTGCCTTTGAATATCCTCAGCAAACTGAACTGGTCTCCATCTGCCTCGGCCGTCAGGTAGGAATACCGCGCCTTCAACTCCCAGGCCCCGATGCCGCCTCTGAACAGCGGCGCAGCGGTCTTGGGGGGCGCGTTCTCCGGTTGTTTTTCCCCGGTCAGGAGCCAGGTGGCGGCGATGTTGTAGCCCCAGGCGCGAACCTGCCCCAGCTTGGTGTAGCCGTCGAAGAGGTTGTCGCGGTTCTGGTGCAATGCATCGATTTCGGCGCGCAGCGCGCCCGGGCCTACCGTCCACGTCAGCTCACCGTTGAAGCGATAGATCGCGCCGTTGATGGGCAGTTGGGGGAAGAAGGTGAATGCTCCCTCTGGCGTCAGGCCGCTGAAGCTCAATTCATTGGAGAGCGCCCTGCTCCGGCCGAGGCCGGCCGCCCCGCCGATCGCCAACCCCTGCAGCTCCCGATTGTCGCCGCCCCTGAACGGATAGATGCGAATCCTCCCGATGACTTCGGGCTGGTTCGTGGTGTTGGCCGTCAGCAGCCCCTTGCCGTTGAATGCTCCCAGCCAGTAGGAGAAGAAGCCCTTGGCGATGTCGCCGTGGACCATGGCACCGGGGCTGCGGAAGGATGCGGACGGGGATGGATAGAGGAGCGACGTCAAACCTCGCTCGACGAAGTCGACGTTGGCGATGCTGAAGGAAGCGGCTTCTTGACCGAATGGCTCAACCATCTGGCCGATGGTGACCTGCAGCTCGCGCACGTAATTGATGTTGACGAAAGCATCGCGGAGCAGCGTGCTGTTCCGGTCGGCGAAGTCGGCGAGGAACGCGAACTCGTAATACGTATCGAGCCTGCCCTGAAAACCGAAGCGGGCCCGGCGAATCGTGAAGGTGTCCGCGGGGACGCCGTCGCCGGTGTAGACGCGGTAGTCCGTCTGCACATATCCGTACGGTTGGATCACATACCGTCCGTCCAGGCTCTGCAAGAAGAAGTGATCACCGTTCCATCCTACCAGCCCCGTGAGCGACTCGGCAGGCTTCGTCTGTGGAGGCGGAGGCTCCTCCCTCTTCTGGGGATCGCTCGTCCCCTGCTGAGCGACCGCGGCGGGGACGAACGACAGCACGAGGAGAAGCGCGCCTGGCATTCGCATGATTAGCCCCTCATCCGGCAGGCTGCGGCGAGCGCTGCCGATCGCGAAAGCGATGCTCTACGGGGTCACGCCCTCTGCTGTCTTCGGCTGGACAACGGAGAGACAAACGCCGGGAGAGACAAACGCCGGACTGATGGACTCTCGTCGATCTCGCAGGGGAAATGCGGGTCGTTTCGATGGCTGGCGCGAACGGTCGTCCGATCAACGGCCGTATGCGACGAAGGGCGCAAAGCCGAACGTCCGTTGACACTCCTCAATTGGTCTGATGATCGGATGTACCGAAGGTCAGACCAATGTCATGCGCGGCCGCTTGCGGAGCGACGACCGCATCCGACTCGAAGCAGTTCGGGGTACAGCCATGGCGCAAACGACCGAGGCCGGCGGGGCCACTGGAGCAGGAGCGCTTTCCAATCGCTGGGTGATCCTCTTCTTCAGCGTGCTCAGCATGGTGGCGGTGGCGAACTTCCAGTACGGTTGGACGCTGTTCGTACCGCCCCTGCAGAAGCACCTCCACGCGGAGCAGGCGGCCATCCAGGTCACCTTCACCCTCTTCGTGCTGCTGGAGACCTGGCTGGTCCCCTTCGAGGGCTGGCTGGTCGACAAGTTCGGGCCGCGTCTGCTGGTGATCGCCGGCGGACTGCTCGCAGGCCTTGGATGGGTGGGCGCCGGCAGGGCGGAGACGCTGACGCAGCTGTATCTGACCTACGCCGTCGCCGGGATCGGCGCGGGCGTCGTCTACGGCACCGCCATCGGCAGCGCGCTCAAATGGTTCCCCGACCACCGCGGGCTGGCGGCCGGCATCACCGCTGCGGGGTTCGGCGCCGGATCGGCGCTCACCGTGGCTCCCATTGCCAACCTGATCGAGCGGGCGGGATACCAGACGGCCTTCATCCGATGGGGCATCATCCAGGGCGCCGCGGTGGTTCTGGCGGCCCTGTTCCTCAAGGCGCCTCCGCACGGCTGGCTGCCGCGGGCATGGAAGCAGGCGCCCGCGGGCGAGTTGGTGAAGCAACGGCAAACCAACATCGAGTTCAGCTCCTGGCAGATGGCCGCCACTCCCCAGTTCTGGGTGATGTACGCCCTGATGACGCTGGTGGCGACCGGCGGCCTGATGGCCACCGCGCAACTCAACCCGATGGCGGTGGACTTCAAGGTCGACAAGATCCCCGTGCACTTTCTCTTCCTCACCATGCCGGCGTTGCAGTTCGCACTCTCCGCCGATCGCGTGCTCAACGGAATCTGCCGGCCGTTCTGGGGCTGGATCTCCGATCACATCGGCCGGGAGCGGACCATGGCGCTCGCCTTCACCCTCGAGGCCTGCGCGATCTTCTGCCTGATCAAGTTCGCCCAGGACCCGAGGCTCTTCGTGATCTTCAGCGCTTTCACCTTCTTCGGCTGGGGTGAGATCTACTCGCTCATGCCGGCCATCTGCGGCGACTTCTTCGGCCGCAAACACGCCACCCAGAACTACGGTTTCCTCTACACGGCCAAGGGCACGGCCTCGGTGCTGGTGCCGCTGGGAAGCGCGCTGGCGGCCGGCAAGGCGTTCGACTTCCGGGCCGACATCTTGCTGGCGGTGGGAGGCGCGCTGGCCTTGTTCGCGCACTTCATCGGCCCCACCGTGCTCCGCCTGCACTTGACGCGCAGGCTGCACGACACGCTCTTCTACATCGGGCTCGCCATCGTCGCGTACGGGATCTTCCTCACGGTCGTGCCCACCGGATGGACGCCCTTCTCGGCGAAGTTCGCCCTGCCCAGGATCGGGTGGGCGGGCGTCTTCAGCATCGCCATCATCTTCGATTTCGCCGCGGCCGCCATCGCCTTCTTCGGGCTACGGCGGATGAGGCTGCCGGTGACGCTTTCGTCGACCGAATCTGCTGCCCCGCCCGAGGCGGCGAGAGTGGCGGCGCACTGAACCGCGCCGGGCATAATCCGCCACCGACAGGCCTAGCCTTTGACCGACCCCGCGAGCAGGCCCCGGACAAAGTACCGCCCGAAGACGATGTACACGAGCAGTGTCGGCAGCGCCGCGAGCAGCGCGCCGGCCATGGGGAGGTTCCACCTCACCGCCTCGCCGCCGGCGAGCTGGGCGAGCGCCACCGTGATGGGCTGGCTCGCCGGGTTCGAGAGGCTCACCGCGAAGAGGAACTCGTTCCAGATCTGGGTGAACTGCCAGATGATCACCACCACGAACCCCGGCAGTGAGAGCGGGAACACTACGTACCGATAGATGGCGAAGAACCCGGCACCCTCGAGCGCGCTGGCCTCGATCAGCGAGTTCGGGATGTCCATGTAGTAGTTGCGGAAGATGAGCGTGGTGATGGGAAGCCCGTACACGGTGTGGACCACCACCAGCCCCCAGATCGTCCCGTAGAGGCCGATGGCCCGGATGAAGCCGAAGAGCGGGATCAAGATCGCCTGGTAGGGGATGAACATTCCGAACAGGATCAGGGCGAAGACGACCTTCGCGCCCCGGAAGGGCCACTTCGCGAAGACGTAGCCGTTCAGCGACCCGAGCAAGGCCGAGGCGGCGGACGCGGTGATGGTGAGGACCAAGCTGTTCCGGAGCTTCGGCGCGAACGCCGACCAGGCGTCCGCGAAGCTCGCCCAGTTCCAGACGCTCGGGAGCTGCCAGGCGGTGTCCAGACTGATCTCGGCGGGGTCCTTCAGCGCCGTCACGACCATCATGTAGACGGGCATCAGGAAGAACGACGCCGCCAGGCAAAGCACCAGGTACATGAGCCAGCGCCAGCGGCCGCCCGCGCTCTTGCCGGACACCGTCATTCCCGGGCGCCCTCCCTGAGCTGGGACCGCAGGTACGGCACGATGATGAGCGCCACCAGCAGGAGCAGGATGACGCCGATGGCGGCCCCCTTGGCGAACTGGTTACCTCGGAAGGTAGTGATGAACATGAGCAGCGCCGGCACGTCGGTCCATGAGTTGTCCGGCCCGGCCATCGCGAAGACGAGGTCGAAGATCTTCAAGCTGATGTGACCGAGGACGATGGTTGCGGAGAGCGTGATCGGGGCCATCATCGGCAGGATGATCCGGGTATAGAGCTGCCACTCGTTCGCGCCCTCCACCACAGCGGCTTCCCGGAGCTCCTCGGGGATCCCGGTGAGGCCGGCCAGGTACAAGGCCATCGTGTATCCGGCCATCTGCCAGACAGCGGCCAGGATGATCCCGACGAAGGCGAGGTTGAACCCGTGCGGCTCCGGGTACGGCAGCGGCCGCCAGCCGGGTGCCACCCCGATGGCCAGTCCGAGCGCGGCGGCGCCAGCCAGCGCGGTGACGACGGCCCGCCGTCGCCGCCCCGCCCTGCGCGCCGCGACGGCCAGTCCGGCCAGCACCGCCGCCGCGATCAAGCCGACGATCACGGGCAGGTGGTTCCAGTCGAACCGCCACACCTGGGTCCTCGAAGTGAGCCAGGCGAAGCGGGCCGGGGGGAGCCCGACGAGCGTCGGGAGCACATTCACGCCGCCGCCGGGCTGAAGCAGCCACCGCCAGATCGTCCCGGTCACTACGAACGAAAGCGCGAACGGGAAGAGGAACACGCCGCGGAAGAAGCCCTCTCCCCTCGGCTTGTGGTCGATGACGATCGCGAGGAGGAGCCCGAGAAGGAGGCAACCGGCGAGGAAGAACAGGGTGAAGAAGACGGTGCTCACCATGTCCTGGCGGAACCTGGCGTCGATGAGGCCGGTGAAGAGCTCGCGGTAGTTCTCGAGCCCGATGAAGCGCGTCACCGGCTTGAGCGCCAGGGCCTGGCTAGGGTCCTTCCCCCAGTCGGTGAGCGACACCCAGATCGCCCGGCCGATGAAGCCGTAGACGAAGACGCCGATCAGCACGATCGAGGGAAGGACGACGAGGAAGCCGGTGATCTGGTTGGTATGCTTTCGCCACCTCATCGGCTCACTTGCCGAGGCCGACCTGGTCCGCGATCGCCTGCGCCGCGTTGGCCGCGGACTCGGCGTTCTTGCTGGCGAGGAAGATCTCCATCACCGTCCCGAACTGGCTCGCGAACGCTTCCGGCGCTACGGCACCGTGCGCGAGGCTGCCGACCACCTTGCTCGACTTCCAGTCCTTCGCGGCGGATTGGAGATACGCGTTGTACTTGGACAGGTCGGAGTCGAGCCGCGCGGCGATGGAGCCCTTGAGCGGGTTGAACGTGTCCTGGCCCTCCTTCGAGCCGAGCTCGCGCAGCCACTTCAGTGCCGCGTCGCGATGCTTTACGCCCTTCGGCAAGCCGAAGGAGT
>Ga0209488_10001187_pt1 | contig 22306 bp, 21 predicted proteins | sample Rivendell_Oct201_8_FD_188349 | JGI IMG/M metagenome (GOLD analysis project Ga0209488, IMG submission 188349) | Vadose zone soil microbial communities from the Eel River Critical Zone Observatory, Northern California, USA -... | ecosystem: Environmental > Terrestrial > Soil > Vadose zone >...
GCTGAAAATTCCATACCGTCTCCCACCGACTGCCCATACCGCGTCAGTCCAACCCAGTTTCTGCGGCGGCAAGAGCGCCGCAGAAACTCTTAAAGTGTTATGCGGCGCTCTTGCCGCCGCATAACACGGGTAGTGCTTCGCCGTCAGTCCAACTCTTAAAGTGTTTCGCAAGAGCTCAACCCAGGCTACGAGGCTTGCTAAGAGGCTCGCCGTGGCGTTTTAGCCGTTATTTGGCCGCTGTCAAAAGCGCGGCCTCGAAAGCGCTGGCGATGGCTGGCTTGCTTTTGCCAGGCAGGCGCGCGTCGCCAATCACCGCGAAGGTCTGGCCGGGGCCGACCAACGGCAAGAAACGGTCGGCCGTGGCCCGGCGCGCGCGATGGTAGAACCAGTCGCGGATCGCGGCATTCGATAAGAGGCTGGACACGCCGGGCCAGCGTGCGATGTGGCTATTCAATATTGCTCGAACAAATCCGCCCATGCCCCACCGATAGGTGGCGCCCGTTGCTATGACGATCCGATCAAAGCCCGCGAGCAGTTCGGGCCGCCTCGATACGTCGGTTTCAAACCGGAACGTGACGCCACGGCGGCGGCAGGCCGCGACGAGACTCGTGAGATACGCCTCAAAACTGCGCTCGACGGCTTCGACCTCCTGGAAAACCGGTGCCTTGCCGGCCAGCCGCAACGCGCCACCTGCTTGATCGCACTTTTCGAAGATCGTGACTTTGCTGTGAGGAGCAACCAGCGACGCAAAAGTAAGCCCGGCCGGCCCGGCGCCAATCACGGCGATCCTTTCGCCAAGCGGGGGCGCAGCATTCTTGAACATCCGCTCGCGACCGGCCGCGCCATTGACCACACAGCCGATGCCGGCGCCGCCGCGCATCTCGTTGACGCAGGTGTTGCAGGCAAGGCAGCGTCGGGCAGGTTCATTGCGGCGCAGCTTCTCGACCCATTGCGGATCGGCGATCAGGCTGCGGCCGAGCGCGATGAAGTCGGCCTTGTCACTCTCGATCGCCTGCGCAGCAATCGCGGGATCGCCCAGCCGTCCGACCGCTATGACGGGCACGCGGACGCTTTGTTTCACAGCGGCGGCGTAGTCGAGGAACGTCGCATCCGGCATCGCCATCGGCGGGATCATCACATGCGCGCTCGAACGGTAGTGCCCGCCGCTGATGTGCAGCGCGTCGGCGCCCGCTTGCGCGGCCCAGACCGCGATCTGCCTGCCCTCGGGCCAGGTCAGGCCGCCCGGGAACGCATCATCGACCGATAACCGATAGATGACCGGCATGCCGGGGACGGCCGCCTTGACGGCGCGCAATATGTCGAGGCCAAAGCGTGCGCGGTTTTCGAGCAAACCGCCATATTGGTCGGCACGCTGGTTTTCGAACGGCGCATGGAATTGCGAGATCAGATAGCCATGGGCGGCGTGAATCTCAACGCAATCGAAACCGGCGGCTTGCGCGCGGCGGGCTGCTTGCGCGAACGCGCGCGTTGTTTCCGCGATCCGCGCCAGGGTCATTTCCTCGGGGATGATCGTCTCGAACGTGACCTCATAGACGGGGTGCGGGATTGCGGAGGGCGCGATCGGCGTCTCGCCGCAGATGTCGCGCCGCGTATGCCCGCCGCCGTGGCCGAGCTGGATCGACGCCTTGGCGCCGCCGCGGTGGATCTCCGAAACAAGCCGGGTGAGGCCGGGCAGGAAACGGTCATCGTAGATGCCCATCTCGCGGCGGCGATGGCGGCCGGCGCGCTCCGGCGCTGCCATCTCGATCGTGATGAGGCCGGTGCCGCCGTCAACGCGGGCCATGTAGTAGTCGACGGTATCGTCGGTGACGAAGCCCTCCTCATCAGCCGTTCGCGTCGTCATCGGCGGCATGACGATACGGTTCGGGATTTCGACCGATCCAATTCGCGCCGGGGTGAGGAGGATGTTCATATGCCACACCTTCCGACACGGAACGTGGCGCAATACGGTTGCGCTCCACGCTTTGGAGGAACTCGATTTCGAAGGCCGCTTGTTATCGCACTCTTTGTGTTACCGACCAAGAAGGGGCAGAAGCCGCCTGATACGCCCTATTTCGAACAGGGCGCCAAGTGATCATTGAGGCCGTAGGGCGGAATAGAAATGGCACACTTCGAAGCGCCATTTCGTATTCCGCCGTTCGACCACGTAGATAGGCGGCGCAATACGCAAGGGCTATTGCGCCCTACGCGCTGACATTTCTGCGCGGAATGATATGATCACCGCATGTTCCGCTTGGGGAGGGTCTAATGGTCCCGGTTATCGTTCCGGTCTACGCGGCTGTGCTCGCGTTCATCTACATCGTATTGGCCATACGAGTCATACGATTGCGGCAGAGCGCCAAAGTCGCAATCGGAACCGGAGGCAATGCGGGTCTCGAGCGATCCATGCGCGTACATGCGAACTTCGCTGAATATGTGCCGTTTGCCTTGCTGCTGGCCACGTTTGTTGAAATGCAAGGGGCGCCGAAATGGCGTGTGCACCTACTCTGCCTGGCTCTTGTGGCTGGGCGTCTCGTCCATGCCTTCGGTGTCTCCCAGGACCGCGAGAACATCAGGCTGCGCGTGGTGGGCATGGTGATGACCTTTGCGGTCCTTGCCGGGATGGCGTTGTCGCTGCTTGTTGCTCGCATCATGTGAGCCGCTATGACATTGAGCCTAGCTCCTGGCCGATGAAACCGCGAAACTTAACCGAGGGCATGCGCATGACAAGCATTAAACTTCACCGTCGCAGATTCTTGTGTCTGACCGCCGGTGCCATAGCGCTCCCGGCCGTCTCGCGTGTCGGTTGGGCACAAACGTATCCAACGCGACCTTTGCGGATGATCGTGCCCTACACGCCAGGCGGCTATACCGATTACATGGCGCGCACCGTTGGGCAGAAACTGTCGGAGGTGCTGGGGGTGCCAATCATCTTCGAGAGCCGTCCTGGCGCCAACAGCGTTATTGGGGCTGACGCAATCGCCAAGGCTGCCCCGGACGGCTACACGTTCGGGACCGTGATCGCGGCCCATGCCGTCAACGCTTCGCTCAATCCCAAACTTCCCTATGACACGCTCAAGCAGTTCACTTATGTCTCGTTGATGAGCCGTGCCCCGTTGATCATGGTAGCCAACACGGTTCTTCCCGCGAACAATTTGGGCGAATTTATTGCGCTCGCAAAGGCGAAACCGACGGGACTGAATTTCGCTTCTTCAGGTATCGGCGCGGCTGCCCACCTCACGATGGAGCTGTTCAAGTCGCGGACCGGCACGAACATCGTGCATGTGCCCTACCGCGGCACGGCACCGGCCCTGACGGATCTTATCGGTGGGCAGGTGCAGGTCATGTTCGACACGATCGGGGCTTTAATGCCGCATGTACGTGCTGGGACCATCAAGGCTTTGGCGATAACCGCGAACCAGCGCATGGATGCGGCGACAGGTGTCCCGGTCATGGCAGAAGGGGGTGTATCCGACTTCGTCACCGGCACCTGGGCTGGCCTCATTGCGCCTGCCGGCGTACCGAAACCGATTGTCGAGCGTATCTCGGGCGAAGTGGCAAAGATTGTACGTGAGCCGGCGATGCGTGAACGGCTTGCAAGCGATGGCTACGAGGCGGTCGGCAATACGCCGGCGGAATTCGAGCAGTTCATGCGCGAGGAAATCGCGCGGTGGGCGAAGGTGATCGCGGACGCCGGCATCAAGATGGAAGAATAGTCTGTTTTCGGCATCCGTATTCCGGTGTCCGACTGTGGCAGGAAGGGTGGCGCAATACGCAAGAGCTATTGCGCCCTACGAAAAAAACTGTCTCACAACACCGGAATTTCCCCGCCGTCGAGGTCGATGGTGGCGCCCTGGAGCCAGGTGGCGCGCGCCGAGACCATGAAACAAACGAGATCGGCGACGTCCTGCACGGTGCCGAAGCGCGTGATGCCGGTCTCAGTGCAGATGCGCTGCTTGACGATTGATTCCGGTTCGCCGGTGCGTGCGACTTCTGCCCGGATGCGCCGCCATTGTCGTTCGGTCTCCACCAGGCTCGGATGAATGCAATTGACGCGCACGCCGTCTTCCTTGCCGCGGTCGGCCATTGCTTTGGTGAAGGCGGCACAAGCCAGGTTCACGGAACTCCCGATGGTAAAGCTTGCGTGCGGCTTGCGCCCGCTTGTTCCTCCGATGGTGACGAGCGATCCTTTGCGTGTCTTGAGCAACGGCCAACAGGCGCGCGTCAGCCGCACATGCGCGAAGAACTTGAGCGCAAAGCCGTCCTGCCAGTCTGCGTCAGTGAGTTCAAAGAAATCGCCGCGCTTGGTGGTGCCGGCGTTGTTGATGAGGATGTCGAGGCCGCCGAATTCGCGTTGGGCGAGGTCCGCGAGCTTTCCTGCCGCGTCATCTGTGCGCAGATCGAGCGCCGCGACCACGGCCTTGCGGCCCTTGGCACGGATGGCGGCTGCGACTTCTTCCAGTGCGGCCTCATCGCGCGCGGTGAGCATGAGGTCGCAGCCTGCTTGCGCGAAAGCGAGCGCGATGCCGCGGCCGATGCCGCGGCTTGAACCGGTGACGAGGGCGGTTTTGCCGGTGAGTTCGAGGTTCATGGGAGTGGCCATTCAATGCGTCGGTGAGCAGTCGGTGTCGCATTCCGGCGACACGACAGCGCCGGTGGCCGTGATCTTGTCCATTGTCTCCTTGTCGGGCGTCGCGTGATCGTGACCATGCTTGTGAGCATGAACGTGCTCGTGGCCGGCGTGCACGTTGCGCCGGCCATAGAGCGCGTCGACGAAGCCCATGTCGTCGATGCGGCGGAGGTGATGCAGATCCCATAGCGCCATGGGGTTGACCTTGCGGGCGTCGCGATCCTGGCGGATGGCTTCTTCGTAGACATTTGCGATCGACTTCATCTGTGGATAGAGCCGCGGTTCGAGAATGCCGGCGAGGCTCGCTTGCGTGATGGTCGCCTGTTCGAGGTTCATCTGCCCGTGTTTGGTCGCGCGCGTCTGGATAATGTTGATCGATTCCTCGGGTCGCGTCTTGAAGAAGTGAATGCCTTCGATCATTCCTTTCAAGAAGCGCTCGACAATGTCGGGATGCTTTTCGACAAAACCGAGGCTCGACGAGACGGTGGTGAACTGGATCATCGGCAGCGGGTCGATGTCGATGACCTTAAGGCCGGCTGCCTTCGCAAACAGGCTCGCGGGCGGCGCAAGGAGCGCGGCGTCGACGATGCCGTCGCGCACCCAGTGCCAGGTCGGTGGCGCCTTGGAGCGGAGCACCGGGTCTTCAGCGTCCATCGAGCCTTGTTTGAGTTTGGTCTGGTTGACGAACTCGATGTCGTCGCGGTCGGAATCAAGACCGTGCTGCTTGAGATAGAGCCAGTCGTTGAGGCTCGGATGCGAGCCGCGCGTGCCGACCTTGCGGCCTTGCAGGTCGGCAAGTCCGTTGATGCCGGAATCGGCGCCAACCACGAGCTGGTGGTTCACCTGGTTGACGGTTTGCCCGACATAGACCCAGCTGTCGCCGCGGGCGCGGTGTGCGTAGGTTGAAACGTGATTGCCGCCGACGAACTCGACCTCGCCGCTTGGGACCATTTTGTGGGCGTCGCTGGACGAAATATGGCGGTCGTAGTCGACATCAAGACCGTATTTCTGCCAGGAGCCGGATTCCGCAATGACGTGCAGCAGCACGAGATGGCTTGCGGACCGATAGGGAAATGAAATTCGGTCCATGGTGTATCTCCGTGTATGGGTGAAACCTGTCTCGGGGTGGCGCTGCATGTGCGCTTGGCCAAGCATCGTAGCCCGGATGAGCGCCCCCTTCAGGGGCGCGATATCCGGGACCGCCGGACCCCGCTACGAGGTTCGCTTCACGCATCCTTTAGGTCATCTCCGGACGTATTGCATCAGGCATGTTGTCGTTCCACTATCATCACCTCAATCATGGCGGACGTGGAGACGCGCGCATGAAACGGGTGCTTGCATGCCTTGCTGCTTTGGGCCTTGCTGCCACATCGGCATCCGCGCAACCTGTTCCGTTCAAGGGCAAGACCGTTTCGATGATCGTCGGCTATTCGGCAGGCGGCGGAACGGACGTCGCCGGCCGGCTGATTGCGTCGATGCTCGGCCGCTACCTGCCAGGCGAACCGCAGGTGGTCGTGCAGAACGTTCCGGGTGCCGAGGGCCTCATGGCACTCAACTTTTTCGTGCAACAGGCCAAGCCCGATGGGCTGACCATCACGATGGGTTCGGGTTCGCAAGCTGAACCCGCGCACTACCACAATTCGCAATCGCGCTATGATCCCTCGACCTTCAATTTTGTGGGCGGCGCCGGGCGCGGTGGTTCGGCGCTGATCATCGCCAAGGCCGCCGAGATGCGGATCCATGCCAAGGATGGACCGCCGGTGGTGATGGGAACGACCAGCGGGGCGTTTCGCTCGAACATGCAGATGGCAGCCTGGGGCAAGGAGGTGCTGGGTTGGAACCTGCGATGGGTCGGCGGCTATCGCGGCACTAGTGATCTCTTCGTGGCGCTCGACCGCGGCGAAATCGATATGACGGCGACCAGCAATATCGCACCAATCGAGACGATGCTCGCGACCGGCCGGTTCAAGATCCTGGTGCAGTCCGGCAGCGTCCGGGATGGCCGTCTCATCGCGCGCGCTGAATTCGGCGATGCACCGCCGATGCCGGCCATGGTCGCGGGCAAGATCAAGGATCCGATTGCCGCCAAAGCGTTCGAATATTGGTCGACGCTGCATTCGGGGCCTGACAAATGGTTGGCACTTCCGCCGCGCACGCCTGAGCCAATCGTGGCGGCTTATCGCGACGCCTATGTTCGCCTGGTGAGCGATCCGGATTTTATTGATCGTAGCAAACGCTTGGCGGACGACTTCACGCCCGTGTCCCACGGCGACACCGATACCTGGATCAAAGCGATGGGCCGCACGTCGCAGGAAGCGTTGGATTACATTTCCAACTTGATTCGCGGGCAGGGGATCGGAGATCGGGGTCTGACCCCGAAGACGGGGACAGACCCCAATTAAGAGGATCGTAGCCCGGGTTGGAAAATGAGGGACGGACCCCCATTATGAAGATCAATCGCAAGCGCAATATCGGCGCCCACGCCGCTACATTCCTTGCCGCGTTGATCGGCTGCACGGTGGCGTTCGCGCAAAGCACGCCGCTCTTCCAAGGCAAAACCGTCACCGTAATCATCGGCTTTGCGGCCGGCGGCGGCACCGACACTTTCGGACGCATGGCGGCAAATTTCTTTGCGCAATATCTGCCGGGCTCGCCGACCGTCATCGTGCGCAATGTACCGGGTGCGGACGGGATCACGGCGATGAACTATTTCGTCGAACAGGCGGCCGCCGACGGCTATTCGATCACCGTGGCGGCGTCGACGACCGCCGATCCGCTTAATTGGCGCAAGCCGAATGTGCGCTACAATCCGACCCAATTCGAGGTGATCGGCGGTGCCGGGCGCGGCGGCGTGCTTATGGTCATCAACAAGGAGGCCGAGAAGCGCCTCACCGACAAGCAGGTAAAGCCGGTCGTGATGGGGTCGCTCAGTGGCCTGCCGCGCTCGGGCATGCAGATGACGGCCTGGGGCATCGAATATCTCGATTGGAATGCCAAGTGGGTGATCGGCTATCGCGGCACTTCGGAATTGATGGTCGCGCTTGAGCGCGGCGAGATCGACATGACCTCGACCGGCAATCTGTTTCATGTGCAGCGGCTGCTGGCCACGGGCAAATTCAAGGTGCTGGCGCAGACCGGCATGCTCAAGAATGGCCGGCGCGTTGCCCGTCCGGAATTTGCCGATGTGCCGGTCATCGAAGATCTTTTGACGGGCAAGATCGCCGATCCGTTGATGCGCGACGCATACGCATATTGGAGCGCCAATTCATCCATCGACAAGTGGACGGCATTGCCGCCGAATGCGCCGAAGGTGATGGTCGATGCCTATCGGGTCGCCTACGGCAAGATGATGCAGGATACTGAGTTCGTCGATCGCGGCCGCAAGATGAGCGACGACTTCGAGCCCTGGCCGCATACGGACGTGGAGTTTTTGATCAACCGGCTCGACTCCATCCAGATGGAAGCGATTGACAGGCTCGGCGTGATGTTGCGCAAGCAGAGTTTGTAGCCCGGATGGAGGCGATAGCGCGTCGCCAGACGCGTGTATCGCCGTAATCCGGGGACGGTGCCTTGGCGCAAACGACCGCCCCGCGTTTTGCTATCGGCGCGCAAAACGCGCCGACCGCCCCATGCGGGCTACGAACCCAGCCGCTTAATCCACCCTCGCGCGTTCTCGCTCAATATCTTCCTCCGCCCTTCCTCCGAGATCATTGGATTGAACACCCAATTGATCGGATCGAATGTGGCGTGCGGCCAGTCGGAAGAATAGAGCAGCCAGTCTTCACCCTTGCACAGAGTCATCAAGGCCTTGAAGTGCTGCGGGTTCTTCGGGAAGCACATGGGCTGGCTGGAGAAACGGATGTTGCTGTCGAAATACTCGCTCGGCAGTTTGGCGAGGAATTTTTCGTTGGCTTCGAGCTTGCGTTCCGTGAGCTTGATATCGCCCGGATGACTCAAATAGTAGTCGTCGGCGCGCGCCATGAATTCCGGCAGCCACCAGAAGCCGCCTTCCTTGATGATCACGCGCAAACCGGGATATTTATCGAACAGACCTTGCATGATCATGGCGCCCACATAGGCGATCGTTATGCTCACGGAAGAGAGGCCGACGAGTTCGGTCCAGGTGCGGGTGCCTTCCGACAGCGGCGTCGCCTTTTGCCAGAACATGCCGATGTGCGAGGTGACGACCAGATCGTGCGCGACCGCTTCATCGAAGATCGGATCGTGCCGGGCGGTGCCGATCGGTTCGTAATTGCCGCCGAACTCCGTGTAGACACCGACAAATTCCTTATGCCTGCCGACTCGGCGGATCTCAGCGGCGCCTTCCAATGGATTGCGGTGGTTGATCATGATCTCCGCCTTGATGCGGGGACTAGCCGGAAACACCTCGTTGATCAGAAAATCGTTGTAGGCGGCCGCCGTTGCGGTCACCATGACCTGCTGAAACATGCTTTGCGGACGCGTGAAGCCCGGTGTGAGGATGACGGTCTCGACCGCGATGTCGTCGATTACGCGCAACACGTCGGCGGCGGTGCGGGCTCGGCCTTGCGTTTCCTGTCCGGTGCCTTCAAGGCCGATGGCGTATTTCGGCGAATAGTCGCCTCCTGCAAGCGGATAGCTTGTCAATTCGCTTCTGAATGGCTCCTTCATATATCTGCGCAGGTCGGACCATTCGGGGAGAAAATGGAAGTCGGTGTCGACGACCTTGTATGCACGGCCGCGCGGGTCGATCGGATCGGGCTTGATGCGCGTGGCGCGCTCGCGCCGCGGATCGCTCATCTGGTTCATGCGCTTCTCCTCGCCTGGAAGCCTCAGGTGCGCAAAATCACTTCGTCGCCGTCTATGGCAACCTCATAGGTGCGCACGCGCTGGCGCGGGTCGCCTTCGAGTTTGCCGGTATCGAGCCGCCAGTTCCAATGGTGCCAGGGGCAACGCACGATGCGCTCTTTGACCAGGATTTCACCGTCGCACAGCGAAGCGCCCTTGTGCGGACAGGCGTTGCTGATTGCGAAAAATTCGTCACCGGCGCGGAATATCGCAATTGTGTGCCGTCCGGCCTGTATCGCCACCGCGCTGCCCGAACGAAACTCGCCGACCTTGCCGATCATATATTCAACCATGAGCCAGTCTCTCGTAGCCCGGATGGAGGCGCATAGCCCGCGTAAGACAGGCGTAAACGCCCTTTTGTACCGCGTCGTCATACGCGATATCGGCGCAATCCGGGGATTGTGCCTCGAAGCGATCGCCGTCCCGCATGGAGCGATCGGCTTGCGCCGATCGCTCCATGCGGGCTACGAAGGATCCGTTTCTCAATTCTTCGCCAGTGCGGCCTTAAGGAGATCGGTGGCGCTCTTGGGCGAATTCAGGACGCGCTTGACCAGCTGCTCCAGTTCATCACCGAAAATCGGATGGATGTCGATGTGGGTTTTGGCTGCGTCTGCCAGGAACTCCGGATCGATCATGGTCTTGCGGAAAGCTTCGCGCAGCGCTGCGACGCGTTCCGGCGGGACGCCGGGGCCCGTCACAAAAGGGCGGCCGATTTCGCCGACGATCGATACCAGTTCGAAGATCGCGCGCACCGTTTCGTTGGGAGCGAGTTCCATCATCAGCGGCACATGCGGCAGATCGGGATGCTTGAACAGGCTCATCTGCATCAGCGCGATGATTTTGCCCTCGCGCACCCAGTCCGGTTTGGTAGCTTTCCATTCGCTCCAAGGGTTCGATCCGCGGCCTTCCACTTCGCCCCGTTCGAGCGCCAGCACAATTGGCGTGCCGCCCGGATAACCGGTGACGATCTTGAACTTCGTACCCAGGAACTCGTTGGCGAGTTTGGGATAGACATAATTCATGCCTGTCGGGCTGGTGGCGCCGATGATGACGGATTTCTGCCTGGCGTCTTCGATCGTGCGGACGCCGGCGGTGTGCCAGACGACGAGTGTTTCATCGAGGCGCACCGGGCTGCCGATCCAATTGAAGCGGGACGCATCGTATTGCACGCCTGTTTCGCCGAGCGCCTGGCCCATTGGGATGCTCTGCTGGATCACGCCAATGACGGAGCCGTCCTGCGGGCCGGTGCGGTAGAGAAAGTTGGCAGCGACGCGGCCGGAAGCGCCGAGCATGTTCTCAGGAACGACGCGCGGGCTACCCGGGATGTGGCGTCCTATGTGACGCGACACCAGGCGGCCGATCTGGTCGTAACTGCCGCCCGGATCGGCAGAGACGATCAAGCGCACCGGTGTGCGGGCATAGAAGTCGGCGATGGATTGGGCAGCACCTTGGTTCGCCCACAGGAGCGCGGCACAGACCCCGAGAAGGATGCGTAGCCCGGATGGAGCCGATAGCGCGTCTCTAAGACGCGATATCGGCACAATCCGGGATCGTGCCTCAAAGCGGTCACCGTCCCGCATTATGCGGGCTACAAGAAAATCCAACGGCGTCCGCAACATGTCGCATCCTCAGCGCTTGTTCAGCGGATCCTCGACTTCGTAGCCGTTGCGCCGGGACTCTTCCACATAGGTCTGCCAGACGCGGTTGCGAAGGCTTTCCTCAAGATCATTGTAGCGCAGGACAGTGCCGCCTTCCGATATGTGCTTGTGCGTTTTGTCGAACAGGTGGTTGAGCGGAAACTTGCGGCTGCGCAGCTTGATGGCGAGTTGGATGGCGCTCGGGCTGGTGCCGAAATGACCATGCCACCACATATTCGGCGGCACGACGACGCCAAAATCGTCTTTCGGCCAATCGAAACGTACTTCCTTGCCGCCCTCCTGCCACATCAAGGTATAGCCGCTGCCGTCACCCAGTGTGAACACAAAGGCCGACGGGCCATGCCGATGCGGATTGTAGAACCGCAGGCCTGGGTGTTCGGCAACGTGCACCGAGATGACGCTGTTGGCGAGTTCGAAATAGACGGTCTTGTTGCCGGATCCTCGCTCGGCAAAATTGGTCCGCTGCACCATGAAGATGTCGGGCACGAAAGTCGTCTCGTGCAGGTTGACGGCGGTGCGTTCGTGCTTCTCGTCCGGCTGGTAGAGAATGCTGTCCGCCAGATTGGCGGCCGGATTGATGCGATCGCCAAAATGCCAGTCGCAGCCGAACACGAATTTCGGATCGCGAAACAGGTTGAACACGATCGGAATGGTGTTGATGCTGATGAAGCGGGCAGGCTCCTGGCCCGAATTATTGTGTAGCACAAAGGGATGGTTGAGCGGAATTGCGAACAGGCTGCGTGGGCCCCATTCAAACGAGAGCGGGCCTGTCGGCGTTTCGACCGTGGTGCTGCCGCGTCCCGACATGATGTAGACCACGTCGTCGCACAATTGACGCGCCGGCCTGCTCGATTGGCCCGGTGCGATTTCTCCCACATACATGCCGGCCAGTGATTCCGCGCCGATGATATCGTAGAAGGCGGCCGAAATGCCGCGCTCGGTCCAGGGTTTCACCGGCACGGATTTGAGGCCACTTGCAGAGTATCCGCGATGAAGATCAAGCTTGAGGTCGTCCTCGACCCAGCGCTCATAGGCGGTGCGCGGATCCCAGGGAACTCCGACGCGGGTTTTTGTAGTCGCCATTCAATTGCTCAGCCACTTTTTGTAGGGTGGGTAAAAGCGCCTGGCACAATGTCCGATTATGCAACGGCCCTTCGTGGCGCTTTTGCCCACGCGTTTGAGGAGGTGCCAAACTAACACACGCATTGTATGGCACCACCGACGCGTGGGCAAAGGCGCCACGCAGCCACTTTCTATATTGAGCCTTCGTGCCAGGCGCCTTTACCCACCCTACGATTTCCTACTCCTTAAAATCCGGCGACACTTCCTCCTGCTTGAGGTCGGAAGCGAGATATTCCTGAATCGGGATATTGATGAAGGCCGCCCAGATCGCCGGCTGCGACGGATCGGCATTGAAGTGCTGGTGCTCGACGCCGCCAGGTTTCATGGGGAGCAGAACGAGGTCGCCTTTTTCCCAGTCCTTGCGTTCGCCTTCGACAATAGAATAGCCCTTGCCGGCCAGCACATAGATCACCAGCCCGCCCTGGTGGCGGTGCTTGCCGGACCTGGTCTTGATGTCGTGGATGAACACGCGCCACTGCTGCAGTGGTGTGTTCTTGTGCGAGACCGGATCGAGAAAGAATTTTAGCTTGCCCTGGCGTGCCTGGAACCATTCCTGCTGGGTGCAGTCGATCACGACAGGTCCGGTGAGATTGCGCTCGGCCAGCGCCTTGCGCTGCGCCATCACGCGTTCGTAAGGGTTGTCCCGGAGCGGCGGGCGTTCGCGTTCGCGCACGCGTTCGATTTCAGCCATCAGTCTGTTCTCCTAAGTTTTCTTCTGATCTCTTGGCGTCGTAGGGGCGGGTCGTGCCCGCCCGTCTCTCCACGCATGTGGCCCAACGCGGGGTGCAAAACTCGTCTCGCAGAGCAAGCCACCGACGGGCACAAGACCCGCCCCTACGCACAACGCCTTTCTCCTCATTCGAGATGATGCATTTCGCTATCCTTTGCGCGAATATTCCGGCGCGTCTTCGAGCTGTTCGAAGCCGCAGCCGCGATCGACCGAAACGCCTTCAAACCAATTCGGCTCGGTCGCGACGAATTTCGCGACATTGTTCGGATCGGTGTTGAAATGCTGCACGATGATGCCGTCGGCGCGCAGCGGAAGATTGAGCACGTCACCGGCCTTCCAGGAATGCTTCACCCCGTCGATCACAGTATAGCCCTGGCCGTCCGTGATCATCATCACTTGGCCGCCCTGGAACTTCAGGCGTCCCGAACGGCTGCCCGGCGGGATTTCCTGCTGATAGAACATCAGCACGGTGAGGCACGTATCCTTGATCGATGGATGCAGGTACCAGCGCATGAGACCATGGCGGCTCACTTCCAGCGGCAGATCGGCTTCCTTGATGACCTGGATGCCATTGCGCATTTGTTCGCGCTGGCGATCACGGAGCTTCAAGAGTTCGTCCCAGTGATTGACTTCGGCCAGTTTTGCCTTGCGGTCAGTGCTCATCATATCCTCGTATAAAGCTTGCGGGCGTTGCCGCTGAGCAGCTTCTTCTGCATCTCTTCGCCGATGCAATCCGGGTTCTCGACCACCCAGTTGGCCGGATCCATGGTCTGGTGCGGCCAATCGGAGGAAAAGCAGAACAGGTCTTGCGCATGGCAGAGTTCCAGCATCCAGGCGAAATGCTTGCGGTTCTTCGGAATAGTGATCGGTTGCGTCGAAAACCGCACGTGTTCGAACACGTATTCGCTCGGCATTTTGCGCAGGTTCCGTTCGCCGGATTCGAGCTTGCGCTCGACAAGAGCAATGTCGCCTGACGAACTCATAAAGAAATCATCGAGCCGCAGCATGAAGTCGGGCAGCCACCAGTAGCCGCCTTCCTGGAAGATCACCTTCTGCTTGGGATATTTGTCGAACATGCCCTGACAGATCATGGCGGCAAGATGCGCCATGCAATTGCCGGCCGGCGCATTGCCGAACAGTTCGATCCACGTGCGCGCGCCTGTCCACAATGGTGTGAAATGATTGAACCAGCCTTCACTATGGGCGGTGAGGACGAGATCGTGCTCCGCCATGGCGTCGAGCATCACGTCGAACTTTGCGGTGCCGATCGATTCAAACAGCGCGCTGAACGAGGTGAAGACGCTCACGAATTGCCGGTGGTGACCGACGCGGCGGATCTCGTCCGCTGCCATTTTGGGATCGCGATGGCAGACCATGAGGCTTGCCTTGATGCGGTCGCTGACCGGAAACACCTCTTTGATCAGATAGTCGTTGTGAGCGGACGCGATGGCGGCGATCACGGGCTCGTTGAAGATCGCCTGCGGGCGGTTATAGCCCGGATTGAGGATGACGGTGTCGGTCCCGAATTGATCGAGGATGCGCAATACATCCACCGCGGTCGTAGCCGTGCCGTGGGTTTCCTGGCCGATCCCCGGCTTTTCGTTGGCGGGCTCTGGATTGTAGTCCATGCTGCCGAGCGGAAAGTGAAACAGCCGGCTCTTGAACGGTTCTTTCAGGTAACCACGCAACGTGTCCCATTTCGGCGAGAAATGGAAATCGGTGTCGATCACCTCCATGGCCCGGATTTTCGGATTGATCGGATCAGGCGAAACCGCCTCCGCTTTCTGCAAATCAAATCCTGAATGCTCGTTCATGTTTTTCGTCCCCGGGTCCCGGGCTCATCCTTTTTCTACCGACAGCGCGCGCTCACGCGCACAGAATGACCTGATCGCCTTCCAGCCGCACCTCGTAGGTCCGAATTTTTTCCTGCGGATCGTGGCAGCTCTGGCCGTTGTCGAGCCGGAATGACCAGTTGTGCCACGGGCAGCGTACCACCGTTCCGTTTTCCGTGATTTCGCCCTCGCATAGAGAGGCGCCCTTATGGACGCAGCGGTTGGCCATCGCAAAGAACTTGGCCCCGCTCCGGAACACCGCAACGGTGCGCGTTCCGGCGCGAAAGGCGCGGCCTTTGCCCTCGGGAAATTCCTCGATCTTGCCAAGCAGGTAGTCTGCCATTGGGCTAACGCGATGTTGCGGACGAACACTTGCGGACGAACGCTAATATTGGCAACGTTGAAAAAACTGTATGGTTGCCATACTGGTTTTGTCAACGGATGCTGGCGGCGTGCGAGGGTAGGGGTGCAAGAACAACGGCATCAGGCAACGGAGGCCAAAAATCGGAACGGCAAGAATCGGAAAGCCAATCATCGAGCGGCGGCGGTCCCGATCACGGTCCGGGCGCAGGTCGGGCTTGGGTTCCATCTGCGGGAGGCCTATCGGGCGTTCAGCCGGCAATTTCATGCCCGCCTTGCGAACCACGACATCACCCATGCACAGTGGGTGGTGCTCTGGCTCCTGTCCCAGTCCGGCAGCCTGACGCCAATAGGCCTGGCGCGCGAAGCCGGCATCCAGAAGGCGTCGGCGACGTCCGTGATCGAATCCCTCAAGCGCCGCAAGCTCATCCGTGGCGTCCAGGATGCCGATGACCGGCGCCGATTGAATCTATCGCTCACGCTTTCGGGGGCAGCCTTGATGAAATCATTGATTGCGTGTGCGGCGGAAGCCAATGCGCTCGGGCGGGCAGGCCTGACGGAGGACGAAATAACCGCCCTCCTGAAATTGCTGCGGACCGTTACGGCAAATTTCGAGAATGCGAAACCGTCGACGGCCAAGTAAAGTGTCGAACATGCGAACAAGACGAGCGTTGTGGAAATTGATCGGGTGTGTGGCCCTCCTTAATTCCGGCGTCGCGACGGCGTCCGCGCAATCGCTGTCGTCGAAGCCGATCCGCATCGTCGTGCCGGTGGCGGCCGGTGCTGCAACTGACACTTTAGCGCGGGTGGCCGGCGACTGGTTGGGCAAGAAGACGGGTTTGCCGATCATCATGGAAAACCGCACCGGTGCCGGCGGCAACATTGCGCTGGAACAAGTCACAAAGGGCGAGCCGGATGGGCACACCCTGATGGTTGCCACCAATGGGGCGATTACCATCAATCCGGCGCTGTTCAAGAAAGGTCCGGTCGATACAGCGACCGACGTCGTACCGGTGGCGATGCTGGCCGAAATGCCGCAAATCTTAGCGATCAATGGCAAAGTGGCGGCACGTAACGCGCGCGAATTCATTGCGCTCGCCAAGGAGCGGCCCGCCACGATCAACTACGGTTCGGCCGGCCTCGGGACAACGCCGCATTTGACTGTCGCGCTGTTTGCGAAGCTTGCCGGCATCGATCTCGTGCACGTACCCTACCGAGGCATCGCGCCGGCGGTCACGGACCTGATCGCCGGCAACATTCAGGCGCTTGCCGGCGGCAATGCGACGGTTGCGCCATTTGTGGAATCTGGGCAGTTGCGAATCATTGCAACCGCGAGCCCCAGCCGCTTGTCTTACCTGCCCGACGTGCCGACGGCGGCCGAGATCGGACTGCCGACGTGGCACGTGGAAACATGGTACGGGCTGTTTGCGCCGCGCGGGACGCCGAAGCCGATTGTCGACGAACTCAACCGCCATATCATGACGATGTTCGACGATCCGGCCAGCAGAAAGCGTATCGAAGTTAGTTTTTACGATATCGTGCGATTGACGGCGGATGAATATGCGGCACGCGTGCGTGCAGATTTGGCGCGCTGGAACCGGATCGTGAAGGAAGCCGGTATAGAAGTGCAGTAGGGCATGCGAATCTATCTCACGGGCTGCAGTATCTGAGATGCGAGGATGACGCTGTTGAAGATGACGCTGTTAATGTGAATCGATGATCGTGATGCGAATTCGGTGTAACTCCCTCTCCCCCTTGGGGAGAGGGTTGGGGTGAGGGGGTTCCAACTCGATGGACCGTGCCCCCTCACCCCGCCCCTCTCCCCAGAGGGGAGAGGGGGTCCCACCGTGCTCGTCGAACCGCCGTCGACTCGAACAACGCGGGACGGAAGCGAGAGGGCAATGCAAAAGGAATACGATGGCCTGCGGTCATTCCTGGCGGAATGCGAAAAGCTCGGCGAAGTAAAAGTGATCCGCGATGCCGACTGGAATCTCGAGATCGGCGCGCTCACCGAAACCGTCTCGGAACTGATCGACGAACCGCCGGCCTTGATGTTCGACGAGATCAAGGGCTATCCGAAGGGATTTCGCGTGCTCTCGATCCCGACCGCATCGCGCGTGCGCATGGCGCTGGCACTCGGCCTGCCGGCCGACACGTCCAAGATGGAGATCGTGAAATACGCGGCCAACCGCATCAAGCATGCCAAGCCTATCCCGCCGCGCGAGGTCGAGAGCGGGCCGGTGATGCAGAACATCATGCGCGACAACGAGGTCGACTTGTTCCGTTTTCCCGTATTGCATTCGCACAAGGGCGATGGGGGGCGTTACATCGGCACCGGTGACACCTTTATCAATCGCGATCCGGAAACCGGTTATGTCAATATGGGCACCTATCGGATGCAGGTGCACGAGCGCAATCTGCTGGGCATCTGGCAAAGCCCGGGCCAGCAGGGACGCCTGATCGCAGAGCGCTATTGGAAGCAAGGAAAAGCGTGCCCGGTTGTCGCGACCTTCGGTGGCGATCCGCTGTTGTTCTTTCTCTCCTATACGAAGTTCCCCTTCGGCGTCTCGGAACTCGATCGCGCCGGCGGCATGCTGGGGCGGCCGCTTGATGTGATCAAAGGTCCGCTCACGGGCCTGCCGATACCGGCGCATGCTGAAATTGTCATCGAAGGAGAAATGCCGCCGCCCGATGTCGAGACCAGGATGGAAGGTCCGTTCGGGGAATGGCCGGGCTATTATACGGTCGGCACCAAGGGCACGGCGGACGAACAGCCGGTCGTGCGCGTCAAGGCGATCTACTATCGCAACAACCCGATTTTGTTGAACATGGCGCCGCAATGGCCGGGCGCGCCGCACCACTCGGTGCGTTTCGAAGGCGGCATTTTGTGGGAGCAGCTTGAGGCCGCCGGCGTGCCGGGCATCGTCGGCACCTATGTGCACAATTCCTTCATGGTGGTTATCGCCATCAAGCAGCAATATGCCGGCCACGCCAAGCAGGCCGGCATGGCGGTGCTGGGGTCTTCGGCAGCAGCCCGCAATGGCCGCTTCGTCGTGATCGTGGACGAGGACATCGACCCGTCCAACATGAAGGAAGTGATCTGGGCGATGACGACGCGCGTCGAATGCAATACCGACATCGAGATCGTGGACAATTGCTGGGCAACGCCGCTTGATCCGCGCATGTCGCCGGACCGTACCGCGAACGGCCCCTTTGTCAATTCGCGTGCGATTTTCTACGCGGTGCGGCCGTGGGATTGGAAGGACAAGTTCCCGCCCGTCAACCGTATCGGCAAGGACCAGATGGATGCTATGTTGACGAAATACGGGGATATGTTTGCATTTCCGCGGCGATAGGATGAGTGTCGCTTGATCGCATGCATGAATCGAAGCGTGGTGAAAGCCCGATGGATAGGCCATGCCCAAGAAGAAATCACAAAATTTTTATCCGGTCGAATAGCCAGAGTGTGAGCGCAGCCATTCGATGGCGAAACTTCAGACTTCGATCACATTGTCGCTATACCGCGCCAAACTTGCGTCCGACGTGAGGAGATGCATCGGCTCATGTATGGCCTGAGCCAGAAGCAGACGATCGAATGGATCAGGATGTCCCTTTGCGATCTCATCGGAGCGGATAGCGTGCTCCCATGTAATTGGAAGCTCTCGAACGCCTGTTGCAACAAAACCCTCCACGAGTTGCGGCACGTCAATCTTCAGTTTGCGCGACTTGAGAGACATCTCCCAGATTGTGGCAGCGCTGATGTAGAGGATACTTGCCCGCTCCATGAAATTTCGTGCAGAATGCGGCAATCTCTTGCTGTTCGTGGCGGACCAGATTGCGATGTGCGTGTCAAGCAACAGGTTCACTTGACCGGTCCATTAAACAGGACGTCGAGTTCTTCCTTGGTCCAAGGACGCGTCAGTTCCTCGATCTGCTCCTCCGTAAGGAGATCCTTGGCAAAGCCAAAATTGAATTTCTGTCGCTTCTCGGTGAGGGGCACGAGCTGTGCCACCGGGCGGCCATTGCGGGCAATAATGACCGAATGCCCCTTCTCCGCCTGGTCGACGAGGTTGGAAAGTTGCGCTTTGGCCTCTGCAATGTTGACTTGTTTGGTCATGAAGCTAACATATCGACTTGGTCATTGTTGGTCAAGTTGATGCGGAAGTATCTGAAATGTCAGATTTTCCACCAATGTGGGCCATGCGGGCCGGCCGGAGCCGGAGGAATATCGTGCCCAAAGACGCCATCGTATCGGATGATCTCGCGCAGAAATTCGCGACCGAGAAGGACACGCCCTATCTGCGCTGGGTACGTGGCGAAGGCCTCAACATCATCCCGGCGAATTATGTGCCGAGCCTGCGCACGGTCGAGCTCAAGCCCTGGTCGCGGCGCGGCGGCAATGCGGTGTTCATCAACCACGATGCTTCACGTACGTCCAACGACTGCTACGTGTGCGAAATCCCGCCCGGCAAGAGCCTCACCGCCACGCGCCACCTGTTCGAGGAAATGATCTTCGTGCTCGACGGGCGCGGCTCCACCACGGTGTGGAACGACAAGGGCCTGCGCGTGACGTTCGAATGGAAGGCGGGGGCTCTGTTCGGGATTCCGATGAACTGCTGGCACCAGCACTTCAATGGTTCGGGCCAGGTGCCGGCACGTTATGTGGCGGTCACCAATGCGCCGCCGATCATCAATCTCTATGAAGACCTCGACTTCGTGTTCAATACGAAGTTTGATTTCAAGGGGCGCTTTAGTGGCGAACCCGACTATTTCGCCTCGAAACCGTTCGAGGGCGGATTGCGGTTGGAAACGAATTTCATTCCCGATGGCGTCAACGTGCCGGTCTCCGACACAGCCGAGCGGGGCGCCGGTAGCCGCATGATCCGTTTCAATCTCGCCAAGGGCAATATTCCGGGCCACATCTCGCAGTTCCCGATCGGCACCTACAAGAAGGCGCATGCGCACGGGCCCGGCGCCCATGTGATCATTCTCAATGGCGAAGGCTATTCGCTGATGTGGCCGGACGGCGAGGAAGCGCGACGTTACGAATGGCAACCCGGCACGTTGATCGTCCCGCCCAATATGTGGCTGCACCAGCACTTCAACACGGGGCCGGCGCCGGCGCGTTATCTCGCCTTCAAGCTCGGCTCGCAGCGCAACGCTCAAGGGGTGATGATGTGCTGGATCAGTAAACGGCTTGGCGGCGACCAGCTCGACTATGCGGATGAAAGCCCGCGCGTGCGCGAGCTTTTTTCGCAAGCGCTCGCCAGGCACGGCCTCAAGCCGCGCATGGAGGAGGCGTATGCCAAGGAGCTTGAGACCCTGCCGCCGCTGCCGAACAGCTAGGCGGCGGAGTAGGGCTCCTTCGTAGCCCGCATTGTGCTTTACAACGCACTTTTGCGCCGTAAAGCACAATGCTGTGATGGTTTTGCGATATGGCGAGAGCCCCGGATTATGCGCCAAATCGCGTAAACGCGATTTTGGCGCTCCATCCGGGCTACGATCCCAAGCGCCCGTCCCCCTGGACAACATCGCCTCCCTTGAGTCACTCTCCGCCCATGGACCAGAACACTTTCAACGTACGCGCCATCCTTGCCGGACAGGCGCCGAAGGATACATCCGTCACCGTCAAGGGCTGGGTGCGCACGAGGCGCGATTCGAAGGCCGGCATTTCCTTCGTACATCTCTCGGATGGATCGGCGTTCCATCCCGTGCAGGTGGTGGCGCCCAATACGCTTGCCAATTACACCGATGAGGTGTTGCGGCTCACGGCCGGATGCGCCGTCGAGGCCACCGGCACGATCGTGCCGTCGCCCGCCAAGGGCCAGCCCTTCGAGATGCAGGCGAGCGCCATCAAGGTGATCGGCTGGGTCGATGACCCCGATACCTATCCGATCCAGCCGAAGGCGCACACGATGGAGTTTCTGCGCGAGGTGGCGCATCTGCGGCCGCGCACGAACGTCATCGGGGCGGCAACGCGCGTGCGCCACACGCTCGCGAAAGCGATCCATCAATTCTTCGACCAGAACGGATTCGTCTGGGTCAATACACCGATCATCACTGCGTCGGACGCCGAAGGGGCGGGCGCCCTGTTCCGGGTGTCGACGCTCGATCTCGCCAACCTGCCGCGCACTTCGGAAGGCAAGGTGGATTTCGCGAAGGACTTTTTCGGGCGCGAGTCGTTCCTCACCGTATCCGGCCAGCTCAATGTCGAGGCCTATTGCCTGGCGCTGAGCAAGGTCTACACATTCGGGCCGACGTTCCGCGCGGAGAACTCCAACACCAGCCGTCATCTGGCCGAGTTCTGGATGATCGAGCCGGAGATCGCCTTCGCCGATCTCTCCGACGATGCCACGCTGGCGGAAAGGTTGCTCAAGTTCACGCTCGAAACCCTGCTGAAAGAGCGCCACGAAGACCTCGCTTTCTTCGACGAGCGGGTCGAGAAGGGTCTGGTGGCAAAGTTGCAAGGGATCGTGAATTCCGAATTCGTGCGAATGGATTACGGCGAAGCCATCTCGGTGCTCGAACGGTCGAAGGAAAAATTCGATTTCCCGGTGAAATGGGGCATCGACATGCAGGCCGAACACGAGCGCTATCTCACCGAGAAGCACGTGAAGAAGCCCGTGATCGTCGTGAACTATCCAAAGGACATCAAGGCCTTCTATATGCGGGTGAACGACGACGGCAAGACCGTTGCGGCCATGGACGTGCTGGCGCCGGGCATCGGCGAGATCATCGGCGGGAGCCAGCGTGAAGAACGCCTCGATGTCCTGGACTCGCGCATGGCCACTCAAGGCATCGACAAGGAGCACTACGGCTGGTACCGGGATCTCCGCCGCTACGGTACCGTGCCGCATGCGGGCTTCGGCCTCGGCTTCGAGCGCACGCTCGCCTATGTGACGGGCCTTGCAAACGTGCGTGATGCGATTCCGTTTCCGAGAACACCGGGGCATGCGGCGTATTGAGGCGACCTAGAAATTGTTCTGTTCATGATTTGTTCTTTTCATTGATTTGTGGGATAGTCTCCCGCTGTCTTGTGGTTCTTGCGTGTGAGGCTTGTTAAAAATGGGAATTCTATCAAAAATTGAGTGGACAGATTCCACATTCAACCCGTGGGTGGGCTGCACAAAGATCGCTCGTGCTCGCG
>Ga0209488_10001188_pt1 | contig 22285 bp, 24 predicted proteins | sample Rivendell_Oct201_8_FD_188349 | JGI IMG/M metagenome (GOLD analysis project Ga0209488, IMG submission 188349) | Vadose zone soil microbial communities from the Eel River Critical Zone Observatory, Northern California, USA -... | ecosystem: Environmental > Terrestrial > Soil > Vadose zone >...
CCCACCAGCCCCTGCGCCTCCCGTGCCACCAGCGCCACCAGTGGCCACTGCGGGCGCAGCTTTCTTCTTCTTCGGTGTCTGCACTTGCGCCTGCGGCTCGCCAGCGGGCAACGCAGCTGCGATCGTGAGCGTGGCTGACGTGACGGTCGATGTTGACACCCCTAACGGACTCAGCAGGCTGGCACCGCTCAACACTGGCGTCGTCGGTTGGACCACACCTGCAACTACTCCGGTCAGGGCTCCCACTGCTACTCCACCTATTGTGGTTCCTGCAGCTACCGCTGTAGAAGCACCTACAGCTCCTGGTGCCGGTGCCAGTGCCAGTGCCGACGCTGCTGCAGCTGCCGCTGCATCTTTCGGCTTGGCCTTCTTTTTCGAGCCTGCTGCTGCGGCGATGGCTGCGCTGCTCGGGCGGATCACCTGTCCAAGCGGGCCGAGCTTCGCCTGCGCAGGATTTGGGGGATCGTCTGGGACCGTGTCGAGTCCTGCACTCGCGAGGCGGTGCTCGAAATAGCCACGAAGCAAGCCAACCTGGCTCTTGACACTCTCCGGGGTAAGTGAAGCAAACGGCTTTGGTGGGGGGTATGGAGGTGGGGGTTCGGCCGACTTGGTTCTATGGAAATAAATATGAGGGAGATAAGATTGGGGGAAGGGAAATAATCCATACGCAGCATTTGGACCCTTGGCATTCCTCTTGCCTTTGAGGAGACGTTTGGGAATTGAAAGAGAGGAAAGGCCAAACTCGGCAGCGATACCGAGCTCGCGGAGACCCAGAAAGTCCTCGCCGATGTCGTCCGTGAATTGGCCCCTGCGGAAATACCGTCACATCAGCGTCGGTTCCGCTGAGAGCGAAAGAAGTCACAACATACATGACAAAGGCGCTCTCTTCTTCCTCATCATCCTCGTTAGCAAAGAGTGCGTCATCGTCCATAGCCTCGGCGCTCGCATACTCCTGATAAACGTTGGCGATCTTCTTCTCCAGCTCATTCAGGCGGTTCCCGTGTCTCACGACATCGTCGGTGATATATTTCTCCAAGCCTTGTATTCGGGACACACCACTCTCAAAGAGCGAATGCAGGATGATTTCCTGTGGAACCCATAAGTACGCCATTTGAGGCCGACGTGTTGACATACCTCAGAGGACATCATATTGGAATACTTGTCGAGATAGAAGCGGAAAGTACGCCCAACATTTGACAGGTACTCCATTGTGATCCCCGACAGCACATCTAGCGTCAATTGTGACGACCCTGTGCATACATGTCTTAATGCCCATGGTTCACATGACTCAAGAGGAGACGAAGCGTACCTTGGAATCCGACATGTTCCAATATCTTCCGGTTTACCCACTGTATACACTTCTCTCCTGCCAGCTCACCAACGTCTGGCTTCACATCAACTGGCCCTTCTAGTACCGATTTCCGGCTCGGTCGCGGAACAGGCCATGGTCGCTCGTCCACGGCATCAGCTTCTGCGTCATCAACACCATCAATATCGTTTGCTAACCCTGCCAGTGCGCCAGCGGCAGGAATGTCACCGCCTTCGCCATCCTCCCCGCCTGCGTTGTTAGCCGCTGCAGTTGCAGCGCTGATCGCAACAAATTTGGCATGCGTACGTCGCATGCGCCGCTGGGTGCTGATGTTTGCATTCATCGTCGCTAGCAACGAGCGCGGGCGTGGCGGGGCAGGTATTGGTGGGCGCTTTTTACGCTTCTTTGTCTTTGCGGCGTTGGCGGGTTGACCTAGCGATTTAGGTGAAGAGGGCGGGGGAGTAGGCCCGGAGGATGCAAGAGACGGAAGGGGTGGGAGGGAGTTCGCAATGAAGGCATCGGATGATTGTGCGTCCCACCAGAGCTCGACAGTGTGCGAAGGATGGGGCACGGAGATGCGCGCCCGCTTGCGAACGCAAGTGTTATGTAAACCATTTCTGCGACGACACATTTATCAGTATTGAATATACGACCTTACATTCCCAGGTGAATACGGACAACTTGCGTTTGTCACCTGTCGCGCCATCCGATGCAACCTCCTCAATGTCGCTGTCAGCCTCGCCGTCTGCATCAGAATCCGATTCGCCGATGTAGGAGCGCAACAGCGAATTGAGAGCCTCTGCTTGACTAGATGGCCCAGGTGCCGAAAGGATGGCATCAAGGGATTGTTCAAGCTCGAAGACGGCAGCCATCCCCTCGGCTGTGCGCACGATGGCTGGGGACTCTTCGAAAGATTGACCGCGCACGCGTCGTGGTGGTGTCAGTGCAGGAGTGAGTCTGCGCCCCGTTCTCGAGCCATTGCTACTTGGAGGGCGAGAAGGTAATAACGATAATGAGCGAACATGACCGTTTATGCCGTTCAGCTTTGTTGGTGGATGAGAGGGACCGCGACGACCAGACATGGGGACAGAGAGGTCGACAGGAACGCTAGGATCTGCACGCTCCTTTCGATCAGTTATGTATTTGAGAAGGTGTTCCGCCTTGACTTTGAGACGTGTGGCACAGAGGCGGAGGGGGTGGTTCTGAGCATTGGCGTCACTGTAGCAGGGTTGGGTGAGTTTGCCAAGTGACCCACCTCGGTGGCATTGTATAAGAAGCAATTCGACCAGATAAGATCAAGGTCATCCTTAAACTCCTTCTTAGACTTGTATTGCTTCTGCTTGACCTTCTTCAGCATCGTCTGGAAGTCCATCGGATTCGTTATGTCTGACGTGCCGCGGAGGTGGTTAGATGATGACCGGGAGAAGTTGACGGGACAGCAACGTACAGTCATAATAATCTGGTACATCCGTCCGGGATACAGGTTTGATGAAGGCATCAGCATCATGGTTATCCTAAAGGAACGGAAGAGGTCAAAGAGGCACGGTGGTAGTTCGGAAGAAGGGGATGAACCATTGTAACGGAACGCAGGTCGTGCAGCAAGTCTTCGAGAGCATCATGAAATGGATCTGCTAGCTTTGCATCATGTGGCTGTTTCTGCTAGTAGGGGTAGGTGTAAGCAGTCATGGCGTCAAGTACGATTGGATTAGACTCACGCGGCTGTCCTTGACCACCTGGAGAAGACGCTTGAAATCAGCGTCAGGGATGGACAGCTTTGCCTGGCTGTTGGCCAGGGTCCTCAAAAGGTTCTAAACGACGTCAGAGCGCACGAATTAGCGGTGGATGGCAGAGTTGAACGTACGTTCATTGCTCGGTGAGCATTCGTACTGGTCTTAAGCAGCCAACGCGCTATCCGTGGGTACTCGCAAGTTTCAATCTCCGACTAAAATATCTCGCAAATTGCCGTGGCCATCTCTTCAATCTTCAACAATAGAGAGACAAGTCGAACAAATGGACTGTCTCTCTCGCCGCTACAGGCTTTGCTATCTCACATAATGTTACAATAAGCTTTCGAAATTTCAACGTTGAAATCGAGTGAATACTTTTTGTATTTTTCCAAGCGGAGATAATAATAAGATTGATGACATAATATATCCCCCCGCCGCGTCTCGTCGCGTGTCGTCGCGTCGATTTCTGTCGTTCGTTCAACGTTCAACACTCGCGCTCTGTACGAGTCCCATCTCAACGTCCGATAGCGTTCTCGTCCCACTCGGGACCTGCAGAACCCGCACTCTCCGCCCTTCCACTTCATCTATGCGAGCGGACAAATAGGCCTCTCTTGCTTTCTCACTTTCTCAATATCTCTATCAACAATTTCCCGATCCCTCGGTTTCTATCCCCATTCTACATCACTCGACAAGTTTTCTGTATTTGGAACAACAGACAATGTCTGGTCTCAAGAACTCGCCTTTTGGCAAGCGCCTCCGAGCCGCTCAGCAAGACCCCGATGAAGATGGCCCTCGTCGCAGTCGGCCGCGTACCAACCCTGTCTTTGGCGTTGCTTCCGCGTCGACACCTTCCCTCGACTCATCCAGACCCAGTACGAGCGAAAGCGGTGGACCGGAGTCTCCAGCAGATCTCCATCACCGATCAAACAAGGATTACGGCGACCGTTTCGTGCCGTCTCGCGATGCTGGAGACCTGCGAACATCCTACAACCTTATGGAGGAGAGCGGACCATCGACACCCTCACGAAATAGGGTCATCCCTACCGAGTCAGATGCCGCCAAAGGTGAGCGTTCTATGGCCCCTTTGGTCCCCTATACCGTCGCGCAGCCTCGCTACGTAAACGGGTCGGGTTCAGCTCTGCTTGGCATTATCCCGATTCATGCCCATCTCCTGCATTCGCCTATCCTTTCCTGGCCCAGAGATGCCCCAATATCGTTGATTTGCCTTGCCTTTCCCCCTCTGCCGGGAATGACGGGCCGGGTCGTATACCATCACCCTCGTCGTGACCACGAATTTCATATCCTAACCTTTAAATGCGCGCTTCATTCGAGCTGCCTTCAATTTCTTCTTGCCCCTGCAGATAGATTCAGCATCCCTTTCTTTAATGTGCCCATGTATATGCGGTCTGTCTCTTCATTTACTGATGCCCTATCACGACAGAACAAGCAAATGCGATATTCACATCCATTCTCCATACAGAGGTCACACCTCCCTCTCCTCGACGCCCGGTCTCCCCAGTTCGTCCAAGTGCATCTTCGTCCAACGCCACTACCGCCCCTTCTACCCCGAGTCGACGTCGTCTTTTCTCCTACAACTCTCCCTCTGGTTCCAACCCTTCCACGCCCACGCGACGTTTAGATATTCCTACCGACGAAGCCTACTCTATGAGCCCTGTGCGCGAGGAAAGTCGATATATACTCGAGAGTCCACGACGGCAACTACGTCACGTCTCTAAGACGCCGTATCGGGTGCTCGATGCGCCTGAACTGGCCGACGATTTTTATCTCAATCTAGTCGACTGGTCGAGTACAAACGTGCTCGGCGTTGGTCTCGGTGCCTCCGTCTATCTCTGGACGGCGCACACGGCCGCAGTGTCGAAACTTTGTAACCTGGCAAGCACAAAGGACACTGTCTCTTCCGTCTCGTGGGTACAAAAAGGGTCAACCCTCGCCGTCGGCACTCTCAACGGGCGACTTCACATTTACGACGCGCATACATTGCAACTGCAACGGACTTACCAACAGGCGCACTCACAGCGAATTGGTGCGCTTGCATGGAATGCACACGTTCTGAGCTCGGGTTCGCGTGATCGTATGGTTCACCATCGAGACGTACGAGAACCGGGCTCGCGACCGTTTCGGAAAAGTGCAGGCCACCGCCAGGAAGTGTGCGGATTGCGCTGGAACGCAGATGGCGCTGCACAGGGGGGCTTGCTTGCAAGCGGTGGTAACGACAACAAGGTCTGTATATGGGACTTGCGCAGCTCACGGCGTCCGACAACGCGGAGCGGTGCGGGCAACGCCGAGGAGGGTGGGAGCACGAGCGCCGCCGCACCACTACCCTCAGGCGATTCCCCGCTGTGGAAGTTCCACGAGCATACGGCTGCGGTCAAGGCACTTGCGTGGGATCCACACGTGGCGGGTGTCCTTGCAACGGGTGGAGGGACGCAGGACAAGCACATCCGATTTTGGAACGTGCAGTATGGGAACATGCTCAGTGAGTTGGATACAGGGAGTCAGGTGCGATAAATTGTTTTGTGGAAGACATGGATTTGGAAATTAAGATGCGTGGGGCCTTGGCCCATCTACAACAGGTCTGCAACCTCACGTGGTCTCTCACTTCCCACGAGATCGTCTCAACGCACGGCTACTCCTCCACTGCAGCCCAGAATCAGATCTGCATTTGGAAGTACCCATCGTTAGACATGGTCGCGTCGCTGACAGGTCACTCGTGTCGTGTCCTTTACCTCGCGATGAGCCCCGACGGTGAGACAATCGTCACTGGCGCAGGCGACGAGACACTCCGCTTCTGGAATGCATTCCCCAAGCGCGAAAGTGGCGAAGCGCGTCGCGAGAGCAGGCTTGACTACGGGCGACTCATCCGATGACAGCGACGCGTGGATGTTTCGCCCTTTGTCACCCCTGTCCCTGTCGCTCTTTATTCCTTTTCTCGTCTTGTGGATCCTTGCTTTGCGCTCTGACACTCCAACGCATGTTTGTTCTGGGCACTGCAATACCCAATACTCTTCCCTGGGCCTCCGCACACATCCCATCTGTACCTCCCGCAATCCCACATACAACACATACATATTATACAGTACACACCACGCACCCGCCGATACTCTTTTGCATTTCACAATTATCCTACTGTATTACGCAGTCATCCTTGACTTTTCGATCGATTTGTGTTCCATTCTTTATTTCCCGTTTCCGATCGTTTTGCCCTAATTCTATTTCATTTACCTTCCCTTTGCTATCTTTGCCTCTCTTTCCTCCCCACTTGCTTTGTGAACAGTTTGATCTGTGCTCTCCCGTTCTTTCCCCCTCTTTTTCGTCTCTCGTTGTTTGCTCTGTGGGATAGCCATCATCTGGAAAAAAAAAAGCAAAGCCACATTCAGAGCTTGAAATGTACCCCCTTGTGACCCTTTTGCCTGGGCGTCCATCGCCACTGGAACACGCAACCTTATTGTGTTCTTCCATTTCGGGTAACTATCGGCGTTTATCGGCTCCACTCCATTGTCCCACCAGACGAACAACACGAGGCCATTCAAAGGGACTACCGCCAAAGGTATATCCAGAGGGGCCATTCTGCACCATCAATAGGCGCAGGTGACTCGTTCGTCCTTTGTTGTGCAGACACCTGGCAACGGTCATGATCAGAACTCCAATTATGTCCGTGACTGGCTATGGAAATCTCTTACGATCACCCTGTCTCGCGGTCACGATTTAAAAGCAGGCTGGTCTCGTTGAACGCACCGTGGCAAACCGCCAAAACTCGCCGTTTGCATCGTACATATCCTTTCCTCTTCTTCCCTCATTTACGATGCCAACATCTGCAAGAATGCCTTCTCCCGGAATGAGCAGTCCGGCGTCACCCAATCACCGGGCGAGCGCGCCTTATACCGCAATTGGCAACAACCTTCCATTGTGCCCCGCATCGCCGAGCAGCCCGTGGAGCCCAACATCGAACTATGGTCTGAGCAGTCCAGCAAGCAGCAGCGCCAGTGGTTGCGGCAGCTGGATCAGCCCGCCACCCACACCTGCCACAAGGTCGCGTCATCCCGACTCGGCGGTTCAAATCCAACAAGCCGGGGGGAAGGTCAGTTTTTTGCTACCCACAAACATGGCCGGGGACTGACTCTCAAAAATGCCACGCCCTGCATTTCACAGGAAGAAATTTCGCCCGACGTGATATCCGAGCATTATATGAATGTTGCGCGGCGCCTCACGCAGCGCGCGCCAAGTCGCGCCGCGAGCCCGCACCCCAGCCCCAACACGAGGAGAACCACGAGTCCGAAGGAGGCGGAGACAGAGACGACAGGGGACTCTGCGCTGGCCGTCCCACCACCTCTGTCAATATCGCTTGACTGGTGGACGCTACAGTCGTCGGATGGCCCGTTGACGTTAGACGAGCTGCCCGACTCGGAGTTATGTTACCTTCCGGAGTACCAGCTTACGCAGGAGTGGTTCGAGAGGATCATCAGCGAGTTGGCAGAGGCCGATGAGGAGAAGCGGGTCGAAGGGGAGCTGGAAGTGGATATGGGTGCTGAGATGACGGACCTTGACGTCGAAACGGTGGGTGGTATTGAAGCACAGGGATCGAGTCGGGCGCAGTTAGGTCGGCAGAGAGAACAATAGAGGCTTTCCGCGTAGAGATCGCGCATTTCCTTTAGATTTTAGCCGTAGCTTCGCTTAATCAAGACCGAGTTGATTTTGCAGCTTGGATGTAAAAGGATGAAATGCTCGGAACGGGCCAAGAAGGGAACAACGGTCGGTCGGATGATGGCACAATCATAACCACCTAAGCAGTCTGCGCACCCTTTTAGTCTATCATAACCACACTGCTCCACATGATGGACTGCACAAGTTCAAGCATAGCCCCGTGCCACTAGCAGTGGCGTATGATTAAACTGGTCAACTCCAGATACGGTTGATCAGGAAATACAAGGCGACCACGGTGGGGAAAAACTAGGATCGTTTGCCATTGAGGGCCCAGCCGAGCTCATCGTAGAAGAATTGAAAGTCCGTGGCAGTTCATCTTCGGGCTGTTTGTCTCATAAAAGCGAGGATCTGATGCGAGAAAACGTATCAAATGTCTGAGTGGCAACAACTAAGGTTGGAACATATCGGTGGCGGACAATGTACAACCACGATCGGGTCGAACGTGAAGGACATTGCCAGATGAGGTTGAGCGGTGGATGCAAAACAATGAGGCTATGGTGACGGCGAAGGTCAAGGCGTGATGTTTCGCGCGGATTTCCGGGGATGTCATATTATTGTGAACGAAGGAAGCTCCTTCTGACGGAGACACCCGTGAACCAGCGCGCCACATCTAACGTTTCGCTTGATATTTCTTATTCCAGTCTGGCGCTATGCTGACAGGCACATCAAGCTCGCGTCAAGATCCAATGCAACGACAGAGCAAATCATTGAAATTCGGATTTGACGGCGTAGCTATCATCCAGTCAGGTGGGTTTCTTTATATAGTTATCATCCCCTGGTTGCTCTTGCTCTATGCCTCCAACCACAACGGATCCAACATCGTACAAGACAGCCGCCAAAAGAAGATACACTTACCGAGTTCATGTCTAGCAAAAACTTTGATGGGCATGGGATCCACAGAATGGCCTGTGCGCGCCTTGGTCGGGCCAGAATGGGCATTTGACTTTATCGGGGCAAGACATTTGTGGTGACCTTTGGACTTGAACTCCGAGAACGGCGAGGTATTGCCTAGAGGCCAGAAACCAAAAGGGATAGAGCCGTTTAACCTTAGGCGGCTGTTCTTATGCTGCCGTCCCGTTGACAGCTGATCGTGATCAGGAGTGATATTGGAAAGCTGAATGCGCGTCATATTGAAGAAATCCTGTCACGGTAATGCCACAACACAATAAAGAGAGTTCTTTCTGTAGTACCCGAGGCACACGCGCCAAGGAAAGAAAAGGAGAACCAGCTAATTATCCTAGACAAGGTTTGATGCGACAAGACTGGCATTCTGTCAAATGAACTTGCCTTGCCTAAACGGCGAACCATATAACTACGGATGAATCAACGACGGGCGTCACTTCGTTTGTGGTGATTAGTACTTGCCTCTGCGACTGCCTCCCCTTGACTATCACGCGACGTGTACCTCTATTTCTCAGTTCCTCACTTTGGCACCACAGATTCCTAGGACTTAGGTAAGTTGAACCCGAGTGCGAGAAACGATCACCGCATACCTGCGAGCGAGTAAATCCTCAGGTACTTATAAAAGATTGAGATGAAAGTACCTACCTTATCTCGTGCCGCCGCTAACTGATTCTCGAGCTCCGCGCAGAATATCGAACCCGTCATCGTGTGCACTCTCGAACAGAAAGTGCAAAGAGGGTGATTTCGGAGAGCCGTCAAGTATTCCTTGGATACTCTTGAAGGCGTGATGAATGAATGCGTGAACACGTGCTGTTTCAAGAGGTTGTAGTTCCGTGAGAGGAAGTGAGTTAACCAAGCAGGGAGAACATGTGATTGTGGTTGCTCCCAGGGGGGCGAACCAGGCATAGACATAGCTCCTGGACAACCCACCCAGATGCTCGAAGGCCCTGGAGCGTACACTCCGAGGAAAGACTCGAGGCACGTGACTAGGTTGTCCCTGCATCGTTTGCGGTAGCTGGCAAGGGCGAGCAATGCCCAGCACTCGAAGAGGCGCAACCCTTCTCCGAGAACCTCGAATGTCATGGGATAGCCCAGGGTCAGTCGAGCTGCGTTTTCCATTTCTGGCACGAGCCCGTTGCTGCTTGCGATCGCGTATGCGCAGAATACCTCGGGTCCGACTGGCGCCGGAAAGCTCCCGCAGTTGACCTCAGCACGAATCAACGACTGAACGGAAACCATCTCGTATTTTTGACACATGGCGAGCAAATGCAGCACCTTGACGTAGGAGTCGGGTATCCTTGGGGGGGTGGGGTAAAGCATGGAGACAAGGCTATTCAGCAGTTCGGCGTCTTCAGATAATTGGACCACGGGAAGACCGTCGACGGATTCATCGTCGGGAGGCTGGGGAAGAGAAAATAGAGCCTTAAAGAAAGGCGACGCCATGGCCAGCACTGATTTATGGATACGGAAATTGACGAGGTCGGATGACCGAATTATCAGATTTGCGTCGGGGACGTCCAGGAGTTCAACTGGCGACGAGGGTGAATGGATGTGGGTTTCAGAGTCCTCTCGATCCTGCACGAGAGACAGAGCCGACTCTGCCTGAAAATAATTCGACATCCAAAGCAGCTCCGCCATATCAAATACACCCACCTTGTCGAAGCTGCCATGAACGACGGAACGCAAAGCTGCCCAAAAGTTGCGCATGGTCTGACTGCTTATGGACCCACATCCGCATCCATGATTTCTAGAATGTTCCCCGAGGTGGCGCACCATGGCGGTGTTGAGTTCGATGAGATCAAAGAGGTTAGGGGCTTCTCCAATAGACTCGATGTAGTCATCGAGCCAGCTCGGGAGATTGGAACGGCTGAACTCTACACAATATAATCCTGTCAGCGTTCCGTGTCCACACGACGCCCTAAACTCCGCAAGGTCCGACGCAAGAATGGTCCGGACTTTATCGTGATACTTCCAGAGTTCATGAAGAGATGCCCCGGGCATAACGTCGTGCTTTTCGACCAAATCCTCGATAGTCATCGGGTAATTCAGTGTAGTTCGCGCGGCCTGTAACGCTTCTTGGCGAAGCCCATACTGCTGTGCGAGAGAGTAATCATAGAATGCGGTCTCTGTGCGAGGTGATAGCAAGTCCTGTTGGGCGATGGCACCCCGAATGTGTCCTAAAACAGAGTCCATTTGATACTTTTGGGCCACTGATAGAAGTTCCATCGTTTTATCGATGCTCGAAGGAATGAGGGGGGTTACGGGAAAGATGAAAGTGAGAAGGCTGTGAAGGACCGTTCCTCTTTCCGCGAGTTCCACAACGGGGAGCGATGGTTCAGCATACGGGGTATCAGGAGAATCAAGGGTTCTTCGTATAAATTCGTCGAGCACCGGAGAGCTGTTGGATATGTAGGATTTCGGCACTCGAAAATGATGGTTGTCATACGAGCGAAGAAAGAGGTCCGCCCCGGGGTAGTCGAAGAGCAAGTTCTGAAGCGGTTCGTCTAATAGGAGCATTCTTGAGGTTGGTCCAGTCAAGAGGGATCTAAGACCTGGTCGCTTCGCTTCGTGTAATATTAACATCTTAAATACCCATCCAAGTCTAGCCGCAGCGAAGAGAGGCGCACCGCGACTGCGACGTGCCAGTGGGAGTAGAAAAGCAGGGTGGCATCTGCGCAGTGGTAACTATAAACCACTGGCAGGTCAGCTGATCCAAGCACCCCTTGTACAGTGAGGACGAGAGACAGATCGTTTCCATATTGAATGGTATGGTATGCGGCACGGATTACCTGGATGAAGGCGCAGGTCGAACTACCGTAGTACGTACTGCGAGATTCGCAGCAAGTAACGGCATGATCCATCTACACCCGCAGTCACCAAAAACACCGCATTGTCCGACACGACGTCGACACGAGTCAGAAAAAGCCGAGCTGTTCAGTTGCGCCTGGGATATAGTGGGTGTTCTGCAAGAATAAGCGCCTACGTAGTGCCCCAGTATGCAGCCTGGTCTTACGTGTGGCGCCTACCTCTACACGTTACTGCCTATACGTCGCTTCAATCGACGGATTTATATGATGAGGGCAGTTTCGGAGATAAGTCTCTAGACTTGCCTTAAACAGTTCTCGCCGCTAGCCGGACATTTCAAGCTCAGCTATCCCAACGTAATTCTATCGCCTGAACTTATCCAATTCATCAATTCGAGGGTCTTTCCTACGTAAAAAAGGACACCGCTGATGCCGCTTACCCTGGCAAATTACCTCACGAGCACGCTTGTTCTCTCGACGCCGTGTCTGGACTCAACGCTGTTGTCATGACATACATATCCGAGATCACTTGCGAGTAAGTTAGTGTTAAACACTCCACTCTACTCTGTGGTGTTGTTACTTTTGCCGCATAACGGTCGAGGGTCGCAACCCGCCTTCTCAACAGCACCCGGGCAGGAAACTTGAAGAACCCGGAAAAGACCCCTCTGAGACGGATGATATGGCTCATGGTCCTCGCAAATATAGCTTTCGAGAAAGATTTCGACAATAAGCAGACTGCGCTCGAAATCAATACAATACAGTACATCGTGTCACAGGAACGTCTTGTGTGTCACCCCGATTATTCAGTCAACGTCATACTGGGAGGATGTCGCCTGGTCCTGGTCAGGATTGAAGCGAACCTACCCATAGTAATAATTATTAAGACTCGAAGAGTGCTCATAAAAAGGAGGTTTCAGAGCACTCACCATTTCCAGCGCTTTCGACAGCTCCTTCTCTACCTGCGTGCAGAAAGTCTCTCCTTGCATGACGTGCGTTTTTGAGCAAAACGTGCAGCGCGTCTGAGTTACATGCAATTGGAGAGCTCTCAGGTATTCCGCTCGAATACTTGAAGATTTCAGGAGACTTTTCGAGAACGGGCAATGGAGATCACTGATATGCCCTGATAGGATCGCCTGTAACCACCAGGGAATGATATCGGAGGTAGTACTGTGGCACCCAGTCCAGATATCTATCGGCGGGAGGCGAGTATCGAGAAGTGATTCGAGGCACGAGGCGAGGTTGTCTCGACAATGTCTGCGAAAACGGATAAGGTCTCGCAGTGCCCACCCTCCGATCATGGACAGCGCGTCCCCCATGGATTCGAACGTCATGGGAAAGTCCAACGTGAGGCGCGCAGCAGCCTCCGTTTCTGGGGTAAGTCCTTTCGCGCTTGCGATGCCGTATGCACGGAAGGTCGCGGCTGCTGTGAGTGGACGGAGGTTGTTCTTCATCTCGGCACGTATGGACGACTGGATAGCGACCATGTCGTATTTCTGCGACACAGCGAGCAGATCGAGTGCCTTGTCGTATTCACCCGGGATCACGGAGGGAATTGGGTATATCATAGTGAGGAGATTGTGCAGTACTTGTGCTTCTTCGGCCAAGCGGACCACGGGAAGCCCATCAACGAATTCGCCGTCGGCGGGCTGAGGGAGAGAGAACATGTCGCGAAAGATTGGTGACGACATGGATAGTATTGATTTGTGGACATAGAAGGGGACATGGTCGGACGATTGCATTATTAGGTCCGCATTGTGTGTGTCTAGACCTTGAGGAAGTAAGGCGCTGGTGTCGGGGAGGGACTGGCGCGACCGCATTTCGTTCTCCAAGTGTAAGTCTGCTTCAGCCTGAAAATGTGCTGGCGTCATTACACGTCATCTTCACAACGCAGAGTCTTACGTTCTCGATACTATGCTGGACGACATCTGACAAGGCTGTCCAGAAGTTGTCTATCGTCTTGCTACTTATCGAGGTACAGGATATACAAATACGAGGTGTGCCGGAAACATGACGCATCAAGGCAGTTTGAAATTTGGATCGGTTGAAGAGCATAGGATCTCCTGCGATGGAATCGATATAGTCGTGGAGCCACATCGGAACATCAGAGGAGGTGAGCTTGACGCAGCGAAAATTGATCCGTGCGCCTGCCCCCAGGTTTGCAAACCCTGCCAAGTCATATGAAAGGTAGTCCCTGACTCTCTGGTGATACCTCCAGAGTTCGTGAAGAAGTGCGCCGGATAAGATGTCGAGCTTGCCGGCGGCTTCCAGACTTTCTACGGACATCGGGACTCCCAATGTGAGCCGCGCTGCTTGATCTGCTTCTTGACGAAGGCCGTACTTCTGAGCAAGGGAGTAAAGGTGAAAGGCCGTCTCGTCTCGAATGAGCGGTGGTTTTTGTTTAGCGACGTGATCTCGGATACGGGTCAGAACCAAGTCCATCTCATACTTTTGAGCTGTGGATAGAAGCTCAAAGGTATCATCAACGGTTGATGGAAGATCGGGGGTTACGGGGATGACAAAGGTGAGGAGACTCGAAAGGATCTCACCACTATCGGAGAGCTGGACAACAGGGAGCGATGTTACATCGGCAGCAGGGACAGCGATGTTGGGCCCGGAATGGTCAGAAGGACTTTGGATCAGCTCGGCTAAGACAGGAGAGCTGTCGATGATGTAAACTTTTGCTACTCTAAAGTCAACGGAGTCGCGAGAGCGGAGGATGATGTCTGCATGGGGATGATTCAAGATATGTGTTCTGCTGGCCGATTCCTCAGCGGAGATGGCTGTAGATCCAGACATACCGTGATGGAGGGTCTTGGTGAGTGCAGTTGACGCTGACACTTGGTTCATGCATGCATGATGGCACAGATCAAGAGGACCCGTGATCGTGTGGACCCGCAGTACGGTCTGACATGAAGAAGTGCGCAGTAGTCACTGCCGAAACGTGTTTTTGTCGTGATGTAATGATAAGGTTTTGCCGAGGCGTCTAACATAAAACTGTCTGTATTCCCAACTTGAAAAAAAAATAAAAAATCCACATACGCTGCTTATGGCACTGGCAACTAATCAGACATGGCCATTTAACCCTGCTTTACGTTTGCCCAAGGTATGATTAGAGATGTCATTATGGTGTGTTTAGAGAACGACCATCATATATCTACACACTGCTGTGCCAACGCTAGTGATTTTTCCCCCCCACTATCATCATGCTAATGCGGCAGTTGACGGCATCCACAAACACACCTGGTTGAGGGGTTTATATACATCAGTAGTGCCCACAATAGGTCTTGTAAGTAAACAAAAGGGTAGTTGTGCTAGCAACGTCGGGGCGGGAGCGTGTAAGCGAAGGCGGTGTGTAAGGTAGGTCAGCCGCCCCTGGGCGTAGCTTGAGTGAGGAGGCGGTGAAGGTATGAACTAGAAGAAGAGGTGGCGAGTGTCGGCGTTGACGGGTATCTAGGACAAAGAGCGTACGACAGTCGCGTGTTTAGCGACACAACAAAAGAGTAATGTGCATAACGAGGATTAGAAGGGAAAGGTGTGTCATCGGAGAAGTCAGGTCGGGTAAGAAGGAAAATAAGGAGAAGGTTGCGTTGGCGTCTTGGTGTTGTCTCGCAGGCGATCATTAGTGAAGACTTGGGTTTCTAGCGACGGCAAGGGTGAGGTCCCAGTAAAGGAAGGAAAAAGCCATGGGTCGTTCCTTCCACCTTAGCGAAGGGCGACGGAGTGGCCTGCGTTCTGGCGGCCATCAAGGGACGAGGCGAAGGGGCGGTCACCACTGGCAGGCCAGGATCTAGAATATGGATATGACAAGTCAAGCTCCTTCAGCTCAGGTAACAACTCCATGAACGATTCTTCGTCCGCTAATCGTAGACAACAGGAGAGGTCCGGGATGAACCCATGGTACACTGCAAGAGTCCTTAATTTGCTAAACGGCCTAAGAATTTAGCGCCACGGTGGCAGTTCTACGTCATCCGGGGCTTCATATTGATAGTCCACTAACACACCCGAGTCAGAGAAAGAAAGAGTAAGATCCACTACCTCAGAGAGCACTGTGCTCAGCGTGTTCGAAATTTGCGCCGCCCATGCCATCTGTAGATCCAACTCTGGCTGTCCACCCATAAACACCACCTCGAGGTTATACACCCTGGCCCCTACCTGGGAGGATGCACGGATATCAACACCAAACGAAGAGAAGCGGATCCCGGCCTCGCCAAATCTGAGGTCCTCTGTTCTCACGATAAACTGTAGGAGATGTGGAAGGGAAAGTGGGGGCTGTTTGAAGAATATGACGCTAAGCTCTTCAAGACGAGGGGTCGTGATTTGAGGAAGAATTGCCTCCAAGTAAGCACAGGGACCAGTGAACCGAAACGTACAAAGGCTAGGAAGCATGGCGTGTGTCATGATCGGCGCGCCTAATAGTTGCCTCACGACTTCACGATCGTAGATAGGGGAGGAAAAAACGATGCTCAGGGTCTCCAGGTGCGGCATGAGTGAAAGTCGTTGGATCATCTCATCTGGGAGGAAGTGGGGGTGGAGGTCCTTCAGGGAGAGCATGACGAGGGCCGCGGCGGCTGCCACGGATACATCTGGAAAAGCGAACTTCTGGAGTATGAGGTGGCGTAGATGTGGTGCTTGAAACGTTTTGGAAAGTGCCTGGGCTGTAGCGCTCGCTTCAAAAGGTCTGATATACAGGTGCTCCAGCATTGGGAAATCGCCGTCTAGGGCCATGATGAACTTCTTCAACTTGTGAGGAGGACAACGAAGGCGGATGCGGCGGACTCGGTCACGATGCCGAAGCGCGAAGCGTAGTTCCTGTTCATCCTCGTCTACTTAAGGTGTTGACTCGCGCACGCAATGGTAATACACGGCAAGAGGCAAGGGGGGTGAATGTGCCGACATGTCTGCGACAGGTGTACGATGTGTGCAAAGAAGGCAAAGGTCCAGACGGGATGGGGATGAGAGTACAAGGAACCTCCACCTTCGACAAACCTGGCGAGCTTGTACCACCACCGTTCGTAATTCCACTCCTCCCTTGAAAAGATATAATACTCGTCCTGTCTTTGTTGGAAATAACTTGCCGACAGAAATAAAAGATGTGGAGAAGCGAGTCAGTATCGAGGAGTAGCTATCGATGATATTGTGGTCGGTGGCAGGAGTTGAACTGGAGTTGACAACAGTTCGCTCTTTTCTTTTTTCGAATTATTTTATTGTCCATGTGCGGCCGCAACCCACCCGCCTGTGTGTCGTCCACCTTGGGCCAACAGTAAGGCCCACATAAGGGGGGTGGGAGCGACCGCGGGGCAGCTGTGGCCCCAAGTAGGACTTCTGGGTCGTGCGTCTTTGTAGTCTACGACCACTGACAAGCGCTGTTGGTCTCACGTGTGTCGTCTGAGTTGATCACGGGACGAGCGTTGCGCGTCTGTCACGCGTGACAGGTCGCGTCTTGCCCATTCTCTTCCGGTACACGGACTTGCCATGCCCTCCACAGAGACAGAGATACCAACTCCGGAGCTTATGCTCGCCTTCTACCGTCGGCTTTACCCCTTCAAGTCCATCTTCAAGTGGTTGAACCACGAGCACACCCCCAGCCGGCTCTTTACGCACCGCGAGATCGCGTTCACGCTCCAAACCGACGTGTATCTGCGCTACAATTCGTTTGCGACTGCAGACGAGTTCAAGAAGCAGACTTGCACGCTAAACCCGACCCGTTTTGAGATCGGTCCCGTCTACACCGCGCGAGTGCGTCTCTGGTCTCTGTCACGATTGAAAATTCCCATCCTGATGCGAAACGATCTTCGTTTTCAAGCCTCGGGACAAGAAGACCGTGCGACCAGGCGCATTTTCTCCCGTTCAAAGGGAGCTCGTTTTCGATATCGATATGACCGACTACGATGGGATCCGAACGTGCTGTTCTGGCGCGGACATCTGCAAACGCTGCTGGGGTTTCATCCGCGTCGCGGTCCAGGTGCTCGACTCGACCATACGGCAGCAATTTGGCTACAAGCATCTGCTCTGGGTGTACTCGGGTCGTCGCGGAATTCATTTGTGGATATCGGACAGAGAGGCTATGGCACTGACGGATGAACAGCGGAGATCGCTCGTCAACTTCCTGACAGTCGTACAAGGAGGCAAGGAGATGTACAAGAAGGTCAATGTGCGCCCTACTGTTAAGGGCCGTCCAGCGGCCCTCCCACCGTCGATCCAGTGAGTGAGTTTCTGCGGGGTGTTAGTGGGAAACGCTAGATCTCGATGTCAGGCAAGCACTTGATCAACTTGTCGGACCTTTCGGAGACCTTGTCTTGCAGGATCAGGACTGTTTCAGGAAAGAGGAAGGTTGGAAGGAACTTCTCCAACTGATTCCAGACTCAAAGATCGTTGCGAACCTCGAAAAGAAATGGGTGTCATCAGAAGATCGCTCTTCGGATGAAAAATGGTCCGATCTCAGGGACGCGATCATGGCATCGTACTCCCCGGATGAGAGGGTAGATTCCATTCAATTCCTGGTCTTTTTACATTGACGCGATCATGTATTGAAGGGTCCAATGAAACGCGCTATGGAAGATATCATCCTCCAATACACGTATCCCCGAATCGATGCAGAAGTGTCAAAGCATCGAAACCACTTGCTGAAAGCGCCGTTTTGCGTACATCCCAAGACTGGTCGTATCTGTGTTCCTGTCGATCCGGAAACAATGGACGAGTTTGACCCTGCGCTTGTGCCGACCGTTGGCCAGCTCTTGCGAGAGCTCGACGCGGCGACACCTGAGTCTACCGGAGAAGAACACTCCTGTCTGTCTTTTTCCCTCACGACTCTCAGGCATATCCAATTGACCTCTCTTATGTCTCAGATTGGGAAAAGACTTCATTAAAGCCATACGTTGACATGTTGGAGAAACATGCGCTGGGTCTAATGAGTGTGGTTCGTAAGGACAAGATTGCAAATGGTGAGTGTCGTGGCTATCGGAACTAGCTCAGTATTAATGTTCTTCAAAGTAGACATGACATGGTAGTGCTGCCGGAGAGTAGTCAGCTTGGTGATATTGCAGCTGACTTTTGTCGCGTTCTGGGCTCGGGAGTTTGGATTGGTGAATTACACCGAAGTCCGTTGTACTTGTATTGAGTTAGAATTGTGCTATATGCAATGCTAAACTGATCAGACTTGTCATGCGCTGGCTGGTGGCTAGGTTAATACGTTACGTTCCGCAATGGCAGGGCTGTCTATAAGCATCACTGTAACCATATGCCTGGAAAGGTTCTTTCTGCTCTATTTACGAGTAATCTTGGAAGGTACCGATGGCTTCAGCTCAACGTTCAACACTTGGATTACCATTGTCGCATTTCCTTGGATACTATACTACTGTGTAGAGGTTTTGCTCGCTTTGGGTGGCACACACCTTTGGATCGCTAACAGTACTAGTTCTCATACATGACCACTTCAAATTCTGAGATCGATTTGACGCTGACATGAGCTAACAAGAACCGAAAAAAAGGGAATCACGCGAGTTTTTTATATAGCGCGTGAGCCTTACGTGTTGTGTTGTCAATTAGTAGAGTAGTCGGCGTCTCGAGGATCTGGCTATACATATCTTTCTGAGGTTTCTTATCGACGCTCCTGAATTCGGATTCGACAGGTACAAAGTTCCCCGATTTAGGGTATTGGCTTAGAGTCCGCATACGCCGTCTTTTATAGTGCTCTCCGGCTCCATTTGTTTTATTGTATACGCTTGTCTGATCACCTACACACATCCTATACTATTGTCTGAAAGTCTACGAGGCAAGGCATGCGACGCTAACGTCTGTATCCCGGTAGATTATGGACATCTGAGAGTAGTTGAGGGAAAGCGATACAAGGTACGCTAGCAATCGGGCGCAGCTAAGAAGGGTGGAGTTGTGTTGACTGAGACTGGGAAGTGGGTGGCTGCGAATGAACCTGTTCAGAGAAATTAGGGTCACTTGGAGGAGCGAAAGTCTGAAGAGCATGTGGCTGAGGAGCGAAAGCCTGAGGGACATAATACTGAGGAACGAAAGCCTGGGGAACGAAAGCCTGAGGAACATAAGCCTGAGGAACATAAGCCTGAGGAACATAGTGCTGATAAGGAAACGGCTGGGAAGAGGATGGCCGAGAGACGAGCGATTCGGAAGCATCATGCTGGGAGACTTGAGGGAAAGACGGCAAGGGGGCCAAGACTGGGCCCATATGTTGTGCAAACGAGCGGAGCCATCTATCTGCTTTCCGGCGCAATGTATCTTCTCGTCTTTGCTGACGTTGCAGTTCGTCGCGCAATTGTTTATTTTTCTCGCTCTGGCGTCTGCGATTCTCCTTTCTAGCTTGGATCTCTTGATCATGTTCACGCTTCCAAAGATCGTCAGACCCTTTGATGATGTCGATGACAGCTAGACCATAAACTTCAGCAAAGTCCCAATCAGGGACTTCACGCTTCAGGTCTTCGAGGGTTGAAACAGAGACACTCGAGGCAAGTTTGGTGATCACAGTCTTGGGAAGTAGGACATTTGGACCCCAGGCACATCGGCTATATTTCTGGTCCCAAGTATTGTCTCGCCATTGAGCAAGTGCTTCTCGGCATAACCTGAGCCATTCTCCACGTCGGCGCGGTGACGAAATATTGGGTCCTGTGACGACGTCGAGGCCACCGACGTCAATGGGCCCCTGGGACGCGTCACGAGTCGGAGACGGTTTCGCCCGTATACGATCGACCAGTGACAAGACTGTTTCTTCCACACTCGTAAGTATCGCATCGGGAATGCCTCGCCTCTTCAGAATACAGCTATCGCAACAGGGATATGTAGATAGTCCTGCGTCTACAGCATTAATGAGAGACAATAAAGAGCATCGAGGTAGACATACCACTTGACCTCGGAGGGTTGTTGAAGTATTCATCTGAAACCTCAACCCTACACCCTTCCGCCAGACACCAAGCTTGAAGGCCGGATTCCATTTTCTTTTTGCGCTCAACCTGAGCCTCGTCATCATCCTGAACAGGTTCTTGCATGATATCCGAGTCGAGATACTCGTCGTCACTGAGCTCGTCCTTGATCGCGGACAATGTGTTAGGGACAGGGTCACCCTTCCGGGTCTTTTCTTTCTTTTCTTCTTCAGGCTTCTTCCTTTTCTTTACCACTTGAAAGACCGATGGCTCTGCGAGAAGGATTCCTATGGCGTGCTGTCCAGAACGCCCTGCACACCCAATACGTCGATTTAACACAGAGAGCGAAGTCGGCACGGAGAATTGCACAACGCGCTCGATATCAGGTATATCCTAGATATTGAGAAATTAGCCAGAATAAAGGAAGACGACGGCATGAACATACCATTCCCGCAGCCTCTGTTGCACAGAGAATATTGATTACCCCTTGCCGAAATTCAATTAAAACCTTGATTTTCGCGCGTGTCTCTCTATATGCGTGCAAGAAATCGACTTCGTGTTGTCGATCTTCAGGGAGAAGCATTCGGAGATGCATAGATCCCCTCTGAGCCATATCGCGCGTGTTGAAAAAAACCAAAGCCCGAACAAGAGAGCCACCAGCAAGCGCTTCATCGACTAGAAAATTAAGGACACTCAAGTCCTTCGTAGCATCCATTTTGACAAGAACTTGTGTTATATTGGGACGGTGATTGCCTAGGTTGACAAGAAAGGTGTCCTTGACAGAGAAACCCAGTCGATGAGTGATGTCATCCAGTACGTGGGGTGGGAGTGTCGCAGACGTCGCCAAGAAAGGAACAGACGTCGATACAAAGGAGCGAAGTCGGCCTAGCTCTCCAAAAATTTTCCGAAACCCGTCGGCACCACCCCATTGAGAGACGCAATGTGCTTGATCGATTACAATTGCCAAAATGTTCTTCGTAAAACTTGTCGATCGCATGAGCTTCGAGAACGACCTGTGCTCCAGACACATCTCCGGAGATGCTAGTAACACACGATACTCCAGTTTTGAAATCGCCTATAAATGGTATAACGCCACCACAGCTAGCGAGCCGGCATATATGCTCACCGCTTCGAGCGTTGGGGTCCATACATCTCTATTCACGGCTGCCGCGCGCAGACCAGCCTTGTTAAACGACCCTTCCTAAATCGACACGACAGTGAGTGTAAGTGTCAGTTATATAACTGAACATCATACCTGGTCGTGTCCGAGCGCGTTCAAAGGTGATAAAACAATGACCATCTTTTCTGTCTTTGGATCCACCAACAGAGGCACTATGAACGGCATGGCTTTTCCTGCACCAGTCCCAGCGATTGCGATACAGTCCAAACCCAGAAGAAGAGCCTCGGAAACGTCAAGCTGCCATGTATATGGCTCCAGTCCATCGAACGCGACCTTGAAAACTGAAGAGATCTTTGAACGTGTTTCTTCAGAAGAATATCCTCGAGACCTGGTCGCCTCAGTCCGAGCATCTTGAAGAACACGAGAATCAGGCTTTGGGATGAGATGCATAGTTACAAAAGAGTGTAGTTGCTGTTCACCGTGACACACGTAGCGACTTGTGACGGCACGTACGGCGCACGTGCTACCCCAAGATAGCTCACGTGCAACTCCCTTTGCTTCCGACTCGGGCCTCTAAGAAAAGGAATAAACACATGATAAAAGACAAGTCCGAGAAGTAGCCATATAAGGCCAATCTAGAGCCTAAATTACCAGGTACGCTGATCTAGTACCCTCACTTCTCGCCGCGATCAGCAAAGCGTCGCTTCGCGATCCGCGGGCGGCATCAGGAAACCTGCCACTTACTTTTTTGCACTCGTACGAGTGAAAAAGTAGATAAGTCGACGAGTAACCTAGAATCCAAAAAAAGTTGATTCCCA
>Ga0209488_10001189_pt1 | contig 22264 bp, 24 predicted proteins | sample Rivendell_Oct201_8_FD_188349 | JGI IMG/M metagenome (GOLD analysis project Ga0209488, IMG submission 188349) | Vadose zone soil microbial communities from the Eel River Critical Zone Observatory, Northern California, USA -... | ecosystem: Environmental > Terrestrial > Soil > Vadose zone >...
CGTTCGCTCTTTTTACAAACGAAAACGGGGACTCCTTGACGGAATCCCCGCTAATTTGGACAGCAGTGGGACTGTCCCCTCTGTCCCCGCATTTCACTACCTGCCGATCATCTGGCGAACAAAATCTCCAGCGTCGTATCCTGAAGGAATCACCTCAACGCCAAGCTCGCGTTCCACATCCTTGATCGTGAGGTCATCGAGGAACAGATAGTTGTCTCCGATCATCGACTCGGAAGGCAGAACGACAAAGTCGCCGTGGACTTTGCCCTTCAGGGCGTGGATAAAATCTCTTCCCGTAAGCAGGCCCGCGACGCCGATTCCCTTGCCCCAGAAGCCGCTTTCAACAGGCACCACTTTCAGATCCATTCCCAGCCGTGCCACGGACTCCTTTAAATAAGGATAGAAAACCTTGCCCGTACAAACGGTTCCACTCGCGGACTTCTTCCGGCCTTTGGCCGCCCGCATCGCCGCATCGAACTGTTTCAGAAACGTGCGCACCATTCCGACGCCATTCTCAATCTGTGGAAAGTCCCGATAATGGCTCGCAGACGGCAGTTCCGCTCCTGCCATGATGTAGATTTCATCTCCGAGGTACACAAACGGCGTTCCCAGTTCCTTTTTGAATCTGGCCTGAATCGGAGCAATGTGAGCGATCGTCGCTCGGGCAATCTCGGGAGTAAAAGGAGTGAGCTTCGGTAGATTCTTACGGTGGTCGGTCAGGCCCAGAGGGACGATTGCCAGCGACGCGACTCCCGGATGCTGCTTCACCATGTCGGTGATGGTGCGATCGAGATTGGCGCCGTCATTCCAGCCCGGACACAGCACCACTTGCCCATGCAAGGTGATTCCCGCGGCGGACAAACGTTCCACTTTTTCCAGAAACCCGTCGTATTCGGGAATCCCGAGCAGTTTCGCTCGCAACTCCGGTTCTGTGGCGTGCACGGAAATGTAGAGCGGCGACAGTCGCTGTTCGATGATGCGCTGCATTTCAACTTCATCGACATTGGTCAGCGTGAGGTAATTGCCGAAGAGGAAGGAAAGACGATAATCCTCGTCTTTGATATGCAGCGATTTGCGCACCTTCATCGGGTTTTGATGAACAAAGCAGAACACGCACTGGTTGGCGCAGGTCATTGGCTCGATGGATTCGAACTCCAGCCCAAACGGCTCCCACTCCCGGCGAACGAAAGTGATTGTGCGTTCGCTTGTCTTTATCGTGGTTCGGCGGCCGATCGACGCAGCCTGAAACTGGAAGTCGATCACATCCAGAAGCGGCTTGCCGTTCAATTCCACGATCTCGTCACCGGGTTTAAGACCGATGCGGGACGCCAGGGATTCCGGATCGACAGCGACAACACGCAGACGTTGTACATCGGTGCCGCGATGGGCCGGCGCATGGCGGTATTCGTGAATTGCCTTCAGCGGTTCCGATTTCCGGACATATGCCGAAGCTGAAAACGGTTTCTTGGCGCCACTCATGCGAGCCCCACATATTTGCGGCCGGTAATCAGATAGTGCAAACCTGAAAAACCCGTCGCCATTCCGGTGACGAAGAACAGCACCCGCAGCTGCGGCACGACTTCGCCGGTCCAGTTGCAATACAGGACTGCAAAGACGGTGACAGCCTGCAACACCGTGCTGGCCTTGCCATAGGGAGATGGCTTGAAGACGCGCCATCCGATCATCAGGATGATCAGCAACGACGACAACAGAATAAACACATCCCGCGAAATCATCAGAATAATCAGCCAGCGCGGAATCAGATTGGGAAATCCCATCTGCGGCAAGGAAAGGATGACGATGGAAGTGGTCATCAGCAGCTTGTCGGCGACGGGATCCAGAACGGCACCAATGGAAGTCTTCTGACCGAATCGCCGCGCGATTACACCATCGAGAACGTCGGTCACCACCGCGGCACAGAAAATCGACAGTGCCCAGCCCGTTTCGCCTTCCGATAGAAGGATGATGAAAATTGGTATGAAGATGATGCGAAGTATTGTCAGCTGGTTTGCAGTTGTGAGAACTGCGGAACGGTATTGTTCAAGTGTAGTGGACACAGGCGGCATTCTACGGAAGCGGTCCTACTGGACCTGTAACGGAATCTTCACGTCCACCGTTTGCTTGGAACAGAAGCCGTCGGATTTGTTGCAAAAAAAATAGGTCAGCTTCCCCGGCAGTTCGTATTTGCCGGCCTTGCTTGCCGTGGCATTAACATGGATGACCGGCAGATCCACATAGTACTCGTCCTTGGATTTGGGATCCGCCGTCGGCGCAACAATTTCGGCCTTCGCCAATTTCACTCCGGGCACTTCGGTCAGCCTGAGCGTAATCGGCGTTTGCGGCTGACGATCGATGACATAGCCCTTCACCGCGGTGAAAGACACGACGATATCCGCCTTCTGCCCGGCCTTCACCAAAGCCGCGGGCTTGAAGCTGGCGCTCATGATCTGAGGAAGGCTTGCCCCGGGTGGTAAGGACAATTGAGCCATCAAAAGAATTCCAGCAGCGAATTTCATCGATGTGATTCTCCTATCCGTGAATGGTGCGCGACAATCGGAGTGATACTAACACGAAACTTCGAAATCCCGCGGGGCCGCCGCCGTGCCCCTCTGGTCTTACACCCGCCGCAGGAAGTCGCGGATTATACGATATTTTCGAGCGTGGTTCGCGCGATATCTCGCATCTCCCGTCTTTGATAACAAGCACTTAATCCCGGCAGCCGGAATGCTTTATGGAAGACGGCCGTTAACTCCTGGCCGCTCCCGGCAGGCGGGTCTTCGGCGGCGCACCTGGGCCTGTGTCGTCGATTGTCTGCCGGGAGTATTTCCAGAATTCCCGGCGGTCAGTGGGCGTCGCTGCGATGGAGAGAAAAAACTCCGCAAAGGGCCGTAGCGCGCGGGCCGCCGGGAACTATTTCAACATTCAAGGAGGTTCCATGACTCGTTTTCGTTTGGCTGTAATTGCGTTGTTCGTATTCGCACTCGCGCTCGCCGGATCGCCGCAGATGAAAGCTCAAACCAAACCGCCGGCAACGTCGGCGCCGAAACAGGTAAAACTGAAGCCCATCGATATCAACAGTGCGCTGGAAGAAGACTTTGTTCTCGTTGGCATCGATCGCCCGGCTGCAAGGAAGATCGTGCAGGGCCGTCCGTTCCGAAGTAAGTACGAACTGGTTTCAAAGCAGCTTCTGACCCGGGAACAGTACGACAAAGTGAAGGACTCTCTGGTCGCGAAGCAGCCTCCAAAGAAAAAGTAGACCGCATGTATGCGCGAATGGTCATTGGCGAAACCGTTAGTGAAAGCCAGGTGCGGGAGTTCTCCCTCATCTACGCATCCGACGTCCTGCCCGATCTGGCGCGCGAACCCGGCTTTGAATCCGGCCGATTCCTGGTGGAGGACGGCGGAAACATGGCGGTCGCGCTCACCATGTGGAAGACGCGCGATGATTGCCTGAGGTATCACTCCAGCCGTTCCTACCGGCAATTCGTGACGAAAACCCAGCATCTGCTGGTGGGAGATTTCGTCGTGAAGCTGTTTAAGGACGGAGCATAGGAACGCGGGACAAAAGTCAGGGTCCGGCCCGGAAAGCTCGATCCTACTTCTTGTCCCCGTTCCGCTCCGGTTTCTTTCGATACTGCCGATAATCGATATTGCAGCGGTGACGGCGGAGGAAATCCATGAACCGCTTGTAGTCGGATTCGGGAAGCTTGAACAGGCGAACGAGTCGACGATAGCTTCCTTCGGTTTGTATGAGTCCCTTTCGGATGACATGTTCCACATGGTGGCGAGTGATCTGTCGATCCGCATACGGCCGTGCAACGGAATCCCAGAAGTTGTCGACGACAAGTTCATCTTCGGGAGCACGGCGGGTTTCACCAGGCAAAAGGAGATCGCGATCTTCAATGGTGTCCGATTCGATGGTATAGACCGCGCTTTCCACGATGTTTTCAAGCTCTCGCACATTACCCGGGAATTCGTAGGACTGAAGTTTGGCCAGTGCACCGGCGGATATTTGGCAACGTCCCTGAAGAATGAACTCCACCAGGAGTGGAATGTCGTCGAGCCGTTCGCGCAGCGGCGGCACCCGGATCGAAAACACATTCAGTCGATAAAACAGATCTTCACGGAAATCACCGAGATGAATGAGACGGCGCAGATCGCAATTCGTGGCTGCAATCACACGGATATCCACCTTGCGTGTGATCACGTCGCCGAGCCGGCGAATCTGGCGGTCCTGAAGCGCGCGAAGCAGCTTCGCCTGAAAGCGCCGGGACGTATTCGCGATCTCGTCGAGAAACAGCGTGCCGCCGTTTGCCTCTTCAAACAGCCCGGGCTTGTCGGTTATCGCCGTTGTAAAAGCGCCGCGGCGATATCCGAACAATTCGCTTTCAATCAGATCTTCCGGCATAGCGCCGCAGTCCACTGCGACGAATCGGCCCGAGCTGCGGAGGCCGGTTTCATGAATCGCGCGAGCGACCAGTTCCTTCCCGCTTCCCGTTTCGCCGACCACCAGGATCGATCCCGCCACACGAGAGGCCGTTCGAACCCGCTCGTGAAGTTGCCGCATCACATCACTATTTCCAATCATGCCAGATATAGCCGCAGCTCTCGGGATTTCGTCACATGAATACGATGAAGATCGACGCCGGCGAGATTCGCGTTCTCATTCGCATGGTGACACAGCGTACCGGCCCGCCCGTGTATGACGACGACCTTACCCAGGACGTCACGCTGAAAGTCATGGAGGCGTGCCGCAGGCAGTGTGAAATCCGGCATCCGCGCGCATTCCTGATGAAAGTCGTCCGCGACGCCGTGCACGATTACTGGCGGAAGCGGCGTGTCGTGTTCGACATCAGCACGGTCGACGAATCGCGTTTTGCGGAATTGCCGAACTTCGAGCGCGACCTGGATCGGCGTCGCCAGGCCGAACTGTTGCACCAGGCTCTGCTCCAGCTGGAATCGTCCAAACGCGCAACAGTGGAACTGTTCTATTCCAGCGATTATTCGATCGCGGAAATTTCCAGGATTCAGGGGAAATCCGAATCGGCCATCAAGACCGAGCTCATGCGCAGTCGCCGGGCTCTCGCCGGAAAATTACGCGAATTAGCCAACAAGAAGTCGCCGGTTTAGCGAAATCCGCCGGATAACTCCGGCAGTTCCGATACGAAGTTGTTGAATTGACGAATCAGGTTGATTGGCATCAAACGTGAAACGCAGTTTCCCGCCATGGAGATCATACGAACCGACCGCGTCGTGAAACATCAAAGCGCCAAGTTCACACTTGGCCCGATCGACCTTTCATTGCACGCGGGCGAAGTATTGGCTGTCGTCGGAGACCGAGGGTGCGGAAAATCCACGCTGCTGCAGCTGATTTGGGGATTCCTCCGTCCGGACCAGGGAACGGTGCAGGTATTCTGCCTCCAGCCTCACTTGAATCAGCTTTCGGTCCGGCGGCGAGTTGGGTATCTGCCTGAATCTCGCCACTTCGACCGCGGTATGAGCGCGAAATGGCACATGCGGTTCGCGTCCCAGTTCTACGAGGGCTGGGACGAAACGACAGCCGGCCCGTTGCTTGAAATGTTCGGCATTGATCCGGGCACGGATGTGCGCCAGCTTTCCGAGGATAGTAAAACCAAGCTGGCGCTGATTTCGGCGGTGGGACACAACCCGCTTCTGCTGCTGTTGGATGATCCGATGATCGGACTCGATGCGGACAGACGTGAAGAGATCTCGAGGTTCCTGAGATTCATGGCGCGGGAGCGCGGGATCGGGATTGTGGTGTCATCCCGGCAAATTGACGACCTGCACAATCTCGCCGACAACGTTCTGTTTCTGCGCAGTGGCAGAATTGTCGCGTAAAGCCCGGCCTTTAATTCGCGAAAGTCTCGATCTCTTCCGCGTCCTGATTTACGGAATCAGGAGTTTCGGCACGGCACTTCCCGTGCAAAGTCTCCCAACGATGCGAACCATCGCTTGCGGCAGTCCTGATGTGGATTCTTCAACTCTATCCCCGCCCGTGATTCCTCCATCACCTTCCACAACATCCAACCGCGTTCCCACCTGAATACAGAATCCCGCAGGGCTGCCGCATTCTCCAGGAGCCTCTCGAATCTCAACGTCACCGAGCCAGTTCGAAGCGCTTCAGGTTTCACTCCTCAATTACGGCAATTACCAAACTGACTCAACGTAGTAATTACCCCTCCTGTCCAGGAGGGGCGATCGTTCCGTTAGGCCAAGTCAGCCAACGTCGTTCGTTCAAAGGTATTACCGACGAAAGAGGCGACCGAAGAATGAGCGGGCAGGAGAGCGGGATGCTTCTTCGTAAGGAATCACCGCACCGTGTTGAATGGCTGCGCCCGTCACCACGGCAAGCGGATTGTCATGCACCAGGCGCCGGGCCGCATCCGTTCCAATCACCGCAGCGGCGGCATCTCGTCCGCGGCTCAGGATTGGCGCACGCTTTTCGGGCCGGTGCGTGTCGGTTGCAAGAAAGTGCACACAGTTATGATTCAGCAGGCTGTCCGCGCACATTTTGGCGGCTGCGCCGAACTGGCCCGACACACTCATTGCCGTTACCTGGATGAACACACCGCCGGCAACCAGATCGGCAACGATCGACGGTTTGCGCTGGATCGCCAGATTTCGTTCCGGATGTACGAGGATCGGATTCAATCCCTCAAGCAGAAGCTGGCGAAAGATCGACGCTGCGCCTTTCGGCACCGACTCTGTTGGAAACTCCACCAGCATGTAATTTTTTCCGTTGAGAGTCTTTACCTGGCGTGAACTGGCCTGTTTCACAATGTCCCGCGAAAAGCGAACCTCATTGCCCGGCAGGACCTTGATTCCTTCGCTGCCAATCGCACGCTGGAATTTGTCGACACTTTCTTCAACCTCGGATGGCTCGGGATTGCGCGAATATCCATTAAACATGTGCGGCGTGCACACCATTTGCGTAATGCCGTCCGCCGCGGCAATGGCTGCCATCTTCAGCGCTTCGTCAAGCGAGCGGGCGCCGTCGTCGATATTGGGAAGAATATGGGAATGGATATCGATCACTTGAAACCATTCTAGGTCAGTGCGGGAGAATTGAAGGGGACAAATTCGGGAAACGCGATCAGCGCGCGTCCACCGGAACCCACTTCAAATTCGGAGACGGGCCGATGTATTCGGCTCGCGGGCGAATCAGGCGATTGTTCGAATACTGTTCAAGGATGTGTGCAGTCCAGCCGGACATGCGGCTCACCGCAAAAAACGGAGTGAACATGTCGATCGGCATTCCGATGACGTAATAAGTGCTGGCCGAGTAAAAGTCGACATTGGGATTGAGCTTCTTCCCCGATTTCGCCACTTCCACCCTTACCATTTCCTCGATGTGTGCCGACATTTCGTACCATTTCGACTGGCCTGCTCGATCACACGCTTCCTTCGACATGCGACGCAGGTGCGTGGCACGCGGATCTTCCGTTCGGTACACACGGTGGCCAAACCCCGGGAGCTTCTTTTTCTGCGCAAACATATCCCTGACGTAGGCATCGACTTTCGCAGGATCATCAATCTTCAGCAGCATGCGCATGACATTCTCGTTGGCGCCGCCGTGCAGCGGGCCTTTGAGTGCACCGATTGCGGAAGTGCATGCCGAGTAAATGTCGGACAGAGTCGCTGCCGTCACGCGCGCGGCAAATGTCGAGGCATTCAATTCGTGATCCGCATGGAGGATCAAAGAGACATCGAGCGCGCGCACCATGGTGTCGTTCGGCACGTTCCCGGTGAGCATGTAATAGAAGTTCGCGGCGTAACCCAGGTCCGCCCGCGGTGCAATCGGAGGCTTTCCGTTACGAATCTGATGAAAGGCAGTGATCAGCGTGCCGCACTGTGCCGTCAATCGAATCGCCTTGCGCACATTGGCTTCCGGCGACATGTCTTCGGATTCCGGATCGAACATGGCCAGCGCCGAGACGGATGTTCTTAGAACCTCCATCGGCAACGCTTTCTTCGAGAAACTCGCCATCAGGTCGATTGCCCCCTGGGGCAGTGCCCGCTCCGCGGTGATTTTTGCTGAAGTCTCTTTCAGTTGAGCGGCGTTGGGCAGTTTGCCGAACCAAAGCAGATGGCAGGTTTCTTCGAACGTGGAGTGAGGCGCCAGTTCGTGGATGTTGTATCCGCGATACGCGAGTATTCCCTTTTCCCCATCGATGTAACAAATTCCAGACTCGCCCGCGACGACATCTTCTAAACCCGCCTTCATTGATTGCAATCTCCCATTCTGTTCCCGGTCTCTGGCCGCGCAATATTCTATGGGTTTAATGCTCCGGTTTCTACTTCGAATTCGGGGTTGCGGTTATAATCATTGGGCTCTATGCAACGAATCTATCTCGACAGCAATGCGACGACCCCCATGCGTCCCGAGGTCGTGGCCGCGATGATGCCGGTCTTCACCGAAGACTATGGGAATCCCTCGTCCATCCACTGGTTCGGCCAGCAGGCGAAGGCGTTGCTCGATAACGCGCGCCAACAGGTGGCACGTCTCATTCACGCCGAGACATCGGAGATCGTTTTCCTCAGCGGCGGGACGGAAGCCGACAACCTGGCCATCCGCGGCATTGCCGAATCGCAGAAAGCGCGGGGCCGGCACATCATCACGTCCCGGATCGAACACCACGCCGTCATGCACACCTGCAAAGATCTGGAGAAGCAGGGCTATGAAGTATCGTGGATCGGTGTCTCGTCCGATGGCCTCGTCGATCCGGAAGACGTGCGACGGGCCATCCGGCCCGACACGATCTTGATCACCATCATGCATGCGAACAATGAAATCGGAACGATTCAACCGCTCGAGGAGATTGGCAAGATCGCCGAAGCCGCCGACATTTACTTTCACTCCGACGGCGTCCAGTCGACCGGGAAGATTCCAGTCGATGTGAAAAAGCTGAACGTCGATCTGTACTCCATTTCGTCCCACAAGATTCATGGCCCAAAGGGAGTCGGCGCGCTGTTCATTAAGAAAGGCACGATTGCAAAGCCCCAGATCACCGGAGGCGGGCACGAGCGCAATCGGCGATCCGGAACCGAAAATGTTCCGGGTATCGTGGGTTTTGGAGTCGCGGCGAAGATGGCGCGCGAAGGGCTGGAGAGTGAGATGAATCGCGTGCGCGAATTGCGCGACCGGCTCGAGTCCGGGCTGAAAGACAGGATCGTACGGATTCACATCAATGCCGAGAATGCGCCGCGCCTGCCCAACACGTCGAACATTATGGTGGACTTTGCCGAAGGCGAAGGGCTCGTGATTTCGCTCGACCTGAAGGGCGTTGCCGTATCGACCGGATCCGCCTGTTCATCCGGCTCTCTGGAGCCGTCGCATGTACTGACGGCCATCGGGAAAACTCCGGACGAAGCACACGGGAGCCTGCGATTCAGCCTGAACTCCACCAACACGGCCGAAGAAATCGATTACGTGCTGGAAGTGCTGCCCCAAATCGTCGACCGGCTGCGCGAACTATCGCCGTACTACAAACGAGCTTGAAATGGCGTATTCGGCAAAGCTGCTCGATTACTTTGAGAATCCCCGCTGCGTGGGTGAGATTGAGAACCCCGATGCGGTGGCGCAGGTCAGCAATCCGGTGTGCGGGGATGTGATGAAGCTGTCGCTGAAAATCGATGACGGCAAAATCACCGATGCAAAGTTCAAGGCCCAGGGATGCAGCGCGGCAATCGCCACCAGTTCATATGCCACAGAGATGATTATCGGAATGAATTTGAAACAAGCGCGGGAAGTCACGAAGGAGCACATCGCAGACGCGCTGGGCGGGCTTCCCGGCTCGAAGATGCATTGCAGCGTTCTCGCCTCCGATGCCATTCGAGAAGCGCTGAAGGGATTCGCATGATTGCCGTCGCCATGAGTGGCGGTGTCGATTCTTCGGCGGCCGCGGCGCTGCTGCGGGATCAGGGCGAGAACATCGTCGGGCTCTCGATGCAGTTGTGGAACCAGCGGCGGAAGCCAGGCTCGCACTCCAATGAAGATGAAACTTCGGAGACCGAAGTCGCGCGGACCGGTCGTTGCTGTTCTCTCGACGATATCTGGGATGCGCGTCGTGTGGCAACTCACCTGGGAATGCCGTTCTACGTTCTCAACCTCGAAGGCCAGTTCGAAGAGACCGTCGTCGCTCCGTTTGTCTCGAGCTATCTCCGCGGAGAAACTCCAAGCCCGTGCATTCTGTGCAACAACTTCGTGAAGTTTCACCACCTCGTCGATCGCGCCGCCAGTATCGGCGCCGATCACGTGGCGACCGGACACTATGCGCGGGTCCGCTATGACGAAACGCTCGGCCGCTGGCTGCTGCTGCGCGGAAAGGATCGCAACAAGGACCAGTCGTATTTCCTGTTTGGACTTACTCAGAATCAATTGTCGAAGACATTGTTCCCACTTGGCGAGCTGACCAAACCGGAAGTGCGCGAGATTGCGCGGCGCGCGGGCCTTCCAACTTACGACAAGGCGGAGTCGCAGGAAATCTGTTTCGTGCAGGGAAAGTCGTATGCGGAATTTGTGGAACAGTATGCGGGCGTCGACGCGGCGCGACCCGGACCGATCGTGAATTCCGAGGGCGGAGTGGTGGGAACCCACGCGGGTATTCACAAGTTCACGATAGGGCAGCGGAAGGGACTCGTTGCGGCGGGACGGCCTCAGTATGTTGTGAAGATTGAGCCGGAACTGAACCGAATTGTCGTTGGCGACGATCGTGAACTCGGACGAAGGCGCTTCGAAGTTCGGGATACCAACTGGATTGCCATTGGGCCGCCGGCGGAACCCGTCCGGTGCGAAGTGCAGATTCGGAATCGGTTCGAGCCAAAGGGCGCAACGGTTCACCTCGCGGACGGGAAAGTTATTGTGGAGTTTGATGAACCTCAGCGCGCCGTCACACCGGGACAGGGCGCGGTTTTCTATTGGGAAGACATCGTGGTCGGGGGCGGCTGGATCAAGAGCGCCAATTGAACTACTTCAACTACTTCACTGAGATTGAGAATTTCTATCAAACCAGACGCGAGACCTTCACGCTGATCTCCTCGCTGGACTGGGTCCTAATCGAGAACTGGAAGGAAAAGGGCATTCCGCTGGAGGTCGTGCTGAAAGGTATCGACCGCGCGTTTTCAAAGGCGAAACGTCGAATCAATTCCCTGGCGTATTGCACGCAGGCCGTCGACGAGATCCTGCACGAACAAAAGGAAGCCCGCATCGAACGGCCCGAACTTCCGGAAATTCCTCATGAAGAGACGCGGAATTATCTGAACAACCTCGCTGAGAAAACGTCTGCGTTAGGCGCAGTCTTCCCGGAGTTTGCGCCGCGAATCGCTTCCATTGCGGATGCCGTGCGTGACGTGGATCCTTCGAATTTTCGGGAAGCGGAACAGACTCTCACAGCACTTGAAGAGCGTCTCATCGCAATTTTGAAAGTGGCTTCCGACGAGTCGACCATTCTGGAGATTCAACGTGGCGTCAATGAAGACCTTTCACCCTGTCGTTCGACGATGACCGCCGAACAACTGACCATGCTCGAACAGCAACTGTGGCGCCGGAAGCTGATGGAACGATACAACCTCGCGCGCCTGAGTCTGTTTTACCTGATCTGATGCAAGTCAAAATCGAAAAGATGGTATATGGCGGAGCCGGACTGGCGCGCACCGAACAGGGAGTGATCTTTGTGCCGCGCACGGCGCCGGGCGACGTGGTGGAAGTGGAAGTCTTCGATCGCAAGAAGGATTACGCGTCGGCGCGAGTCACTGCGATCATCGAACCTTCACCGGACCGGCAAACACCGGACTGCCCCAACTACGAAACGGCCGGCTGCTGCCACTGGCAACACATCCAGTACTCACGACAACTCGAGATCAAAGAGAGCGTACTTAGGGAAACCCTCCAGCGCACCGGCCAGATCGCCTGGGACGGGGCGATCAAAATCATCCGCAGCCCGGACAGGAACTATCGATTGCGCGCGACGTTTCATGTGCGCGATCGCACGGTGGGGTTTGTCCGTGAGCATGGAAACACCGTTGTTCCAATCCAGGAATGCAGTTCACTGGTGCCGGAGCTGAATGCATTCATACCAGAAGCCAACAGACTGCTCGCGTCATTCGATACCGTCGAAGAAATTCACGCCGTATCGGGTCCCGAGGTTGCAGCGACATTCGATGGGCGTCCAAGCGGGATGAAGAACCCTCGCATTCACGTGAACGAATTCGTGTTCGATATGCACCCGGATGCGTTCTTTCAGTCGAACCGCTACCTGCTTGCGGAATTCATGAACGAAGTTCTGGATCATGCCGGACCGACTCCGAAATATGTTTTGGATTTGTTCTGCGGAAGCGGATTCTTTTCGATACCCGTGGCGAAGCGCGCCATTGAAGTGCTTGGAGTCGAATCCCACCGCATTGCGGTTCGACAGGGACGAATGAACGCCGATCTCAACGGCGTCAAAAACAATCAATTTGTGGAGCGCGAAGTCGACGCCGCGCTGAAGGATGCCGATATCAAACCGGACCTGATATTGATCAACCCGCCCAGAACCGGTTGCGGCAAACAGGCTGCAGAGCGCATCGCGGAATTCATGGCTCCGCGCGTGGTGTACGTCTCCTGCAATCCGAGCACGTTTGCCCGCGAGGCCGCGGTGTTCCTGAAGCGCGGTTACAAGCTGGAGCGCCTCACCATGATCGATCAGTTTCCCAACACCTACCACATCGAAACCGTCGCGTCGTTCCACCTGTAAAGTATTGCCCGAATTTGTTACCGTTTCTCCAACCACTCCTGGTCAGAGCACCTTCAGTTCATGCCAATCGAGAGCATAGCCAAGCGCGCGCTTTACTTCGCGCACGCGTGCGGAATCAATGTGACCAAGACGTTCTCCGAGCGATGACTTTGGAATAACGTGCACGTTGTCCAGATTCACGACGGACGCATTGGAAAGTCCCTCGCGCTTTCCGACGGAAACCTCCTGAGGAATGCTCCTGATCGTGGATGTGACTTCGGCCACGATGACCTTATTGAGGTATGCGTAGGCGGCTGTTCGCGTCAGCAGCAGGACCGGACGCCGACCGATCGGCAAGGGAAGAACCGCCCAGAAAATGTCGTACTGTCTCACCGGCGTGAGCGTTTAACGCGTGGCTTTGGCCCCTTCTCCCACACATCGGAATTAAAGTAAGTGTCGTCACCTGAGTCGGGCTGCTGGCGATACGCGAGTGCCGTCGCCTTCTCTTCAATATTCCAAAGTGCTTGTCGAATGGCGTTGCGGATGAATTCCGACCGCTGTCGAGATCGTCCTGGAGCAACGCGTTCGAGCTTCTCAGCCACTTCGTCGTCCAGCTCTACTATTAATGCTTTCATATACTGGAGTATACAGACGAGTCCGGTTACGACCAAGCCCGCTTTGTTCCGAAGACAAACCTGTATTCAGCGTGGTCCAGGAAGCGCTCGCGTTTACACAAGGTGAGTCGAACCGGAAGGGCGTGAGCGGTTTCTGGAGGATCGTCAACCTGCGCCTGCAACTGATCGGAATTGGCCGTATGGTATATGCCGCGGCTATGAGCAGTATGGTTGGACCCGTAGAGCGCAGTGCGGTATGTTGTGCGAAACTGAGTCCATGATGAAGAATCCGTTAGGAGGCAGGCAGAAGCGGCGATGAAGAGAATGCGTTCGATCATCGGCCGGCTCGCTTTCGTATTCTGCTTCGGTGCCGCCTGGGGATGCGGTGCTCGTATCGTTACCGGGGTGCCGTTGGAATCTTCGCCAGTGCCGCTTGCATCACAGGCTGCCGCGGCTGCGGTCGACTGCGGATTGTTTCCCGGACGCGCCGAATCCACCGATGCGATTTCAACGGTCGGGCTAGCCGAGCGGATTGATCCAGCCCATGCACCTCATCCGGCGAACGAGAGCGAACGGCTGCTTTTCCGCCAGTTGTACGAAACATTAATCCGGGCGGACTGCCAGGGACATGCGGCGCCGGGGTTAGCGGCATCCTGGCGACTGGATACCCGCAATGCCAATGGCAACACATGGATCGTCACATTGCGACAGAACGCGAGGTTCTCCGACGATACGCCAGTCACGGCGACGGACGTGGTGTCGAACTGGATGAGGGACAATGGAAGCGAGTTGCGTCCGGAAGTCGGCCGCCTTGTCCAATCGCTTGTGGCTGTGGACGATCGAACTCTCGAAATCGAATTGCAAAGCCGGCGCGCCGACGCAGTTCTGGCGCTCGCTCATACCGATCTTGCGATCGCCAAACCCGTCTCCGGATCGTTATGGCCGCTTGGAACGCGCGCCGCCAGAATTGATTCCACCGGTTCGTCCGTGATCACGTTGGTTCGACTTTCCGGAAACTCGACCGTTCGGTTTCTCGTTGTTCCCGGACGCGACAGCCGGGATCTCCTCGATCAAGGCGTGGACCTGCTCCTGACCCGCGATCCCAGAACGCTGGACTATGCGGCGACGCTCCCACAATTTGAGAAGGCGCCGCTGCCATGGCAACGGACGCACGTGCTTCTCACGCCGGGGCAAGGTCGCGCGGCACCATCGTTTTCGCCGGAAGAGCGCCGGACACTTGCTCAGGACGCCGTTCGAGGCCCGGCGAGGGGAGCCGAAGGTCCGTTCTGGTGGGAGTCATTGTCGGACTGCGAGGTCACAGCTTCGCGGCCTTCAACGCAGACCCAATCCGCAGCCGGCAGCATCGTCTACGATACAGACGATGCTGCCGCGCGCGAAATTGCCGAACGTTTTGTCGGCATCGGGCGGTATCCGCGCGCAAGCGGGCTTACCGGCGAGGCGCTCGCTCAGGCACTGCGGCGCGGGAATGAGTCCGGTTACGTCCTGTCTGTGGAACGACGGCCGCTCGACCCGTGCCGTGAAATGCTCGTCCTCGGCGAAATCGCAGGATGGATCGATCCGCAAACCATCGTTCCTCTGGTGGACACTCGGCTTCACGCGATCGTGCGGCGCGGACGTAGCGGCCTGACGACCGAGTCGGACGGGACACTTCTACTTCTCCCCACGGGCAGCATCGCGAGATGAAGGACTGAATCATGCTGCTGCGCACGCGCGTGCTCCTGTCGTTCGGCGTCGTCGTTCTGATCCCGCTGGCGCTTCTGGCATTCGGACTCCGGCACGAAATGACCAACCGGCTCACCGAGGAATACCAGGCCCGCGTCGATTCCGTTGTCGCCACAATCCCGGAAGATCTCCAGTACGGCAGCGCCGACATTAGCGCACGGCTCGCTTCCCTAAAGACTGGGATCCTGATTGACAATCGGTTCCGTCAGGCCACCGTTGGCGGCGACGAGTCGGAGCGAGACTATCTGCTCGACTTTGCGGAATCGGCGATGCACCTTACGGGTTTGTCGATGCTGCAGATCCAAGATGAGGACGGGAAAATCATCAGCTCCGGTCATTTCAGAAACGAACACGGACGCGTGGAGACGGGGCTGACGGAAGCTCTGACTGCAACATTGAAGCACTCGCCCAGCGGCGTCGCACTGATGACCACGCGATCGTCCGATGGAGAAGGATTGCTATCGCTGGTGCGCAGCGAAACGATCCAGCTCGGCGGCCGGACTTTCACTCTTATCGGCGGCACCGCCGTCGACAAATCGTTTCTCGCACACCTCGCCCGCGATCCCGCAATCGTCGTATCGCTGGTGTATCCGGCAGGTGGATCTTCCTCGGCATCGGAGCAAGAGGGCGCACCGGCTCACAACGTCAGCGCGGCCGATGCCGTCGTTGGCTGGCTGGAGGTCCCGTTGATACGAGTCGGCACAGAGCCGCCGCTCGAAGTTGCGACGGCTCGCCTGCAGGTGACTCAGTCTCGCGCGCCGTTGCGGGATCTTCAGGGCAGCGTGGATTCCTTATTTCTGATGACGGCCGTGAGCGCTGGAATCGCCGCGCTGCTAATGGGCGCGTGGCTATCTTCACGGATCAGTAAACCGCTCGCTGATCTTGCCGCGAAGACGGCCGTACTCGATCTCGATCGCCTCGACGTGCGATTCGGCGGAGGCAGCGACGAAGTCGGTTCTCTCTCCCGTCTTCTCGGCGACCTTGCATCCCGGCTTCGTACAAGCACGACCCGCGTGCGCGATGCCGAACGGCGCGCCACCGTTGGCGACCTCGCTCGCCAGATCAACCACGACATCAAGAATGGTCTGATCCCGCTCCGCAACGTGATCCGTCATCTGGAGCAGGTCGAGCGCGACGAGCCCGCTTCACTCTCTTCTGTTTTCGCCGAACGGCGGCCGACGGTCGATGCCAGCATCGTGTATCTGGAAACGCTTGCCACCAGCTACCAGCGGCTATCGCCGACCATGGTCCACCGCGACTGCGATGTGAATGCGCTGATCGTCGAAGTGGTTCGCGCCGCTCAGGGGCGCGATCGCGCAGAATTCGCAACGCAGCTGCGTGCGAATCTTCCCAAAGTGTCTGGAGATCCCATCGCCTTGCGACGCATTCTGGAGAATCTCACGGTGAATGCGGTCGAGAGCCTGGAGTCGAAGCCGGGACGTGTCAGCGTAATCACCGAGCTCATCGAACGAGACGGCGAGCGGCGAGTCCGAATCACGGTCGCCGACACCGGCTGCGGAATGACCAAAGAAGAGGCCGGCCGTATTTTCACGGATTTCTACACGACGAAGGAAGGCGGCACCGGCCTTGGGCTTTCTATCGTGCGGCGGCTGGTGATGGATCTGGGCGGCGCCGTCGCCGTCGAGAGCGAGCCCGGCAAAGGAACACGCATAATGGTCGACATTCCGTCGGGCAGTGTGGAGCGCAAATGACACAGGTTCTGGTGGTGGACGACGTACCGGCCCTCGCCGAGCAATACGCTTACGATCTGAGGCGCGTGGGGAAATTCGACGCGCTTGTCGCCGCCGGCGGCGAGGAAGCTCTGGACCTGTTGGCCCGTGAGCCGATCGACTGCGTCGTGCTCGATCTCGAGATGCCAGGCACCGACGGTTTCGCCGTATTGCGCAGTCTGCAGCAGCGCGGCATCGAAACGCCCGTCATCGTTTACACCGGAGCCGGAAGCTACGACCGCTGCATTCAGGCCGTGCGTCTTGGCGCGTATGGGTTCGTCGATAAGGCGGAACCCATCGAGCGGGTGGTTCAGGAAATCGAAAATGCAGTTTCACGCGGGCGCATGGCGAAAGAGCTTCGCTCTCTGCGCTCGCGATTCGATGGAGAGACATCGCTTGTCGGCGACAGTGCGGCCATGCGGGCGCTTCGCGCCGCGATTGCACGAGTGGCGTTGGTTCCGAGCGGCGTCCTGATTGTGGGTGAAAGCGGTTCCGGCAAGGAACTGGTGGCGCGTGAGCTGCATCGCCTGGGACCCGGCGCGAAAACCCCGCTGGTCGCGGTGAACTGCGCGGCGCTGCCTGAGCAACTGATCGAGAGCGAACTGTTCGGCCATGAACGCGGCGCGTTCACCGGCGCAGACCGCCTGCGCCGAGGCGCATTCGAGACGGCCGCAAATGGAACGTTGTTTCTCGATGAAGTCGGAGAACTGCCGCTACCAGCACAAGCGAAGCTGCTGCGCGTTCTCGAAGACCGCCACGTGACGCGGCTCGGCGGCGGCCGGGCCATGGAGATCGCGGCCCGCGTCGTCGCCGCGACGAATCGCGAACTCGAGAAGGAAGTTGAGGCAGGCCGCTTTCGGCAGGACCTCTTCTATCGCCTCAACGTCCATATGCTGCGCGTTCCTCCGCTTCGCGAGCGGTTACCCGACATTCCGGCGCTCGTCGAACAGTTGCTGGGCTCGATCGCCGAGCGACTTCGAGTGCGGCCAAAAACGATGGGGCCCGAAGCACTGGCGCTTCTTGCGGCTTATGACTGGCGGAAGAATAACGTTCGCGAGCTGCGAAACTTCCTGGAGCGGATGATGATTGCGTCGGATGCGGCCGTCATCGGCGTATCCGATGTCCCACCGGAAATCCAGGGGGAGGATCGCGACGACAGCTCCGATCCGGCGGCTGCTCCCGGAACTTTGAAGGCATTGAAGGCCCAGGCCGAACGACAGATTGTTCTCGCCGCTCTGGAGAAGCATCTCTGGCAGGTCACTCGAACGGCGGAATCACTTGGCCTCGCAGACCACTCGAGCCTTTTGAAAATCATGCGCCGCCACGGACTCAGCAAAGGCAGTCAATGATCGGAATCATTGCCCCTCCTGGCCAGGAGGAGAGATCGTACCAACGTGAATCGTGTTCGGCCGGACACGTCGGTTGAAATCACGTGTCCGGCCGAACACGTCCCGCGATGCATCCAGTCGTGTGCTTGATTCCGGCATGAACGCGCAACTCATTGAGTTCTAGTTCGTTGAAGGTGAGTCTTCCCGCCCGTCGCCGTGTGGCCACCCGCTTGCGTTATTGGTTTTCAAATGATCGACCGCGATAAAGCGGCCGACCACAAAGAGGAGGCCATATGACACGCAACGGAAAAATCACAGCAGCTCTGCTCGTGGCGGCACTTGCCGCCGTCGGTTGCTCCAAGGACAAAACATCTCAGACAAAGAACCAGGAAACGCAGCCCACCGCGAAAATGCTGCCCGTTTCCATGACCAAACCCGCTGGCGACAAGCCAGTCGACGGAACTGTGCCGAAGGTCGCCGGCCCCGTTTCGTTTGCCGATGGCGAGGTTGCGTTCCAGGCGGGAAAATACGCCGAAGCAACGCAGGTGTTCGAACGATACACGGTGGAGAAACCGAACAATGCCTGGGGACATTTTATGCTCGGGCTCTCGGAATCCAGACTCGGCAATACGGAGAAGGCGGAGAAGGATTACGAGGAAGCGCTTCGCCTCGACCCGGAACACCTGAAGACTCTTCTGAACCTGAGCCGCATGCTGATTGACAAGGGCCGCTTTGACGAAGCGATCGTCAAACTCACGAGTGCTGGAGAAATCGATCCCAACCTTGCGGAAGTACATCGGCTGCTCGGCCGCGCCTACAACGGCCAGCACAAGCCGAACGATGCCATCGACTCTTATCGCAAGGCGATCGCGCTGGACCCGAAGGACGCGTGGTCGATGAACAACCTCGGGTTGATCTTGATCCAGCAAGGGAAGTCTTCCGAGGCGACGCCATTTCTTGCCAAGGCTGTGGAATTGAAGAAGGACGAACCGACCTTCCACAACAACCTGGGCATGGCCCTCGAACACACGTCGCGCTTCAAGGCCGCGGTTTCGGAGTACAACGCCGCGCTCGTTGCCGACCCGGGCAATGAAAAGGTGAAACGGAACCTGGCGCGCGTCGAAGCCGTGAAGGTGACCTCTGAAGAAACCTTCGACAGAGAAGCGGAAGCAAAACGCGCGATTGAGGTGAAGAAACCGGAGACGGAATCCGCCACCGTCACTCCGTAGTCCAGTCCCACACAAAATGGGGTCAGACCCCTCGTTTCCCTATTTCTTCGAAATAGGGAAACGAGGGGTCTGACCCCATTTTGTTTTATTCTCGGGGAATCATGAGGAATCCGGTGTCGGCAATTCAAACGGCGTGGATCGTGTGGTTCGTCTCCTGGTGGTTGGCGGCGGCGTGGAGCAATCGAACGGTCAAGCAGCCGGCTGCCTATCGCGAGGTTCCGTATCGACTCATCGTTATTGTAGGGATCATTTTGCTGGCCGGACTGTATCCTCACCGGTTTTCCTCGGAGCTTGTGCTGTGGCGCTCCGGATCGGCGCTCGGTTGGGCGATGGTCGGACTCGCCATAGCCGGTTTCCTCTTCATGTGGTGGGCACGCATTGCCCTCGGCAGATTGTGGTCGGCCGGAGTCCGGGTAAAGGAACATCACCGAGTTGTCGATACGGGCCCATATGGACTGGTTCGACATCCCATCTATACCGGCATCATCGTTGCGGGCTTCGCGACCGCCGTGCTGCGCGGAACGGCGCTCGGATTTCTTGGCGCGACGATCATGACGGTCAGCTGGTATATCAAGGCCAGAATGGAAGAGCGCTTCCTGCGGGAACAGCTCGGCGCTGAAGCCTACGACGCATATGCGCGGCGGGTGCCGATGCTTGTGCCTTTCCTATGAAACTCCGGGCGGTCCTGCTGGTGTTCGTACTCGGCGTGACGTCCGTTGGGTTACAGGCGGAGACACCGGAAGAAGTGCGTGCTCTCCTCGAATCCCCCGTAGCCAACGATCAGGCCTGGGGCGCCTGGTGGGCCGCTCAGGGCAAGATGCGGCAGCTGGAACCGCAGCTTCGAAAAAATCTGGAAGCACATCTCAACACCATTTCCTTTCAGGATGACATCGTTCTCGACACCACACTGGACGCATTCATTCAATTCGGTGACGACGCGTTACCCATCGACCTGCTGCAAGCCATCTATTCCCGCAGACACGCACAGGGGCTCATTCTTCTTTCCGAACCGTCACGTCCGCCGGTCGCAGTCGATCGTTTCATGCGAACAATTGTGGAAACGAATTCCGCGAGTAAAGCCGGACAACAAGGATTCGAATGGTTCACCGCCGCCGATCTTCTGCTGAGCCATCACGCAACCGGGCTGGTGGCATCGGTGCTGCGCGACCTACGAATTACAGCTGACGTTTTGATTTGTGAATCTGAAACGAATTGCGCGACCAACAATCGGCCGTACGGCATCGGTGGTTCGATACCGTCAGGTGGCCCATTCCCCGGTTATCCGCCTTGGCCAAGATACGGCGTGGTCAATCCCGCGCCCGATGCGACGGTCTTCATTCAAGGGCCTACTTCGTTCACGACCATGGCGTACCGGCGTCACGTGGAGCCCGACCCCGCCGCAACGTTTTCCAGTGTTTCAGAATCCTTTCGGCGGCCACCGACGACGACCGATCGTATGACCTACGTTGCGGCGGCAGCGCCCCAGCTGCGCATTCCCAGCCTTGAAGGCGAGACTTTGAAATTCATCTGGCGGAACAACACCGATGCTTACGATGCGGCACTCACAACGTTCAAGCAGGACATTGTTCAACGCTACTCCGTCATGATCCGTCAATTGCGCGCCGCCGGTCTCCTCACTGCCGAAGAAGCAACAGCCGAGGAAGTGCCCTTTCTGGACGTCCGAATCGTCGACAAGCGAAAACGATAGTCCCGCGTCAACGACTGCCGCCCCATTGCGGGATTTGATACTATCTGCCGACTCATGCGCTGTCATGCCTGCCAGACCGAAGTTCCCGGCAATAGCCGCTTTTGTTTGAGCTGTGGAGCAAACGTGGATGCGGACGCCACGGGAATGATGTCTGCGGTAACGCATCCCTCGTCTTCGAGTTCCTCGTCTGAAGGACGCTTTCCCGCGGGCAGTGTATTCGGCGAGCGTTTCCGCATTCTCGGGCTGCTTGGCCGCGGCGACCTGCAGGGAGCACTTCGCGTGGCTGCGTTCGTATTTGTCTGTACCATGATTCCATGGTTGTTGATGACTCACTATGTCGGGGCGATCGTGGAATTCTACAGACTGCTTGCAGCGCTTGGCGAAGCTCTGTTCGCGGCGGCACTCTTGTGGGTGCTGTATATGGCGCTGGAACCTTATGTGCGCCGCCGTTGGCCACAGAGTCTGATCTCCTGGACTCGCGTACTGACCGGCATCCTGAGCGACCCCGTCGTGACCGGGCACATTCTGATCGGAACCGCGTTGGGTGTGGGCTATACGCTGCTTTTCGACGCGGGAGATATTGTGGGTGAAGTGAGCAGCGGGTCGATAAGGTTCGACGAAATTGAGAATCTTCTGGGCCCCGCACGGTCAGCGGCAACGCCGCGTCGATGATCGGGGGAAATGCTCTTCCTATTGCGTTCGGACTCCTTTTCTTTTTCTTTCTTCTTCGCGTGGTATTGCGCAAAAGCTGGCTGGCTGCAGCAGTCGTCGTACTGTTGGCCGCCGCTCAAGGTTTCCTGTCCGTACCAGGTCAGGCTGGCCTGGTTTTAGCAGCCTTTAGTGCAATCACGTGGGGATTCGGTGTCGCGATTCTCATGCGCTTTGGTGTGCTGCCCTTGCTGCTGGCAATTTTTGTCAGCTCGCTTCTACCCAACAACCCACTGACAACCGATTTCTCGGCCTGGTACGCGAGCGCGACGTTCACGGTTCTGGCAATCGTCCTGGCAATCACGCTGTGGAGTTTCCGCACCGCTCTCGGTGGACGAAAGGTATTAACCGGAAATCTCCTGGAAAATTAATGCGGGGACAGAGGGGACAGTCCCACTCCTGTCCAAATTAGGATTTGAAGTAGAGACCTAAAAGGGTTGACCAACCGAGAAGATGGGCGTGGAAGCAAC